>ERZ795055.4281-NODE-4281-length-10091-cov-4.067656_pt1 | contig 10091 bp, 6 predicted proteins | sample MGYA00375139_ERZ795055 | MGnify/ENA primary metagenome ERZ795055 (study PRJEB30184, sample SAMN05720283) | anaerobic digester metagenome | isolation source: active sludge of municipal wastewater-treating anaerobic digesters | place: USA | collected 2015-01-23 ...
TTGTGCCACCAGGTACGGGACGAACGACCAGCAGCTTGTCGCGGCGACCGTAGTCGCCAATGCCACCTGCACGGCCGATTGCCTCAAGGACAGTGAGATAATTGTTGTAATTAACATAGGTTCCGGGGGCTCTGACCTCCCCTATTACCGTGTATTTGAAACTCAGCAGCTTACATTCGACAGTTGCATTGTTAAAATGTTTATCTGTTACTTCCTGAATTATTTTACGTGCCTCATCCAAAGTATTATTCCCAACTTTTATCGCTCCCAGTACCGGGACCAGTATTTCTCCTTCCTGGTTTACATCGTAGCCAATAAGATACTGTCCTGCTTCTCCCTGTGCATAAGCTGAGGTACCTGTGCCTCTCACTGAGGACAGGAAGTCATTGATAGATCCATCAGGAGTCATGGCTTTTATAGTTATATACAGCATATCACGGTGCTGAATTTTGTAATCGGGAATATTCATTGTGAAGGTTTGTACATCACCGGTTTCCGGAAGATTATTGAGGTAGGCGAGTTCCTGACGGGAAATACATGAGGTCAGCTGGATAGTAATCAGTAATATATATGTGGTTTTAATATTCATAGTCAGTTTATTTAAAGACAAAAGTAAAAAGATAAAAATTAAGAAGGTAAAAACTATCAGGCGAAAGCGGTAAATAGGATTAATATTAAAAATTGAGTAGCAAGTTCATCAGACTCTGTAAAGCAGTATAAAGATTCAAAGAAGTACGGTCCTTATATCAGCTTTTAAATACCAAATTCTCCTGAATCGATCCATTTCATTTCAATCAGAGACCAGAAATCAAGGGCTAAACGTTTGAGGACATATTCATAAGGAAGCCCTGTCTTTCAAATGCTGGAGCAGTTGATACAAGTGAAAAAGAAGGAACAATCACTTCATCTCCGCTTCTTATGTTAATAAGAATCGCAGCCATTTCAAGGGCAGTGGCACATGAAGTTGTAAGAAGACAATCTTTCAATCCATACCGTTCTCTGATAAAAGAATGGAATTGTTTTGTAGATGGTCCATTCCCTGAGAGATATCCATTGTTTGCAGTCTGCCGGATATATTCGAATTCCTTACCTGAAATCCAGGGGTTGTTAAATGGAATATTCACCTCATAAAGTTTTTGTCATTTTCACGGCAGGGACACCTGCAACCATACAATCGGAGAAGTCAGATAATACAAGTGAATGCATCCCTACAAAAAGATTATTCCCAAGTTTTACATTTTCCCTGATTGAAGAGTTCAATCCAACGAAACAGTGATTCCCAATTTTTACTTTTGATCCCACACACGAACTTGATGCCAGGAAATTTCCGTCACCTAAAATAGTATCGTGTTCTACAACCACATTTGAGTTGATAATGTTGAAATTCCCAAATACAACTTTACTGTGTACAGTTGAATTTCCAAGTATCACATTGCCTGTTCCGCATTTAAAGCTTTCTGAGACAAAGGATGAAGGATGAAAAAAATTTATAAAACGATTCAACGGAATATTAAGACTCCCAAGAAGATTATACCTCTCCTTAAGCTTTTCCGGTTTGTAAAGAGCAAAGATGAAATAAATATCATTATACTTCAACAATCCAGGAATATCTTTAAGCCCCCCCAGAACAGGAATACCTGAGATTAAAGTTCCCTTTGTAAAGGTGTCAATTATAATTCCTGAAGGTTCTACAATTTCGTTGTACCTGTTTCCTGAATCAATTATCTGCTCAATTATGTTCAAAGCTGTTCCTACAGCTCCAATAATAACTACTTTCTTCCTTTTCACTTATATAATTTCCGATATTTTAGAATTCTGCTTTTTATTAATGTAAAAGAGTATTCCGGTCATTAAACCTACCAGGAAAACAGTAATTCCAATAAAGAAAAATAACCTCATAAACCTGTCCATTAAAGGATTGTTAACTCTAAGATTTATCATATAAAAAAGTGCGACTGTAAAGATTACCGAAACAGATATCAGAAATAACCATATTATGATCTTTGAATATGCTATTATTATGAATAATGCATGCTTAAGCAATTTGAATAAAGAATAGGAACTTTGCCCGACGCTTCTTTTGTAATGTTCTACTGGTACTGTTGAGATATTTTCGGTACATTGTCCAATAGAACCATCTATGAAACTGTATGAATTTTTCATAACAATAATCCTCTCAGCCAACGATCTTTTGAGCAATCTGAATGATGAGTAATCCGGATGAATCCCCGGAACAATTAAAATCAATAATTTTCTTAACATTTCAGAAGCCCATTTCCTGGTAAATGAATGCTGAGTCCTGTTAAATTTACCGTATACTACATCAAAATCCCCCGTTCGTTGCTTTGCTATCAGTTGCGGAATATGATTCGGATTATGCTGAAGATCCTCATCCATTGTAATAATTAGATCTCCGTGAGCTTTTGTCATTCCAAAAAGTAATGCATTATGCTGGCCATAATTTCGGACTAAATGAAATCCCCTGACAATTGACGGATCTGAACCGATCAATTCCTGGATAATTCCCCAGCTGTTATCTTTACCGGAATCATAGATAAATAATATCTCATAATCAAATTTGCCGTCTAATGTTTCCTTTATCCTTTTATACAGCTCTCTGATTGTCTTTTCACCCTGATAAACCGGAATAATAACAGTAAGGTCCATTAAAAAGATTTCATATAATTTCTTGCTTCTGTACCCATATTAAATATAAGGTCAAGAATGCTAACCCGATGTTCGAAAGGAGGATAAAGTTGTTCATATTCCGGATAGCCGGAATAATCCATCCATAATAAGCTAATGCCTGATTTTCTTAGGCGTCCTTCGTCCAGATATGATTTGGCAGCCTGTCCGGTGAGATATTCAGAAGCCCCAGCCTGTCTGCATATACTTATTATTTTATCAGTACTGTTCCCGGAGTAAATATACTCCGAAGAAGAGCTAATTTTAGTTTTAATATTTAATATCGATAGAATAATATCCAGAAATAACTTATTGACATCAGAAAGGTACTTTAAACTTTTGCTTTCATGATAGGCGTTCATTATTATCTCAGCAAACTCCTTAAAATATTTAGTATTGGTATAACCATGTCTGATTGAATCAAAATGCTTATCACTCCAGCTGTTCCCGATAATTTCCGCATCACAAATTTTTTGATAGAACCTGCTCTTTGTCTTTACAGGTATTGTCAGCCAAATAAGGCCATTCCTGGTTTTGATAAGATTTCTGTTTCTCCAGTCTCTCTTGGTATATTGTGCTTCATCGTATATTACAAATTCATCAACTGAGTTTATTATGTCGAAATAACCTTTCCAGGGAATATAATCTGATTGGAGTATAGCTATTCTTTTCACAGAATAAAGAAGCTTCCGCCCCGTCACTCCCACTTGTAAATAAGAGCAACCAGAGTTTATTTAACTATTTTTCACTGCGTTATAAGCCGCAGAAGGATCAAAGTTACCTTTTCATTTTTGAACCGTTCCGGTTCCTTCGCTATTCCATAGCGGAAGAAGATCTGATGGTTTATATCTTAATAAGTACCCTTCAGCTTCTTCAGGTTCAAGAACAACATAGCTTACTTTCCTGTCAACAAGTTTCTCGGCTTGAACAATTTTTCTTGTTAAATACTCTCTGTCAATAGCATTTCCGACAAGTATCAGTTCAATAAGCCTGCTGTCCTTCCCTCTCGCAAAATCACCGGTAAGATAGACACTAACCAGATCTCCAAGCCGGTGAATGACTTTATAAATAACACGATCAATACCTGTTTCTTTTAAAATGATATTATGAATATCATCAAATAAAGGATGCTTTATATTTGCCTGATATATCTTTTTATTTCCTTCCCAGAGAGAATTCAGAAGCCCTGCTTCCTCAAACCGGTTAAGTTCAATCCGTATAGCGTTGGATGATTCTCCGAATTCAGTTTCAAGACCACGCAGATGTGCCCTCGTACTGCAGTTAAGGAAAAATTTCTTAAGTAACTTTATCCGTGTCTCTGAAGTTATAAGACTACTAAGCATTAAAAAACATTAATGAGTAACAAATTTACTCGATGTTATGAATAATCCAAATAAATGTTAATAAATTCAGATATCTTTATAGCCAGGTTTACCAATCCGGATTTGTCTGAAATTTCTTATTTAAGGGTTATATTGTTTTTACCCGGCAATATATATCTCTAACCGGATACCTGTCACAATATAAGACAACATTTTTCCCGATTCCTTACCCTGAATGTTATTTAATATTATATTTGTATAGTAATACGCTTTTGATTGTCATTTCAACCAACTCATACTTAGAACGGATCATAAATTTAAATAAGACTTTGATATGAAAAAGATTTTATTATTGTTATTAATAATTATTTCATCTGATTACTCTTTTTCCCAGAGTGGAAGCGGAACTTTAGCAGATCCGTATTATGGAATCATTTCTACTACCGTTACTTGGGATCCGGATGATTATACGAATGGAGAGGTTTATGTAGGATCTACCACCTCAGGACAAGATCTTACTGTCGATGGCGGACATCTGACAATTCTTCCTGGTACAAAAATTATTTTTATGCTGGCCGGTTCTGATTTGATTATCACCGGAACAGGCAGATTAACAGCAACAGGAACATCATCGGACCGTATAATATTTACAAGATATTATCCAGCCAATATCAACTGGGGGCATATATCATTTCAAAACATGGGTGCAGCAGAGAGTTCAATAATAGATTACTGTATAATTGAATACGGCGATGTCAGAAATGCCGGTACTTCTGAAAATCCTTATAGATATGGAGGAGCTATACATGCAGCCATTACCAATTTAACCGTTTCAAATTGTATTCTTCAAAACAATAAAGCTAAATGGGGAGGCGCTCTGTTCGTTAACAAAAATTACTCCCCTACCATAAAAAATTGCTTTATTAGTAATAATTCTTCCGATCATGCCGGTGGAGGGTTTTATTTCTGGGATGGATCAGCATCAATAGTTGAAAATTGCATTTTTGAAGCAAATGCATGCCTTGAATCCTCAATTGATTACTACTCAGGAGGAGGCCTCTGTTCACAAAGAGGAACCTCAATCAAGGTTGTCAACTGCACATTTGTGAATAATACAACCACACGCCCAACAGGCGCCAGCATTGAGCTTTTTCAGTCAACCAATGATGCAGTTCTTAATTGCATTTGCTGGGGCAGCGGAACACATTTTTACAAATCAGGTACTAACGTAGTTCAATACTGTGCAGTCCAGGGAACCCTGCCCACTGGCACTGGTAATTTTCAGATTAGTGCGGATAATTCCTTATCGAACGGTCCTAATTTTAATACAACCGATGGTTCCGACTGGTCAATAAAATACATCTCCCCCTGCCGTGATGCAGGTACCAGCAGCTATGGCTCTCCGAATATTGTTCCACCAACTGATATTATCCATAATAGCAGAACATTGACAACTGATATAGGCGCCTATGAAGTCCAATACAGCCGGTGGAAAACCACTGCTTCATCAACTGACTGGGGTACAACCGGTAACTGGGACGGAGGTGTTCCTACATCAGCAAAAGATGTAATTATTCCTGCCGGAGCTACAAACTATCCGACAGCATCACCCGGGCCAAATTTTACGATAGGCGCCGGTAAACAATTGATAATTGAATCAGGAGCCAGTGCAACACTTAATTCACTTACAAATAACGGCATCATTAAACTCAATCATAACAGTACAGACTTTGCCTCACTGATACTCACCAATTATACAAGAGGTTCGGGGGGAACCGAGGAGATACAGTTGTACTTAGCAGGAGGAGGTACTGAGGGGCCTCCAGCTGACTATAAATGGCACTATATCTCGATTCCTGTATCTTCCCTTTCAACTGATGTTTTCACAGTCAATACTTATAACCTTGCCCAGTTTATCGAAAGCAGACCCTCTCTTTCGCTTGCACAGGGATGGGTCGCATATGACGGATATGTTTATTCAGGAGGATCAGGTCCAACTTTCAATACACTAACACCCGGGAAAGGATATAATTATTTTAATGATGTGGATAATACATATTCATTCGGAGGTCTGTTCAATACTTTAAACGTAGCTGTATCTCTGAGCTACACAACCGGAACGCCCGCCAGTATGCACGGTTTTAACTTGCTTGGCAATCCTTTCTCTTCAGGACTGAACTGGGATGATATTATTGATGGCATCTATTCTCCATACCCGGCAAATACAAGCAAGGGACTTTATTTTACACGTGATAATGAACAGTGTTCATATATAGCAGGTGTCGGAGTACCATCAGATGTTAACGGAATAATACCGCCGATGCAGGGCTTCTTCAATAAAACATCCGCTGCCGGCAATTCAATAACCCTTTCTGCTGCTGCAAGAACACACAATATCATCCACTCAAGGTATAAGGGCGAAATTATCATTCCTCTTGTAAGACTGTCAATATTTGAAAACCAGATCTCCAACGATGAAACTGTCGTAAGGTTCAATAATCTTGCAAAATCAGACCTCGATAACGATTATGATGCCATTAAGATGTTTTTCTCTTCGAACAAAACTTCAATCCATACATCAATGGGAGGAACTGATTATGCCATTAACGGTCAGCCTTTCCCTGGTCCCTCCCTTGAGATTCCGGTTGTTGTAAATGTTGTGTCTGCAGGTACGCATAAGATATCTGCAACTCAATTGCAGGGACTCGATAACTATAGTGTTTCTCTGACTGACAAAACAACTGGTTTTACTGCAAATTTGAAAACCACTCCTGATGTAACATTTTCTGCATCAGCCGGAATTTTAAGAGACAGATTCACTCTGACAATAAGTAATGCCTCAACAGGAACTGAAGATCGCTTTACCGCGTATGAAAGCTTCAATATCTACCACAGCTTCAATAAGTTTAATATCCAGACTCTTGCAGATGAATGGGACGGACAGACAGGTTCTGTCAAGGTACTGGATATTTCGGGAAAAACTGTCTCAGAACTCAGGAATGCCGGATTCAGTAAATCGAGTATAACACAGCTACAGGCTCCGGGTACCAACGGTTTATATTTCATAGAAATAAGATCGGGAATGAAGAAATATGTGGGAAAGGTGGTGGTAAGATAGGTGCAAGGTTCGAGGGTGCGAAGGTCTGACGGTTCGAAGGTCTGTCGGTGTGCTGGCAAAAAGTATCAGGTTAAAAAAGACAGCAAGACTGCAAGACCATACCCACACAGTTTGTAACTTTCAACCCTTATAACCGTAAAACCTCCGAAATTGATTTGTTCATATTAAATTTATACTTACTTTTGTAACAATTCAAATTTTAATTTCTGATATTTGAAGACTACTGTTCGGAATATATTACTAAAGGAATCATACAGTAAACCGGAAATAACAAGGATAAGCCTTGATAATTCGATTTCTCTTGTAATGATGACTACGATGCCACCAAATCCTCCTCCAAGAACAGGGAAACCAGGAGGCACAAAAGGAGTTGAATCTCCTTTTTCGAGCCCCTTCGGTGATAAGCCTTTCGAATAGGCTCTTATTAAGTTTTTTCATTGATAATTAAAAAGAGTTTCCCGCGGAAACTCTTTTTTTGCTAGTGGATGCAGGGTGTGGGGTTTAGTCGCGGAGTTTATCCTGTATCAGCGGGGCTCCTCAACCTGCACCCTGTACCATGTAACCTGCCCTTCACCACCATTATCCATACCTTTAATCAATTTAACTCAGATTAACCGCTTCTTTTCGTAAATTCTTACTATTTTTATAAATTATTAAATATTAATCCTGGTTAAAACTGTTGCCGGTTTCAAATTATATTGTTTTTTGTTTCAACCTGAGGTTAGTTCCTCATGCAACTAATTTATTACCAGGAAAGTCTTATTATTTGAATAACAGATTAATTTACAAGATATGAAAACAAGGATCACAATTCTTTTATCAATATTGATACTGGCTCAGGAGGCATTTGCCCAGCCTCCCGAAACAGTATATAATGGTACGGTGATTGCAACAGGCTTCAGGCAGAGTATTCCTCTTGCTTCGTCAGGCCCGTTCAACATTGGTTTCAGTTTTACATTTTTCGGGAATACATATACCCAGTTCTATGTAAGCGCCAACGGACTGGTAATGTTCACTGCACCGGATAACCTTTATAATGACGAGGTAACAATCCCTACCGCAGCTTTGCCAAATAATTATATAGCACCATTCTGGGATAATCTTTCCATTCTGGATGGAGGAAATGTAATGTATAATAATACTATCGGGGCTTCCCCCAACAGAAAATGTATAATTCAGTTTAAGAATATGGGATTCGACCCGATAACCACACCTTTCGGAACATTTTCAGTGATCCTTTACGAGACAACAAATGTAATACAGGTTCAGTACAGGCTGATTGTTGATCCATATTCAACTCTTCCCCACGGGGAAAGCGCAACTATCGGTCTTGAAAATGCAGACGGTACTGCCGGAACACTTTATGCTTATCACCAGATAAATGCCGTCTACACCGAGGATGCCATTTCATTTACACCATCGGGACCCGGCGCTTATACGGTCAATGATGATGCCATTTATGATGGTATATTTCTCACTACCAATCTTACTCTTCCAGACCCCGGAATTGTTGATCTTGTAAGCCCGGCCAAAGACGCTGTTATAGGTGCAGATCATACTTTTTCATGGACTGCATCCACAAATGCCACCGCTTATTATTTTGTTATTGATACCAAACCTGACCTGTCGACAGCAACATACACAGATGTCGGACTTAACCTTTCCAATAATGTTACAGGTCTTACCCTCGGGGAGACATATTACTGGACCGTTTTTGCAAACAATGCAACTGGTTTAGCCTGGTGTGAGGTAAGCCGTTTCTCAACAAGTGCAGCTCCGCCGCTTGCTGCTGTACCCCAGACCATCTGGACCGAACAGGGGCAGGATAAAACGATAAAACTAAATTATACCGGAGGAGATGCCAGCCCGAAAACAGCAATAATTACTTCACTGCCGGCTCAAGGGGGATTGTTCCAATATAATGGCGGAGTGAAAGGAACACAAATAACTACAGTACCAACAATTGTTACCGATGCAAACAGAAATGTAATTTATGCAGCATCCGGTTCTGCCGGTAATGGTGTGGGAAATTTCAACTTTAAAATAAATGACGGAACAGGAGATTCTCCGGAAGCAACGATCACAGTAAACGTTAGTCCTCCCGGTATTCCTGCTGTTTTGTATACCGCTAAAAATACTAACGTTGAGATCCAGTTCGACAGAACAATGTCTGATCCTTCCGGGAAACAGGCTCAGTTTACTGTTAAGTCAAACGGAACACCGGTTACAATCAATTCTGTCGCTTTGAAAGCAGGAGATCCCAATACAATTGTCCTTAACCTTGCAACACCACTTACAGGAACCGAAACAGTACTTGTTTCTTATACTCAGGGTGATGTTACAGCAACTACAGGAGGATTTTTACTTTCATTTGACGACCTTTCCGTTACGCTTACTGCCCAGACAATCACATGGACACAATCGCTTGACAGGAAATACAGCCTGACACCCTTTGCTCTTACTGCTACTGCTTCAGGTGGTTCTGGGATGACCTATTCAAGTTCAAATCCCGCCGTTGCCACAATAACCGGCAGTTCATGCAAACTTCAGGGCTTAGGAACTTCCGGCATAACTGCCCGGCAGGCAGGTAATGCAACTTATGCACCTGTAAAATTCACCAGAACACTTACCGTCAACAAAGGTGATCAGACAATAACATTTGGCCCTATACCACAGAAAGCTGTCGGGGACGAGGATTTCAACCTTACGGCAACGGCTTCTTCCGGTCTTCCGGTAAGCTTCTCAAGCAGTGATCCTGCAGTTGCAACTGTAACCGGGACACTGGTTCATATAGTCGGAGAAGGAACAACGGTCATTACTGCCTCACAGGCTGGTTCCACATTATGGAACCCAGCATCTGATGTACCTCAGGATCTTATTGTAATAATCACAGGAATAGAAGATCAGTTTGCCGCTGAAAGCAGCTTTAGTATTTATTCACGCGATAAAATGATAATCATCCGTAC
>ERZ795055.4283-NODE-4283-length-10090-cov-4.568909_pt1 | contig 10090 bp, 10 predicted proteins | sample MGYA00375139_ERZ795055 | MGnify/ENA primary metagenome ERZ795055 (study PRJEB30184, sample SAMN05720283) | anaerobic digester metagenome | isolation source: active sludge of municipal wastewater-treating anaerobic digesters | place: USA | collected 2015-01-23 ...
ATGATAGAGACATGATTGACTACAACAGCATTATGGGAAAATATGATAGTCTAATGTATAAATATGTTGAACATAATATGTTTAGGCTTTGGCCTAAGTCTTCTTGCTCTATTGAAGAACTAAAAAAGTTTGTTATTGACTCTAGGAAGGCAATGAATCTTAATAGTAAGACTACTCTTTTCGCTTTTGTTGACCTTATGAGTATGTTGGAAGAGTTTAATGGTAGTGAAGGTGGAAAAAACAAAGCTGACATTATTGAAAAAGGTGTAAATGTTATCAATGATATTGGCCTGTCAACTAATACTCTCATTATTGGAACTGTCCAGCTAAAGAGAACTGACCCTGTTAAAAAAATTGAAAGAATGGAGGATATTGAAAAGTTTAGACCTACTTTAGCTTCACTAAAATCTTCTGGCGCATGGGAAGAACGAAGTCGCTTTGTAATGCTACTTCATAATCCTTTTCATATTGTTAGTAAAACTCCATGCTCTCCTATTATTAGAGATATGGTAGACCCGGTGCTTGAAGTTACTATGATGAAAGATACCTATATTGGGAATACAGGAGAGACTATTAAATACTATTTTGATGCTCCTATTAAATCCCTAACCCCTTATGAAGAAACAGAAGGAGATACCGATGAATCCACGCAACAATGAGAGTGATAGCCTTTTAGGGCTAGATACTGTTCAAGTGTATAAACAAGGGAGTGATACTATTCATTTTTATGATGAAATTAATCGTAGAAGTGTTTATGAGTTAAAAAAGATTATTACCTCTATGATTAGTGATAGGTTTGTAAATGAAATAAACATTGTTATCAATTCTTTTGGAGGAATGGGAACAGGATTTTACGATTACCTAAAAGCGTGTCCTCTGCCCATCAATACCTATGTTGAAGGATATTGTGCTTCAGCGGCAACAATACTATTTCTAGCAGGGAAAAAGCGTTATATTTCTCCAACTTCTCTATTTATGATTCATTCTTTTAGTGGGGATGCTCCTGAAACTTTTAATGAAGGACAGGCAGGAGACTTCGCTGATAGTATTAAAAAGCATAATGAGTTCCTAGTAGAAACTATTTACAAGAAGGAAACAAAGCTTCCAAAAAAGCTTATTGACTCTATCCCTTACAAAGATTTATGGCTTACACCAGAAGAGTGTATTGAATATAAAATTGCCCATGAGATTGGAGCCTATTTTCCTATCTCATAAGGAGACTATGATGGTTAGAAAAACAAAAGATTTACCTAAGCATTTCCAGAAAGCTAAAGTAGAGTTTGATAAACTTCTTAATACTTTTTGGTTTACTCGGCAGATTGATGGAAAGCGGGATGAATCAAAAGAAAACTTAGCTTTACTCTATTCTCTCATTGAAGAGTATAATGCCTTTGTTCAAAAGCATTTTTTCCTCATTGGGGAAAAGCTACTAGAGACTTTAGAAAAAGATAAGATAGCATATAATTATGACTATAATATTGCTATTGAATATGATTCAGAAGCTAAGTGGTTATTTAAGCGAGAAATAACAGCACAAGAATGGAGAGAATATGATGCAAAATGTAATGAAGACTTTCTAAAAGGGAAAAAGTAGTCCACTTGACAAAACAAATAAAAGGCTGTATAGTGAAGGCTATACAGCTTTTATATTAAGAAGGAATAATCTATGTTAGCTACTGACATTCGCGCTAGAACCTTTCAAGATATTGTAGGACAGGATACTATTGTAAAAGGTATTAGTAACTACCTGAAAAGTAATAACCTCCCTGATGTTATTTTCTTTGTAGGTAATAGTGGAGCAGGAAAGACTACACTAGCCTATTTAACTGCTATGACTCTCAACTGTCATAATCCTATTACTGATAAAAATGGAAATAAAAATCCTTGTGGTACTTGTCCTTCCTGTTTGGATGTAAAGAATGAGCACTTTCAGAGAGACATCCATGTTTATAATGGTGGACAACTAAAAGCTGATGGTATTGATGAAATTGAAGAAAAGCTAGGTTATTCAGCTATGACTGATGAAAACCTTATTTTTGTTCTTAATGAAAGTCAGATGATTTCTAGTATTAAAAAATTTCTGGCTATGATTGAAAAGCCTAGAAAGAATACTTACTTTATTCTTACCTCTACTGATAAGGACAAGTTTAAAAATGTAGGTGGAAGTAATAACAAGGATCAGGAAACTACTGCCCTTCGCTCTCGGGGTGCTTTTTTTACCATTAAACCTATTAGTGCTTCAGCTATTAAAGACTATCTATTTAATCTATTAGAAAAGTTAGACCCTGAAGGTAGTGTTCCAAATACTTTCCTTGAGGAAGGACTTCAGCTTATTGCTGAAAATGCCAATGGAAACATTCGTATGGCAATCAATGATTTAAGTCAATGTATTGCCTCTGAAACTTATACTAATGAAGAAGTAATGAATCTTCTTGGCTATGAAGATGAAAAGGAGCATATTGCTATCCTCTATAATATGGCACTTGGTAATAAATCAGTTTTATCAAAGCTAAAGGAAATTGAAATTCCAAGTTTCTTTAACTATAGCTGGAAGGTGTTGACTGATATTGGCTTTAGAGAAATTGAGAATACTCCTTTTAAGGAGCAATGGAAAGAGAAATCTGCAAAGGCTATTCTTGACTCAAATAACTTTCCTAGACTTCTAAAGATTTATGAGGATACTAACAAAATTTGTCTTTCCTATTTTAATGAAAAAGTATTCCTAAACTTTGTTTACAAATACTATAAGGATATTACTAATGTTCCTGTAGTAAAGAAGATAAAAACTGTAAAGGAAGTACCATGATTGACAAGTATGGGAATCACCCTGCAAATCGTCCAATCAAAAAAATAAAAGTTCCAAAAGATAGGGTTGCTGTCTTAGAAGGAAGACGAGTCAAGTTTTATGAATCAGAAGAAAATAATGAGGAAGAAGTTCAAGCTATGGAACCAGTAGTTAATACTCCTATTGAAGAAACAAAAATTGAGACTCCTACTTCAATAGAGAGTCAAAAGAAAGAAAAAAGAGTTAGACCACCTAGAAGGAAAAAAGGAAAGAAGTTTGACTTCCATAATGTTCCCCTTCCTGTTATTAGAGTTTTAGGAACAATCATTTCCCTTATTGCTCTCATTCGCTCTTTCGGATATGTATGGTCATACTTTTTAAGAGTGGATACAGTTTTCTTTGCTACACTAATGGCACTAATGCTAGTTTTAGTAGTATTCCTAGCTCCACAAGTTTTGCTCCATGCAGTAAGAGCTAAAAAATGGTTTGTAGGTTTTCTAGCTATTGTACTCATGGTGGTATTTACATTCTTAAATATATGGGTAACTGTAAATGGCCTTACTTATGCTAGAGCACAATCAGACTATTATGTTTCTTCTGGACAAGAGCACATTGTAAAAGCTAAGAGACGAATTGAAGAAATCAATACAAAACTTATAGAGATTAAGGAAGATAAAGCGCGTGATGCCATAAAGCGAGATTCACTACAAGCTGAATTTAATAGGCTTATTTCTATAGGAGAGACAACTACAACCTATTATTACACAACAAGAAACAGTTTAAGAGATATTGAAACTACCTATCGAGGTTATGATTCTCGATTAACAGAGCTTGAAAAGGAAAAGAAAAGCCTTGAAGATATTGAGGGGCTTGATTCAGTAGTTATTAAGGATGAAGAAACAAAGAAAAAAGAGTCAGGTATTGACTTTCTATTTGCTATAGCAATGGATATAACCGGGCCTGTTTTTTTAACTTTTGCCCTATTCCTCTAAAGGACTACTCTATGTTTGGATGTATATATAAAATTGAATGTAAGATAAATGGCTTTGTATATATCGGGCAAACAACACAAAAACTTAATGAAAGGGTAAAAAGGCATTTATATGAGGCTCAACATGGTAAAACATCTAATAATATATATAAGGATTTACTTCGATATACTATAGACTCTTTCTATTCTTCCATTATAGAAACTTGTGAAACAAAAGAAAGTATGGATGAAAAAGAAAAATATTGGATTAAATACTATAGGGACTCTCTTGGTATAGAAAAAGTATATAACAAAACAGATGGTGGAAGAAAAGCCAATCCTTATGATAATAAAAGTAAAGAGGAAATGAGAATAGTAAAAGAAAAAATGAGAATAGCTAAAATAGGTTATGTTCCCTGTAATAAGGGTGTTCCAATGTCTCAAGAGCAAAAGGAAAAGGTGTCTAAAGCCAAAAAAGGGAGTATCCCACATAATAAGGGTATACCCCATAAGCAAGCAACAAAAGATAAAATAAGTAAAATAAGAAAAGAAAAAGGATTAGCTAAAGGTAGCAACAATAGTAATGCTAAAAAAGTAATATGTCTTGAAACTAAAGAGGTTTTTAATACTATGCGGGAGGGAGCTATTAAAGTTTATGGAAATAAAAAGTTTTATGTTAGAATTTGGAAATCAATAAAGAAAGAGAGAACTATTGAAGGCTTTTCTTGGAAGTATTATGAGGAAAAGGATATATCATGCAACTAATGTTAGGTGATTGTTTAGAAAGAATGAAAGAAATTCCTGATGGAAGTGTGGATATGGTTTTAACTGACCCCCCCTATGGAATTACCAGCAATGAGTATGACAAGGATATTTCTTTTTTACCACAAGTTTTTAATGAATGCTTTAGAGTATTAAAAAAAGATGGATGTTTATTGTCTACAGCAAGTGAACCTTTTAACCACGAGCTTTATTTTATGCTTAAAAAATATTGGAAGCACTCGTGGGTATGGGATAAAAACTTTCCCGGTTCTTTTCAAAATGCTAAGTATAGACCATTAAAAGTGGATGAGTCAGTAATGCTATTCTCTAAAGGTTCTATTTCTTACTTTCCTATTATGGAAGATCAAAAAGAAAGGAAAAAAGGCCATAGGTCTAAAATATCTTCTAACTATAATGGCTTAGGGGCTTCTACAAAGGAAGTTAATTGGAATAAAAAATATCCAAAGAGTATTATTAGATTTTTCAATGGACATCAAAAAGGAAAGGTACATCCCAATCAAAAACCCCTAGACCTTTTAGAATATATGATTCAGACTTACTCAAAAGAGAATGACTTAATCTTAGACCCTTTTATGGGGAGTGGAAGTACAGGGGTAGCGTGTGTGAATACAAATAGAAATTTTATTGGTATAGAGCTTAATGAAAAATATTTTGAAATTGCAAAAAACAGAATCGAAGAAGCAGAGAAAAATAAAAAAGGCATTTTTGATTTACTATAAAAGGATGTATTATGTTTGAAAAAGAAACTTTAGATTTTTATGAGTTTATTCAAAAAAAGTTAGAATATCTTGAGAGGTATGCTACTCTTATTAAAGCAGGAAACATTTCTCCCGAAGCTATTAACCATGCTCTAGCCTCCTATCAATCTATTGTGTCATGGATTGTTAGTGAATATGAAAAGGTATCACTTGAGTTTGATATTACAAAAGAGGAATATCAAGTTGACTTTGATACATGGTATTTAGAAGCTAGTAATCGTCTTAATGAAACTAGGATTAAAAGTAAGTTTGCTTCTAATACTGAAATTGAAGCTACTGCTAGAGTGAATCATCGAGAAGAATATTTACGATGGCAAAGTAAGCTAAAGATTATGGAAAGAAAGGTTAGTCTCTATCGAAGGATTATGGATAACTGGAAAAATCAAAAAGATGTATTAGTAAACCTAGCTCAAAATAGTAGAGCAGAAATGAAATCTCTAGGTGTGCAGGACTTAGCAAATTGGGATGAAGATAAGCCAAAGAAAATAAAAAAAGTTGTAAGGGAGGAATAATGTTTTATATTCATGTAAAGACAGGAAAGATTTATAGACTATTAGCCTATGCTACAAATTGTACTAATGCTCAAGATGGAGAACTCATGGCAGTATATTGCCCTAATGATAATGGGAGCGATATTTATGTTCGAGAGATTGATGAATTTAATGAAGCTTTTACCCTAATAGGTGATGAGATAGAATGACCATTCTATAACTATCTCTAGTAATGTCAAAAGATTATAGAGCTATTTATGAAGAGGAGCTTGGAATAAAACTTAGAGCGGGAATAGCAAGTATTCATCACTTAGACTGGAATCACTCTAACCATAGTTTTAATAATCTAGTTGCTATCCCGCAAAAGTTACATGATGACCTGAATCTTACTTTTACTAAAATGAAAAAGACTATGACAAGTATTATGAACGCAAAGTGTTACTGGCTTATTAAGTCAAAAACTTTGAGGGAAATGGAGAACCATATTCATAACTACAGAGTTTTACGAGAATATATAGAATTGAGGAATGTAATAAAAAAGCAAGGATTACAAAAAGCTATTGAATCTTTTGGAAAAGATTTTATACAAGAAATAATAGAAATAAAGGATTGACCATTGAAAGAAAAAACTCTTTTGATTTCGCATATTGACTTGGATGGTTTGGGGTCTTATATTCTGTCTAGCTACTTTGACTTACCTTTTATGAATATTCATTTTGCTAATTATTCTGATTATGAAGATGGTAGTTTTCCTTATGAAGAGTTAGAGAAGCATGAAGAAGTCTGGTATTTTGATTTTACCCCTGACCTAAAATCTCAAAAGATTTTAGAAGATAATAATATTACTGTAATCATAGGCGACCATCATATTGAAGTTAAACCAGAGATTGATGCTTGGAACTATAAAAACAAAACTTATATTTTTGATAATGACAAAAGTGGTACAAAGATTTTCTATGAATATATTAAATCCTATTTTTCATTACCTAAAAATAAAGTAGTAGAAGAATTTGTTGAACTTGTGAATACCTATGACTTATATAGTAAACAATCTCCTTTATGGTGTAAGGCACAAGACTTAAATAGACTTCTATATAAAACAGCTTCTTATTTTAAACCTATGCCTACTAAGTATGAAATTTTTATTGCTTCTTGTATTCACAAGTTTACTTGTTTAGAATCCTTTGACTTTAATAAAATAGAACAGAAGAAAATTAACGAAGATAAAAAGAAAGAAACAGAAATGTTTTTAGAGTTTGTTCATGGAAAAAGAAAAATAAAAACAAGAAAAGATGATAAAGGACGATACTTTAGTATTATTAAGCTAGATTCAAAAATTAGTGCTATCTGTAATCTTTTGCTTGAAAAATATAAAAAGCTGGATTATATTATTGCCCTTAATGATTATGACCCCAATAGCTTAAAAGTATCTATTCGTTCAAAAGAGCATATCAATATATTAGAGTATTGTAATGTAAAGGGACATGAAAATGCGGCGGGTATGACAGAAGTTACAGAAGACTTTTTTAATGACTTATGGACAGGAAAAATCTATGCCTTGACACCGAAAGAGAATAGTGATATAATCAAGGAACAAGCTTAAAGTAAAATAAAACAAACAGAAAGGAAGTTTATGTCTGATATATTTGATGTTATGTCGCAGGGAATTCCTGCTAACATTACCACTAAGTCATTATCTAAAACCCAACAAATTACTTCTCCTATTCTTTATACCTCTGTCGAGGATATTAAAGATATTGAGTACACTTTTATTATTGATAAGATGCTTACTAATAGGGAAGTATTTTTACTTCAAAAAGTTTTGGATAAAAAACTAGATGGTGGCTATCAAATTCTTTATGCCCTACAAGTGAAACTAACAGAAAAAGATTTACAAAAAACCATTTGGCTTCAATATGCTAACTACGCTTGGGACTATCAAACTTATATCCCTAAATATTCCAAAGTATTCAGCTTTGGTAGAACTCTCTTTTCTTTAACTAAAAGTAATGATATGGATTGCTCTTTAGTTCGTGATGAGGATTCTGATGATAATTCAAAGAAGAAAGAAAAGCTAAGTATTATTCAAGGTTTTTATGATACAATTCTATGGAAGACTTCTTTTTTTCACCCCGATCTAAAGTGTGAGATATACCCTGTCGATGCTTGGGACGATTTGATTCATAAAGATAATGGGGTATTTAAAAACTCTTTTGAATACTGGTTTTTTACAAAACAAATAACATTAGCAAAAGCTAAGAGTATTAGTCATAATGAGCTACCTAAAGTAGAAACAATTTATATTGATGACCCTAACGCTTTTTTAAAAGAACACTCTGATAATAAAGAAGTAACAGGCTTTGATATTGAAACTAATACCCTAGACCCTTGGATGAAGGGAGCTAAGATAAGGTGTGTTACAATATCTTTTGAGAGTAACCCTTATGTTGGGTATTTTCTTCCTTTTGAAAAAGTAAATAAGTTTATTCTTCAGGGGTTTCTGAAAAATAGACCCTTAGTTGGAACCAATATCAAGTTTGACATAAAGTTTATGAATGTAGTTGCTAAAATATCTTTAGACTACCTAAAGATTTATAGCGATACTATGCAACTACAGCATATTAGCAATGAAATGATGAGGAAAGGTCTAAAGGCTGGTGCTTGGCTTTGGACTCCTTTTGGTGGATATGACAAAGAGTTAGATGACTACTTAGGTAATCACCCTGAAATAAATAATGACTACTATAAAATTCCAGATAGTGTTCTAGTGCCTTATGCTACAACTGACCCTTGTGTATCTTTACTGGTACATAAAGAGCTATGCAAATATCGTGATGAACTCGATACTCTTGTAAATAAAAATAATCCTTATGGATATGGACTAAAATGGGCTTATGAAGAAGTCATTATCCCTACCCTTAATCTATTTGTTGAAGCAGAAATAACTGGCATGACTCTTGATATGGATATTCTAAAGCAACGCTCTTTGGAACTTCAAAGTCAAGTCAAGGATTTAGAGAAAGAGATTAGAAAAGATTTAGGAGTAACCCCGGACTTTAAGGTTAGTAGCTCTCAACAGTTGGGAGAAAAACTAGAATCACTAGGCTGGCCTATTTTTGAAAGAGGGGATAAGAATGCTCCGAAAGTAGGAGAATCCCAACTTATTGAATGGGAGAAAAAAGGATTTACTCTTGCTACTAAGATTCTTAAATTCAGGCAGATAAGTAAACTTCTTTCAACTTATGTAGGTGTTGAAGAAGAAACGTCTGGTATGTATAAATGGATTCGTGATGATGGACGAATACATACCTCCTATAATAATTTCCTTGCCCTCTCATGGAGACATACTTCTGGAAAGCCAAATGGACAAAACTTTGTAAGTCATGGGGAGAAAGCAAAACTTATTCGTTCATTTATTACACCTAATAATTCTCCTGATTATGCTTTCCTCTCAACTGACTATTCTGGTCTTCAATTACGACTAGCGGCAATGCTTTCTGATGATGAACAAATGGTACGAGCCTTCAAACTTGAAGGTGGTGATATTCACATGAGAACAGGCTTTAATGTAATGTTAAAATATATGACTGAAATAAGTTCAGTTGAAGAAGCACAAAAGATTAGAAAGGGAGAAGGAGAAATTGCTGATTATGTAAATGATATTCGGTTTAAAAGCAAGGGTATCAATTTTGGACTCCTGTTCGGCGCACAGGCTTCAACTCTTATGGCTGAGGCTATTAAGCCAAACTGGAATGAGAAAGATGCAGATAGCTACATTAGAGCTAATAAGCTAATGCCAGAAGTTAAAGACCACTATCTTAATATTACTAATAATGACTACAAGTTTATTCGTAGTCAATCTCCTAGTGAAGATATGCTAAACGCAAAATATTATACAATTGCTATTGATGTTCGTAAAAAGTTTTTTGAAGCATATTCTGGTCTTCTAGCATGGATTGATAATTCACGGGAAGAAGCAAAAAAGAAAGGTTATGTAGTCTCAATCTATGGTGCTATTCGTAGAGTTCCTTATCTTCTTATCAATACTAAAGAGTATGATATTGACTATGGAAGGTTTAGTAATCTCTTAAATATTGTTCTAAACTCTCCAATTCAAAATATGGAAGCTATTGTAATAAATAGGAGTCTAGTAAAGATTTGGGGATGGCTTAAAGAAACAAAGAGACTTGACAAACTATTCGCTCAAATACATGATGCTCAAGAATACTATATGCACTTTACAGAAGAAAAAGAATGGAAAGAATATATTACTAAAGTGCATGAAATAAATGAAATGGACTAT
>ERZ795055.4284-NODE-4284-length-10087-cov-4.965411_pt1 | contig 10087 bp, 15 predicted proteins | sample MGYA00375139_ERZ795055 | MGnify/ENA primary metagenome ERZ795055 (study PRJEB30184, sample SAMN05720283) | anaerobic digester metagenome | isolation source: active sludge of municipal wastewater-treating anaerobic digesters | place: USA | collected 2015-01-23 ...
TAACTCTCTCAATTTCTTTTAACTTAAACTCGGTCCATAGAAGTTTTTGCTCATATTGGATTTCCAATCTTCTTTTTTTAGTTTGACACAACAAACAAAAAACTCGTTAAAATCACCACCCCAAGAAACCAAGAAATAATCAAAAGGTCTTTGACTAAACTCTCCGCCTGTCCAAGCATTAGTTGTAGAGGTCATTTTAATTTCCATAGGTAAATTTATTTTTGTAAAAACTAAATCTGCTTCCCTGTCTGCTTTTGCATTTTTAACCTCATATTTAAGATTTTTAGTAAAAATATCCGCAGACACCTTTTCCATTACTTTGCCTATTATTTCGGATAAATTCTTATTTGAGAAAGTAATGTCATAAGAATCAATTAAATGCTGTTTAACTTCAAGCATTCTTCTGGAAACTTCCCTCATAATTTCAAGGAGATTATCTCTTGTGGCTATCTTTTGGAGTTCCTTATCCATTCAAAAGACAAGATAAACTTATTTTAAAACCTATCTGAAAAGTCCCTTTAACTTAACAATGTATGATTAAGTTAATATTGTTAAGTTAAATGTTTATTGAACACAATTTTTAAAGATATTCGAATTTTTGTTAAATCATGGATAGGAGAGAAATTGGCGAATTAATTTAATTTAAACTTCTTGATAAGTAATGCAGTGTTCTTTTAGCTTTTTCAGAATAAGACTTGTCGTCAATTACCGGATAATTTACTGGATTGTATGCTAATGTTCCTTCATCCCCTCTTCTTTTTAATTGAAAGATCTCTATTATGGACTTATCTTCTAAAACATCTTTATGTTTTAATCTCAATTCTTCTAATCTCTTTTTATCAATCGAATTCATGAATTAATTATAAATAATTTATATTTAAAGATTTACATAAATCAACATCCAGTTAATTCTTGTAATTTTTCAATTGATTGGACTCCCTCTGTTTTTTTCCCTTTTATTATCCAGGTTGGAGTGGCCATTATCTCTGTGCATTTTTCTTTTTCATACCAGCAATCAATTACATTAAGATATTGATAGTTTTCCCCGAATAAATCCTCTTGAATTTCACAAGCATGACATCCTAATTGTGTATAAAGAACTGCTTTAGAACCAATGCATTTTGCTATTTCTTCTGTTGTTTCAGGTTTATCCTTTTTTAAAATAAAAAAAGCAAGTGCTCCAATTGCAAGAATTATTAAGACTGTAGAAATTAGATTATAATCTTTCTTTTTCATTAACATATATAGAAAAATTAGTTTTAAAAGTTTTTGAAAATGATTATTTAATAATCAGGTAGCTCTTCTTGATTTGCACTTTTCTTTTTTGGTTTTTCTTTTACTTCAGAACCTTCAACTTCTGCCATGTCTTCTTCTGTTACAGAATTAATCATTTCTTTAAATTTCTCAAAATCTGATGAAAGAATTCTTACTCCTGCTTTTGTAAATCCAGTATATCTTTCAGAGGTAACAAATTCTCTTATTGTTAATCCTTTTCTTCCTCCAAAATCATCCACTCTTACAATTATTTCTGAAGTGTCGTTTTTTCTTATTTTTCCTATGTCTTTTTCCATAATTAATTCAAATAATGTCCTTTTATAAATGTTTTTGAAGCAAATAATTTAGGATTTTATTAAATTTAATTAGATATTTCAAAGAATATAAATTTATATATTGGAAAAGCCTTTATTTTTAATGAAAAATAACTGTCCAAAATGTAATGGAACAGGAATCGTTAAAGAAGAAGATGGAAGCGTTCACACTTGTTGGGACTGCTTAATGAGTGGAGATATGGATGTTCATTCTGATAAGGTTGCTGATTCAAAGATAAAAATTTAATTATGCATATATTCATTATACAAATTTTTAAAAGCATTTCAATTAACTTTAAATGAATATGAAAACAAACAGTTTAGACAGTTTATCCGAGATTTGGGCCGGAAGAAGGCTGAAGATTCTTCAAGCAGATTTATCTCAATTTGCTCCTTACGGGAATGGTGTTTATGGATATCAAAAAAATATTTTTGAACCCATTAAAGGAGATCCTCCTCAAGAGCCCAATGGAGGATGTGTTTATTTTTCTAATAATGCTCAACAAAAATATTTTGAGGGATTTTTGAAGATGTTGGATGTTAAAGTAGATAGGAAGGATTATGTATCTTATCTTCAGGAGGCTTCAAATCCTATTGAGGATCATTATTTAACCCAGATGAGGATTATTCCAAAATTTGCGCTTAGGTATATGGCAAATGTGATTAATGATAAAGAATATGCTGCTTTTGAAGATCAGGATTTTACCATTCAGGAAGCATTATTTAAATTTATGGATGTAGAGAAGGAAAGGTGGGGGACTGATTTTTGGAATTCACCAAATCTTGCTGGAAAGATGGGGGGCGATGGAGATTTTGCAAGAGAAGAATTAGGATTTGGATTTATGATTGAAAATGGATATTATGATATTTATCGTATTTGGAGCAGAGCTTGGTTGGTTACAAAATAATTTTATTTCAAAACAGTAGCTCTTATTATCTTCACATCTTTTAGGGGTTTGTCATTTGCGTCTGTTTGAACTTTTGCTATTTTATCCACAACATCCATGCCTTTTATTACTTCTCCAAATGCGGGGTGTTTTGAATCTAAATAATTATTGTCTACAAGATTTATAAAAAACTGGGATCCTCCTGTGTTTGGTCCGGCATTTGCCATTGAAATTGTTCCCCTTAGATTTTTATTTCCTCCTGCATGTGTGAATTCATCTTTTATCGTGTATCCTGGGCCCCCCATTCCAGTTCCAGTTGGGTCTCCACCCTGAATCATGAAATTATCAATTACTCTGTGAAAAATAACACCATCATAAAATCCTTGATTAGCCAATTTTTCAAAATTAGAGGTGGTTAATGGCATATCATCATAAAGAAGTATTACTATATCCCCATAATTTGTTTCAAGTTTTACTTTTGTTCCTTCTTGTGTTACATATCCTGTCATTTTTGAAATTGTGAAAGTTGCTATTAAAAGCAAAATCAAAAACAATACAATGCCGAATGTTTTTAAATGCATGCATTATTAAAGAAAATTATTTTTTTAAAGGTTTTGATTGAACTAATAAAATATCGAAATATTTAAAAGTAAGGAAATTCTTACTTCAACATGGAGACAAAAATAATTAAAGTAACAGATAAAGGCCAAATCTCTATTCCCATAGAAATTAGAAATTCTATTGGTATTAATGTAGGAGACGAATTGATTGCTGTTAGAAGCGGAGAGACTTTATGTTTAAAAAAGATAAGAAAAGATGATTTTAAAGATTTGTTGAAGAATTCCGAGAAGGTTGCAAATAAATTATGGGGAAATAAAGAAGATGAAATCTGGGATAGTATTTAATCAGGGAGATATTTTAATTGTACCATTTCCATTTTCAGATTTAACCTCAATAAGACAAAGACCTGTTTTAGTTTTATCAAAAAAAGAATATAATGAGAAATGCGAGGATATTATTACATGCGGAATAACATCAAATATAAAAGAAAGTTCTTATTCTGTTCTAATAGAAAATCTTAATCTTAGTGAAGGTAAAATACCAATTAAAAGCAGGATAAAAGTTGATAAGCTATTTACTTTAAATAAAAGCATAGTAATTAAGAAACTTGCTAAGGTAAATAATCTAACTTTTGAAGGTGTCAAGAAAGAGCTTTTCAAATTAATTTAAGAATTTAAAACATACTTTTTAAATTGGGGATATGTCCTTATTATCCAATTGCCATATTCTTTCAGTAATCCTTTGGATTTTAAATTTTTGAAGTAATTTTCTATTGGAATTTCTTCTCTGCATTTTAGGCAATGATAAATCCCTGTTTGAGCACCATATTCGTCATCTTCTTGGACAGTTTCTGTTTTCCCACATCTTGCACATTCAGCAAAATCATCATCAACTATAGAATAATCATATTCCTCTAAATCTCCATCATCACTTACTTCCATTAATACTATTTCTTCAATGTTTTCCATTAATAATTATATATTTATAGACTTAAAAAGAATTATTGTGGTTAAGATTTAATCTTTCATTTCAATTTTTATGTTCACAGATTTAGGAATCTGCATTCTCATAATGTGATGAAGAATCTTTTCGTTTGCAGGAATATCAATTAATCTTTTGTGAATTCTCATTTCAAATCTATCAAAAGTTGCAGTTCCATCTCCACAAGGAGATTTTCTTGTAGTTACTTTTATTTTTTTGGTTGGTAATGGGACTGGTCCGCTTATAACTATCCCGGATTTTTTTGCTATTTCTTTTACCGATTCACAAATTTTGTTGAGCATTGTGATATCTGTACTATTCAGCTTTATTCTTACTCTTGTCATATTAAGTTTATTGAGAATTGGTTTAAAAAGCTTTTCTTATTATTTTTTATTTTTAATCTGACCGGGTTTTAGGGGTTTTTATTTTTTTGGCTTCATCTTCTTCGTCTTCTTCATCAGAATCTTCACTAAAATCCTTTAATCCTAGAGTATAAAGTAAAAGGTCAAATGCTCTTAAAACAATTTCCAGAGCAACTATAATCAGAATATAGCTTAAAATGCTTCCAAAAAAAGATGGGAGCTGAGTGATTTTCCCTAAAATTTCTTGAAAATCAAAAAATCCTCTTTCTGTCATTGAAACTGCCAAAAGAGTGAAGGGGAGTAATTTGGCTAAATCCCTTGATAATTCTTCACGATAATAAGCGGTTGCTCTTATTGCCACAACAATTACAGTGGAAATTAAAAGAACTGTTTGAACTTCTAAACCTTTTGTCAGGAATAGTAGGAAAAATGTGAAAACCGCAAACCAAGAAAAAACTAAAAAAGGGAGAATAATCATATATTCTAAGAGATAAAATGTTGCTTCCAAAAATTTAACAAGAACAGGATGTGAAGATTTGTTGTATTTATTTAAATCAAGTTTTATTATATTTTTTTTAGCCATTATCGTATATACTTTCCATACAAAAATGCAAAAAATAGTTACTAAAATAATAAGGAAAAGAATATTAAGAAAATTTTGAAATCCCAATGGAAGACTTAAAAAAACTTGATTGTATATTTCAGAGATGTGGGTACTAAGATTTGTAACCTCTTCTATCATAATATATTTTTAATTTATATTATATTTAAAGGTTTGGAAGTGAAATGAATTTGTTTATTTAATTTTACTTACTCAATTGTTTTTCCAGATATTTTCTTTTTTTAGTGTAAACTATTAGTGGTATTGACATACCCAAGATTAAATATGCTCCAGAACCAAGAGCTATATTTGTTGCGTGTTTTTCTAAATTTCTACTTTTAATTACCTTTTGATTGTATTTGTCAAATAATTCTTTTTTTATCTTTTCTTCCTGAGATTTTTCATTGTTTTCTTTGGATATTTGCATCTCCCTCAGAAGGGGATTTGAAATAAGTGTGTTTATAGTACTTATTGCTCTTGCAGTGTCATAAACGAGTAATCCTCCTGCAATACACATGCCTGTTATTGCAGCTAACCCATTATTTTTAATTCTTCTAATCATTTTTTGATATTCTTTTTCCAAGGTTTGCACATACTCTTCCTTTTCCATAATTTTTTGTGTACGGGTTTATTAATAAATATTATTGGAGTCCAGTTTATAGAAGCTTTATTTAATCAAAATAACTCAATAAATTTAAATATCTCCTTTCTTTAAGCATTTTAATATGATTGATATAAAACTAATTAGAGAAAATCCTAAATTTGTTAAGGAAAATATAAAAAGAAAATTTCAAGATGAAAAACTTGAATTAGTTGATGAAGTAATAAAATTAGATGAAAAGTGGAGAAAATTAAAATATGAAGAAGATGGACTTAGAAGTGAAAGAAACAAGATTTCTGAAGAGATTAATAAATTAAAAAAGGATGGAAAAAGTGCAGATAAAGAAATAAAGAAAGCCAAAAAAATACCCGAAGAAATAAGTAAAATTCAAGAAAAGAGAAAAAAACTTGAGCAAAATATATTTGAGATAATGTATAAAATTCCAAATATAATTCATGAATCTGTTCCTAAAGGGAAAGATAGTTCTGAAAATGTGGAGATAAAAAAAATTGGAAAACCTGAAGTTCCAAATTATGAAATTTTTAATCATGCTGAATTAGCTGAGAAATTAGAAGGGGTTGATTTTGATTCTGCAAGAGAAACTTCTGGAAATGGTTTCTACTTCCTGACAGGAGATATTGCAGTATTACATTCAGCGATGCTTGCTTATGCTCGAGATTATATGATAAAACAAGGTTTTAGTTATGTTATCCCCCCATTTATGATAAGAAGAAAAGTTGTTGAAGGAGTTATGAGCTTTGCAGAGATGGAAAATATGATGTATAAGATTGAAGGAGAGGATTTATATTTGATTGGAACAAGTGAACATTCAATGATTGGAAGATTTATTGGTAAAACTTTATCAGCAAATAATTTGCCAATAACTCTAACTTCTTATAGTCCGTGTTTCAGAAAAGAAATTGGGGCTCATGGAATTGAAGAAAAAGGATTTTACAGATTACATCAGTTTGAAAAACAAGAGATGATTGTTATATGTGAACCAGAAGATTCTTACAAGTGGTATGACAAGATGGCTAATTTCACAGTTGATGTTTTCAAAAATTTGGGTGTTCCTGTAAGACTTTTAGAATGTTGTTCAGGAGATTTAGCCGATCTAAAATCTAAATCATGTGATGTTGAAGCTTGGAGTCCAAGACAAAAAAAATATTATGAAGTGGGGAGTTGTTCAAATTTAACAGATGCACAAGCTAGAAGACTTGATATAAAGATAGAGAATAAGGGAAAAAGATATTTTGCGCATACATTAAATAATACTGTTCTGGCATCACCAAGAGCTTTAATTGCTGTAATGGAAAATAATCAGCAGAAAGACGGCAGCATAAAAATACCTAAAGTTCTTCAGCCTTATATGGGTGGGAAAAAAGTTATTAATTAACTTTCAATTTTTTCCTTTACTATTTTATAAATTTCGGGGTGGTAGGTTGGCTTAATCATTCTTACATGAAAGAAATCAACCCCATTGCAATTTCCTTGAACATAAATATTGTCAGCCCAATCTAAATAAGAACTTTCACTTTTTACTATTCCATCTGCTTCATATTCTTCAATTGAACATCCAGTGCCTATTAAGTTATAAACAGGAATACTTGGGGGAGTAGCATTGTTTAATTCTGAAATAAATAAGCTATCTTTGTTCATTTCATTGCATTCAATGTCTGCCCCAAATATTGGACAAGATTTAAGTATAAATCCATCAATTCCATGATTGGGCCCCCCTATAAGAATAATTTTATCTAAATTTTCTTCCCCATACATTTGAATATATTTTCTAGTAACTAAGCAACCCATGCTATGCGCTACAATAATCACTTTGTCTTTTCCAGTCAGATATTTGATGTTTGAAACAACTTCATTTAAACGAGTGGCATATGTATCTATGTTTTCCCATTTTGAATCCAGTATAAAAGAATTTTCTTCTGTAGTTAGTGTATCTATATAGTATGTCGCTTTTACCACTATTGGTTTGTTTATTTTTCCTAGATATCCTTTAGAGATTTCTTCATATTGGTTTCCATAAAAATATCCTGCATCCAAATATCCGTCTTTTTCAAGTGCCTGAGCCATATCACTAAAGGCTTCCATGCTTAATTCAGCAGAGAGCTTTTCATTAAAGCTATGTCCATGGACTAAAATTACCGGATAGTTATAAGAGGAATTTTCTATACAAGGATAACATTCTTCTCTAAAGCAGCATATTGGTGGAGGTTCTGGAAGATTAAAATCAGAAGAATAATTTCCGTAATTTATTTGAATTTTTTCAATATTAATTGTTAAAGGATTATTTTTAATTTTTTGGTCTCCGAAAATTTCTTCAGGAGATTCATTTTGAAAAGCAAACAAAATTTTTTCTTCATTTTCTTTTAGCTGGTTAAATAAAATAATCTTGTTCTCTAAATTATCTTTTTTTTCTATTTCTATTACAGCCAAATTAAATTCTTCAATAAATTGTTCAAAGGTGGTTATAGAAGAAAGTGTGAAATTATACTCTTTTAAAAGAATTATCTCTTCATAAATTGAATTAATTCCTTCTACAATTAAATTATATTCTGTTAAACTATTTATTAGGGAGCTGTTTAATGCATCTACTAATTCGCTTCTTCTGTTTATTTCTTCGTTTGTATTCAAGATTTCTTTTTCTAATTCGGAATATTCCTGATTGGAATATAAATTATTTAATTCTTGTATTCTAGTTAAAAAATATAATGTATTTTCTTTAATAGAAATGGATTCATTTTCAAAATTTGATAAATCTAATAAGGAATAATTAAAATTTAAATTATTGAGAATGTATTCTGATTTGTAAATTTTTTCATTTACTTCCTTTAATTGAACGTTTGCCTTTTCTTTTCGTATTTGCTGAATATCATTTAGTTCATATTTTATAGAGATAATTTTTGTTCTTGATTTTGGCAAATCGCTAGTTACATAACAAAATTTTTTATCTTTTATAGTATTGCATTCTAAAGTCAATTTGTACAATTTTTCTCCTGCTTTTTCTTCATTTGGTCTTAAAAGATATTCTTTTGAAAAAGGGGTTGAAACCCCTACATTCATATTTTCATAATCAATTATTTCATTTTTTGCCAAGTCTTCTAAGACAATTGAGCAATTAGCACTGCAAAAAGGGTTTATAAGCACTTTTGCCCTTACATCTAATTCTTGTTCCCCCCCATTTTTTAATATAAAATTTTGGTTGGGCACATCAAGTGAAATAAGCAAATCATTTCCAACCAACGCTTTAAAATATAAATAAAAATTAAAAAATAATGGCATCGAGATAATCATAAATATAAAGGCAATTCTATAAACTTTTCTTTTCTTCTTTTCTTTTTCTTCTTTAGTTCTTGCTTTTTTCTTTTTATTAACATCCAAAGAAGTTACTTTTGAAAATAATATAACTAAATTAAATATTAAAATTCCGCCTATAATGCTGATAAGTATTGCTTTAGTTGTTTCAGGAAGTTCTATTTTAAAAAATACAATTGCTAAACCAATTGCAATAATAAGCAAAACTCTTCCAATCCACCTCATATGATTAAGTGTAATTTTGACTTTAAATTACTTTTTATATTTTTATCCTCTTTTAATTTCAAGTTTAGTCATATCTTCTTGAGGGGATGGATTCTCATCTGTATTTGTTCCCCAAATTCTGCCTTGATTATCTTGCCAATAATATTCTGCTCCACTGTCCACAAAACGAGTATCTCCTGTTTCAGAATTGTAAACTTCTTCAACTCCAAGAATGGCCTTACTCCATTCATTAGTCATCCTTTCCTGGCTTTCGCTTTTGTATTCAAATGAAGATGAAATTGTTTCAGAAATTGAATTCTGTGTTGAAGAAATTATACCGAGTCTTTTGTTTACTTCCTGAGCTTCTCTTATTGCCCAAGCAGAATCTACCTTGAATGTTTCTGCTGATTTTAAAACTAAATATTCTGTTTCATTAAATAAAGATTCTGGTGAAGAATATCCAAAAACACTTGCTACCCAAATTCCCATTCCAGAAGAATCAATTAAATAATTATAAGCAATGAATTTATTTATTGTTGGGTTTTTTCCTGGATTAGAGATGTAAGTTATTTCTGCTGCAGATTGTGCTGTAATTAAGGGAGTTACATTTTTATTTATTAAATCTGGACGTTCAATCACTTCTATTATTTCTGTTTCAATATTTAATTGCTGGATAATTTCCCTAAGAAAATCATCTGCCTTAGTATATTTTTTTACAAGCATTGAATTGTAGTAACTTCCTTCATCAAATCCTGAAAAAGTAAGCAAATCATTTGGAGTTACATAAATCGCATATGGACTTAAAAAAATAAATTGTTGATTTTTATCAGGAGACATTGCCATTAATTTTATTCCTGCATCAATATATGGACGAATTAATCCAGAATCTTCAGACACTGTCCATTCTTTAGGTATTTGTATTGTAAATGCATTTTCATTTGGGTCTGTAAATTTATAAAAAGTATATTTTTCTT
>ERZ795055.4288-NODE-4288-length-10084-cov-3.795892_pt1 | contig 10084 bp, 5 predicted proteins | sample MGYA00375139_ERZ795055 | MGnify/ENA primary metagenome ERZ795055 (study PRJEB30184, sample SAMN05720283) | anaerobic digester metagenome | isolation source: active sludge of municipal wastewater-treating anaerobic digesters | place: USA | collected 2015-01-23 ...
CCTGGCCACCCAGTGGCGGACCACCCCGGTCATGGCGGACCTCAACGCCGACGGCCTGATGGATCTCGTGATGCTGGACCATGAGGGGTTTCTGGCGTTCTTTGAACGGACGGAGCGCGAGGGCAAGCGGACACTGCTCCCCGGCAAGCGGATGTTTGTCGCGGAGAATCCGGAACGGGAGGGGGCCTTTGACAGCAATGGACGCCCCGCCTCCGCCGATTTTGACCGGGATGGCGTAAACGACTTCTTTATGCGCGGCCCCAACGGGGAGGCCCTTTTCCGCTGCCGCGACCGGAAGAAGGACCGGGACGCCCTTCGCACGGCGGAGGGCATCCTGCCGCATCCCCTCGAAAAAGGCGTTCTGCGGCCGCTGCCGGGACCGGTCCCTGTCCGCATGAACGTCTCGTGGGCCGGCGGCAGCGGCCGCCGCAAACTGGCCCTGACGGACTGGGACAGCGACGGCGACCTGGATGTCCTGGTGAACAGCCCCTCCGTCACGCTGCTGCGCAACATGGGAAACCGCGACGGGAACATCGTGCTGCGCGACGAGGGGCCCCTGACGCCCCACGTGCTTGCGGGGCACGACACCGCCCCGGGCCTGCTGGACCTGGAGGGTGACGGGCGGGCGGGGCTTCTGATCGGGGCCGAGGACGGCTTCCTGTACCATTATCCGCGTACGACCGACAGCCCCTGACAGGTTGCATCGGCCGTGCCGATGGGATAGCATAGCGCCATTCCCGCACGGAGGAACCCCTTTGAAAATCAAACGCCACGAGCTGACCCCCTTTGTCATGAACTGCTACGTTCTGGAGGACGACGGCGAGGCGGTGGTGGTGGATCCGGGCGAAGCCTCCCCCAGGCTTCTGAACGATCTCGCCGCCCTGCGCGTGAAGATGATCATCAACACCCACTGCCACTGCGACCATGCCGGGGGCAACGCGGGCGTCAAGGCCGCCACCGGCGCGCCGCTCGCCTGCCACGCCGACGATCTGCCCCTGCTGGAGGCCATCGAGCAGCAGGGGGTCATGTTCGGCGTGCATTTTCCGCCCTCGCCCCCGCCGGACACCCTGCTGAAGGCCGGGGACACCATCGTTGTCGGGAGCCAGCGGCTTGAGGTCCGCCATGCGCCGGGGCATTCGCCCGGCCATGTGGTGCTGGTGGGGGACGGTTTTGTGCTGGCGGGCGACGTGCTTTTCGCGGGCTCCATCGGCAGGACGGACCTGCCCGGGGGCAATTACGGCCAGCTCCTCCAGTCCATCCGGACGGAACTGATGACCCTGCCGGACGATACGGTCGTGTATTCCGGGCACGGCCCCGACACCACGATCGGCGTCGAACGGAGAACCAACCCCTTCCTGGTGAACCCATGAGCATCGTCCTCGCCTCGTGCATTCTGCTGGCCTCGGCGGCCGTGGAGCTCTCCGTGGCTCCGGACCAGCCGCTGCCCTTCGTCTATGTGGACGATCCGCTGGTCATCGAGCTGGTCTCCCCGGCCGACGCCGTCACCCGCATGAAAATCCGCCTCACGGGGACGCACCTGCCCCAGGCCAACGACATCACCCTGGGGGACATCCCGCTTTCCGCCGGCGCGCCCCGCTGGTGCGCCATCAAGGACGCCTCCCACCAGCGCGGCGCCTATCTGGCGGAAATCACCCTGGAAACCGCCGGGGAGGTCCAGAAGAACAGCGTGCGCTTCTGCCGCATAGATCGCCCGGCGCAGCAACAGCCGCTCCCCTTGGCCGCCGTGGTCTCGGGAAAGGAGGTGGGGGACCAGTTCATGGCGCTGCGCGCCGTTGGTCTCCGCGAGGCCGTTCTCGCGCTGGACGACCCCGAATTCGCCGCCAAACTCTCCCAGGCGGCGGCCATGCGCTTCTCCGTGACGGTGACGGTGCCCGCGGTCCTGACCCCCGAAAGCATCCAGAAAACCATGGCCGACGTGGACGCGGCGCTCTGCACCCGGATTACACGGTGGGAGGCCGCCTTTTCCGGCGATGCCGCGGCCTTTTCCGAGACTTTGAAGGCTCTCAAAGCAACGGCCTGCCCGGCCGTCCTGTCCGTCTCGGTCCGGGATGCGGCACAGTTTACCGCCTTTCTGGACGCGTTTCCGGCCACGCCCCTGCGCCGCTGCGCGCTGTCGGGAGACCCTGCCCTCATCGAATCCGTGCGGGCGGAGGCGCTGCGCAGGGGGATGGTCGGCTGGGAGCACACCTTCGCCCTCGACTCCACCGTTGCCGCCCGCGGGGAGGAATTTCAAAAGGCGTTCCTGGGCCTCCTGAGGAGCGGGTATTCCGCCGTCTCCCTGGATGCCGGTCTGGTTTTCGGGGACGACGGCCCCCGGGAGACCGCCGCGTGGATTAACGGTCTGGCCCGACGGCTCGCGGGACGCCGATATGTGGGAGAGTGCGCCGAAGTGAAGGGGGGCGGCGCCTGGCTGTTCAGGGATTCCGCGAAGTGGATCGCCGCCGTGTGGTCCACCGAAAAGGACGGAAAGGTCGAGATACCGCTCCAGGGGGCGGCCGGGGTGTCCGTCACGGACGGGCTGGGAAACCCCGTGCAGGAAATTGACGCCGCCGCACCCGTGCTTGCGCTTGCGGCGGGCCCTGTCCCGGTCTTCGTCACGGGCTCCGGAGGCGGCATTCTCGGCGCGGCGGCCGCCCGGGAGGGAAGAAGGCAGGTGGCGGAAATCCGCAAGAACGAGGCCCTGTCGCCCCTCATGTCGGACGGCCTGCGCCGTCTGCTGGAGGGGATGGAGGCCGAGATCTCCGGTCCGGCGGGGCGCGCCCGCTTCCTGGAACTGGTGCGGTTCCTTCCTTCCCTGGAGGCCGCCCGGATGGGCGGACAGACCGGGGCGGTGGCGGCCCTGGACGCCCTGACCGCCCTCGCGCGCACCCTCTGCGTGCTGGAGGAGGACCGGGGCGAGCTGTTCGTGGAGCCCACGGCGGACCTCGTGGCGCGCAGCGAGGACCACCAGTCCCTTTACGTCACCAGCGCCACCATCCAGGAGAACGGGGCTTCCCTCTACGGCGACTGGCTGTTGGAGGAGGTCCGCCGCCTGGTGCAGGAGGCGGAAACGGCGGACGCCGAGGGGCGCAAGGTCGAGGGCGCGGCGCTGGCCATGCTGGCCGAGGCCCGGGGACAGGGTCTGGCCCTGATATCCAAGGCAAAGACCGCCCCCGTGCCCGCCCCGGCGGCGCCCCCGCCCGCGCCTGAAAAGGCCGCCGCGGACACGCCCGCCCCCGCCAAAGAGGCGGAGCCTGAAAAGAAGCCGGAGGCGAAGGCGGCGGAGGCGCCGGCCCCGGGGACCGAGGTCACCCATGTGGTCGCGTCGGGGGACAATCCCTACACCATCGCCCAGAAGTACGGGGTGGCGCTGGAAGACCTCCTGGAATGGAACAAACTCACCAAGAAGTCCCGCCTGAACATCGGGGACAAACTCGTCATCAAGGGGGCTTCGGCGAAACCCGCCGCAAAAGCCACTTCGTCCAAGAAACGCCGTTAAACCCGGAAAGAACGAATCAGGGAGACTGTGTCCCATGAAGCGAATCGGTGTGCTGACCAGCGGGGGCGACTCGCCCGGCATGAACGCGGCGGTGCGGGCCGTCGTCCGCGCGGGTGTGGCCAACGGCCTGGAGGTGTTCGGCGTCGAGCGCGGCTACCAGGGCATGATCGAGGGGGCCATCCGGCCCCTCGACGCCCGGTCGGTCAGCGGCATTGTGAACCGCGGCGGCACGATCCTCAAGACCGCCCGGAGCAAGGCCTTTCTGGAGCCGGAGGGCCGGGTCAAGGCCGCGGAACAGCTGGCCGCCCACGGCATCGAGGGGCTGGTCGTCGTCGGCGGCGACGGGTCCTACCGGGGCGCCGCCGCGCTCTATCAGGAGCACGGCATACGGTGCGTCGGCCTGCCCGGCACCATTGACAACGACATCGGCGGCACCCAGTACACCATCGGGTTTGACACGGCCCTCAACATCGCCACGGAGGCCCTCGACCGCATCCACGACACAGCGGACTCCCACGACCGCATCTTCTTCGTGGAGGTCATGGGCCGCCATTCCGGGTTCATCGCCATCATGAGCGCCATCGCCGGGGGCGCCGAGGAGGTCCTCACGCCGGAGGAGCCCTCGGACATTCCGGGCCTCATCGCCCGCATGCACGACTGCCGCACACGCGGGAAGACCTCCATGATCGTCGTCGTGGCCGAGGGCGACGACGCGGGCGGCGCGGTGGACATCGCCAAGCGCGTGGAAAAGGAATCGGACTTCAAGGATGTCCGGGTCACCATTATCGGACACCTCCAGCGGGGCGGCAGCCCCACCGCCTTCGACCGCATCCTCGCCAGCCGCATGGGCGTCCGCGCCGTCGAGGCCCTGCTCGCCGGGGAATCCGGCGTGATGGTCGGGATCGAGAACCAGCAGATGGTCGTCCGCCCCCTCAGCGACTCCTGGGAAAAGAAGTCCCTGTTCGATCCCGACCTGCTGCGCGTAGTCCGCGTGCTAGGCGTCTGATCCCTTACGGCGCGGGCCGAAGCGTGACTTTTCTGACACCCGGCTTTTCCGCTCCGGGAACGGACGCCGTGCCGGCGTCGGTCCATTTGCCGCCGGAGGCGGCTTCCTCCATGACCCAGCCCTCTGGAAGGTGAAACTCCGAGGCGGGCGCGGGGGCGGTTTCCTCGGTCCATTCGACCTGCATCCCCCCGGGGGACTCCGCCATCCGGATCCCCACCGGGAACCCGCCCACCCGCAGGGGGGAGGGCCGGCTGAGGGAGGGGAAGAAGGCCCCCTGCTCAATGCCCCGGTGGTAATCCCAGTAGAACTCCCCGACCGTGTTCTCCGCGAGGAAACGCGCCATCATCGCCGCCGCGCCGACGCACCGCGCGTCCCCGTAGAAGGCGCCCCACTCCCCGATCAGCAGGGGCATGCCCATGCGGCGGGCCTCGGCCACCCGGTTGCGCATCATGATTTCCAGACGCTCCGGGCTCGGCTCGTGGTGAAGGGCCGTGTCGAGCACGATGTCGTAGAAATGCGGCATGTACGCCTGAAGGGGATCCCGGCGGCCCTGGTCGTCCACGAGGGGCTCGACGGCCGACGGGGCGCCCGAATTTGCCAGCACACAGGGCTCCAGGAAGAAAATGCCCGTGGGATGCACCTCGCGGACCGCCCGATGAACCCGCTGGTACATGGGCAGGAGGGCGCGCCGCTCGAACGCCTGCATCGCCGGCGCGACAGCGGCCAGAAATCGCTCATAGCGCTGCGGGTCCCCGGCCGCGGTGAGCAGCCATCGGGGATAGGGCTCCTCCTTGAGGCTCTCCATCACCGCGGTGGGCGTTCGGGGCATCTCGACTCCGCGAATCAGGTCGGGAAGGGCCATCCAGACCGCCCATGCGATGCGGCGGATGTCCGAACCGGCAAAGGGCTCGTTCAGAATGTCGAATCCGATCACCGTCGGGTTGTTCCGGTACCGCTGCGCGACATGGCGCCAGGCAAGGGCGAAACGGTCCTGAATCCCGACCCCGTCCGGCCCCGGGGCATTGTTCCAGAAATTGTCAAAGGCCCGGTGGATTTTCGGGCTGACGAGATATGCCGTGCTCCAGATGCTTCCCAGGGTCCGGTGCGGAAGCCCGTCGTCCAGCGTCGCCCAGGCCGGTGCGCCGTCGCCGCCGGGGATGCCGGGGCCATACAGGTCCTGGTGCATGTCGAGAATGACATGGATGCCGGCGTCGGCGGCCCAGGACACCACCCGGTCCACCCCCTGCAGGTACTCCTCGCTGTATTGTCCCGGCGCCGGCTCAATGGCCGACCAGAAGATCATGTACCGGACCGCCGTCATTCCCCAGTCACGCAGCCTCCGGAAATCTTCCGGCCCCTGCCAGGGCGCGTGAAAGTTTTCCGGGCTCTTTGACCCCGCGTTCATTCCACGCAGGAAAAGCGTCCGGCCCTCCGCGTCCACCAGCCGGTCGCCGTCCACGGACACCGCAGGCGGGGGCGGCGCCGTTTCCTGCGCGAGGGCGGAAACCGAGAGAACGAGGAGGAGAAAGGGGAGAGCCCCGGAACATCGGAAGAGTGGCACGCGTCGGCCTCCATGGTTTTCCCTTTGACCGTGGAAGGCGGCGGTTGGTTGCACCAATTTCCCGTCACATCCGCTCGGGTGCGACAATCCCGAGAAGATGCAGCGCGTTGGTAAGCGTCTGGAGCGTGGCCCGGCAAAGGGCCAGCCGCGACCGCAAGACCTCCGGCGAGTCCGCCTTGAGGACCGGGCAGTCCCGGTAGAAGGCGGAGAAGAGATGCGTCAATTCCAGGCAGTACCCGGCCACTGAAGCCACGCTCCGCTGTTCCAGGGCGTCCTGAACCATCTTCGGGAACTCCATGAGTTTCCCGACCACCGCCCATTCCGCCTCCTGATTGGCCGTGAACTCCCCCGGGTCAAACGGGGCCGCCGCATCGGGGCCCGCCTTGCGCAGGATCGAGTTGATGCGAGCGCAGCAGTATTGAACATAGGGGCCCGTGTCCCCCTGAAAGGAGAGGGCGGCCTCGAGGTCGAAGGTGACGTTCTTGCCGGGTTTCACCCGCAGCACGGCGAACCGGATGGCGGCCACAGCGACCGTCTCCGCGATGGCGTCCTGCTCCTCCGGAGAAAGCTCCGCGCACTGTTCCGCCACCCGTTCGCGCGCGAGAGCGGCCGCCTGGTCCAGAAACTGGGCCAGAAGGACCACCTTTCCCTGACGGGTGGACATCTTGCCGTCCTTGAGGAGGATGTAGGAGTAATACACCGCCTCGGGGGGGGTGTGCCCCGCGGCCTGGAGGATCATGGCGAGCTGCTGCGCGTAGAGCTTGTGGTCCTCGCCCAGCACCATGAGATTCAGGTCGGCGCCCTTTTCCTGCTTGTCCAGGGAGTAGGCGAGGTCGCGGTACCCGTACATGGAGCTGCCGTTGGCGCGGCGCAGCACGAAATAGCGGCCCTCCTCCTGGGCGTGTCCGAGGGGGGCGAGATCCACCACCAGCCGCTGCTCGTCGTCCGTGAAGAGGGCGCCCCTCGCGCGGAGCGCCTCCTCGATTTGGGCGAGGCGCGGGTCGTTCACATAGGCCGATTCCCGGTCGAAAATGTCATACGTGGCGCCCACCCGGCGGAGCACCGCCAGCTGCCCCTGGAGGCACAGGTCGGTGACCCGGCGGAAGCGCTCCTGCGCGCCGGGGTCCCCCTCCTCCATGTCCGAAAGAAGGGCATAGCCCTTCTCGGCGAAGGCGGGGTCCGATTCCGCGCGGGCGTTCGCCCGGACATAGGCGTCCAGAATGCCGTCGAAATCCAGCCCCTGAATCTCGTCCGCAATCAGGACCAGCAGGCCGATCTGCCGGCCCATGTCGTTGACGTAGTAATGGACCTCCACATCGTGCCCCTCGAAACGCAGGAGCCGGGCCAGGCTGTCGCCGATCATGGCGCAGCGGCCGCGCCCGACATGGGGGCTGGCGTTGGGGTTGATGCTCGTGTGCTCGATGAGCACCCGGTGCCCGGCGCCGGTGTTCCCGCTGCCGTAGCGGCCGCCCTTGTCCAGCACCTCCGCCACCACGCCCGCGCCCACCCGCGACCGGTCCAGGCGCAGGTTGAGGTACGGCCCGGCGGCGGAAGCGGAGGTGATCTCCGGACCAAACGCCACCTTTTCCGCAGCCTCCCGGGCCAGCGCGGCGGGGTTGCCGCCCAGCCGCTTGGCCGCCAGGAACAGGGGCACCGCCACATCCCCTAGGTCGCGGTTGGGCGGGGACACGGGCGCGACGTCGCCGGGCTGCAGGGCGGGATACGCGGCAAGCACCGCGTCGGTGATCGAGGAAAACAGGCTCACGGGAAAAATCCTTTCATGGGAGGGGAGGGGCCGCCGGCATGCTCAGAGGCTGACCAGAACGGACACGCCGCCCCCTTCGGTTTCGGCCATGCGGGCGCCCTCTCCGGGGCTGTCGGCAAAGACAATCTCCCGCGCGAGCACCGTCTCGGAGATGGCCGCCTCAAAGCGCCGGAGAACTTCGGCCAGTTCCGGCGTCTGCGGGCACACCGCCAGGGTGATCCGCGCGTCGTAGGCGACGTTCATCTCCTTGCGCATGTCCTGCACCACGCGGACAAAATCGCGGACCCAGCCCTCATGGCGGAGCTCCTCCGTGATCTCGGTGGACAGGACCACAACCATTTCGGCGCTCTGCGCGGCGGAGAAGCCCTCCCGGGGCTGCAGCCGCACCTCCACGTCGTCCGGGCCTAGCTCCACCTCCCGCCCGTCAAGGGAAAGCATGATGCGGCCCGCGTCGCGCATCTGCGCGAAGAAGGCGGCGCCGGACCCCTCGGAGAGAAGCTGCCCGATCCTTTTCACGTTCTGGCCATGTTTGGGTCCCAGCACCTTGAAGTTCGGCTTGACCAGGTAGGTGACGTATTCGTCCGGATTCGCGGCGAAGGCCAACTCCTTGATGTTCAGCTCCTCCAGGATCAGGTCCCGGTGCGTTTCCAGCGCGTGCCGCCGCGACGCGTCGGACAGGACGATCTCGCACAGCCCCAGGGGCTGGCGCACTTTGAGGTTCGCCGTCCGGCGGGCGTTCAGTCCGAGGGTGACGGCCTCGCGGGTCAGCCCCATGTCGGTGATCAGCGCCCAGTCAATGGCCTCCGCCGCGGCGCGGGGGAAGTCGGACATGTGCACGCTTTCCGGCGCACCGGGCAGCGGCGCGGCCAGGTTGCGCCACGTCGCCTCGGCGTAGAAGGGGGTGAACGGGGCCATGAGCTGCGAGAACTTCAGCAGGCACTCATAGAGGGTCCAGTAGGCGTCCGTCTTGTCGGCGCTCCAGGAGCCGGCCCAGAACCGCGACCGGCTCCGCCGGACATACCAGTTGGAAAGCCCGTCCAGGAAAGACGACAGGGCGCGGGCGGCGGGATAGGTCTCGTACTGGTCCAGTGCGGAGCGCACCTCGACCACCGTGCGCGCCAGCTCGTTCAGGATCCAGCGGTCCAGCTCACAGCGGTCCGCCGCGGGGCGCCACGCGGGCCGCTCCGCCGGGGCGGCGGGGGAGGGGACCGCCGCCGGATCGCAGCCCAGGGCCGCCAGGAACTCCGCAGGGGCGTCGCAGGGCGAGAACCCGTCGAGGTTCGCGTAGATGACGAAGAAGGAGTACACGTTGTGCCAGCGGATGAGCATCTCCCGCTGGGCCTCCTCCACGTTGCGCTCCGTCATGCGGATGCCCGTGGTCGGCGGGTTCTTGGAGATCAGGCTCCAGCGCAGGGCGTCGGCGCTGTACTGGTCAAACAGCTCGTTCGGGTCCTTGTAGTTCTTGAGGCGCTTGGACAGTTTCAGCCCGTCCTCGCCGTGCACCAGGCCCAGGCAGATGCAGTTCTTGAAGGGGTGCGGCCAGGACGCCCGGTCCTCGCCGAACATGAGCGTGCTGATGGCGAGCAGGGCGTAGAACCACCCGCGCGTCTGGTCCAGCCCCTCGCTGATGAAGTCCGCGGGAAAATGGCCGGCGAGCAGCTCTTCGGACCCGGGAACGTGCGGGTAGCCCCACTGCGCGAAGGGCATGCAGCCCGCGTCGTACCAGACGTCAATCACCTCGGTGACACGGCGCATGCGCGCCGACGGGTCCTTCGGGCTCTGGTAGGTGACCGCGTCGATGTAGGGCTTGTGGACGCGCAGGTCGTCGCGCAGCGACGGGTCGGCCCGCTTCGCCGACTCCCAGACGTCCACGCCCGCGACCCCCGGCTTGGCGAGCAGCTCGGCGTAGGAGGCGACACACTCCATGTGGCCCGTCTTCTCGCAGATCCAGATCGGCAGGGGGGTGCCCCAGAAGCGCTCGCGGGACAGCGCCCAGTCCACGTTGTTCTCCAGGAAATTGCCGAAACGCCCGTCCCGGATGTGCCCCGGCTGCCAGTTGATCCCGGCGTTGTTCGCCAGAAACCGGTCGCGGAAATCGGAGGTGCGGATGAACCAGCTCTTGCGCGCGTACTGGATGAGCGGGTCGTTCTCCGCCCGCGGGCAGAAGGGATAGGAGTGGCGGTACTGCTCGTGCTTCAGGAGCAGCCCCCGCTCCTTCAGCACCCGGATGATGCTCTTGTCCGCCTCCTTGCA
>ERZ795055.4290-NODE-4290-length-10080-cov-8.541646_pt1 | contig 10080 bp, 10 predicted proteins | sample MGYA00375139_ERZ795055 | MGnify/ENA primary metagenome ERZ795055 (study PRJEB30184, sample SAMN05720283) | anaerobic digester metagenome | isolation source: active sludge of municipal wastewater-treating anaerobic digesters | place: USA | collected 2015-01-23 ...
GGCGACTGCTGGACCTGGTCGTGTTCGCTCATAAGGCACCTCCGGGCTGCGCCCTGCGGTGTTCGCCGTCGGGGCGGCCCGGCGGGATGACTGGGGAACCTCCGGGCTGCGCCCTACGGTGTTCGCCCTTGGGGCGGCCCGGCGGGATGACTGGGGAACCTCCGGGCTGCGCCCTGCGGTGTTCGCCCTTGGGGCGGCCCGGCGGGCTCACGGCCACACCCCCATCCCCTTGAGCAGCGCGCGCAGGCCGGCGAACAGCAGCACCGTGATCACCAGCCGGCGCACCACTGCGCCGTGCAGCACGTGCAGCAGCCGCGCCCCGATGCGCGCGCCCAGCATCATGCCGACCACCGAGGGCACGGCCACCATCGGCAGCACCGCGCCTTCGTTGATGTAGACCCAGGCCGCCGACGAATCGACCAGCGACAGCACCAGCCCCGAACTGCCCGCCGCGAGCTTGACCGGCGCGCCCATCAGCAGGTTGAGCGCCGGCACGTTGGCCCAGCCGGCGCCGATGCCGAACATGCCGGCCAGCACGCCGATGCCGAGGAACAGCACCAGCCCCGGCACCGTGCGGTGCACCTGCCAGTTCACGACGCGGCCCGAGGCGCCGTCGAGGAACACGCCGTGCAGCGCCAGCGCCTGGGAGAGCCGGTCGGGCGCGGCCACCTCCGGGAACTCCGACTTCTTCGACACGGCCATCAGCACGACGATGCCGAGCACCAGGCCGCCGAGCAGCATCTGCACCACGGCCACCGGCATCGCCAGCCCGAGGAAAGCGCCGGCGATCGACGAGGCCGAGGCGAGCAGCGCCAGCGGCAGCGCCAGGCGCAGGCTGCCCAGCCCGCTGCGCAGCAGCGTCGGCGCGGCCGACAGCGCGCTCGCCAGCGCGACCAGCAGACCGGCGCCGCGCACGAAGTCGAGGTGAAACGGGAAGAAGCTGCCGATGATCGGCACGAACAAGGTGCCGCCGCCGATGCCCGCCGGCACCGCGACGATGCCCATCACGAAGCAGGCGAGCAGCAGCCCGAGCGGCCACACCCACCAGGGCAAGCCCTCGGCCGCGGCGCCGGCGGCCGCCGGCGCTGCCGCCGCCAGCACCGGCAGCAGCAATGCGCCGGCCACGCCGAGCGCGCGCGGCAGGCAGCGCAGCAGGCCGGCGCCGCGCATCAGAGCCTGTGAATGAATCCGGCGCGCCCGAGCGGGCGCACCAGAGGGTGCCGATCCAGGCGCAACGCACAGCCGCAGCGCCGGCTGCAGCGAGCATCGGCAACGAAGCGTGGCGCCGCCTGGGGCGGTCGAGCGGGTGTGTCGGATTTGTTCACAGGCTCTCAGGCTGCTGCCTGGTGGTGCAGGTTCTGCGGGTGCCGCGCCTCGGCAAAGAAGATCCGGCGCTAGGCCGGCGCAGCGGCGCGCACGGCTTCGTGATCCCCGAGCGGCCCTTGGCGCCGAGCACGCCCGGGTTCAGCCGGTGGTCGCGGTTGCCGTCGATGCAGCGCACGCGGCCTTCGCGCCGGCGCACCCGGTTGCGGCATCGGCAGGCGCACCTGCCGCAGGTGGCTCTGCGGATCGGGTGGCCCGCCTGCGCGCCGGGATCGGCGATCGGGTCGTGCAGCGGAGCGTGCGCCATGTCCAAGTGTGCGGTGTGTTCGGCCGGCGGCGATGTGACCAGCCGGCGGCAGTGTGCCTGACGCGACCAGTGCCGGCACGCCTGCACAGCGCGTTCATCATGCCGCAGCGGCCGGCATGCTATTAGGCGCAAGCCGCCGTTGCAGCGAGTACCCCCACGATGGCGTAGAGCGGCCTACCCACGAGGGTTATGGGCCGCAACGCGCGTCTGTGATCCGATGCACGCGATTCCCCAAGCTGCCTGGGCGGCAGGCCACGTCCGTTCGAGCTCCGTTGAAGATCTGCATCGCCTCCGACAGTCACGACCGTGCCGACCCGCTGCTCGCGGCGGCGCAGGCGGCCGCACGCGCCGGCGCGACGGCACTGATCCACTGCGGCGACGTGATCGGAGCCAACACGCTGCGGCCGCTCGACGCGCTGGCACTGACGGTGCACGTGGTGCACGGCAACAACCTGGGCGATGCGCTGGCGCTGGCGCGCCTGGCGGCAGCGTCGCAGGGCCGGCTGCACTACCACGGCGGCGAGGCCGAACTCGTGCTGGGCGGCCGGCGCATCTACGTCACCCACTATCCGCACCAGGCGCGCGGCATGGCCTGCACCGGCGACTACGACCTGGCGTGCTGCGGCCATTCGCACGCCGCCGAGACGACGCGGCAACCCGACATCCGAGGAGAGCGCACATGGCTCGTCAACCCGGGCACCGTGGCCGGCATCGCCGGCGCGCCTGCCACCTGGATCCTCGGCGACCTCGAGCACATGCGCTTCGAGATCCGCACGCTGTAGCGCAGGCCGATCGCAGGAGACGGCGATGACGGGCACCGTGGCCGCCGACCCGATGCTGCTGGTGGTGGGCGGCGGCATCAGCGGCATGACCGCGGCGCTCGAGGCGGCCGAGGCCGGCCGCGACGTGATCCTGGTCGAGCGCGAGCCCACGCTCGGCGGGCGCACCGCGCAGCTGTACCGCTACTTCCCGAAGATGTGCCACCCGACCTGCGGGCTGGAGATCAACCTGCGCCGGCTGCGCGCCAACCGCCGGGTGCGCGTGCTGACGATGGCCGAGGTGACCGCGGTGCAGGGCCGCGCCGGCGACTACCGGGTCAGCGTGCGCCAGCGCCCGCGCTACGTCAACGAGCGCTGCACCGCCTGCGGCGAGTGCGCGCGCGCGGTGACGGCGCGCGTCCCCAACCCCTACAACTACGGCCTCGACCAGATGCCGGCGGCGTACCTGCCGCACGGGCTGGCGCACCCGCCGCGCTACGTGCTGGACCCTTCCATCATCGGCACGCCCGAGGCCGAGAAGGCGCGCGCCGCCTGCCCGGTGGGCGCGATCGACCTCGACATGCAGGAGCGCACGCTCGAGCTGGCCGCCGGCAGCGTGATCTGGGCCACCGGCTGGCGGCCCTACGACGCCGTGCGGATCCAGCCCTACGGCTACGGGCGCTTCCAGAACGTGATCACGAGCGTCGAGTTCGAGCGCCTGGCCGACCCTGCCGGCCCCACCGGCGGCCGTCTGCTGCGCCCCAGCGACGGCCGGCCGGCGCGCAACATCGCCTTCATCCAGTGCGCCGGCTCGCGCGACGAGAACCACCTGCGCCACTGCTCGCGCATCTGCTGCATGGCCACGCTCAAGCAGACGCAGTACGTGCGCGAGGCCTACCCCGAAGGCGACGCCAGGTCCACCGTCTACTACATCGACATCCGCGCGATCGACCGGCTGGAGGACTTCAACGCCCGCGTGCACGCCGACCCGACGGTCACCTTCATCAAGAGCAAGGTCGCGCGCATCGCGCTCGACGAGGCCAGCGCCGACCCGGTGCTGCACGGCGTCGACACCGAGGGCTGCCACCGCTACGCTAACGCGCACGACCTGGTCGTCCTGGCGGTGGGCATGCAGCCCGAGACCGAGGGCGTGCAACTGCCCGAGGAGATCGTGCGCGATTCGAGCGGCTTCCTCGAAGGCAGCCTGAGCGGCGGCCAGATCGCCGCCGGCGCGGCAGCGGCGCCGCTGGACGTGAACCGCGCCGTGCAATGCGCCACCGCGGCGGCGCTGCGCGGCATCCAGGTGATCCACCGCAACACGCGCGCCGAGGCATCGCATGGCTGAGACCAGGACTGCCGCCTACATCTGCACCGGCTGCGGCATCGGCGACAAGCTCGATGCCGCGCGGCTGGCCAAGGTGGCCAAGCGCGAAGGCAAGATGGCGCTGGTGCGCGAGCACCCTTTCCTGTGCAGTGACGAGGGCGTGGCCGCGATCCGCGCCGACATCGAGGGCGAGGAGGCCGTCACGCACCTGATGCTCGCCGCCTGCTCGCGCCGCATGAAGACCGAGGCCTTTCACTTCCCCGAGGCGGCGATGGCGCGCGCCAACCTGCGCGAAGGCGTGCTGTGGATCGTGGCTGAAGGCGACGCGCACGACGAGCTGCGCCAGGAGATGGCCGACGACTACGTGCGCATGGGCTGCGCCGAGTTGAAGCGGCTGAAGGTGCCCGCCGGCAGCCCGAACCGCGGCGACGCGCGCCGCATCCTCGTGGTCGGCGGCGGCGTCAGCGGCCTGACGGCGGCGCTCGAGGCGGCCGACGCCGGCTACGACGTGCTGCTCGTCGAACGCGAAGCCGCGCTCGGCGGCTGGGCCGCCAGGCTGTGGAAGCGCGTGCCCGCGCGCGAGCCCTACGACGATCCGGTGGACACCGGCATCGGCGCGTTGATCGCGCGCGCCGGTGCGCACCCGCGCATCGAGCTGATGCTGGGCGCGCGCGTCGCGCAGACCAGCGGCGCGCCGGGGCGCTTCCAGCTGCGCATCGAGCGCGCCGACGGCAGCACCAGCGACGCCGTCTGCGGTGCGATCGTGCAGGCCAGCGGCTTCACGAGCTACGACATCGCCAGGCTGCCCGAACTCGGCGGCGGCATCCATCCGCATGTCGTCGACCAGGCCGGCTTCGAGGCGCTGGCGCGCGCCGCCGACGGCGCACCGATCCGGCGCGCCGACGGCCGGCCGGTGAAGAGCGTGGTCTTCATCCAGTGCGCCGGCCAGCGCGACACCACCGGCCGGCACCTGCCCTACTGCTCGGGCCACTGCTGCGGCACCAGCATCAAGCAGGCGATGTATCTGAAGGACGCCGACGCGCAGGCGAGCGCGATCGTGCTCTACACCGACCTGCGCACGCCCGGCATGGCCGAGGACTTCTACCGCAGCGCGCAGCGCAAGGGGGTGACCTTCGCCAAGGGCGTCGCACAGGCGGTCGAGGCCGCAGGCGACGGCATGCGCGTGCGTTTTCGCGACCTGATCCTCGACGAGGACGCGGCGGCCGACGCCGACCTCGTCGTGCTCGCCACCGGCCAGGTGGCCAACGCCGGCGTCGACCTCGACCAGTGGGACGCCGCGGTCACCGGTGCCGAGCAGGGCGACGCCGCCGCGGTGGAGAAGAAGAGCGCGCTGGCCAGGGTCTCGGTGCTGAACCTCGCCTACCGCCAGGGGCCCGACCTGCCGCAGCTGAAGTACGGCTTCGCCGACTCGCACTTCATCTGCTTCCCGTACGAGACACGCCGCACCGGCATCTACGCCGCCGGCCCGACGCGCCGGCCGATGGACATCGCGCAGGCGGTGGAGGACGCCGCCGGCGCCGCGATGAAGGCGATCCAGGCCGTCGAGAACGCCGCGCTGGGCCGCGCCGCGCACCCGCGCAGCGGCGACCTGAGCTACCCGATCGTGCGGCTCGAAGGCTGCACGCAGTGCAAGCGCTGCACGGTCGAGTGCCCGTTCGGCGCGATCGACGAGGACGAGCGGCGCTACCCGGTCTTCAACGAGAGCCGCTGCCGCCGCTGCGGCACCTGCATGGGCGCCTGCCCGGTGCGCGTGATCTCGTTCGAGAACTACTCGGTCGACAGCGTCGGCGCGCAGATCAAGGCCGTCGACATGCCCGACGAGGACAGCGGCAAGCCGCGCATCCTGATCCTCGCCTGCGAGAACGACGCCTATCCGGCGCTGGACATGGCGGCGCTGCAGCGGCGCACGGTGTCGGCCTTCGCGCGCGTGATCCCGGTGCGCTGCCTCGGCTCGGTGAACACGATCTGGGTCACCGACGCGCTCAACGGCGGCTGGGACGGCGTGATGCTGCTCGGCTGCCGGAAGGGCGACGACTACCAGTGCCACTTCGTCAAGGGCTCCGAGATGGCGTACGAGCGCATGCGCAAGATCGACGACACGCTGCAGCAGCTCGGCCTGGAGACCGAGCGCGTGGTCAGCCACGAGGTGGCGATCACCGACATCGAGCGGCTGCCGCGGCTGATCAACGACTACGTGGCGCAGATCACCGCCATCGGCATGAGCCCGATGAAGGGCTTCGCCTGAGGGCGCCGCGATGGACGCGCCGACGAACCCGAGCGCCAGGCCCTACCGCAGCGACTTCCTGCGCGAAGTCGAGCGCGAGGTCGAGGGCGGCGAGATGGTGAAGATGTGCATGCAGTGCGGCGTGTGCGCGGGCTCGTGCCCCTTCGGCGCGCACTGGGAGCATTCGCCGCAGAAGCTCTTCATGATGATCCGCGCGGGCAAGCGCGACGAGGTGCTGGGCACCGACTCGATGTGGATGTGCACCAGCTGCTACAACTGCGTGGTGCGCTGCCCGCGCAAGCTGCCGATCACGACGATCATGCACGGGCTGGCGAGCTACGCGCAGCGCCTGGGGTTGGCGCCGAAGATGCAGCCCACGCGCGACTTCTCGCTCGCCTTCTACGACAACTTCCGCCGCACCGGCCGCGTGAACGAGCTCAAGCTCACGCTGTGGGTCTACTTCCGGGGCGGCCTCGTCGACGGGGTGAAGAAGGCCTGGTCGATGCGCCGCGTGGGCCTGGGCATGCTCAAGGCGGGGCGGCTGAATCCGCTCGAGATCTTCGGCGGCCACGAGGTGCAGGACCGGAAGGGCTTCGAGGCGATGCTCGCCAAGGCGGCGCAGATCGAGCAGCGCAAGGCGGCGCAACCCAAGAACTGAAGCGCCCAGGAGACAAGTGATGGCGAAGAAGGAATACGCGTTCTATCCGGGCTGCTCGTCGCAGTACAAGGCGTCGGCGGCCAACTACCTGCGGTCGACGAACGCGATGTGCAAGACGCTGGACATCCGGCTCACCGAGATCCCCGACTGGAACTGCTGCGGCGCGTCGATCAGCTACACCGGCGCCGGCGAGCTGACGCGCCACGTGCTCAACGCGCGCAACATCGCGCTGGCCGAGAAGCACATGCCCGGGCGCGACGTCGTCGCCACCTGCGCCGCCTGCTGGCTGAACGCGCGCGAGAGCAAGGAAAAGCTCGACCTCGACCGCGATTTCCTGGCCGACGCCAACGAGGCGCTGAAGGAGGCCGGGCTGCAGTACCAGGGCAAGGCCGGCGTGCGGCACATGGTCGAGGTGCTGATCGAGGACTTCGGCTACGAGCAGCTCGGCGCACCGGTGGTCAAGCCGCTGGCGGGCCTGAAGTTCGCCGGCTACGTCGGCTGCCAGACCAACCGACCCTTCGGCATCGCCGGCGAGAGCTTCGAGAACCCGATGTACCTCGACAAGCTGGTCGAGACCGTCGGCGCCGAGCCGATCGCGGCCTACGACCAGAAGGTCACCTGCTGCGGCGGCGCACTCGCCTTCTCCGAGCCCGACAAGAGCCAGCAGCAGATCCGCGACATCGTCGAGTCGGCCTACGACCATGGCGCCGACATGATCGTCACGCCCTGCCCGCTGTGCCAGACCAACGTCGAGGTCTACCAGGCCGAGATCAACCGCAAGCAGGGCACCCGGCTGGCGATGCCGGTCACCTACTACAGCCAGCTGATGACGGTGGCCTACGGCGGCACGCTCCAGGAAGCGGGGCTGGACGGGCACGTGATCCCGCCGACCCAGCTGCAGGCGCTGGCGCAGAAGAAGTAGCGAAACAGGCCGCGCCGCCGGGGCGCTTCAGTTCATGTAGGCGCGGGCTTCCTCGCCCGGGTCCGGCAGGCCGGCGATGCGCCACAGGCTGCGGCAGCTCCTGAACAGCCGATGCGCGGCCTGCGGATCGACCTGCACCGCGCGGCACACCAGGCGCATCACGGGCAAGGCGCCGAGCCGGTACCAGCGCTCGCGCACCAGATCGATGACCTGCCAATGCTGGGCGCCCAGGCTGCCCATGCCGTCGAGCCGCGCGAGTTGCTCGGCCAGCGCGGGCGTCCAGGCGCGCGGATCGGCGAGGAAGCCGGCATCGTCGAACGCGATCGGCGCGGCGGCGGCAGGGCGTGCAGTGGCGGCTTCGGCGATGGTCACATGGGCTTCCGGCATTTGGGCAGGCACCGATGGTGGCGCAGCCGCGGCGCAAACGGAAATGGTCATTCGTCATGAGTTCATCGCCGCCGGTGATATGCACCTGCGGCCCGCCGACGGCATATGGATATCACGAAGCCGTCGTCGCGCCACCCGTCCCGGCCGCGAGAATGCACCGCTCCGACCGCGCCCCACGGCCGCGCTGCCCCCGGCGCGGCGCTTCCCCGAGCACGACCACCATGGAACACCTGCACCCGAAACAGGCCTACGACATCGTCACGGCCAGCCCGAACACGCTGCTGATCGACTGCCGCACCGAAGTCGAGTTCTATTACGTCGGCCACCCGACCGACGCCATCAACATCGAGTGGAACCGGGCACCCGACTTCGAGCTGAACCCGCACTTCGCCGACGAGGTGCTGCGCATGGCCGGCCGCAAGGACCGGCCGATCATCCTGATCTGCCGCAGCGGCAAGCGCTCCGTCGACGCCGGTCTCGAGCTGGAGAAGCACGGCTTCACGCAAGTCAGCAACGTGCTCGAAGGCTTCGAGGGCGAGCTCGACGCCGAGCACCACCGCGGCACGCTCGGCGGCTGGCGCAAGCACGGGCTGCCGTGGCGGCAGGTGTAGCGGCCGGTCAGATCGCGTCGTATTTGTAGCCGCGGCCGCGCGCGCGCTCGACCGGGTACTTCGCCGCATTGGCCGCCAGCTTGGACCGGCAGGCCTCGTCCAGGTCGACCCCGAGCACGTCGGCCAGCCGCACCAGGTAGAGCAGCACGTCGGCCAGCTCGTCGCGCACGCGGCTGGATGACGCCTCTCGTCCTGTGCCGGCCCTTCGGCTGTTGCCCGCGCCCGCGGCGCAGGCTCAGATGTCGACATAGGCGCCGCCCTCGTCGTCGTCGCGCGCCAGCCGCTCGGCGGCCTCGCGCTCCAGCCGCGCACGCCGTTCGGCCACGCGCGCGCGCCGCTGCTCGACGCCCTCGCGGCGCAGCGCGATCGTCGTCTCGCCGAACAGCACCTGGCGCAGGAAGCGCCAGCCGAACTGCAGCAGCGCCAGGTCGTCCTCGAGCGCCGCGCGCAGCTCCTCGGCGGGCAGGTCGAACACGCCGGCGAAGGCGTCGCTCGCGACGAAGGCGCGGAAGCGGTCGAGGTCGTAGCAGGTCATGAAGAACAGCTCGAGGCTGCGCTTGCTCGGCTTGCCGATCGTCGGCCCGGAGCTCTTCTTCTTCAGGATCAGCTGGCGCCAGCCGCGCGCGGCCTCGTCGTACTCGACCACGCCCTGCGCCGCGCGGTACGCGTCGATCGTCTGGGTGCAGGGCTCGGCGTGGCCCAGGCAATGGTCCTCGCGCACGATCGCGTAGCACTGGCGGTCGAAGGCCTCGTCCTGCCTGCGAATCGCCAGCAGCGCCACCGGGTAGCAGCGGCAGGCGGTGGGGCGGGCGTCGTAGACGCTGCAGCCTTCGGGTGTCATGAAGCGGCAGGCACTGCCGCCGTCCACCGGGCGCAGCTTGACGCCGGCGATGCCGGCCTTCTCCAGTTCGTAGGGGACGGTGTAGTCCTTCAGGAACTGCCACGACGCGAGCCCCAGGCGCTGCTTCAGCCGCACGATGTCCACCGGCGTCAGCGCGATGTCGATGTTGCTGCAGCAGGCGTTCCAGCAGGCGATGCCCGGGCGGCAGCGGAACTGCAGCGGCGCGTGGCCCTCGAGCGTGGCGGGCACGACCGGGCTGGGCAGGAAGGGGGATGGTTCGGCGAAGGCTTCACTCATGGCGGGCAGCGCGGTCGCGCGGGACTTGAACCACGGGATGGAGCGGTGAGCCGCCAGGGCGGCGGCGCCCCGCGAACCTGACACCCTGCGCGCGGCCGCGGCCGCACGCGGGCGATCGGGCGCTCGGCCGATCAGGCAGCCTTCTTGAACAGCTTGGTCTTGTCCACCAGATCGACGTGCCGGCGCTTGAAGCAGGTCCACTTGCGGGTCGTCTTGTCGTAGGTGGAGTTGACGAAGCAGTGCCAGTTCTCCTCGTCGACGAAGTTCTTGTCGGTGCGGTAGTAGAAGCCGGGGTAGCGGCTCTCCTCGCGGAACTGGATGTGCTTCATGTGCGCTTCGGCCGTGAGGATGCGGTGGTAGTTCTCCCAGGCGCGCAGCAGCTCGTGCAGGTCCTTGGCGCGCATCTT
>ERZ795055.4296-NODE-4296-length-10076-cov-11.149386_pt1 | contig 10076 bp, 6 predicted proteins | sample MGYA00375139_ERZ795055 | MGnify/ENA primary metagenome ERZ795055 (study PRJEB30184, sample SAMN05720283) | anaerobic digester metagenome | isolation source: active sludge of municipal wastewater-treating anaerobic digesters | place: USA | collected 2015-01-23 ...
CTGCTGGCGGTCCGTGCCAAGGTCGGCAGCGAGGATGAATCACCGGAAGTGCTGGCCAAGAAGTTCCTCGATGCAGTCGATCAGTTGAACGCCGACCTCGGCATTCCGACCTTTCTGGCGGCCCTGCGGGAAGCCGACATTCCCGATCTGGCGAGGGCCGCCTGCTGGGAAGCGCACACCGGCTACCCGGTGCCGCGCTACATGACCCAGGAGGTGTGTGAGGGCATCATCCGCCAGGCGCTGCCGGAGGCTCCGGCAAAGAGAAAGCCGGCCGCGCGGCGCAAGAAAGCCGAATGAGGCAGTGCCGGCAGTCCGGCGCATGCCGTTATTGACTTGAGTGGTTCAGGAAATGCGATAGAGGAGATATTCAATGAAAAAGGTAGTCAGCGTCTCGCTGGGTTCCTCCAGGCAGGACTTCGAGTTCAAGACCAAATTCCTTGGCCAGAATTTCTCGGTTCATCGCATGGGCGCGGACCAGGACACAGGCAAGGCCTGGGAACTGATGCGCCGCCAGCAGGCAACGGCCGATGCCATCGGCCTCGGTGAAATCAGCGACCACTATCATGTCGGGCAGGATACGCTGATCAACAAGGAAACGCGGCGTCTGACGAACGTGGTGACACGGGTGCCGGTGACGACCGGAGCCACCCTGCGCCGGCTGCTGCAGGTGCGGGCCGTGCGCTACGTGCAGAAGGAACTTGGCCACTATTTCAACAACAACCTGGTCCTGTTCCTGTCCGGCATGCGCAACTACAACATGGCCGTGGCCATGTCCGACTACACCAGGAACCTGAGCTTTGCCGATGCCCTTTTCCAGACCGGTGCGCCGGCGATGCTCAGTTCGCTCGAACAACTGGAACTCTATGCCAAGGGCAGCGGCCTGGTGCTGAGGGGAAAGCCCGGCGAAATCCTGGAAGCCGCCCTGACTGACTTCAAGCTCATGATGGTCCGCAGCGAAGTGGCCAAGTCACATGTGATTGTCGGCACGTTCGCCGAGATCAAGAGCGTCGGCAATGCATCGAATCTGGAGGGGAAAACGCTCATCACGTCTGCGGTCGACGATGAACGGATGGCATTTTTCAAGGCCTGCAAGGTCAATCTGGTCGTCGATACCTCGCCCAAGCTGTTCGAGAAGGTGGTGGGAATCAACACCATCGAAGCGATGATCCTGGCAGCGCTGGAAAAGTCGCCCGGGGAGATCTCGGACGACGACTTCGACGAAATCCTCGACGAACTGAAGATCGTGCCGCGCCTGCTGCATCCGACCGGCAAGTTCCGCAACATCCGCCGCTTTGCCTTCGTGATTCACCCGCTGAGCCAGGAATACATCAAGAGCGCCTACCCGATTCCTGATGCCACCCCCAAGTTCATCATGGACAAGGTCGAGCAACTGGCGGCGCACATGCCACCGATGGTGTATTGCAAGATGGACAACATCGTTTCGCCCACCGGCGCCGAAGCGGAGGGCTGGCTGATATCGGTCGGCGGCACACCGAAGGAGATGTTGTCGCGCAGTCCGGAGTTTACCTACCGGCGTCTTCTGCATGCGGCGAAGATCGCCGAGAAGCTGGGGGCGCAGATCATGGGTCTCGGTGCGTTCACCAAGGTGGTGGGCGACGCCGGGGTAACCGTGGCGCGGCGCGCCAGGTTGCCGATCACCACCGGCAACAGCTACTCGGCCTCGGGCGCCCTGTGGGCGGCAGCCGACGCGATGCGCCGGATGGGTCTGGTGACGATCGACCCGAAAACCGGGAAAGTTGCCGCCAAGACCATGGTCATCGGCGCCGCCGGTTCGATCGGCTCGGTCAGTTCCCGCCTGCTGGCGATGAGCTTCGACGAGGTCTATCTGGCCGGACTGACCCTCGACAAGCTGGACCAACTCAAGGCCTCCATCCTGAAGGACACGCCGGACGCCAAGGTATTCACCACCACCAGTTTTGACGACCTGCTCGGCGACATGGACATGATCGTCACCGCCACCTCGGGCGCCGGCAAGTCGGTTCTCGACATCACCAAGGTCAAGCCCGGCTGCGTCATCACCGACGTCGCCCGTCCGCTCGACCTGCCCGCCAGCGAAGTTGCCAAGCGTCCGGATGTTCTGGTCATCGAATCGGGCGAAATCGAACTGCCGACAAAAGTTCATGGCATGAAGAACATCGGGCTTCCGAACAACGTCATTTACGCCTGCCTCGCCGAAACCATCGTGCTGGCACTCGAGGGCCGCTTCGAGGTGTTCACCATCGGCCGCGACACCGAATGGGAGAAGGTCAAGGAGATCTACAGGCTGGGCCTGAAGCACGGCATGAAGCTGGCCGCCATTTCCGGCGTCAAGGGTGTCTACACCGACAAGGATATTGCCAAGGTCGTCGCCCTGGCCAAGAAGGCGCGCCTGACCTGGAAGGGCGCAGGCGTGACCAGGCCAGCCGTCAGGGCAGCGACGACAAAGGCCGGCAGAGCGCCGAGGGCGACGGCCAAGGCCATCCCGGCCGCAAAGGCGGCCGCCGCTGAAATGCCGGCGGCCGAAAAGGCTCCACCGGCCAGGAAGGCCGCGGCGGTCAAACGGACTCCGACCACCCGGGTGCCCAAGGCGGCTCCCAGGGAGGCGCCTGAAGTCGCGCCTGAATGAGGTTGAAGGCAAGGCCTGCGTACCGGACACGGATTCGCAGGTCGGGTCCAGTCGGCCAGCAAGAGATGCCATATTGTCTTGACCTGCGAGCGACTGACGTCTAGGGTATGTTCATGTCGCGGCGGCTGGTGCCGGCGGACTTTCGAGGAGACCGAAATGGGATTGTTCACTTTTATCAAGGAAGCGGGAGAAAAGCTGTTCGGACACAAGGAAGCGGAACAAGCGGTTTCTCCGGAAGAAAAGACTCGCCTCAACCAGGCTGCTGCCCAGGCGATCTTTGACCACATCAACAGCCTTGGACTCAAATGGAGCAACCTGATGGTCAGCTTCATGAGCGGCCAGGTTTCGATTTCGGGTTCGACGCCGGATCAGGAAAACCGGGAGAAGATCATCCTGGCCGCCGGCAATGTGCAGGGCGTCGATAACGTCGAGGATCATCTGACGGTCGAAGCGCCGGCCGCGGAGGCGCGTTTCTACACCGTCGTCAGTGGCGATACGCTGTCGAAGATCGCCGCCGAACAGTATGGCAACGCCTCCAAGTATCCGGTGATCTTCGAGGCCAACAAGCCGATGCTGAAGGACCCGAACAAGATCTATCCGGGACAGAACCTGCGTATTCCGCCACTTTGATCCCGCCTGGCCACGGCGGCATCGCCGTGGCCTCCGAGACACTGGAAAGCCGAAATGGCGGGAAACCTCTACGTTGTCGCGGCCCCTTCCGGTGCCGGCAAGACTACGCTGGTTCGCCTGTTGCTCGAACGGGAAGCGGACGTGCATCTGTCCGTTTCCTTCACCACCCGCCTCCCGCGGCCGGGCGAGCTTGATGGCCGCGACTATCATTTTGTCGATGCCACCGCGTTCCGGGCGATGATCGCGCGCCAAGAGTTTCTCGAGTGGGCCGAAGTGCATGGAAATCTTTATGGTACTTCGAAGAAATGGATGACCGAACGACTGGCCTCAGGGCGTGATGTTCTGCTCGAGATCGACTGGCAGGGGGCGCAACAGGTGCGCTCGGCGTTTCCCGGGGCGATCGGAATCTTCATCCTGCCGCCGTCGATGGAGGAACTGACCCGGCGCCTGACCGGGCGCGGCACCGACAGGGCCGAAGTGATCGCCCGCCGACTGGCGGCGGCGCAGGCCGAGATGCGCCATGTCGGTGAATTCGACTATGTTATTATCAACGACAGTCTCGAACAGGCGCTAGACGATCTGCGTGCCGTGGTACGCGCTTCCCGCCTGACCCTGGCGGCACAGCGTGCGCGGCACGCTGGCCTTTTTGCACATTGATCAGATTCCGAGGTTTTGGATGGCCCGCGTAACGAGTGATGATTGCCTCAAGAAGATTCCCAACCGCTTCCAGATGACTCTGGCAGCAACCTATCGGGCGCGCCAGATCGCCAACGGCGCAACACCGATGGTCGCGGCCGGCCGCGACAAGCCGACGGTCGTCGCGCTGCGCGAGCTGGCGCTCGGCAAGTTCGGCCTGGAAGTGCTCAATCGCGGACAGGCCTGAGGTCGGGGGCGGTGAAGGCTGATGGATCCGGTCCCGTCATCTTACCCGCCCGCCTGCGAGGATCCTGCTTACCAGGTCTTCCTCGATAGTCTCGATTATCTGTCCCCTGCCGATGTAAAGCGCATCAAGGAGGCGTACGCCTTTTCGGCGCACGCCCATGCCGACCAGAAGCGCATGTCGGGCGAGCCCTACATCACGCATCCGCTGGCGGTCGCTGGCGCCGTGGTCGAATGGCGCATGGATGGCGCAGCCATCGCCGCGGCACTCCTGCATGATGTTCTCGAAGACACGAAGACAAGCAAGCGTGAGCTTGCCGACAGGTTCGGGCGCGAGGTTGCCGATCTCGTCGACGGCCTGTCGAAGCTCGACCGCATGGAATTTGCGTCCTACCAGGAGGCGCAGGCGGAGAACTTCCGCAAGATGCTGATGGCGATGGCGCGCGACCTGCGCGTCGTGCTGATCAAGCTGGCCGATCGCCAGCACAACCTGCAGACGATGGCGGCGATGCGCCCCGACAAGCGCCGCCGTATCGCCATCGAGACCCTCGACATCTACGCGCCGATCGCGTTGCGGCTTGGCCTCAACAAGCTTTACCGCGAACTGCAGGACATTTCCTTTCGCCTGATCCATCCGCACCGCGCCGAGGTTCTGGCCAAGGCGCTGCAGGCATCGCGCGGCAACCGGCGCGAACTGCTGTCGCGCATTCAGGATGCCATTATCGGCAAGCTGGTCGAAGCGGGACTCAATGCCGATGTCTTCGGGCGCGAGAAGAGTCTATATTCGATCTATCGCAAGATGCGCGACAAGCGCCTTTCCTTCTCGCAGGTGCTCGACATCTATGGCTTTCGCGTCGTGGTCGACCGGGAGCCCACCTGCTATCTGGCGCTCGGCGCGCTGCACGGCCTGTTCAAGCCGGTGCCGGGAAAGTTCAAGGATTACATCGCCATTCCCAAGGTCAACGGCTACCAATCGCTGCATACGACCCTGATTGGCCCGTTCGGCACACCCGTCGAAATCCAGATTCGTACCAGGGAAATGCATCATGTCGCCCAGGAAGGGGTGGCGGCGCACTGGTTGTACAAAGATACCGAAGATAGCGGCACCGACCTGCAGATCCGTACCCACAAGTGGCTGCAGTCGCTGCTGGAGATGCAGAGCGGCGACTCCTCGGAGTTCTTCGAGAATGTCAAGATCGATCTCTTTCCCGACGAGGTTTACGTCTTTACGCCCAAGGGCAAGATCATGGCCATGCCGCGCGGCGCCAGCGTGGTCGATTTTGCCTACAACGTACATACCGATATTGGCAACCATTGTTCGGCGGCGCGCATCAACCAGGATCTGGTGCCCCTGCGTACCGAACTGCGCAATGGCGACATGGTGGAGATCATCACCTCGCCACTGGCCAACCCGCATCCGGCATGGCTCAATTACGTCAAGACCGGGCGGGCCCGCGCCAAGATCCGTCATTTCCTGCGCACCGTGCAGACCGAAGAGTCTTCGCGGCTTGGCGAGCGCCTGCTGCGCCAGGAATTGCTGACGCTGGGCGTCGTTCCGATCTCGATCCCGACCGATGCGTGGGAACAACTGACCCGTTCCACCGGCCACAAGTCGCTGGAAGATCTATATACCGATATCGGACTCGGCAAGCGCCTGCCCTCGGTGGTTGCACGCCGCCTGCTGGCACGCGAGGAGATGTCGCGCAGCTCGCCAAGTCACATGGCACTCGCCATCCACGGCACCGAAGGCATGGCGATCCAGTTGGCGCGTTGCTGTCAGCCGATTCCCGGGGATCCGATTATTGGCTCGATCAAGAAGGGCAGCGGCCTGGTCATTCATACCCACGACTGTCCGACGATCCGCAAGTCGCGCTCCGCCGAGCCGCATCGCTGGATCGACGTCGAATGGGAGCCGGACGAGGGCAAGCTGTTCGATGTCCGCATCAAGCTCGAAGTCAAGAATGCGCGCGGTGTCCTGGCCCAGGTGGCGGCCGCCATTGCTGAATCCGGCTCCAATATCGAGCATGTGGCGATGGATTCGGACCCCGAGCATCTGTTTACGCAACTCCGTTTCACGATCCAGGTTTCGCACCGGATTCACCTCGCTGCGGTGATGCGCCGGCTAAGGCACATTCCGGAGGTTTCCCGCATCGTGCGCGAACGCGGGAGTGAAATTTGAAGGTTGTCGTTCTGGGTGCCGGGGTGATCGGCACGACGAGCGCCTGGTATCTGGCGCGCGCCGGCCACGAAGTTGTCGTCGTCGACCGGCAGCCGCTGCCCGGCAACGAAACCAGCTTTGCCAACGGTGGCCAGATTTCGGTCTCGCACGCCGAGCCGTGGGCTAATCCGCACGTTCTGCCGCAGGTTGTGCGCTGGCTCGGCAAGGAGGATGCGCCCTTGCTTTGGCGCTGGCGGGCAGATCCTGATCAGTTTGCGTGGGGTTTGCGTTTTCTCCGCGAATGCCTGCCCGGCCGTACGCAGCAGAATATCGCCGCCATCGTCGCGCTCGCGCTTTACAGTCGCAGGCGGCTGCAGGCTTTGCGCCAGGAATTGCAGCTCGACTACGATCAGCGCGAACGTGGCATCCTGCATATCTATACCCAGCCCAGGGCGTTCGCCCAGGCCGTCGAAGCGGCACGCACCATGCGCCAGTTCGGGCTCGACCGCGAGACCGTCAATGCCGGGCGCTGTGTGGAAATCGAGCCGGCGCTGGCCGCCGTGCGTGATCTGCTGGTCGGCGGCGACTACACGCCATCCGACGAATCGGGGGATGCCAACAAATTCACGTTGGCACTGGCCGGGAAGGCTGGCGAACTGGGTGTTCAATTTCGCCTTGATTTCACCGTCGACCGCATCGTTGCCGATGGCGACGCGATCAGCGGCGTCAGTGTCAGTGGTCCGGCGGGTGACGAGCTGCTGAAGGCCGATGCCTACGTCGTCGCGCTCGGCAGTTATTCACCGCTGCTGTTGCGGCCGCTCGGGATACATCTGCCGCTGATTCCGGTCAAGGGCTATTCGGCGACGTTGCAGTTGCAGGAAGCTTCGCCGGGGCCGACAGTCAGCCTGACCGATGACGAGCATCGCCTGGTGTTCTCGCGCCTCGGCGACCGCTTGCGGGTTGCCGGCACTGCCGAGTTCAGCGGTTACGATCTCGAAATGAACAGTGTGCGTTGCGCGGCATTGATGCGCCGAACGCGGCAGCTTTTTCCCGAATTGCGGGTCGCTGGCGAGCCGCAATTCTGGTGCGGCCTGCGCCCGGCCACACCGTCGAACGTGCCGATCATCGGCCGAACGCGCTACACCAACCTGTGGCTCAACACCGGTCACGGCACGCTTGGCTGGACCATGGCCTGTGGCTCGGCGGCCACCTTGGCCGAAATGATGAGCGGCCGGCCCGCCGCGCCTGATTTTCCCTTTGCGCGATAATCCGGGGTAATTTCCCCGAACCTGTTTCCCGAATAGCCGCCATGCCCACAGACCTCTTTCACCAGCCGCTATTCAACCAGTCGTTGGTGAAGAAGCGGATAACTGCCCAGCCGACGCCGGCCGCGCACAAGAAAATCCTGCACGACTGGGCGGCGACCATCCGCGACGGCAGCATCCACAAGCAAAAGGAAACGTCGATCCGCGGGCCGTTCATCCGCAAGTTCTTCGTCGAATTACTCGGCTACAAGCCCTTCGGCGATGGCGATGCGCAATGGACCGTGCATGAGGAGCAGCAAACCGGCCCCGGCAGCGCCGATGCAGCGCTCGGCCATTTCGCTGCGAGTACGCGGCAGGTCGTCGCGCCGGTCGAACTCAAGGGCGCCGACACCCTCAACCTCGACGCGATCATGCCCGGCCGCCACAAAAGCCCGGTGCAACAAGCTTGGGAATATGCCAACGACACTAGGGACTGCCAATGGGTGCTGCTCTCCAACATGCTGGAGATCCGCCTCTACGCCGTTAGTCACACCCGGCAGGTTTACGAGCGCTGGGACATCCTCGAACTGGCCGACAGCGATGCTGAATACCAGCGCTTTCAACTGCTTCTCGGTGCCGACAACCTGCTGGGCGGACGCACCGCACGCTTGCTCAAGGACAGTGCGGGTGCCGACAAGGAAATCACCCAGGCGCTCTATCGGGATTACCGGCAGTGGCGGCAAACCCTGATCATCGCGCTGGCGCAACACAACCCCGGGCAGCCCTTCGCCGAGATCATCGAGCACGCCCAGACCATTCTCGACCGCGTCCTCTTCGTCGCCTTTGCCGAAGACCGCGAACTGCTGCCTGCCCACACGCTCGCCCAGGTCTTCGACCAGCGTAATCCGTTCAGTCCGCAGCCCGTCTGGGAGAACTTCAAGGGATTGTTCCGCTTCATCGACACCGGCAACCCGGCCTTGCACATACCTGCCTACAACGGCGGCCTGTTTCGCGCTGACCCTGCCGTCGACAACCTGATCCTGCCCGACGACGCCTGCGGTATCTTCAAGGCGCTTGGCGCATACGACTTCGCCTCCGAAGTCGGCGTCACCGTCCTCGGTCACATCTTCGAACAATCCATCGCCGATCTTGAGGGGCTGCGCGAGCTGGCCGGCGGCGACGCCTTCGACCTCAATGCCCTGCAGGAACAGACCGTCGCCAGCCGCAGCGTCAGCGGCAAGCGCAAACAGGAGGGCGTCGTCTACACGCCCGACGGCATCACCGCCTTCATCGTCGAACAAAGCCTCGGCAACTATCTGAACGAGCGTCGCGAAGCTGCGCGCGCCGCTTACCTCGACCCCAAAGCCCCGGCTGGCGAAGTGCGCTACCGGGCACCCACGCCAGCCGAAAAAAAGAGCGCCAGGGTACGCGATGCGGCGCGTCTCACCGAATTTCTGTTCTGGCACCACTGGCGCGAAGCCCTCAGCGAAATCCGCGTGCTCGATCCCGCCTGCGGCTCCGGCGCATTTCTCGTTGCCGCCTTCGATCTGCTCGACGCCGAATACCGGCAGGTCAACGAGCAAATCCAGGCCATTACCGGCAACCCCGATCTCTTCGACATCAACCGCGAAATCCTCAACCGCAACCTTTACGGCGTCGACCTCAACCCCGAATCGATCGAAATCACCAAACTCTCGCTGTGGCTCAAAACCGCCCGCTACGGCAAGCCGCTGCAGAGCCTCGAAGCCCGGTTGCGCGTCGGCAACAGCCTGATCGATGACGCCGCCTGGACGCCGCGCCCCTTCGATTGGGCGGCCGCCTTTCCGGAAGTCACTGCCGCCGGCGGCTTCGATGTCGTGCTCGGCAATCCGCCCTACGTGCGCATGGAGCGCCTGAAAGCGGTCAAGCCCTACCTTGAGAAACACTACGCCGTCGCCAGTGACCGTGCCGACCTCTACTGCTACTTTTTCGAACTCGGCGTGCGCCTGCTCAAACCCGGTGGGCGGCTCGGCTACATCTCCAGTTCGACCTTTTTCAAGACCGGTTCCGGCGCCCCGCTGCGTCGCTTTCTGCTGGAAAAGACGCAGATTCAGGCGCTGGTCGACTTCGGCGATTTGCAGGTTTTCGACGGCGTCACCACCTACCCGGCGATCATCGTTCTCGAACGCCGCGAGACACCGGACCCTGCGGCGGAAATCCGCCAACTGGCGCTCAAAGCCTTGCCCGACCCCAGCCTTGCCGCCGTTTTCGGCCAGCAAGCCGGGGGCCTGCCGCAAGCCCGGCTCGGCGCCGGTAGCTGGCAACTGGAAGACGATGCCAGCGCCCGCCTGCGCCAGAAACTGGTCGGCGGTCATCCGACGCTGAAGGCGGTTTATGGCTCGCCGCTCTACGGCATCAAGACCGGATTTAACGATGCTTTCGTCGTTGACCGCGACATTCGCGACCAACTGATCGCCGCCGACCCGAACAGCGCCGAATTGCTCAAACCTTTCCTCGAAGGCAAGGATTTGAAGAAATGGCGCATCGAACCGCAAGACCT
>ERZ795055.4297-NODE-4297-length-10076-cov-4.594751_pt1 | contig 10076 bp, 9 predicted proteins | sample MGYA00375139_ERZ795055 | MGnify/ENA primary metagenome ERZ795055 (study PRJEB30184, sample SAMN05720283) | anaerobic digester metagenome | isolation source: active sludge of municipal wastewater-treating anaerobic digesters | place: USA | collected 2015-01-23 ...
GTTTCGGACACGACCTCGTATTTGAGTGCTGAGCGCGAAACTCCGAGCTCTTCACAGGCTTTGATGGCTGCTTCGGCCGCGCTGCGGCCCGAGAATTCACGACGGGACATGGTGCACTCCGAGGGCTATTGTCTCACAGCATGGTGGCCTTTGCGGCCACCGTAGATAAGAGGTTGTCTGTTTGAGCCACTAGAAACGATCCTACAGGCTCACCTTGGTTCTGTTGATAGCGACCTGCTGGAAGATGGTCAAGATTGCATTCACTAAGATGTAGAGCACAAGTCCCGACGGCAGCGCGATCATGAAGAACAGCATCATCGCCGGCATCATGTAGAGCATCATCTTGGCCTGCTGTGAATCCATCGTCGTAGGCGTCAACTTCTGCTGCAAGAAGGTTAGAAGCGCGATACCCACCGCCATAAAGGGCAAAGGCTCTTTGGCCGTCAGGTCGGGAATCCACAAGAACTGCTGCTGGTAAAGGTCCACTGCGCTCCAAAGCGTGCGATACAGCGCAAACCAGATCGGCATCTGCAACAGCATCGGCAAGCAGCCGCCCAACGGATTGACGCCCTTCTCGCGGAACAGCTTCATCTGCTCCAGCTGCTGACGTTCGCGGTCTTTCTCGTAGACCTTCTTCAGCTTGTCGAGCTCAGGCTTGAGCAGCTGCATCTTGCGCATCGACAACGAGCTCTTCAGCGTCACCGGGAACAACAACAATTTCACCAAGAGCGTGAGCATCATGATGGCGAGGCCCCAGCTCAGGGTCCAGCCGTGGAACAGGTTCAACAGGTAGACCATCGGCCGAGCGATAGCGCCCATCGGAATCTTCATGATCACGTAGTCGATGGTGTCGGTGAGCGCTGGCGATACGGCCGCCAGGCTCTCACTCCGCTTCGGTCCGAGGTACACGGTGAAGCGCTTCTGCCAGGTGGCGTTAGGCGCAAGCGACTCCGGGGCCACCGCATAGGTCACCGTCAGGAGCTCCTCTTTTTCTTCTTTGCCGTTCTTTGTGTGTAAAAGCTCCTTGGCAGACAGCTCGCACGACGCCGCGGCAGCAGGCTCAGCCGGCAACACGGCGGTCACAAAATACTGCCGATCGATGCCCACCCAGGCGACCTTTTCGGTGGTCTTGTAGGCGCCATCTTTCACCAACGTCGCTGCGACGCTGCGCTCAACCTTGCCGTTGTGGCCACACAGGCCGTTCAGCATGTCGGCTGGCGGCGCAAAGAATCCTGACGTGCCCTTTAGCGTCGGCTTCAACGTTAGGGTCATCGCCGCCCCCACCGGCGTGGGCTCAGCGCTGGCGTTGGTCACCGTGAGCAAATAGTCAAGCGCGTAGACATCTTGGCGCGGGGTCACTTCGACTTGGGTGGTTACCCCAGTGGCGTTGGTGCCCCGCAGCATCAACGTCGTGCTGCCAGGCTCAAAGGTCATGGCCGGAACCTGGTTCTTGCCGCCCAGGTCGAACGTCACGAGCGCCTGCCGGGGCGCGCCCTCTACCTCCGACGTCACCAAAGAAACTGGGAGCCGCGGCGCCTTGCCTTCTTCTCGCTCCAGGTAGTTCTTCAGGTGCAGCGCTGTAAGCGAGGCCTTAACGTTGGACAATTCGCCATCGAACAACGGTGTCGAAAAGCTGCGCTTCTCCTCGGGGACAACCGCCGGAGTGGCTACCGGAGAGCCACTGGCCTCAGCGCTCGTCGCGGTCGGAGCCGTTACGGCTTCTGCCTTGGCGACCTCGGTCGGTGCCGATGCGGCCGCTTTGGGCTTTGGGGGAGGCGGTTTGGGTGCCAAATACTGCCAACCCAGAAAAATGGCCAAGCAGAGCGCGACAGCAGCGACGACGCGTTGTTGCTCACTCATGATTCAACTCCACAAGAAGGCGGCACCGGGTCGTAGCCACCGGGATGAAAAGGATGACAGCGCCCAATCCGTTTCAAGGTCAGCCACGAACCCCGGGCCGAGCCATGCCGTCGGATCGCCTCCAACCCATAACAAGAACAGGTCGGGTAAAAACGACACTGGCCACCCAACAGCCAAGAGAGGGTGGCGCGATAGAAGTGAATCAATCCAATCAGGATGGCTTGGAGGATGCCCATGCGTGGGCGCGCTGGATGAGCCATTGGAGCTCCTCCGCCAGAGTTTGAAAAGTCGCGGTGCTCGCGTCGCTTAACGCGATGATGACCAAATCGTACCCCGCCGGAACACCGTTTGGGTCATGGCGAACAATCTCGCGCAGGCGCCGCCGCACACGATTCCGTATGACAGCATTGCCCACTTTACGACTGACGGTTAACCCGAGTCGGCGAGCGGTTGTTCCGTTGGGCGCGACGAGGATAAACACACACGTGCCGCGAAAACGCTTGCCCCCCGACTGCACACGCAAAAATTCGCTGCGCCGACGCAGGTGCAGAGCGGCAAGCACGGCCGTGCTCCGCAACGTCTATTTGCCGCTGATCTTGGCCGTAAGCTTCTTGCGGCCCTTGGTGCGGCGGCGCTTCAACACGCGGCGGCCACCCGGGCTCGCCATGCGCTTGCGAAAGCCGTGGTTCTTCAAGCGACGACGACGTTTGGGTTGGAATGTGCGCTTCATAGTAATTCTCCGCGAACGAACAGACTCGTAGTGGCGCCAAAGGCACCGAGGGCGCGCATCTTACTTACCGACGGCCATAAGTCAACCTCTCCGACACGATCGCCGCGCTATTTTGTCAGCCTCCAAACAGCCTAAGTTGCTCCACGTGTGGCATCGGTGCGCTGTTGGTGGAGTGGGCGAAAATCTCGGTGGTAATCGGCGGCTCGCCGTGGGTATTGATCACGAAGAACGCATTCTTCGGGTGCCGGACCTTCAGCTCTTGCATCGCGGTGACCGCGAGCGCCACGTTGGCGGGGTCGTCGTCGGACATGCCAAAGCGGTGATAGGGGTTTTCACCATAGCGCTGCATCGCGGTGGCCACCGAGCGTAGGATCGCTTCGCGCTTAAGCTCGGGAATACTGCGTTGCTTCTCCGGGTCACCCAACTCGGCGCGCACCCCAGGGTGGCTCACCGTATAAATTCCTAAGTAATTTGGCTCACCAGCCAGAAACCCTGCCTCCGACAAGACCTTGATGCCGGCCTTCATTGTATCCGGATGATGACCACGCGCAGTCACAAGCGCGAGCGGACGCTCATTGAACACCGCGTGGAAAAAAAACTCCCAGCTCGGCCCCTTCCACACCAGGTCACCTTGCTCCAACGCCGCACGCAAATCCTCCACGAATGGCTGCTCTCTGCCCTGCAGCTCCGTGGCGGGGAGATCGCGAAAGCGCCGATAGCTGCCGGTTTGGTCGTCGGGGTGGATGCAGAAATCTTGATAGGGCCCGGGTTTACCCAACTGCCGATGCACGCGCGCAAAATGCTTGGTGGACAGCACCTGCTCCTCGCCAGTGCGATCGTTGTAGATGGAAATGCAGGTGTTGAGCCGCATGATGTTGTCGTCGAAATCGAAAAAGTAAAAACTCCGCCCGCCTTTGTGGGCGTTGCGATCCGGCCGCCGATCGCGGCCAATCGGCAGCTCTAGCTGTGACACAAACGGGCTGGATGGACGTTCCGACATCGCTGTTACACCTACGGTTAGCGCTCTAGCACCAGCAGCATCCGGCAGCGAACACAATCGAATTCACAGCGCAGACGATGCGGACCGTTCTTGAGCGTCAACGGCTCACCAGGGTCGCTCAAACGCAGCCACGGCTCTGGATTTTCGTGCCGCGGACAGACCCCCAGCTCAAACCGCAAGCACAAGCGCGTCGTCATCATCATCTTGCCAACGTAGTTATGAGTCACCTCCAACGCCTGTTCGCACACCACACCGCCATGCTTTTCATAGAAACGCTGAGCCAAGGCGTTGGCGATGTTCCATGTGTGGTCCAGCCGCACCACCGGCAGGGGCACGGGCGTCGAGGCCACAGCACGCCGGTGTTCACGCGGATGACTCTGCAACCGGTTTTCAACAAGCGCGGCCACGGCTGCGCGCCGCAACGCATTCAGGCGACTGACTGGGACGAAATGATCGGTATGCACCTCGCAATGACCTAGCTCAAACGGCGTCTCACCCAAACGGGCCAACGCCTGCGCGACTGTCTGGCGAAATGCTTCGGGGTCGTTGGGCGCTTCGACGGCACACTCGCCTGTGACCACGGCAGTGCAGCCATCCTCGTCACGCAGTTGCAACCAAGCTTGGCCCGCACGAAACTCCAGACGCGCCGACACCGTTAAACGCCGCTCGACGTTGGCAGCGCCCAGCACCTTCATAAAGGCGTGATCCAGGTTGCGAAACAGCTCAGTCCCCACGCATAGCTGAGCGGGGTTTTGCACAAACACTTGGCGTGCCTGCACGCCGTTCACAAGTGTGCCGGCCACTTTGCCGTCCATGTCCACAAACGCCAAGCCATCCCCAGCTGCGAGCGCGTGGTCTCGATCTAACAACAGTCGGTCCCCCGCCAACGACCGTACCCTTCCTACAGGCTCTCCAAGCCGCCCTACCACAGCGCCCGTCGCCACGCTGCGCCGTTCACCATCCAAGCGATAAACGCTGTGGCCGCGATGAAAGGTCTTTTTGGGATCGGGCGTAAACGCATGCTGCACTCGCCCGGCACTGGCGCGCTCCAATTCTGGGCGCCGCAAGAGCAACGCATCCAACTTGGTGCGCAAATAGCTCACCACGTTCTTCACATAGTCGGCGTCCTTCAGCCGACCTTCGATTTTGAAACTCTGCACACCCGCATCGACCATCGCTTCGACGTAGTCGCTGACATCCAAGTCTTGAATGGAAAGCAGCGGCCGCTCGCGCACAATCACCTTGTCATGTCGATCCAAAAGGTCCCACGACGCTCGACAGGGTTGCGCACATTCGCCGCGATTGCCGCTCCTGCCGGTGAGCGCCATGCTGAGCGCACAACGACCACTCTCGGCCACGCACAAGGCGCCGTAGACAAACGCCTCCAATTCGATCGGCGCGGCCAGATGAATGGCGCGCATCTCAGCCAACGACAACTCACGCGCCAAGATTGCTCGACTCACACCGTTGGCGGCTAAGAACGCCACCTTCTCAGGCGAATCACATACCGCTTGTGTACTGGCGTGCAGCGGCACGTCCGGCAGCTGCATCTCCAAAAACGCCATGTCTTGAATGATGAGCGCATCCACGCCCAACTCGGCCAACGCCCAGGCGGTGCGGCGCGCCTCTTCCAATTCGGCGTCGTACACCAGCGTATTTAGCGTGACGTACACCCGCGCCCGCCACAGATGCGCCTCGCGAACCAGACGCTCCAGCTCCTTCAAGTCATTGGCCGCGCCCTGACGCGCCCCAAATCGTGGCCCCCCCACGTACACCGCGTCGGCGCCGCACCGCAGGGCCAAGAGGCCCTGCTCGACGTTCTTGGCCGGGGCGAGCAGCTCCAGCGCCATCAGCGGTGCCCACGAATCTGCGCTGCCAGCGCCGAAAACCTCGCAATATCAAGGCTCTGTGGGCCATCACTCAGCGCTAGATCGGGCTCGGGGTGAACTTCCACAATGACGCCGTGGGCGCCAGCGGCCAAGCTCGCCAACGCTAGGGCCGGCACAATGCTGCGCATGCCGGCAGCATGGCTCGGGTCGGCAATCACCGGCAAATGTGTGCGCTCGCGCACCAGCGCCACTGCGTTCAGATCCAGCGTGTGGCGCGTGGCCCGCTCAAACGTCCGAATACCACGCTCGCACAACACCACGTTGGGGTTCCCCTGCGCCAAGATACATTCGGCGGCGTGGAGCCATTCTTCAATGGTAGCGCCACCGCCGCGCTTGAGCAGCACCGGCTTCCCGCACCGCCCCACCGCCCGCAACAACGCCAGGTTCTGCATGTTGCGCGCGCCCACCTGCAGCATGTCGGCGTAGCGCGCGACCAATGGCACCTCCTCCCAACTCAGGACCTCGCTGACCACTGGCAGGCCGGTTTGTGCCCGCGCCCGCGCCAAGTACTTCAGCGCCTGCACGCCCAGACCTTGAAAATCGTAGGGCGACGTCCGCGGCTTGAAGGCCCCACCTCGCAGCAAGTCGGCCCCTGCCTGTGCCACTCCCCGGGCCGTTTCCAAAAGCATCGCCTCGCTTTCCACCGAGCAAGGACCCGCGATGAGCACTTGACGCGCACCGCCTATCTCCACGCCGCCGACCTGCACCTTGGTGCCTTCGGGGCGTTGGCGCCGATCAAACAACGGCAAATCCGCCAACCGCCGCGTTGGCACGCTAACCGCAAGCGTTGATGACTCGACTGCTGTGTCGTGTTGCCAAGCGGCGTAGCTGCCCAGCACTCTGACCCGCGGCGCTAAAGCTGCTACGCTCTCCAAGGCCTCCTGAAGACCAGGGTCGGCCGAACCAGCGGCGACTTCCAGGATGCACCGATAGCTCCAACGCGTCGCCGGCTCAGGCAATAGCTGCAAGCTTGTCAGGTTCAGACCACGGCTGGCGACAAGTTGCAGCAATTGCGCCAATGCCCCTGGCTGTGCATCTGGCCACACCACCACGACCGTCTTTTGTGGTGTGACTCCTGAGAGCGATAGGGGGAGCGTTAACCCTGAGCGCGCCACCGCAAGAAAACGGCTTTGACGTTGCGGCGAATCAGACTCTGACCCGGGCAACGGCAGCAGCAGCTCGGCCACCAACTGTAGCTCACCTGCTGCCGCAGCCGTGAGCAGACATTGCCAAGTTGGCGACACGAAGCCCGTGTCGCTCTGCTCCACGACCAAACAAGCAGCGTCAGCCTGAGCTGCCCGGAGTGCGGCCAGAACGTCACTCACCTCCGGACAAACGAGCGTCACAGAGCCTGGCCACTGCCGCTCTACCGCCGCGAGACCAAGGGCCTGGCTCGCCTCTTCAATCGCCACGCGCATCCGTCGCTCCACCAACCCTGGTCGGCCGCAACCGCCTCAACAAGAAGCCACACGTCGCGCACCGTGCGGCGCGAGAACTCGCGTAGTAGGCCGCCCCGTCGCAAAGCGTCAAGCTCTGCAACAAACCCCTGCCAACCAAGGCCATCGATGGGAGGGGCACGAACAGTCGAGAGTCATCCCTACGCGCGAGTCGTCGGCAGGATCGCCACGCGCACACAGATCCTGCCGACGCTCAGGTCAGGTGAGCAGCGTTCTTGAAATGGCTACGGTTGTGCGGCACACAGGCGCAGGAATTGCTGCGCCGCTGGCAGCCGCGCGAGCTCGGGTTGCGCCCGCAAGAGCTCCCGCAGCGCCAGGGTATGACAGCGCTGCTCGCGCTCCACCGTGACATTTACCGACGCGGCATTTCCTGGATGCGCCGCCGCCCGACCCAAGCCGGCCGCAGCCTGGGCCCCCAAAAGTAAGAGGTCGCGCGCTCCCGCCACACCCGCCTCGGCAGCTTGTACCCCCAAGGCTCCCACCACCGAGGCAAAAGCTGCTGCTTGGGCAGCGGCCGCCACAGGCACCACGGCAAGCCCTTGCGCCAGGTCGGCCATGGCCAAGCCACCGTAGGCCGCGGCGTAGCTGAGGTTCACCTGCGCCCCCAAGGCGTACCCCATCGCTTGCCCGTACGAGGCCCAGGTTGCAGCAAAACTCTCGCCACTTTGCTCCCACTGCCGCTCGGCGCTGTGGTACAGCCGCGTCGACAAGCGGGGCTCTGCCTGCGTTTCGACCTCTTTCACGGTGGCCATCTTGCCGTCGCCCAGTATATCGGTCAGAGCGTTGCCTAACCGCACGAAGCCGCGTGCTGCCGCGTTTAGCACGCGTGCCCCCAAGGACAGCGTCTCCTCGCCAGCCTGCACAGCCAACGCTGCCGAGCCCACGCCCAACGCCGCCACAGCATGACCGCCGCCCAGCACCACGCCTTGCGCCGTGCCCTTGGCGGCATAGCCGCTCGCCCACCCCGTGTTGACCACAGCGCCGAGCAGGTTGAGGGCCGCAACGCGGGTGCGGCTGTCAGCGGAGTCAAATTCGTCGTGGGCGCGCCCGAGCGCTTGTCGGCTCAGATTCCGCAGCTGCGTGGCGTCCGCCACCAGAGCCGCCGAGGTCAGGTCAAAACAATTCGTCTTGTTGGACGTTAATGCCGTTGTCATTCTCATCGCCAGAATCTCCTATTGTTATTGTCGTTGGTGCTGCCACTCAGTTGGGCTGGCTCTGCAATAAGCGCCCCAGGTGCGTCAGTAAGCGAATGTCGCCTTTGAAGCGCACTCGTCCCCCTACCACCGCACCGTGGATATCGAGTGCGCCATCCAAAAGCGCCTCAAAATCCCGGTGCTCCATCTCCACATACAGGTCGGGCTCGGGCAGCCCACCCCGACGCACCTCACGCGTCCCCAAATCGATGCTCCACTCACTGGCCGTCGCCCCAAATAAGCGAAACACGTAGGTGGCCCGCTCGGCCCGGGGCAACTCCAGCGTGCCCAAATGCCCTGGCACCAAGGTGCCGAAAAATTCCTCTGCCGAAACCTGCGCACGCATGACATTCTCCTCAGGCAAGCCCCACGGACTTTGCCTTGTTCAAGGTTGTAGAACCGCCGCTCCCACTTGGGGTGCGCGCTTCCTGCAGCCAACCAAAGCAAAGCTCATGCCAACGCTGCGCCACACCCGGCCGCAGGGAGACGTCACGCTGTGTCCCGAAAGTTGCGTCCCAAATTGCAACGCGTGTTCCATTTTGCGACAGCCTGCAGGTCTATTTGTGCGGCGCACAATATGCCGACGCAACACCGGTCGTACTGCGCACTCTGACGCCGCTTCCTTGAATAGTTTGGTGGCGTTGGCTATACTACTTTAGAAGGATCGGAGCACCCATGCACTGTGCCTGTCGTCGCAACAGCACTGTTGGGTTCCTCGCTTTTGCAGCGGTTACCAGTTGCGTGAGCGAACCTGCCTTTGTAGTCCTCACGGTCAGCGATCCTGACGCGATCGCAACTCACGCCAACAACCTAGCTGTCGGCGAGTCCCTCGCAGAGCTGACGGCCAACAGCTTAGGTTCTCTGGAGTTTCCCACAAGCATCACGGTCACGGCACCGCGCGTCGGCGACAAACGACTGTGGGTCGAGGCGCGCAATACCATCACCGGCCAGGTACTCGGCCGCGGCGAGACTTTGGCGCACTTTCAACGCAACGGCACCCCCACCGCAACCGTGCTACTCGCCGCCCCCTGTGACAGCGACGCTGATTGCCAGGATGCGGTTTATTGCGATGGTGGCTGGCGCTGCCAGGCACAACAATGCGTTCGTACCGACGCCCCATGCGCCTCCAACTTTGACTGCGTCCAGAGCACGTGCCTTGAGGAGGCGAAGAGCTGCTACATCACAGTGGATCATAGCCGCTGCGCCACCGGCTCGTATTGCGACCCCAGCGTCGGGTGCGTCACGGGCCCAGCCTGCACTCCCGAAAACCTGGGGAGCGAGTGCCAAGACGGCAGTGTCTGCAACGGCGTTGAGCAGTGCCTCAATTACCACTGCGTGGCAGGCACACCACCGACGGTGAACGACGCGGACGCCTGCACGCTGGATGGCTGCGATGATAATCGCGTCGCACTTGGCGAAGCGGCAGTTTTTCACATCGCCCTTGCGAGCTTCGACGGTCGCGCCTGTACTCAACCAGAAAACGGCGAGCCGGGAGTCTGCGTCGCAGCCAAACAAGGTTGCGTCCCCTCGGAATGCGGTGATGGGGTGGTGTTCGCCGACGCCGGCGAGCTCTGCGACGATGGCCCTGCGAACCACGACGCTTGGCAACCAACGCCCCATTGCAACAGCACCTGCTCAGGGTTGTCACCCTACTGCGGCGATGGCCAGGTGGATGCGGCCTTTGAAAGCTGCGACGACGGCGATGCGCGCGACACCGCCAACGGCTGCAGTGGTAACTGCACCCGCAACGACCAATGCGGCGATAGCCAGGTACAAAACCTATTTGAAGCCTGCGACGACGGCGACCTGAACGAGTGCAATGGCTGCCTCGCGACCTGCCAACCGGGATGCATCTGTGGCGCCCCGGCCGCCTGTTCCACCGGGCTGTGGTGTAGTGATGGGCACTGCCTTGCCTGCAACTCTGAAGCACGCTGTGGCCCCAGTTGC
>ERZ795055.4301-NODE-4301-length-10069-cov-4.644398_pt1 | contig 10069 bp, 9 predicted proteins | sample MGYA00375139_ERZ795055 | MGnify/ENA primary metagenome ERZ795055 (study PRJEB30184, sample SAMN05720283) | anaerobic digester metagenome | isolation source: active sludge of municipal wastewater-treating anaerobic digesters | place: USA | collected 2015-01-23 ...
GAGATAACGCACAGTGACTGGAGTTCAGACGTGTGCTCTTCCGATCTTCGAGCTGGGGCGGCGGCGGTTCTTGTTCGCAAGTACCGTCACGTCAAATGACCACACGCCACAGAGAAGGCCATTGCGAAGCTCGCCGCCACCCGGCAAGAGACTATCGTGCGTTTGCCAAAGCAGAATCGTTGGCTCGACATCGGCCCCCCCCCCCCCATTCCTTAAGAGTCTTTTCACCGTCGTATCGACAGTGCCCCAAGGTAGAGTCCCCTAGCGTGTCACCGATCCCGTGATGACAAGAGAACCGAGGAATCGATCGGTCACCGATCTCTTCTCATCCGAATCGGACCAAGTGGCCGTCGCCCAATAGCCGTCGTTACCAACCAGCGCGAGTACCGATTGCATGGTGACTTTCTCTTGGTCGCGATGAAATGTCAGGCGGTAGAGAGGTGGCGACGCGGTCGTTTGTTTCTCGTTCTGTACCAGCGTGAACCCCTGAGCCGCGAAGGATTGGCCGATGGCAGCGACCCGCTGATCATGTGTCATGGGCTCCAGATCAGGTAGAAACGGCGAGTGAGATAGTGCCAACTCCATGTCGCGTTTGGGAACCTTGTATGCAACGCGCTCAGTTCTGACGGAGGTTGGCCCAAGTGGTACGACAATCTCTTCGGCGTGGGGGGCTCCGGGAAACTCCGCCGACGCCACCTTGTCGGCGGTGGCCACCCGGTTCCAGTCGAGCAAGATCTCGGGTTGGAATAGCAGGACAACGCTCCCTACGATCATCAAAGAGCCCAGCGCAAAAACGACCCTCTTGTTGCGCGCACTCGCGGACGCTGACCGACTGACCGCCCACATCATTCCGAGTGCCAGCATGATAGGAATGAACTGATAGAGCTGGTGTGCAAGCCACATTTTTGCCTCCGTTCCTCATGGCAGAACTAACCGAAGCGAAACCGGCGAATCAACGCGTTGGTGAAGATTTCATCGTCACTGGCCCAGCCTTGGCTGTGCCGAAAGACCATAAGATCATCGTCATGGAACCTTGACGGCCCTCACCCAGAAGGCCGCAAAGATTCAGAATCACTAGCCATTTCATGGTCTTATCACAGGCCGATGAGGTTCCTGGCACATGATCGCCCCGTCACCTTTGACCCGCTCGATGCGGCTGGTGGCGGTGGTGCAGCGGGGGGCGTCGCGAAGCGGTCCGTTGACAAGGCAGCGCCTGGGACCGCCGCCCGAGCCGAGTCGGGTGTGACCGACCGAGGCCTGCAGCGAGCGCTGGCTCTAGCGCTTCGGGATCCACTTCGACGGCAAGAACAACATGAGCCCGAGCGACGCGAACCAGAGCCCGCCGAGCACGAACAACCCGCCCAGCCCAGCGGCTATACGGCTCTTGACGTCCTCGGGGAGACGACGGGCGAGTTGGTAGGTCACGTCCATCGCTCGACTCATCGTCTCCGGTGCGGCACCGTCGGGCGCGGTAGGCGTAGCGTAGATGACGAGTGCGCCCATACCGCCCGCGAGCGCTGCTAAACCCCAGGCCAGGCGTACGCCGGGCCAGTCGATGCCCAGCTTCTGAGACGGTTTCGCAGTCTTGGCGGTCTTCCCCATCGGCACGATCTTCATGTCATGCCCTAGCCGCCCCCACAAGCATTGCACCATCCGCCGGCCTCGCCGAGGATAGTGGCGGCGCAGCGCTCAGATGCTCTTGTCGGGAGGCTGCGGTCGGCGTGAGCGGAGGGGATCGATGGGATCGTTGTTACATCAGACAGCCAGAGAGATTCGGCAGCTGCCCACGACAATTGCCAAGATCATCGGCGGCACGATGGCCGCGATCGGGTTCCCCGGCGCCATTGGAGTTGTCTCGCACGGTCGAGAGCCTTCGGTCGCGACCGTCGCGACGCTCGTCGCCGCTGGTATCGCAGGCGTGGCGGTCTTTGTGGTCGCATCGCGAGTGTCGACCAAGAGAGCTGCGCCGAACCTTGAGCCTCCGTCATCTCAGAAAGACCGCCGCCGCATGAGCATGGTCGCGTGGGGGATCCTGCTAGCGCTCGCAGGGATCTTCATCGCCGCGACCTACCTACTGGCCGGGTAGTGGGTGTCGTCGGCGAAGTGAGGACATGAGACGAGTTGTAGACGCGCTTTGGAACGCCTTACTCGGCCTTCATGACACCTTCGCTCCCACCCAACCCCGGGCCGATCAGGTTCCTGGTACATGATCGCCAGTGGGCTGAAGCCCCACCCGATCACAACATATCGTCATGGAACATGTCGCACGCTGACAGCGCTGTACCAACGAGTACCGCCTCGACGAAGATCATTGGCGCGAAGGCTTCGTGACCGAGCACGATTGAGCAAATGGCGCTGCTCCCTGACGGTCGCAGTACTGTGGTGATGGGCACTGATTGGCGCGGCCAATTGAAGAATCTGACGAAGAGCTACGCGCAACGGCGGGCTAGCTTGTGTGCGATAGGGTTCATGGGCGATATGCTCCCTTATCACAGGCCGATCAGGTTCCTGGTACATGATCGCCCCGATAACGTTGCCGGCTACGGGCTGTAACGTGGGGAAATGTCAGGACAAAGGGGACGGTTTGAGGCGCGCAGAAAGGTGCGACGATGTGCTCGGTCGAGATGTCCATCCGCTGGGAGTAGACCCATCGGCACAGCAGACCCACCACTCCGCGTGGCCAGCGGTCCTCACCCGCATTGCGGGCACCCTGAGTGAGGTCGCCGACATCATCGCCGGACGCACCACCGAACACACGGCCCCGACCTGGTCCGAAACGCGAGGATGGACGAGCTTTCTGCGCGAGCTGTCTGACGCCCAGGTGGCCGACTGCGAGCAGCGCGGACTGCATCGCTGCGCCCATGACCTCCCGAAGATGCCCCCAACCCTCGCCAAGCTATGCAGCGACGTGAACCAGTGCCTCGCCCTCATCGGCGTCAGCCGCCCCCCCTCGGCGGATAACGGTCTGTCGCCCCAGAGCTACTCGAGGGTGCCGAGCCGCAAGCGGGCACAAATCAGCACGTTGGTCAGTCTCAGTCACGAACTGATGCGTAGCAGCACCAGAGTGGTGGATGTTGGGTCGGGTCACGGTCACCTCACGCGACTCTTGCGCGCCTCGCTTCACCTCGACGCCATGGGCATCGAGCGCAACACTTCTTTGGCCAAGACTGCCCGGGAATTGGCGGGCCCCGACGGTCCGCGCACCGTTGTCGCAGATGCTCTCGTGGACAGGCCCAAGCTTGGGCCCGGTGACTTCGCGGTAGGCCTCCACGCCTGCGGCGACCTCGGCGATGAGCTCATAAGAATGGCCCTCGATAGTCGCGTGCCACTCTTGCTCGTCAGTTGCTGCCCGCAGAAGACAAAAGCCCGCGAGCGACAGCCCTTGTCCTCGTGTGGCAAACGTGTGGCCCTGCGCTGGCCTCGGGACGTTCTCGGCCTCGCCAATCTCAGCGCCTGCTACGGTGAGGGTGTCGACCGGGTCCGAGGCGCCATGACTGCGCGTGAAACGCGGTGCGCGGTGCGCGTGTTCTTGGCACAGCGAGGCATTCACGTCTCGCTCGGAGAAACGTCGCAGGGTGTCAATCGACGCTGCTTCACGAAAGACCTCGAAGTTGCCGCCGCGCACGTTTGTCGCGCACGCGAGCTTGAACCGCCGTCTCGCCATGAACTCGAGCAGGCCCGCGCTGACGGAAAAGCTCAGTTTGCGCTCGTCAGGCGCTTTAGCCTTCCCCGCGACGCACTAGGCCGGCTGATGGAATTGGCCATTGTTCTCGACCGGGCTTGCGCTCTAGAGGAGCAAGGCTACGCTGTGCGCGTCGAGGAGATCTTTCCTGCTGCCACCACTCCCCGCAATCTAGCTATCATCGGTTGGCCGTCGCGCTAGCCGTGGCGCAAGGCTCGGGCGATGGTAGTCATTTATCGCCCCGGATAGCAGAGCAACCGTCAGAGTGAGGGCGCGAAGATCATCGTCAAGATGGAACATTATCCAGCCGTCCACAGATAGACCGAACCGCCTGATTTGACTTAACTTTCACCGCCAACATCCCCAGAACCCACGCAGAGCTCTACGGCGGCTATGGTTCCTAGACGTTGATCTCCGGTTGGGGTTCCCTGTCGATCACGGTCGCGCATTTTCAGGGACCTAGGTCGGTGTAATGTTGCTTGTGGCCTGACCCCTCGCCTCCCAGGAATATTCGCAACTGCAACTTAAGACTAACGATAACAGGGCATGCGGCTCACGACAGCCATCCGGGACCGTTTGGCGGCGAGCGCCGGGTCGAACAAGCGGTTCAACATACCCGAGGCCAAGCAATTGGCAGCAAGCGTCCCGGCGCCGTGGGCGCGCGTACCGCTCGACATGTTGGAACGGAACGGTCAGCGCTCGGTGGCGCTCGCGAAAGTGCTCGCGCAGGTTTCGTCCCCACGGGAGCCGAGCTTTCAGCTTACCACAGCGAATCGAGATGATTTCTATTCCAACTCCGGCGACTACGTCGGCAAGAAGATCCTGCAGCCACGAACGTCGTCGTTTGCGAGTCCGTTTAGTGTGCGGCCGCGCTCGACACTTTCTCGCCTCGAGAGCGAGATCGTTTCGGCCCTAGATGCGCTCTCGTGCAATGAGCAATCTCGCGAAGAGCTGTTTGGCAGTCTGCGCTTCAATTCGCAGCTGGTCTCCGGGACGAGCCCCAGGCTCTCTCTGGCTGGCACCGAGCCGGCCGGTGAGTTCGTGGAGGTGGGTGCCTACCTGATCGAACTCGAGAATGGTGATACCGTCCACCAATACGTAACATCAAACGTGCGCAACGCCACCGACACCTATGGGGTTTTGGAAGAGCTGCTGACGAGTGAGATCTTTCCCCGCGGTCAGAACATCCGTGCCATCAAGTTTTTCCACACCCACCCTGTGAATCTGTACCTGAGCATCGACGACCACGTGAGTACGCTAGACGAATTCGGCGATCTCGTCCGTCGCTATGGCAAGGAACTCGCCGCATGCGCGGCTTTGGCCCCGCACAAGTGGGTCATCTACAGCCAAATGGAAGGGGAACCTTGCCTGTTCGAAGGCCGAGTCAGCGACTGGCGGCGACCCACACGTTGACACAAGGGCAGACCCTGATGCTCCCCTCGTTTGGGTCAACAAGGCACCTCCGCCGGGTCGTGTGGGAAAGGGGCTGCGGCGATCAGCACGCGTCTGGGCGCTGATGCCTGGCGGACGAGCCTATTTGCAACGCGTGGCTCGGCGAGCGCCATCCCACCCAGCGCGGCTATCGTCAACCAACCTTGTCGGCCGACATGGCTCAGCGCGAGTTCTGCGAGTGATGGCGGTGAAAGTCTAGTTAAATCAGCAGGTTGAATCTTGCTGCCGGAGGTCGGATGGGGATCCATTACGAAGATTCTGTTGATCCCCTTGCCAGATATTTTGAGATATTACGCGACAGCCGGCCGCCGTGGGGTACGGCGTAAGATCAGCGGGCATGATCATGCGCGCGGCAACCGACGGCGGTAGCATCCCTGGTCACCAAGATGGTATCCCAATAAGGCATGTCCCTCGTGCGGTCATCCTCAGGACGCCACGGCAACCGAAAACACCAGGCGACCCGGTTGCATGTGGATGCCATCGACGACATCGTGGCGACCGTCTCGGTGGCGTTCGCCGCCGCTTCGAAAGTCGCGGCAGCGCAAGCGCCCGCAATCGAGGCACAGGTCCGCCGTATCGTTGGTGAAGGTCGAGACAAGCACCCGAGCATTCCGATCGACCCGGTGCGGCTTGCGGCTCATTTGGCAGCCAACGCCGAGCACGACGTTCCGATGGACGTCCTGCGTCGGACGCACGGTGCCGACTTGCACCTCGCGCTCGCATGTCTCGATCGGCATCCAGAGGCGTTGCGGCTGCTCGACACGCTTCTCGAAGGTCCTATTCGTGCAACGATCTTGAGAATGAAGGTCGACCACGACCTCGCCGACGAAACCCTTCAGCGCCTGCGCGTGCAACTCCTGGTACCAGCAGAATCAGGAAAGGCCGGCCTCACTTCTTACCGCGCGCACGGACGACTATCGAGTTGGTTGCGACTCGCTGCGGTGAGGCTCGCGGCACGCTTGAGTCGCGAGCATCAACACCCGACCCAGTCGGAGGCCTCGGCGCTGGCGATGCTCGTTGATCCCGAGAGGGAGCTTCTAGCGAAGTCGTACGCGGGTGATGTTCGCGCACTGCTCAACGAGGCGCTCGCGAACCTCACTGTCCGGGAGCGAAACCTGCTGCGCCAGCGGTTCATGGATGACCTTGGCGTCGAGGATCTCGCTGCCCTCTATCACGTCCACAACTCGTCGATTTGCCGTTGGCTTGCAGCTATCCAAGCGAACGTGCTCGGGCGCGTCAGGACTGGCCTCAAGACGCGGTTCGGGCTCGACCTTGCGACCATCGACTCGATCTTGGCGCTTGCGGCCAACGACCGGAACATCAGCTTCAGTCAACTCTTCAGCACCCGCTAACGAGTCCCTGGGGCTCGTTTTACCTAGCGTCGCTTGCGGCCGCCAAAAACGCCGCCACCTCGCGTCGTTCATTCACGTACGGATTGCAGCCCGCAGCAAGGTCGCGCTGAGCTTCTTGGGCCAAATCTTGCGCGTGCCTCCGGTCATGGGTCAAAGCCCAGACTACGCGCGCCTTGAGCCACAGGGCACACCCTCGCTGCCCCGACCCGGCGTCTGAGCTGTGCAACACCGTCGCGGCTTGGTGCGCCAAGCGCTGGGCTTCATTGAGATTGCCGGTTTCGAAGTGGATCTTGCCCAGGCCAATCAGACCATCACCCAAAACCCCGGTACCCGAGTTGCCACTCGCTTCGGCGACGGCGATGGCGTTGGTGAATGCGATTTTGGCCTCGGCCCGGCGCCCCATGTCGAACAAAACTCTGCCGAGCCGAGCCTGGGCGTTGGCCAAGCGTGCATCCTTGGCGCCGAATGCCGCAAGCAGTGCCTTTTGGGCCTCTTCGAGTTTCATGCGGGCTTCGTCCAGACGACCCAGGCTGTGCAGAATGGTGCCGACGCTCGAAAGCGTCACGGCGGTTTGGCCGTGAGACGCGCCCAGCAGGTCGCGCCGGATTTCCCAGGCACGCTCGCTGTAGGGCAGAGCCAGCTCCGAGTGCGCATCAAACATGTAGAGGTTGGCGAGATTGCCAAGAAATACGGCAAGTTGCGGGTGGAACTCGCCATAGACGTGGGTCGCGATGGTGAGCGCGCGTTTTTCGAGTGCGATGGCCCTGCCGCACTCACCCTTGAAGGCGAGCGCATATCCCAGGTCGACGAGTACGGCCGCTACGGTGGGGTGTTCGGGTCCCAAAGCCTGTTCGAGCAGGCTCAGCGCCTTTTCGCCGTGGCTAATCATGTCGACGGTCTGGTGTCGATTGGCGGCAATCATCACGCGGGCGCGCTCGACCAGACCTTGCAACTCGGCGTTGGTCGGCATGGCGGTGGCACTGGCTTCGGCTTGATCGGCGAAGAGCTCCGCGATCGCTGGTTGGTTCTGCAAAACGGCTGTGACCAGAACGAGCTGGGCATAGGCTCTAACCGCCGTTTCGACGTCGCGACTTTTTTCGGCGCGCAAGGCCGCTTGTCGAAGTGTCAACACGGCGTCGTCGCGTTTTCCGAGCTTCTCCTCGGCAAATCCTTTCCACAACAGCAACCGCGCGCGGGGAGGATCGTCGTCCCATGCCGTGGTTTCGGCGAGGGCCTGCATGGCAACCGCCAAGGCGGAGTCGTACTGACCGGTTTTGTGGAGCGCAAAGGTGCGCGCGGCGGCCTCGTCTAGGGCGTCAGATGCAGCCGCTTGGGCGGCGCTGATCGGGTGCTGGGTGGGCGATGGCAGTAGCTCCGCGCACACGTCGAGGCCAGGAAGGTCACTGACCGCCTGGACCGCACGCTCGACCACGCCGCCTTGCGCTTCTGAGAACGTTTGAATGAGCGCATGCACTGCGAACAGACGACGGTCCAAGCAGGTGCGGCGCGAGTAGATCAACTCGGGGAGAGCGTCACCGGTGCGCGCCTGGATACAGGCAGCGACCGACTCGCGGGTCCAACGGTCGAGATACACGTTCAGAGCGTGCGAAACACCCGAAAACGCCGCGTCGGCGAGGCGTGGAGCCGTTTTCGCGAACGCGTCTTTCACACGGTCTTGTGCTTGTGGCGACCAGAGGTCGGTTAAATGCAGAGCGGCCGCTTCTTCGCACGACGGCCCGCGAGACTGGAGATACACCGCCACGCCCGAGGCGCACACCAAGAGCAAGGCTGCAGCCAACACCGCCCGCCGCCGTTTCGGTCGCACCGTTGTCTCAAGCTTTGCGACCAGGTCGTGCATCGTTGGATAGCGCTCGGCAGGCTCGGCCGCGAGTCCCCGCACCAGCGTTTGACGGAGTTGATGCAAGTGTCGGTTTGTGAGGCCCGGCCGAATGCGACCCTGCTGAATCGCCTTGAGAAGCTCGTGGGGAGTTTCGCCGGCAAAGGGTCGTTCGCCAAACACGGCTTCATACAGGGTCACGCAGAATGCGAATTGGTCCGAGCGCGCCGTGGCCGGTCGACCCTCAAGTTGTTCGGGCGCCATGTAGGCGGGGGTACCCAACAACACGCCGGTCTTGGTCATTGAGGCGCCAGGAGCGGCCACGTCGTGAGAGACAGCACTCGACTCTGGCGGAGCGGTGTCTTCTCGGGCCAATCCGAAATCCGAAACCCGAGGCCAGCCGGTCTCGTCGACAAGCACATTTTCGGGTTTGAAGTCGCGGTGAATGATCTGGGCATCGTGCGCCGCCGCGAGGCCCGCACCTGCCCGCTGCATCATGGCGACAATCGCTCGCCAGTTGCGCCTGTCGGCGGCGAGCCAGGCTCTAAACGAACAGCCCGGCACGAGCTGCATGGCGATGAACGCTTGGCCGTCGACAACACCGGCGTCATGAACCGTTACCACGTTCGCATGACTGAGCTGCGCCATACTCCGGGCTTCGCGCAACAGTCGCTCGTGATGGCTGGCTTCGTTGGCGTCTGCGCGCGCCCGACACAACTTGATCGCGACCTGCCGATCGAGCTGAGGATCGTAAGCGGCGTAGACCACCCCCATCGCTCCCGCCCCGAGATAGCTCGAAATCGTGTAACGTCCGAGTTGTGCGCCTTTTTGTAAGCGATCGCCGCCATGCTGGGTCGCACTTCGACCAGGCTCAATCGAGCCGATTTGACTCGACTGACTCACGGCTGCACCGCGCGCGGCATTGGAGAGCAGCCGACGACACGGCTCGCAGGCATCGATGTGGGCTTCGACGTCCAGGGCGTTGGTGGGCGGCAGCGTGCCATCCAAGAATGCTGCTGCCCGATTGTCATCGAGACATTGACTCATCTAGCGCACGTCCACGCGAGGTCACCGTAGCGCGACGGCCGACAAATGGCCACGAGCGACAGACGGCGCGCCCCAAACTTCTTTTGAGTTTCTGTGCAGAAAACGGCCAGTGGCTGCCTCTTTACTATGCGGGATCTCCAAGCCGGAGCCGCGAATGCGCAAGAACCCAGGAAAAACAGGAGACATTCCCATGCCAAGAGTGAGTACCGGTTGTACGAGCCTCGACCTGATGTGTGCTGCCAATGAGAGCGAAGAGGCCCAGATCGATCGCTATCTCTCCGAGTTTTCTTTCAAAAAATTGCCGAGTTTCTCCAAATACGTGGTAGGCGCCGTCAGTCGCACTGGCGGCTCGCTAAAAGTTGAAGGGAACTTTGGTGACGATTTCTGCAAGGCCACGCTGACCATCGACAAGCGGCGCGGCACGATGGTGGTGGAGTCCTATGAATGGCTCGGCACACTGCCCGCGACGAGGACTGAAACCTTGAAGCTCAGCAGCGCCGATGCCAAGGGCATTCTCGCGGCCGTGATGTCCAAGGTAGACGCGCAAACCGATGCCAAACTCCACGGGCTTCAAGCGGAAGTTGCAAACGCCAAGGCGACCCTGCAGTCGATTCGTGCGGTAGTGTCAGACGGTTTTGAACCACCAGACTTGATTGGCCCCCGCCGCGGTTGTCCTCGGTGTAGCCTAACGTTATCGGA
>ERZ795055.4305-NODE-4305-length-10057-cov-4.542891_pt1 | contig 10057 bp, 10 predicted proteins | sample MGYA00375139_ERZ795055 | MGnify/ENA primary metagenome ERZ795055 (study PRJEB30184, sample SAMN05720283) | anaerobic digester metagenome | isolation source: active sludge of municipal wastewater-treating anaerobic digesters | place: USA | collected 2015-01-23 ...
AATTGGTACGGCGTTAAGTTTTTTGAAAAGCCCTTCATTCTCAATATTTTGATTGTATACTATGAATGGAGGGAACAATGGCCATTATCCTGGTTGTTGAAGATGAAGCTGCCGAACGGCAGATGCTTGCCTTGAACCTTGAGACCGCCGGGCACATCGTGTTACAGGCCGGCAACGGGACCGAAGCCCTTGATCTATTGAAAAAAGCCCACCCTGATCTGATTTTGACCGATGTCCTCATGCCTGAAATGGACGGATTCGTCTTTTGTAAGGCCCTTCGGGAGCACCCTCAAACAAAAGAGATCCCTGTGATCGTTCTGACCGCCAGAGGAAAAATGGAGGACGCTTTCGCCGCTTTAGGGGTCGCCGGATTCTTAGAAAAGCCCAGCGCCCCGAACGTTCTGCTGTCGACGATCGATAAAACGCTCGCCCATTACGGCAGCCACGGGCATTTCAAGAAGGCGGCCCAGAAATTCCTGGTTTTCGGGACGTATCCTGAGGTCTGTGAAAGCATCATCAAGGGGCTCAATTCGCAAGGATACCACGTTCAGAACGCCAAGACCGCGGCGGATATCCTGGTCCATGTGGTCAATTTTCAGCCCGATGTGATCATTTTGGAAGCGCAGCTGGAGGATGGCCGTTCAGTGCAGGACGTGGTCAAGGCGATCCGGCTGTTCCCGCATCATGAAGAAACACCGATCCTGATCTACAGTTATTACCGCGTCAGCGATCTGGCGTCTGCGGAATTCCGCAAACGGGCGGCCGTGATCGAGCGCTGCGCACAGGAGGCGATGATGGCCGGCGCGACCGAATATGTTGACCGGTTCAATGAACAATCCTTTTTGGAACAGATCTCCAAATATCTTTAGCAATACCCTTCATAGGACGTCAGAAATTTCAACTAGGACTTTGACGATTCTTTTGGTTCGTGTAAGATAAGGCAAGGTTTATTGGTGTGATTTGTGTATTGAGATTTGTAAACGAGAAGAGAGGAATCAAATGTCAAAACGAGTTATTAATCAGGGGATCGAAAGTGTCCGTAAAAACGGAAGCGGGGTGTTCCGCTCCGGCAACCATATGCTGCCATGTGTTTCGCTCATGATGGCGGAGGGCGTTTTGAAGGACGCGGTCGACTTAAAGCGTCCGTTCGTGACGATCATCAATTCTTACACGAACCAGATCCCCGGCCACGCCCATCTGGACCAGCTGGGGGCGATCGCCAAGGCGGAGCTCGAAAAGCTGGGCGTCAATGTCTGGTATGCCAATATCGGCGGGGCTGTCTGCGACGGGATCGCGATGGGGCATTTCGGGATGAAATATTCGCTGGCGTCGCGCGAGCTGATCGCGGACCAGATCGAAACGATCATCGGCGCGCATCCCTGTGACGCATGGATCGGCATCGGCAACTGCGATAAGATCGTGCCGGCGATGCTCAATGCCATGGTCCGCATCAACATTCCGGCGATCTATGTGAGCGGCGGACCCATGCTTTCGGGGTTGAACAATACGGACCTGATCACGGTTTTTGAGGGCGTAGGCAAAGAATCCGTCGGTAAAATGTCCGAAGAAGATTTAAGGAAGTTGACGGAAGTCGCCTGTCCCGGGTATGGCAGCTGTTCGGGAATGTTCACGGCCAATTCCATGAACTGTCTTTCAGAAATTTTAGGAGTGGCGCTTCCCGGCAACGGTTCAACCCCGGCCACGGTCCGCGTGGAAGGGGCGAAGCGTCAGCATACGCTGAATCCCGACAGGATCGAGCTGGTCCGCAATTCGGCGAGAACTTTGATCAGGCTCATGAATGAGAAGGTCCGGCCCTTGGATATCATCACGCGGGACGCGGTCGACAATGCTTTTACGCTGGATATGGCCATGGGCGGCTCATCGAATACCGTCCTGCACGTTTTGGCGCTCGCCAGTGAAGCGGGCCTGAAGTATGACATCAACCGTATCGATAAGATCTCGCGCGCCACGGCAAACGTCGTCAAGATCGCGCCGTCGCGCCCGGATGTGCACATCGAAGATGTCCATCGGTTGGGAGGAATGGGGGCGATCTTGAAGCCGATCGCCGACCACGGGCACAAGTATTTGAAGCTGGATGCTCCGACCGTTTACGGAACGCTGGGGGATTATGTCAACAGGTCCCCGGGCCCGGACGGGGACGTGATCCGGACCGTGGAGAAGGCGTTCTCTCAGGAAGGTGGATTGACGATCCTGACCGGTAATTTTGCCAGGAACGGCGCGGTCCTTAAGACCAGCGGTGTGGATGAGGACATGCTCAAGTTCCGCGGGCCGGCCAAAGTTTATGAATCGCAGGAAGAGGCCCTCGCCGCGATCCTGAACAAAAAAGTCAAGGATGGCGATGTGGTCGTGATCCGTTATGAAGGTCCCAAAGGAGGTCCCGGCATGCAGGAGATGCTTTCTCCCACATCCGCGCTCAAGGGCGCCGGGATCAAGGCCGCCCTTATTACGGACGGGCGGTTTTCCGGCGGGACGAGGGGGCTGTGCATCGGCCATGTGGCTCCGGAAGCCGCGGCTGGCGGCGAGATGGCCATCATTCAGAACGGCGATATGATCGCCATCGATGTCAAGAAGCGCACGATGGATGTGGAACTGGCGGATAAAGAGATCGCCAAGCGCCTTAAAAAATTAGAGCCGTTTAAGATCAAGGTCAAAGGCGGCTGGCTTGCCCGTTATGCTTCCCTGGTGACCAGCGCTGATACCGGGGCTGTTTTTCGTGACGTGAACGCCTCATAGGTGAGACTCTGTCATGAGCAAACATATTTTGATCGTTGACGATGATCCGGATATCCTGAGTTCGACCCGTTCGATCCTGGAGAAGCGGGGATACCGCGTTTCCTGCGCGGAGAACGGAAAAGCCGCGCTGGACATCCTTTCTGAACATTCGCCAGACCTTATCCTGACCGATGTGCTGATGCCGCAGATGGACGGGTTTTCCCTCTTTAAGGAGATCAGGCGCGCCTATGAGACCAGTCCGATCCCGGTGATCGTCATCTCCGGGCGCGGCCAGATGAAAGATTCGTTCGGCGCGGTCGGGGTCGATCGATTTATCACAAAACCGTTCACTCCCCAAGAACTTTTAGACGCTATTGAAGGCGCTCTCGCCGGCGCCAAAACGGTTGACCGGCCCGTTTTTGTCCGTTCTGTTTCCAAGGTCCTTCTGGTCGGACGGTCCGATTATCATGTCCAGCTCCATCAGATGGCGGCTCTGGCGCAGGAGCAGGGCTTTAAGACGCGCCTGTCCACCTCTGTTTCTCAGGCCGTGGCCTCGGTCATCGAAGAAGCGCCTGATATTGTGTTCACGGATGTGCAGCTGGACAAACCGGTTTCCGAGTTCATGGAGGTCCTCCGGCATGTCCATGGGTTCTCGTCGAAGCCGGTGATCGGTTTTTCCTATTATCAGACCGGGCAGTTGGATGATCCGCTGAGCCGCAGGCAGGTCCTGAAGATCGAGGAGGACGCGGCGGCCTTTTTAAAGGCGGGCGGAACATCCTACATGGGCCGCTGGGTCGACCAGGCCTTTATCGATCTGTGCAAAAATCATTTTAAGGCCCAGGAGCGCGTGTGAGAAAATTAGACCTTATCCTGAATCTTCCTGATAAAAAGGTCCGGTTGCGGGAATTGGAACTTCTGGCAAGCTCGCTTGGGATGCGCCTGGACAAGATCTATTCCGCGGGAAGGATCAGTGAAGAGGCCCTGGTCATCCACATCTATGACGCCTTGAAGGCGAGGGAACAGCGGGCCAGCCGCGCGCTGCGCTTCTCGCTGATCATTTGCGGCGGATGCCTGGCAGGTTTATTGATCTTGTTCCAGGCCCGACAGATGATCTTTCGGCAGCGGGAACTTGATATCGCGCAAAAAGAATATGATCAGAAAGCGTTTACGGGCCAGGACGGGCAGGGAGAGACCATCACGGAAGGTTCTTCCAAACGGGCGGTGCGTTTTACGGAGATGGAGGGTGTTTATGATCAGTTTGACGACGATGGACATCTGCTTTATCAACTGGAGTATAAAGACGGCCTTTTAAGGCGCAAACGGAAGTTCGATCGTGAAGGCCGTATCATCACGGAGATCCTGATCGATGAAAAAGGGAAAGCGACCCTCGCAAAGTAACGACTATGGTGATTAAACTGCAGCGGCCCCTGGGGGTTACCATCATCTCGTCCTTAATGATCTGCTTGGGCGGTTTTGGTTCACTTTTGATCCTGTTCGAGGTCCTGGATGCCATTAATGTCGGTGGGCTGGGGCTTCTTTCGATCAATTCCTGGCGGGGGTTCATCGGATTTTTTCTGTATGGTTTTATTCCGGTCTTGCTGTATTTCGCGGGGGTGTCCTTATACCTTTCCAGAGAGTGGGCGCGATTGGCAACGGTTTATCTGATCTTTCCTACCGCGTTTTTTTTGATCTTGAACACGGTCTACAAGGTCGTTCGAGCGCGGTATTTTATGTATCAAAGCCCTGCCATTGAGATCATGCTGTTCCATCCGGGCCCATTTCTAAGAATGATCCTTCTCTATTTGACCTTAACGGTCCCATCCGTGCGGTATTTAAGAGACCAGCGCATCAAAGACTATTTCCGCCTTGTGAGCAGTTCGAAAGTATAACCTTCCGTAAGTGGTTAATTTCTCTTATCATGTGATATACTTTTTCGTAGGAATAGTGCGAAAAATGAACAAATACACTCTTTCTTTCATATTATTTTGCGTATTTTCTCTCATTTTGATCCCTTCAGGATCCTGCCTGATGTCTCCGCATCCGATCGAACTCTATGAGAGGGGGATCGAACAGCTCAACTCAACAGCGCGCAATGTCAGGGCCAGCACGGCAACTCAGGAGGTCTTTCTTTCCTTGATCAAGAAATTTCCTTATTCGCCCCTGGGATACCTGGGCATGAGCTATTGCTACCGCCATGACGCGTATGTGGGGGCGCAGAGATATGACATTGAATTTCTTAAAAATAATGCTTATCCGCTGGCCCTGAAAGCGCTGCGTCTGGGCCCCAGCATCAGGGCTGTCCATGAAAATTACGCGTTCTTTCAAGAATTGTTTTTCATCGGGGAAGGGGAGAATTTCTAAAAAAATGTTTTTGCTTTTGATTTCCCATCCGCAATTGATATAATCAAGCAAAAGAGGAGAGTGTATGGATACTGAGCTGAAGCGGACCCTTCAAGTCTTGATCGTCGAGAACAATGATGTCGATCGGGCGGTCCTTATCAACATGCTCTCCAAAGCTCCATATGGTTCGTTTCAGATCAGCGCCACGGATTCCCTGCAGGAAACATTCGAACTTCTAAAGCAAAGCCTGGTGGATGTTGTTCTTCTTGACCTGAATATCAAGGACAGTAACGGGATTGATACGTTAAAGCGCCTTCATGGCCGCTATCCGCAACTGGCGGTTGTCGTCAATACGGGTGAGTACCAGGACGATCTTGGCCTGAGGGCGGTGACGATGGGCGCCCAGGATTATTTGATCAAGGGGATGTATAAGTCCTATGGGCTGGTCAAGGCGCTTTATTACGCGATCGAACGAAAGAAGGCGGAGACTGAACTGCACAAGGCCATGGATGAGCTGAAAGAAATGCAGGCCCAGCTGATCCGCGCGGAAAAAATGAACGTGGTCGGTGGCGTCGCGAGCGGGATCGCTCATGAGGTCAAAAATCCCCTGGCAACGATCCTTTACGGGGTGGAATATCTCAACACGGTCCTTAAAGACGGGGATGACAAGATCGAGCTGACCCTGCGTTCCATCAAGGACGCGGCGTATAAGGCCAACAGCATTATCAAAGACCTTTTGGATTTTGCCAGCCTTTCAGATATCAAGAGAGACCTCTGCCCGATCGAGCGAACGATCGAGCAGGGGCTGGTCCTCACGCATCATCAGTGCGAAAAATTCCAGATCAAGATCGTCAAACATTTTGCCACCAACCTTCCGAATGTCTTGATCGACAAGAACCGTATCGAGCAAGTTGTCGTTGATCTGATCCTCAACGCGATCGCGGTGATGAAAAACGGAGGCACGCTCACGATCCGCACCACGCGCAAGATCTTTGACCGGTCCGACATTTCGGTGGCATCCAATCTGACGGATTCGATCGCGGTCGGGGAAGATGTCCTGATCGTGGATTTTGAGGACACAGGAAAAGGCATCCCGGATGAATATCTTGAAAAAATATTCGATCCCTTCTTTACCACACACCGGGCCGCGGGAGGCGTCGGGCTGGGATTGTCGATCGCCCGGACGATCATGGATTCGCATGGCGGGATGATCGATCTGGCCAATAAGGAAGACAAGCAGGGCGCTCGCGCCAGGCTGGTCTTTAAGGTCAACGGGAAATGACAGAACCAAAACGCATATTGATCGTGGATGATGAGGTTGGTTTCACCGAAATGGTGAAGCTGAACCTTGAGGATACCGGCCGTTTTCTTGTGCGGATCGAAAATGATTCGACCCGGGCGTTTGAGACGGCTTTGGGATACCGGCCGGAACTGATCCTGTTGGATATTATCATGCCGGAGATGGAAGGTCCGGACGTGCTTTGTCAGCTTCGGGAAAACGAACAAACAGCTCAGATCCCGATCATTTTTTTGACCGCGACGGTGCGGAAATCCGAAGTCAATCAGGAAGACGGGTTCATTTCAGGTTATCCTTTCCTTGCCAAGCCCTGCACGGTCGAAGAGCTTATTCAAGCGATCGACCAAAACATCTGATTTCCTCGACGAACTAATTTTATGCGATTTTCCGATTTTTTGCCTGGGCATTTATGCTATAATAGCCCCAACATGAAAGCCTTTTTCTTTTATTTGATCATATTCTGTTCGGCCTGTTTGGGGTTGGCCGCTACCGCGATGGCAGAGGTCAGGCTAAACAGCCGTTTGCAAGCATCTTCGGATGCCGTCCATGTTTCCTTTCAAAAGGCGGCGATCGAAGAGGTCTCTGTCCCTCAGGCGCCTGAGATCAGCCGGGCGCTCCGCGTGGAACTGCAGCTTTTGAATTCTTCAGAATACCGGAAGATCGATGTTTTGAGCGTCCCAGCCGCTAAGATCAAGGATGAATACCAGAACATCTATCGGCTCCTGAGCAAAGAGGAGCTTTCAGCCTTCACCCTGTATCCTGGGGAGGGGAAAAAAATTTCGCTGGTTTTTGAGCTTCCGGTCAATGCCGCGGAGAAATTTGAGCTTTCTTTTGAGGCCCCTTTTGGCGGCTCATCAGAAGCGTTCTCGGTCAATTTTGGGCGTGATCTGATCAAGGACCGCGCGTTGACTGCCATAGCGGATCCGGCAGCGGATGCCGCCGCGGGCGGTTCTGGTGTGGGGGATTTTAATATCCAGTATCCGCTGCAGCATCAGGCATTTCATCCTGGGGAAAAGGTCTTTGTCCGGGTGGACCTGAAAAATATCACGAAACTTCCGGTCAAGATCCACGTCCTGGCGTTCGATCATCTTTTTACGGATGACCAGATCGTGGGCCGTTATGAGATCCGGGTGCCGGAAAAAGCGGAATATCAGTCCGATGTTCCGGTTGTGGTGATGGTGGAGTGGGACTCGGGGAGCGCTGAGCCCGACGTTATTTCAAAAACTGTTTCGATTTCGATAACTCCGAATAATTCATGATCATGTCTATTCAACGGATGGTTCTTCTTGTTTTTTTCACCATAGCGGTCTTCGCTGGGGGTTCGCCGGCCTGTGCTCAAGCCGGCGAAAGGACGATGACCTGGCAGCGTGAATACGCTGAGAAGCTCTTTGCTGAAAAAAATTATGCGGATGCGGCGATGTCATACGCTGGAGTTCTGTCGCGCGATCCTCTTGACCGCGCGGCGTTTGATCAGCTTAGCGCCAGCATCGAAAAGATCGCTGAGCAGGCGGCCGATGAAGGCAGGCGCTGCATGGACATTTTGGGATATCTGGAATTTTTAAGGACGAGGCTTGAATTTTATGAATCCAGCGCGCGCATGATCGAAGAACAGGCATCCCAGGCCCGGGAACGCTATCTTCAGGTGAGCGCGGAACCCGATGTTGAATTGCTGAACGAGGGGTCGGAACGCTTGATCGAGCTTAAATCGATCGTTCTTCCAACGGTCTTTGGGGGGATGCAGGACAGCTCATCTAAAAAGATGTCCGTTTATGAGATCCTTTCGAACCTCAAAAAGGCCGACCTGGCCTATGTGGATGTTTATGGCGAGCGGGACATAAAACTTCGACGGCAAAAATCCGAGCTTGAGGCCAGGGTCCGTGTCTTGGAAGCCCAGCGGAAAGAAGCGGCGGTCGACCTTGATATCACCGAGATCCGAGGAGAGTTGGCGCTCAAGAACACGGTCATTGACCAGCAGCAGAAACAGCTGGACGCTTTTTCCGGACGATTTGATTCCGTTGCGCTTGAAATGGACGTTCTGCAGCAGAAACTTTCCCAGACCTCCGGTGAGGTGACGCGTCTGACCCAGGAACTGGCGGATATGTCACTGAACCTTTATGAAGGAGAAAGCCGTCTGGCGGACCGCACGTCCCAGATCCAGACTTTACAGCAGGAATTGGCCGAGACCAAGGAGCGGCTGCTTCTGGTGCAGAAGATCGTTACGGATAAAGATACGCAGATCTTGGATCTTGAGAAACAGGTCCATGATTTAGGCAGCAATGGCGGCAGACTGGCCAACGGGGGGCTTGAAGAATTGAGAAATGAGGTTTCGGGTCTTCGTGCCCGCATTCAGGACGTGGCCCTGGGTAATCAGGTGGAGATGGCCAAGATCGGGCAACAGCTTGACCGTTTATCAAAGGCCAATATCTGGCTGCGGGTTGATAATCTTAAGAAAGAGGTTCAGATATCCCGGTTACGTCGTTCCCTTCAGGGGAGAGACCTGGACCTGGCGAGGATCAATGATGTTTTTATGCTCAAGGACCGCACGATCCTCGAGCTGAATGACCGGATCGATAATTACAGGGTCAAAATCAAAGACCTGACCATTCTTTTGGAACGGAGGGAAATGGAACTTCGTAAGATCATGGGATCCGCGTCTGTTCCGGATGGCAAGGCCGTGACCTGGCAGGGAGATGGGCGAGAGGCCTTATCCGAGCCTTCTGGTATGGCCCGCACCTCGGAATTGATCCCTCAGGAATGGATGTATGGGTTGTCCGATGAAGCCGTTTATCAGCAGATCAAAGATGACCTTTCCGAAAGTTTTTCTTCTGGCCGAGGTTCTTTTTAACACACAATCAAAAGGATACACCATGAGCAAAATACTACGGCTGGTCATTCTGTGCGGGTCGCTCTGTTTTTTTATTGCTCCGCATCAAACGGCTTTTTCCGCGGACATTTCGGACGCGGTGGTCAAGGTCTTTGTCACGGCAAACCCGGTGGATTTTTCAAAACCCTGGCAAACGCTGGGAAGCCAGGCTTCGACAGGGTCGGGGGGAGTGATCGCGGGAAACCGTATTGTGACCAACGCGCATGTGGTGGCTGATCATACCTTTATTCAGGTCCGCAAACAGTCTTCTCCCAAAAAATACACGGCACGGCTTCTGGCGATCGGCCATGATTGCGACCTTGCCCTTTTGACCGTGGATGACCCGGAGTTCTTTTCGGATTTGCAGCCGTTATCCCTGGGAGGTCTGCCTCAGCTTCAGGATTCGGTCCTTGTCATTGGATTTCCCTTGGGAGGGGACAAGCTTTCCATTACCAAAGGAGTGGTGTCCCGCATTGAGATCATCCCCTACGCTCAAAGCGGAAAGCGCCTTTTAGGCGTGCAGATCGACGCGGCCATCAATCCGGGCAACAGCGGTGGGCCTGTGGTGCAGGATGGAAAGCTGGTCGGTGTGGCCATGCAGGCGATCGCCAACAGTCAAAATATCGGTTTTATGATCCCGACCAACGTCATCACCCATTTTTTAAAGGATGTCGATGACGGGGAGTATGACGGCTTTCCCTTTCTTGGGATCGAATATGATAATAGCGAAAACCCGGCCCTGCAGAAATTCTACCGGATCCCCAAAAAGAACGAAGGGGTGGTGATCTCCAGGGCCTTGCCGTTCTCGCCGGTGGATCAGGTTT
>ERZ795055.4318-NODE-4318-length-10032-cov-3.565400_pt1 | contig 10032 bp, 10 predicted proteins | sample MGYA00375139_ERZ795055 | MGnify/ENA primary metagenome ERZ795055 (study PRJEB30184, sample SAMN05720283) | anaerobic digester metagenome | isolation source: active sludge of municipal wastewater-treating anaerobic digesters | place: USA | collected 2015-01-23 ...
AGATGCTGGCGCTGGGCTGGCGGCCGGCGGCGGAAGAGGCGTAATTTGTGATCATGAGCCCATCACCGGAGATCGCCGTCATCACCACCTTTGCAGTGGATACTTTGATTTTTCTGGAAAGCGGCGAGCGCCGGGAAAAGCCGGGCGGGCCTGAGGTTGGCGTACACCCCCAGGCCAGCCCGGAGCCCCAGGAGCCCGGCCTCGGGTCTGCGGGCTCCGGAAAGGTCGTCCCAGCGGGGCCCCCCGACCGCGCCCAGGAGCACCGCGTCCGCGGCCTTGCAGGCCGCCAGGGTCTCCGCGGGCAGGGGAACTCCCTTCTCGTCGATGGCCGCGCCCCCCAGGAGGACGGTCTCGAAGCGGAAGGAGACGCCGAACTGGGCCCCGACAGCCTCCAGGACCCGGACCGCCTGGGCGGTCACCTCGAGGCCGATCCCGTCCCCGGGCACCAGGGTTATGGCGTTCTTCATGACCCGCCTCCCTCGGCGCCGGAATCCCCGGCCTCGGTCAGACGGGCGCGCACGTACTCCGTGAGGCCCCCGGCTTCCATGATGCGCCGCATGAAGGGCGGGAAGGGGGCGGACCGCCAGGAGGAGTTCTTCGTCCCGTCCGAGATGGTTCCCGATCCGAAATCCAGGGACAGCCGGTCCCCGGCCTCGATCCCGGCGGCGGCCTCGGGGGATTCCAGGATGGGAAGCCCGATGTTCACCGCGTTGCGGTAGAAGATCCGGGCGAAGGAAGCCGCGATCACGCAGGAGACTCCTGCGGCCTTGATAGCCACCGGGGCATGCTCCCGGCTGGAGCCGCAACCGAAGTTCCGGCCCCCCACGAGGACGTCCCCGGGCCGCACCGCCCCCGCGAAGGAGGGGTCCAGGTCCTCCATGCAGTGGGCGGCCAACTCTGCGGGATCGCTGGTATTGAGGTATCGGGCGGGGATGATGGCGTCGGTGTCCACGTTGTCCCCGTACTTGAAGGCACGTCCCGCGGCGGTCATCGTGCGCCTCCCGCCGGGACGGCATCCCGGGACCTGCCGCGGCTCGCGGCCCGGCCGCCGCCCCACCCGGGCTCCGGCGTCGAGAGGAGCCGCTCCCGGTCCGGGGCTTCCAGGACCTCCGAGGGGTCGCGGATCCGGCCCGTCACCGCGGCGGCCGCGGCCACGGCGGGACCCGCCAGGTAGATCTCCGACTCGGGATGGCCCATGCGGCCCACGAAGTTGCGGTTCGTCGTGGCCACGGCCCGCTCCCCCGCGGCCAGGATGCCCATGTGGCCCCCCAGGCAGGGCCCGCAGGTCGGGGTGGACAGTACGGCCCCGGCCTCCACGAAGTCCTCCGCCAGGCCTTCCCGGATCGCCTGGAGGTAGATCCTCTGGGTGGCCGGGATGACGATGCACCGGACGGTCCGGGCCACCCTCCGGCCCCGGAGGATGGCCGCCGCGATCCTGAGGTCCTCGATCCGGCCGTTCGTGCAGGATCCGATCACCACCTGGTCCACCGGGACGTCCCCCGCCTCCGACGCCGGCCGGACGTTGGACGGCAGATGGGGGAAGGCGACCACCGGGACGAGCCGGGACAGGTCGATCCGGACCTCCCGGGCGTAGACGGCGTCCGGATCCGCCCGGTACTCCCGGTACGGCCGCTCCGAAACGGAGGCCGCCCAGGCGCGGGTGGCCTCGTCCACCGGGAAGATCCCGTTCTTGGCCCCCGCCTCGATGGCCATGTTGGACACCGTCAGGCGCTCTTCCATCGTGAGGGCAGCCACCCCGGCCCCCTGGAATTCCAGCGATTGATAGAGGGCGCCGTCCACCCCGATCATCCCGATCAGGGTCAGGATGAGGTCCTTGCCCCCGGCCCACCCCGAAGGCTTCCCGGTCAGGACGACCCGTATCGCCTCGGGGACCTTGAACCAGAGCCGCCCCAGAGCCATGCCCGCGGCCATGTCCGTGGACCCCACCCCCGTGGAGAAGGCGCCTGCGGCCCCGTAGGTGCAGGTATGGGAGTCCGCCCCGATCACCAGGTCTCCCGGGAGCACGAGCCCCCGTTCGGGCAGGAGGGCGTGCTCGATCCCCATCTCGCCCACCTCGAAGTAGTGGGTGACCTCCTGTTCCCGGGCGAAATCCCGCATGCACTTGCACTGCTCGGCGGCCTTGATGTCCTTGTTCGGCGCGAAGTGGTCCGGCACCAGGACCACCCGATCCCGGTCGAAGACCGTACGGGCGCCCATCTTCCGGAACTCCCGGATCGCCGGGGGCGCTGTGATGTCGTTCCCCAGGACCAGGTCGAGCCCCGCCTCGAGAAGCTGCCCCGGCTCCACGGACTCAAGCCCCGCATGCGCGGCCAAGATCTTCTGCGTCATCGTCATCGGCATGTTCGTCTCCAGTCTCCCGTCGGGTCTCGGATTGCGTGTCCTTGCTAAGCTTGTACTCGTAGGAATCCACCAGGGCGATCCAGCTGGCCTCCAGGATGTCCGCGGACACCCCGACGGTGGTCCAGACGTCCCGGGAATCGGAGCTGTCGATCAGCACCCGCACCACCGAGGCCGTCGCGCCCGTGCCGGGCAGGACCCGGACCTTGTAGTCCGCGAGGCGCATCCCGGCCAGGGAGGGATAGAACCCGACCAGGGCCTTCCGCAGGGCGAGGTCCAGGGCGTGGACAGGTCCGCACCCCTCGGCGGCGGAGATCTCCCGCCGTCCCTCCACCTCCAGCTGTACCATGGCGTGGGCGCATGCCGAGGGATCCTCCGCGGGGTGCTCCCCGGTGGTCCGGTAGCGGCGAAGCTTGAAGCTGGGAACATAGGATCCGGCGGCCTTGCGCAGGAGGATTTCCAGGCTGGCCTCGGCCCCCTCGTACTGATACCCCAACCCCTCCATCTTCTTGAGCGCTTCCGCGGCCCGGACCACCTCGGGCGAATCCTTGGCGGCGTCCGGCAGGATCCTCCGGAACCGGTCCATCAACACGGACCGGCCTCCCACCTCGGAAGCCAGGAACCGTCGCTCGTTGCCCACGGCCCCCGGGGGAACGTGCTCGAAGGAGGCCGGATCCTTCCGGACCGCGTCCACGTGCATCCCCGCCTTGTGGGCGAAGGCCCGGCGGCCGACGTAGGGCATGCCCTCGTCCGGGGTGAGGTTGGCGATCTCCGTCACCCGACGCACCGCCCCGGCCAAGCCGGCCAGGGCGCCCGGGCCCAGGCAGTCCCGTCCCATCTTGAGCTGGAGGTCCGCCGCCACGGTGGAGAGGTTGGCGTTCCCGCAGCGCTCCCCGAAGCCCGCCAGGGTGCCCTGGACGTGCACGGCGCCTGCCTCGACGGCGGTCAGGGAGTTGGCCACTCCGAGGCCCGAATCGTTGTGGGCGTGGATTCCCAGGGGCGCGCCGACGACGGCAGCCCGCCGGGTGAACTCCGCCACCCGGGACGGAAGGCTTCCCCCGTTGGTGTCGCAGAGCACCATGCATTCCGCCCCGGCGTCCCGGGCGGACCGGAGGCAGGCCAGGGCATAGTCCGGGTCCGCCGCGAAGCCGTCGAAGAAGTGCTCCGCGTCGAAGATCACCCGACGCCCGGCGGAGCGCAGGAAGGCCACGCTGTCGCCGATCATCGCCAGGTTCTCCTCGAGCGAGACCCCCAGGACGGCGCGGACGTGGAAAGTCCAGGACTTCCCGAAGAGGACGACGATCCCGGTGTCCGCGGCCAGGAGGCTCGCCAACTGGGCGTCCGATTCGGGACGGGTGTCCCTGCGCCGGGTGGAGCCGAAGGCGGCCAGGGTCGACCGCGCCAAGCGCAGGCCCCGGGCCTCCCGGAAAAACTCCGCGTCCTTGGGGTTCGACCCGGGGTTGCCCGCCTCGATGATGTCCACCCCCAAGGCGTCCAGGGCCCGGACTACGGAGATCTTGTCTGTCACCGAGAAGCTCACCCCCTCGCCCTGGGCCCCGTCCCGGAGGGTGGAATCAAGAAGCGTTACGCGCGGAAGCCTGTCCATCGGCGTCCTCCTCCGCCCCGGCGGAGGAAGGGCCCGGGCCACCCTCCGCGTCCAGGTCCTCCGCCATGGCGTTGATGGCGTCGATATAGGCCCGGACGCTGGCCTCGATGACGTCCGTGGACACCCCGTGCCCGTTGTAAGCTCTGTCCCCCAGGCGCACCCGCACGTGGGCCTCACCCTGGGCGTCCTTGCCGCCGGTGACGGAATCCAGGGAGAAATCCTCCAGCACCGGATCCCGGCCCACGATCTTGTCGATGGCCTTGAAGGACGCGTCGATGGGTCCGTCCCCGGTGGCCACCCGCTCCTCCTTCCTGCCGTCCCGGGAAGCCAGGCTGACCGCGCTGGTGGAGGTTATGGAGTTGCCGGAGTTGATGATGAAACGCTCCAGCTTCCAGGCCGCCTTCCGGTCCGGAGCCCAGCCCCGAGCCAGGGCCTCGATGTCCCGGTCGCTCACGGTCTTCTTCTTGTCCGCCAGGGCCTTGAAGGCCTTGAAGAGCTCCGCGGTCCGGGCCGGACCGAGATGGAAGCCCAGCTCGGCCAATCGATCGTCGAAGGCGTGGCGTCCCGAGTGCTTGCCCAGGACCATCTTGTTCCGGGGCAGACCCACGGACTCGGGGGTCATGATCTCGTAGGTGTCCGCGCGGGCCAGTACCCCGTGCTGGTGGATCCCCGACTCGTGGGCGAAGGCGTTCTCCCCGACCACGGCCTTGTTCGGCTGGACCCGGCAGCCCGTGACCTGGACGACCAGGCGGCTGGCGGCGTAGATCCGGGTGGTGTCGATCCGGCACCGGGCGTCCAGGGAGTCGGCCCGGGTCCGAAGGATCATGGCGATCTCCTCCAGGGATGCGTTCCCCGCCCTCTCCCCGATCCCGTTGACCGTGCACTCCACCTGATCCGCCCCGCCCTCCACGGCAGCCAGGGAGTTGGCCACCGCCAGGCCCAGGTCGTCGTGGCAGTGCACCGAGAAGACGGCCTTGCCCATGTCCGGGACCCCGGCCTTGACCCTCCGCACCAGGTCCCCGAACTGACGGGGCAGGGCGTAGCCCACCGTGTCCGGCAGGTTGACCGTGGAAGCCCCCGCCTCGATGGCGGCCTGGAAGATCCGGCACAGGAAGTCCGGGTCCGAACGGGAGGCGTCCTCGGCGGAGAACTCCACGTCCGGGCAGAGCTTCCGGGCATAGCGGACCATGGCGACGGCCTGTTCCACCACCTCGTCGGGCTTCATGCGGAGCTTGTACTCCATGTGCACCGGCGAGGTAGCGATGAAGGTGTGGATCCGGGGGCGCTCCGCGGGCCTCAGGGCCTCCCAGGCGGCGTCGATATCCCCGGGCACCGCCCGGGCAAGGCCCGCCACGGCGCAGAGGCGCACCTGGCGCGCGATCTCGCGCACCGAGGCCAGGTCCCCGGGGCTTGCGATCGGAAAGCCCGCCTCGATGACGTCCACGCCGAGCTTCTCGAGCTGCCGGGCCACCTCGAGTTTTTCGCCCAGGTTCATGCTGCAGCCCGGAGCCTGCTCGCCGTCCCGCAGGGTCGTGTCGAAGATCGCGATTTCGCGTGCCATGGCTCTCTCCTACCTCTTGTCCCGGGTCCAGCTCATCATGGCCCTCAGTTCCGCCCCGACCTTCTCGGAGGGATGGGCGGCCTCGATGGCCCGCATGCGGTTGAAGGCCGGGCGGTTGGCCTGGTTCTCCAGGATCCACTCCCGGGCGAACTGCCCGTTCCGGATCGCCGCGAGGACGCGCTTCATCTCCTTGCGGGTCTCCTCGGTGATGATCCGGGGGCCGACCGTGTAGTCCCCGTACTCCGCGGTGTCGGAGATGGAATACCGCATGAAGGAGATCCCCTTCTGGACCACCAGGTCGATGATGAGCTTCATCTCGTGGACGCACTCGAAGTAGGCGCTCTCGGGCTGGTAGCCGGCCTCCACGAGGGTGTCGAAGCCGGCCTTCATGAGGGAGGTTACCCCGCCGCAGAGGACGCACTGCTCCCCGAATAGGTCCGTCTCCGTCTCCTCCTGGAAGGTGGTCTCCAGGACCCCCGCCCGGGCCCCGCCGATCCCCGCCGCGTAGGCTAAAGCCTGGGCCTTGGCGGTACCGGAGGCGTCCTGCTGGACCGCCACCAGACAGGGGACTCCCTTGCCTTCCTGGTACTGGGATCGGACCGTGTGCCCCGGCCCCTTGGGCGCGATCATGACCACGTCCACTTCCGGGGGGGGGACGATCTGCTGGAAGTGGATGTTGAAGCCGTGGGCGAAGGCGATGGTCTTGCCGGACTTGAGGCCGGGCTTCACGCTCTCCGAGTAGAGCCGGGCCTGCTTCTCGTCGTTGATCAGGATCATGATGAATTCCGCCGACGCGGAGGCGTCGGCCGCGGTCATGACCTTGAACCCCTGGGCTTCGGCTTCCTTCCAGCTCTTCGATCCCTCGTACAGGCCCACCACGACGGGGTATCCCGAATCCCGGAGATTGAGAGCGTGGGCGTGGCCCTGGCTGCCGAAGCCGATCACCGCGATGGTCTTGCCCGCCAGGGCCTTCTTGTCGCAATCCTTGTCGTAATACATGGTAGCCATGTCGTTCTCCTTAGAGGGTCGTCGTCGGTACGGCTCCGTACGGGGCCGATTCCGCCGGCTCGGGCCGGCTGAGGGTCGATGCGCCGCGCTGGAGGGCCGTGAGCCCGGTGCGGGCGATCTCCGGGATCCCGTAGGGTCCCAGCAGGTCCAGAAGCCCGTCGATCTTGGGACGTTCCCCGGTGATCTCCAGGATCATCTCCCGGCGGGACACGTCCACGATGCGGGCCCGGAAGATCCGGGCGATGTTCACGATGTCTCCCCGTGTCTCCGGCGTGGCCTTCACCTTGACCAGGACCAGTTCCCGGAAAACCCCGGCCCCGGGCTCGAGGCGCAGGATCGAGAGCACGTCCTCCAGCTTCTCCAGCTGACGGGCCAGCTGTTCCAGTACGGCCTCGTCCCCGATGGCGGACACCGTCATCCGGGAGACCGAGGGATCCAGGGTCTCGCCGACCGAGAGGCTCTCGATGTTGAATCCCCGCCGGCTGAAGAGCCCGGAGATCCGGGACAGGACCCCGGGATGGTTCTGGACCAGGGCAGACACCACGAAGCGTTCCGCGGTCGGGATTTCCGGCGACACGGCCATGCCTACAGGCTCTCGCAGAGGGACCATACGTCGAGGACCGGCTCCCTGCGGGACTTTCGGGAGACCTCGAATCTCGAAGGTGCGGTCCCGTGCCTGGGGCAAGCTCCATCACCGTGTTCGCGGGACCGAAGGTGTCCCGCGGGGCAGTTCGTTCGATTCGTTCGGGCATACAATCGCGCGTCCATGACGGCTCCTCCTAGGGCGCGGCCCGGTCCGGATGGTTCCGGGCGATCCGGGGTGAGTGTCACGAAGCTTGTGAAAGGTTTCGGTCCCGCCGAAGGACGGCAAAAAGGAAGGCCGTCCGGCGCCGCGGACCTTTCACAAGGTTCGTACCACCAGGGACGGCCTAGTACGGTCGGGCTCTCTCCGCCCGGCCGTCATCCAGCGAAGGAGCCCTACATGCCCAGGATAAGGAGGAGGACGATAATGGTGAGGATGTAGAGGGAGGATAGGGTGGGATTCTGTGCGGCGAAGGCTGCCCGGACGCGGGCCGCGGAGGCGAGACGCCCGCGGCGGTCGAGGGCGATTCCCCGGAGGGAGTGCGCCATTTCACCGGCCATGGGCGGACCCTAGCACGCCGAAAAAACGAGTGTCAAGCTGCTATGCATAGAATTCGTTCGAATTGTTGAAATATTTCAGTAAAAATGTAGGATTCTATTCGACTTTTGCTCGATTCCCTCTACAATATCCAAGAAATTAAATCCCGAGAGCCGCCGCGAGTCGGTCCATCCCGGCCCTTGCGGCCGCCCGCCGGACCGGTATAGAGTCCCTTCCCATGGAGAGTACGGATCGAGGCGGGGCCGCCGGTGCCCCGAGAGCGGCCCTTCGGGCGGCCCTGCCCGCGACCTTCCCGGTCTTCCTGGGCTACACGACCATCGGGGCGGCCTTCGGCCTGCTCCTGGCCAGCTCGGGACTTCCCCTCTGGGCCGCTCCGGCGATGAGCCTGTTCGTGTACGCCGGGGCCGCGCAGTTCATGGGAGTGGGGATCATCGCCTCGGGCGCGGGTCTTGCGGAGCTCGCCGCGGCCACCTTCCTGCTCAACCTGCGCCACATGGTCTACGGCCTATCGTTCCTGGAGCTCTACTCCCGGGCGGGTGCGCGGAAACCCTACCTGGTCTTCACACTGACCGACGAGACCTACGCCCTGCTCTCCACGGTCTCCGTTCCCCCGGGGGTCGACCCGGACCGGTTCCGGTTCTGGGTGTCCGCCCTGAACCAGTCCTACTGGGTCCTGGGCACCCTGGCCGGGACCCTGGCGGGGGGACTCGCCGCCTTCGACACCCGGGGCCTGGAGTTCTCCCTGACCGCCCTGTTCACGGTCCTCCTGATCGAGCAGACCCGGAAGGTCCGCAGCCCCCTGCCCTACCTGGCCTCGGGGGCCTGCGCCGCGGCCGCCTACCTGGCCCTGGGTCCGTCCCGGATGCTCCTTCCGGCCATCGGGGCCGCGGGGGTCCTCCTCTTCGCCCTGAGGAAAAGGCTGGAAGCCCGTGGATAGCCTCCGGATCCTGGCCTCCATCGCGGTGATGGTCGCGGCCACGGCGGCCACCCGGGCCTTGCCCTTCCTGGTCTTCCGGGACCGGAAGGTCCCGGGATTCGTCCCCTTCCTGGCGGGCTACGGACCCCCGGCGATCCTGACGATCCTGACCCTGTACTGCTTCAAGGACGTCGACTGGACCGCCGCCCCCCACGGAGCCCCGGAGTTGGCGGCGGCCGCCCTGACCGCGGTCCTGCACCTTTGGAGGAGGAACACCCTCCTGTCCATCGTCGGGGGAACCGCCCTCTACATGGTCCTCATCCGGATGGTGTGAAGCTCCGGCCGCAGCCTTTCTCGAGCCTCCGACGCCCGGGCTGGTATCGGGCGCGGCCCGCATCCCCACCTTGCGCCCCGCCCGGCATCGGCTATACTCGAAGCGACGGCTTCCGGGCGCCCGCGCCGGGGCCGGGAGAGGAAAAACCGTGGACGAGACGAAAATTTTTGGAAACCGGCTGCCCGGACGAGCCCTGAAGAGCGCCGAACGGACCTTCCGCCGCTACGCCCGCCGCTTTGCCTTCTCCCCGGACGACTCGCCCGTACTGGGAGCCGTGCCCATGGGCCCCGCCTACGACCTCTTCGGGGTCCGCAAGCTGGAGGAGCGGAGCCCGGACGGGGGTCCCTACGAGGAGATCGACCGGGAGAAGGGCATCGTCCTGGGCACGATCCGCATGGGCTTCGGGCATTACCGGATCGGGCTGGCCCTGGCCTCCGCGGCCCGGTCCATGGGGCTCACCCCCTACTGGATGGACCTGATGTCCTTCCCGGACACCGCCGCCAGCCGGACCATCGACTACCTGGAGGACCTCTACAACCTAGGCTCCCGGGTATCCCAGCGCTTCAAGTGGTTCGACAAGTACGTGTGGGAGAAGATCACCTCCGACATGGCCAAACGGCTTTCCTATACCGCCCGGGACCGGGCCCTGGCCCGGCTCTTCGCGCCCCTGCTGGGCGGCGTCCCCCGGGACATTCCCTTCCTGTCCACACACCCCTGGACCGGCCACGCCGCGGTGAAGGCGGGGATGGGGGACGTGGTCACCCTCATCCCGGACAACTATCCCCTGGCCTTCCATCTGGTCGAGGGGAGCGTACACGTAGTGCAGACCCCCTCGGCCTACATGGGGTATCGAACCCTCCGGGACATGGGCGGCCAGGAGGAGTTGATGTATGCCCTTCCCCGGGACGACATCCGCTACGTGGGGCACTACGTGGACCACGAGATCGTATCCGCGGTGGAGGAGGACTGCTCCTACCGCCTGCGCCGCCTGCGGGACAAGGAGACCCGGCGCTTCCTCCTGACCATGGGCGGCGCCGGTGCCCAGGCGCGGCGCTTCGCGGACATCGCCCGGGCCTGCAAGGGGGCTATCGAGGAGGGGAAGTTGGCC
>ERZ795055.4319-NODE-4319-length-10031-cov-3.603248_pt1 | contig 10031 bp, 3 predicted proteins | sample MGYA00375139_ERZ795055 | MGnify/ENA primary metagenome ERZ795055 (study PRJEB30184, sample SAMN05720283) | anaerobic digester metagenome | isolation source: active sludge of municipal wastewater-treating anaerobic digesters | place: USA | collected 2015-01-23 ...
AAGGCTGCCCAAAAAGTTGAAGGTACGATCATTGCGTCGTTTCCAGTATTGCTGTGCTTGTTCCGACAAAGTCATATTGGCACGTTGCCACTCTTCGTATTCTTCTTCGCTAAGCAATGCCGGGTCTACAATTACCTGACCCGAAAGTCCGAGAGTTGCAGGCGAAGTTACCGCTTGCGAAGTACGGATTTTGTACGTGCCGCCCGACGAACCCGAACCATTTACTTCGGTATCGGCAAAGCGCAGGTTGAAGTTCGCTTTCAACGATTTTGAAATTTCGTGATTTAATTTGAAGTTGGTGGTGAATCGTGTATAATTATTGTTTTCCATCAACCCGCCATCGTAATTGTAAGTACTGCTAAGCGAAAATTTTGTTTTGTCATTTCCACCGGTTAAACTTACATTGTGTTGTTGGGAAATAGTACTGGCACCAAACAAGTCATTCTGCCAGTCAATTCCTTTTTCGAATTTGTATAAATCAATATCTTCATATACACCAAATCTGCTATTGTACGATTTTATTCCGTCTTCGCCCGAAAACGCCGCCAATTCGTAGTTTAGCAATGCATACTCGTAAGGATTAAGAACTTCCAATCGTTTTGCCAGAGTTTTTGATTGCATAAAACCATTGTACGAAACCTGAGTTTTACCTCCCTGAGCCGATTTTGTAGTGATAATAACTACCCCGTTTGCACCCGACGAACCATAAATGGCTGTAGAAGAGGCATCTTTCAATACATCAATACTTTGAATATCGCCCGGAGAAATGTTGTTGATGTTTGAAGCCGGAAATCCGTCCACAATATAAAGTGGTGTGTTATCCTGGGTAATGGATCCACCACCACGAACACGCATAAGTATTTCGGCATCGGGCGAACCATCGGTAGTTGTTACCTGCACACCAGCCAACCGACCGGTTAACGCTTGCGCTGTTCCTGTTACCGGTATTTGAGAAATTGCTTTTCCCTGTATAGAAGTAACCGAACCCGTTAAATCACGTTTTTTGGCTGTACCATAGCCGATTACAACAACGTCATCTAATGCCTGAGCATCATCCTCCAGTACAATTTTTAATGTTCCACCGGTAATGGTAACTTCCTGTTGTTTCATCCCCACATAACTTACAGTGAGAGTTTTTACTGTCGTATTTACATTCAAAGTGAACTTACCATCAAAATCGGTAATTGTTCCCTGACCGCTACCTTTAGCAATGATCGAAGCACCAATAATGGGTTCGCCACCCGAATCTTTCACAGTTCCGGAAATGGTTTTTTGCTGTGCCCACAATTGTGTACTGAAGCAAAACAAAATACCAAGTATTGCTACTATTCCGCGTCCTCTGTTTTTTAATAATTGCATACTTTGTGTTTTTTAATAATTAAATTTTGATTAATTTTTATTTGAAAATCTAAGACTTTCCGTTAAAGCAAAATGTACTTTATTGAGTGTCTTACTGATTTCTAATCGATTATTTCCTGTTTATTTTTTGTACACTTATATTGCCGTCAGCGTCATAAGCACGTACTAAATAAGTTCCGGCCGAAAGAGATTTCAGGTTCGATTCCGAAACGTTATTTTGAGATTTTACAATTTTTCCCAGCAGATCAATGATTTCAACTTTTGATGCTGTTTTATCAAAATAAATAATATCAGTGGTTGGATTTGGAAAAACTTTGAAAGAATTGATGCTATTGTTTTTTAATCCGGTTGAAGGATACCAACGTGGGTCACCGGCCGAAGTTTTTCCAGCAAATGTTGCATCAATAATTGAATAATCGGCAGTGCTGACAAATGCAGTTCCGGGAGTTGAAGTGTTAGGTGATTTAAATAACTGAGCTGAAGTGCCCGCATAAGCAATGATAGCTCCTGTTACACCACCCGGTGCTTTAATCGAGTCAGAACCGGTGCTGTTAGTTGTTCTGTAGCAATTTGTTATCGACATAGTGCCACCAGTTCTGAATCCTTTAGCGGCTAATATTGTTCCTCCAAAAATGCTGTTTGTTACTGTTATTGGCGAAGCCTGAGCATTTAAATCAACAATGTATTTTCCGGTTGATGTTGAAACTATGTTATCAAACGTACAGTCCGAAATACTTACACTTGCTGTATTGGTTTGGCACATAAATACATTTTGTCCATAACCGTAAAATGTTGATTTTTTTGCAACTATTGCACCGAATAGTCCACCAACTTTATTGTTGTAAACCACGCCGTAGTCAGAGCAATTATTCAAAATACAATTATTAAGAACAAAATTGTTCGCTATTTGATCGGGTGTAGCTGTTGTGCTCTGGAAGCGTAGCAATGAGCGGAAAGTAGAAATGTTACAACCATTAAATATCAAAGAATCAATCGTTACGGCAATTCCTGCAGCAACATTTATCACATAATTGGCTGTTGGGTCGGTAGTTGCACCTGATAACGTTAAACCTTCGAATTTTATAGCACTTACATTAAGTCCGGTGGGCAAAGTTAACCCTTTAATTTTGAGCTCCGGTTTACTGCCATCGCCACGAAAAGTAATTTTTGCACCGGCCGTAAGTACCGGAATTGAAATTGCTGTTGTTCCTTGTGGATTTGTATACCCGGCCGGAATAATAAGTACAACATTATTGCCTGTGTAAGCCGATAAAGCGGTTCCAATTGGATCGGCAGCACCTAAAGTAATTATGTCTTGTGCCTGAATCAACGAATTGAAACTCAGTAATAACGAAAAGAGTAAAATTTTTGTTTTCATGGTATTTTATTGAAGTTATTTATGTAAATATTTTTTATTGTTAATGATAAGTAAATTTAGCACCGATTAATTGAGTTAGTTTTCTGTATATTAATTTTATAGATGTTAAATTGCGACCTTTTTCGAATACAATAATACAACATTATTTCCTTTATAAGGGTGAAAAATTGACTATTTATGTAGGTTAATTGCATTTTTAATAGTTGATATACTAAAGTTTCACAAAACGTGACTGAAATGTTACGCCCGATTCATTTGATAATTGAATAAAATACATTCCTTTAATAAGTTGAGTAACATCTATTGTGTTGTCAGTTAAATTCTTAGACAATACACAAACTCCGCTTAAAGTATAAATTTTGGCCGATTGTATTCTGGTATTTGAATTAAAATGAATGTTGCCATTGATTACCGGATTTGGATAAATTTGTATTTCCGCTACTGAAGGTTGATTAATTCCTGATATTACTCCTTCCTGTTGTCCTTCGGTGGTGGTTTTTACCAATTCGTTGATATACACTTCGATATTGGTATAATTACCATCAATGGTTTTGGTAATCGCATCAGTTATGCTTGATGGATTCAACCCGTGCGCATTTTCCCAGTTATCGGGCATGCCGTCACCGTCGGTATCTGTTGGTACAGTGGTGGGATCAAAAGTCAGCGTCGGCCATCCGCCTACATCGTTTTGAGTGTCAATTATTCCGAAACGATTTGTAATTGAGCCTTTGTAAAGTGAAGTTCCTGTACGGGCATCGTTCACAATTCGTCGGTCGATGGTATCTCTTTTTGCACTGCAACCGGCATAAGTGAGCACTCTGTCGAATGCTGTTTCGGCCGTATGTGTGCCTACAGGGGTTGTCGTAAAAGGTACAATTGCTTTACAAACGGTCTTGCTTATTGCTGATGATCCATAGGTTACAGCCGATGACGACCAGTTGTCTGTCGTGTTGGCATTGTTTCCCCAAACGTAATTTCCGTTAATAAAATAGGTTCCGTAGCCCGGAGGGTATTTTGAAGGAGCTTCGTCAATATCAACCTGTGTGATTTTGTAACGAACCGTTGATTTAGTACCCGGACCGTATTTAAAATAATTGTTTACAATATTATATTTACCGCTTTCGCCGCCGTACGAACTGTTATCGCCCCACCCGTAAATCACATTGTTACGGAAATCCATCACTTCGTCGGTTAGCGGATTTGTGTAATCGAGTCCACTACGTTTATAACCATTGAATCGTGGGTTACGACTGTTGTGGTAAGCAATCAGATTGTGATGAAACGAAGCATTTTTTCCTCCCCAAATTCCACCGTAACCATGAGCGCCTTTCGCATGTCCTGCATTGTTGAGCGATTCGGTGATAAAACACCATTGCATGGTAAAGTTTTCGTTGCTGTAAAACGAAGCTGTTTCGTCAATACTCCAGCTGAACGAACAATGATCGAAAATTATATTTTTTTGGTATCGTCCCCAGGATGCATCACTTTCATTGGTAATAATTAAATTTCCCAATCGAATTCTTAAATAACGGATGATTACATTATCGGCGTCAATATATAAATCATAATTTTTTAAACAAATGCCATCGCCCGGTGCGGTTTGTCCGGCAATGGTAACATCACCTTTTGTAATGGAAAGTCTGCTTTTAAGTGTAATATTGCCTGCAACCCTGAAAACTACAATTCTTGCTCCGGTTTGATTTACAGCCCAGCGCAATGTACCAACGGAACCATCATCGGCCAATGATGTAACTACCAACACTTTGCCTCCTCTTCCACCGGTAGCATACATACCACCACCTTCGGCTCCGGGGAATGCAGGAGTTTGACTAAATAAGGCTGTAAAAATGAAACTGAAAATAGATAAAAGTGTAATTTTTTGCATGAGTATTTTATTGGTGAATATCGAATACAATATTAATTCAATTAATTTCAAAGAAGGTGTAATATTTGACTAAAGTTGGGTGTTATTTGACTTTGAAGATTCGGATTTTTATTCATTGAAAAAAACGCATACGAACTCGAACTCATTTATTACTGCCACGAAAACTTATTTGGTTATTATTTTGGTGTGCGATTTCTCGCCGGTAATGAGTTCAATCTTAATAATATACATCCCTTTTGTCAGTTCCTGTATGTTTATTGTGTTTTGAATATTGTTTTTATCGAATACGCAAATACCGCTCAGGTTGTAAATTTGAACTTTTCTTACCGGCTCATTTGCCGAAATGTGAATTAAATCTCCCGTTACAGGGTTTGGATAAATGTTCACTTTTTCATTGATAGACGTAACGATTCCCGAAATTACTCCTTCATTTTGGCCTTCGGTAATTGTTTTTACAATTTCGTTCAAATATACTTCCAGATAAGTATAACCATCTTCGTCTTTATCGGTGGCTGTTTTATCCGGAAATTTTGTTTCGAGCCAACCGTCGGGGATGCCATCAATGTTGGAATCTGAAACTGCAATGCCTCCTGCAAGTGTTGGCCATGGCGACCAATCGGCTGCTGCACCTGCAGGTTTTAAATCATTCTGACTGTCGATAATTCCTGATTTAGGAAATGGAGATGAATTCAATGAAGATAATCCCTTGAATGCTGCTGTTCCGTTGGTGGTTTCATTAATTACACGGGCGTCGTGACTGTCTCTCGATAAACTTGCACCTGCATACAGAATCACATTTTGGTATGCTTTTGCAGCGGTGTGTGTGGATACTATTTCAGTTTCAAAAGGAACCGACACTTTCATTTTTGATTTGTCGGTAGCAGATACAGTGCCATATTTACTTGCAAATTGGTTGTAAACACCATAATCCCAATTATTTGCAGTAGCATTATTGCAAGCTGTGGCATTCGATCCGGTGCTTGTTGAAGCATCCACCACATTGCCTTCGATAAAAAACTTACCCCAAAGATTGTTGATAGGATAAAAACCGTCTGATGTTGGTAAATCTGTTTTTTTATCAATCGAAATAATTTTTGCCCGTTTGGAGCCTGAATTTGATGCCGGTCCGGGTTTGTAAAAATTATTCACGATATTCACGTTCATGTTTTCGGCACCGTAACAACCTTCGCCGGCATAGTTGTAATATACATTGTTTCTAATGTCGGTATATTCCGATAATTGTGTTGCGGTGGAAGGACCCAGGCGTGGAACCCGGCTATCGTGATGTGCCATAAGGTTGTGATGAAAACTGGCATTTTTTCCACCCCAGATGCCACCGTAGCCATGTGCACCCTTGGTATGACCCGACAAACGAAGACTTTCGGAAATGATACACCATTGAAGTGTTGTGTTTTCGTTGCCATAAATCGATACACATTCATCGGTACTCCAGCTCATGGAACAATGGTCTACAATAATATTTTTCTTATAGCGACCTCCCAATGCATCAGCACCATCGGCATTCGAATCGAGCGCATCTCCCATTCGGAAACGTAAATAACGAATGATGACATTATTTGCCGATAACGAAACCGGAAAACCCCCAATGCAAACTCCGTCGCCCGGCGCTGATTGTCCGGCAATGGTTACATTATCTTTCGAAATGGAAAGGTTAGAATTTAAGAAAATGTTTCCGCTTACTTTAAAAAGAATAGTTTTAGGTCCGTTTTGGTCTAAGCACCACCGGAATGATCCTTCGCGGGTAGTTGCATTGCCTGAGTTTACATCGGTCAGATTGGTTACGTAATAAACTAATCCGCCGCGTCCGCCGGTGGTTTTTCGTCCATGACCTTCGGCACCCGGAAATGCAGGAGTTTGACTAAAAATTGAACTAATAAAGAGGATAAAAAATGATAAAAATGTAATTTTTCGCATACGTATTTTATTGGTAGAATTCGGTTACAATATTAATAGATTTTTTAATGCTGAAGGTGGAATATTTGACTTTTGTAGGGTGATGTTTCACTTTGAATATTCGTTTTTTTCGTTATTTATATATTTACTTCTATATTTGTATTCGTAATAATTGAAAAAGTCATGAATAATTTGAAATCCTCTTTCATCCTCTTTCTTATACTTTTTTCAGTGCTCCATAGTACAGCCCAACCCGTATGTCATTTCCGCCATTTTTCAACCGAAGACGGTTTGCCACAATATACCATTATGGATATTTTGCAGGATAAAAACGGTTTCATGTGGTTTGGTACCTGGGATGGACTGAGTAAATTTGATGGATATAGCTTTCGAAATTACAAGGTAAAATCAGGCGATAATTATTTTATGAAAAGCAGTCGCATCGAACGCATGTACGACGATAAATTCGGACGCATCTGGTTTTTGACTTATGATGGCGAAATGCACTGTTTCAATCCGGGTAGTCAGAAATTCTGGGGTGTTCAATTAGCTAAAAACATACAAAGGAATGGTTTTAAGGTGTCAAAAATTGAAATAAAACCTTCAGGAAATGTGTGGCTTTTTACCGAGAAAGATGGATGTGCATTGGTGAAAGATACGCTTTTCAATACCGAATTCTTTACGATCGAAAACAATAATTTAAAAGGTACAACTGTCAATTCGGTGCTCGAGGATCAGGACAAAAATTCGTGGTTGCTTACCAATAACGGTTTGGAGTTTATCACTTCAAAAAATTTAAAATCTACTTCTTATTTTTACGAGACTGAAAGTAAAGAATCGCATGAATGGCAATCGTTTTATGCGGCTTCAGACCTCGGAAAATATATTGTTATTGGTTCTCAAAACGGGCGGCTGTGGAAGTTTGACAAACAAACCGGGAAATTTCAACTCTTGCAAACTCCTGTAAGTTCGGCCATTAAAAAGATTATTAAAATAAATAACAATCAACTCATACTTATCTCCGATAATCAGGGATTTATTGTGTATAATATTGCTGCCAACCAATTCAGGGTGTTCAATACAAGCAACTTACCGCTATTAAAATCGAATAATATTTTTGAAACATTTGTACTGAAATCGCGTGATTTTTGGTTCGATACCAACGAGGTTGGAATTTATCGTTTCGATTTGCAAACGATGAAATTAAATCATTATCACGTAAATACCGATGACGCTTCAACGGTTGTATTTCCCCCGCGAACCATGGTTTTCGAAGATATTCACGGACGAACATGGATACAACCCAAAGGCGGTGGATTTTCGTTATATAACCATGCAACCAATCAATTAGATCCTTTTTTCAATTCAAAAACTTCATTGAACTGGCGTTTTTCAAATTTATTACACTCAGCTTATTCTGATAATCAGGGAAATTTATGGCTTTGTACCCGTTCACATGGACTGGAAAAAGTGGTGTTTGACAAAAACTTTTTCAAAACGACGAAGATCAACAACGAAATTAATTCGGTTACAGCCAACGATGTACGTGCAGTATTCGAAGATAATGCTTCAAATCTTTGGGTGGCAACCAAAGACCGGAAACTTACAATATACGATAAGAATAAAAAATATATCGGTCAACTTACCGGTAATGGAAAAATAAGTAAAAGCGGTTTTTTTTCGGACATGGTGTACTGCATTATGCAGGATAAAAATCAAAATTTCTGGTTGGGCACAAAAGGGGGTGGACTATACAAACTAACAAGAAATGGATCGGGTAAAGACTTTGAAATCACTAATTTCGTGAAAGATTTGTCGAATGTTTATAGCCTGAGTGACAATAATATTTACAGCATTTTACAGGATTCAAAAGGTCGAATGTGGGTAGGAACCTATGGAGGCGGTCTAAATCTGATTCAGTCGTCGCCCGATGGAAAAACATTATTTATCAACCATCATAATAATCTGAAGAATTTTCCGATTGATATAGCTTCACGTATCCGTTTTATTACACAAAATCAAAGTGGAAATTTGGCCATAGGCACTACCGGTGGATTGGTCATGTTTTCGCACGAATTCAGTGCACCCGAAAATATTGAATTCAAAACCTATACACGAAAACCCGGAATTACCGAAAGCCTGAGTAACAACGATGTACATGGCATTTGTAACACCCGAAAAGGAGAGATGTTTTTGGCTACTTTTGGTGGTGGCCTTAACAAAGTTGTTGAAATGGATAAAAAAGGTTTTCCAACCAAATTTAAATCTTATAATGCTACCAATGGTTTGCCCTCAGATGTGACCTTGGCAGCTGTTGAGGACGAATTTGGAAAACTGTGGATTAGCAGCGAGAATAATCTTTCAAAATTTGACCCCGAACGAGAAGTTTTCGAAACCTTTGCTGAAATTAAACGTTTGATGACTACCCAAAATTTCTCTGAAGCATCTACGAGTCATTTGAAATCCAACGAATTAGTTTTTGGTTATTCCAATGGGATCATCTCTTTTTCGCCCCGTCAGATTATTAATAACAGTTACCGCCCGAATATTGTGTTTTCAAATCTTCAAATTTTTAATAAAAACGTGGAAATCGGGAAGGAAAATTCGCCTTTAACGAGCGATATTAATTCCATTGAAAAATTAGAACTTACTCATAAACAGAATTTTATTAACATTGAATTTGCCGCTCTCGATTTTGTTGATCCCGAAAATATTCTCTATGCGTTTAAGCTCGAAGGGTTCGATCCTGACTGGAATTTTGTGCAGAAACAACGCATAGCCAATTATACCAATTTACCCAAAGGGAATTATGTGTTCAGGGTAAAATCGACCAACAGCGAGGGTGTTTGGGTAGAGAATGAACGATCGTTGCCCATTCGGGTTTTACCTTCGTTTTGGGAAACAGGTTGGGCGTATATTTTATACCTGCTATTATTTGCCGGCTTAATATTTCTTATTGTCCGTATACTTTTCACCATTTACCGGCTTCGTGCCAATGTGGTGCTCGAAAAGAAAATGTCGGAAATGAAACTGCGCTTTTTTACCGATATTTCGCACGAAATTCGTACTCCGCTCACCATGATTACTGCTCCGGTGGATTATTTGCTCAGCGATAAGAAAACACCTGATGACATGAAAAAGCAGCTGAAAAACATTTCGCAAAATACAAACCGCATGTTGCGGTTGGTGAATCAGATTCTCGATTTCCGCAAAATTCAGTTTATGCATCTCAAAGTTCAGGAAATTGAATTTGCCCACACAATTGAGGAAATATGCGATAATTTTTCGGAAATTGCTGACGAACAACACATTAAATTCAACTTGGTTAATAATGCAGATAATGAAAAAATATGGGTCGACCCCGATTGTCTCGAAAAAATTGTGGTGAATCTGCTATCCAATGCCTTTAAATTTACTTCGCCCGGAAAAACCATTCAGGTTACACTTTCGGCCGACGAAAAGCAAGTTTCGGTTGAAGTGAAAGACGAAGGAATC
>ERZ795055.4320-NODE-4320-length-10030-cov-4.055138_pt1 | contig 10030 bp, 5 predicted proteins | sample MGYA00375139_ERZ795055 | MGnify/ENA primary metagenome ERZ795055 (study PRJEB30184, sample SAMN05720283) | anaerobic digester metagenome | isolation source: active sludge of municipal wastewater-treating anaerobic digesters | place: USA | collected 2015-01-23 ...
GGGAGGTTAATGCTTTAAAAATAAGGTTATTAAGATGTATAAATAACCTTAATTATTTTTTTAACCTTAGTAGAAATACAAACACAGGAATTCAAACCTTATTTATATATAATAGCAATTCCGTCCTATTTAATTCTAATGTAAATCTAATTAAAGAATTATATATCAACTAATTATACTATATATGCTAAAATGAAAATACCCGAAAAAATCACTGATAACTATCGGGATCGGGAGCTGTCGGAATCACTTCGCCCTGCCTACAGCAGGTAGGTTTGAATGATAACATTTTGTAATGAATTTGGTTGGGAAGGGGTGGATTGGCGGCGAAGCCGCCAATCCACCCCTTCCCAAATATATAACTAACTGATTGTCATCTCGAACGGAGTGAGAGATCTCAAATTTCCCCTTTTAAAAATGTTAACCCGACAACAATAATTTAGATAATAAGAAATTAAGTTATTAGAAAATAAGAAATTGTGTAAATACTATGCTACAATTATATGTGATTTTTTATTATGGAATTCTTAAATTCTAAGATTTATACATAAGTTATTTTATTGATTATTCTAATTCTTAATGAACTCATTTTGAAACGTATTATACAAAAAAAAGCCGCTCCTGATATCAGGAGCGGCTTTTTAAGTATATAATCTTATCAATTTATAACATGATTTTTTGAGCGTCTTTTCCAACGCGTACAATATACAATCCTTTTGATAAATTGTTTAGTTTAACCGAACCGTTTTCAAGTCTAGATGTCTGAACTTTACTCCCTAAAGCAGAGAATATTTCAACCACTGAACCGTTAGCAACATTTTTTACATTTAAATTTTTTCCGGAAACAATCGCTTTAAAAGTGTTTTCTGAAATATTTGAAGTACCTGATGTGGTGAATAACGCGCCCCAGGTAGTTGCAATACGAATACCATCTAATTTTGCAGAAAAAGCTGTAGAAGCAGAAGGTTGACGAAGTCCGATAGCACCAATATTGGCCGGCATAGCGTTTGTACCCTGATTGTTATCAATCCAACCTGTTGTAGGTTCACTTGCACCTATAGCAGGATTAACAATGATTGAGCTGATTTTTGCTGTATTATCATGTTTTAATACAATTAAATAAGTGGTATTAGGCAAATAGTCAAAAGCAGTATAAGTCTGTGTAACAGTACCTCCTGAAATTAATTGAATACCAAAGGCTATTTTGTTGCTTTCAGTACTTTCCTTTTTGGCAAAAACTCTTCCAACAAAAGATGATCCGATTGTCTCTGCACCAAGATGAACAAAATAATCACCTGTTACCGATGTGGCAGCTATATTTACAAGAAATGATGCGTAAATCAATCCTGTTGTTTGTGGAGCAAACTTTTTGTTTAAGTCCTGACCATTCGTTAAAGTAACTTCGTTTCCAGTACCCGAACCCGGATATCCGGTATAAGTCAAAGAAGATGCTGTTACCTGAAGTGTTGGTGTTGCATTTGTTCCTGTTACAGCCCAACCACCCTGATCCAGTAAATCAGTTGCAGCAGTGTAGTCAAAATTTTCGTTTAGTAGTAATTGTGCCTGTGCAACCATTACACAAGCGATAAATGATAATAATAGAGTAATTTTCTTCATGTTCAATAATTTTTTATGATGTGTAAATAATAATACTTCGTTTGTAAATATTACTGACAAAGATAATGTATATTTATTGCAAAACCAATACTTTTTTCTTAAAAATGTATTTCAAAGCTTATTATTTCAACACAAATCAATAATTTCTTATGTTATTTGTTCAAAACAAAAATTAATAATCAATACAATTTGATAATTGCTGTTGAAAACTTGATACTCAAAGGTGAAAAAAATCAAAAAAATGATTAACTTTGCACCTCTTTTAAAAATGGAATGAATAGTGAAAAATTTAACCCCTGAATATATATTTGAAGCAAGCTGGGAAGTTTGTAACATGGTTGGCGGAATATACACCGTGTTATCGACAAGAGCCATTACGCTGGAAGAAAGACTTAAAGAAAAATTAATCTTTATCGGGCCCGATATCTGGAACGAAAAAAAAAGTCCCTTTTTTGAACATTTACCTGAACTACACGCCGATTGGGTAAATTTTACGAATGAAGAATATCATTTGAAAATAAAAGTCGGTCGATGGAAAATACCCGGCAAACCAATTGCTGTATTAGTTGACTTCACACCTTTAATGAATCGTAAGAATGAAATTTACGGTCATGTGTGGGAGCAGGCAGGCGTAAATTCAATAGCTGCTTATGGCGATTTCGACGAATCATCTATGTTTGGTTACGCTTCAGGAATGATTGTTGAAAGTTATTACCGTTTTTTCAAACTTACTTCCGAACAAAATATTATTGCTCACTTCAACGAATGGATGACTTCATTTGGAACTTTTTATGTAAGTGAACATTTACCTTCAGTAGCAACTGTTTTTACAACACATGCCACATCCATCGGACGATCGATAGCCGGAAATCACAAACCTTTGTACAATTATCTGAACGAATATAACGGCGATCAGATGGCTTACGAATTGAATATGGTTTCGAAGCATTCTACCGAAAAAACTGCCGCGCATATCTCCGATTGTTTTACTACAGTGAGCGAAATTACGGCAAAAGAATGTGAACAATTGCTTGATAAAGACCCCGATATTGTTACTCCAAACGGATTTGAGGATGATTTTGTACCACAGGGAAAAGATTTTCCGGAGCAACGAAAAGCAGCTCAGAAAATGCTCCGCAAAGTGGCTGAAACACTGCTTGGTTACGAATTAAGCAAAGACGTTTTGTTTATTGGAACCGCCGGTCGTTACGAATATAAAAATAAAGGGATAGATACTTTTATCGAATCCTTGAAATATCTGTCGGAATACAATGATTTGAAAAAGGAGGTTGTAGCGTTCATAATGGTTCCTGCCTGGGTGAAAGGTCATCGTTCCGATTTGGCTGCTTGTTTGCAAAATGGCACTGTTTTAGAGTCATATAACCGTATTACTACGCACGATTTACATGATTATTATAATGATAATGTAATGGGTGCATTAAATTGGTTTCATTTGTTGAACGAAAAATCAACTCCGGTGAAAGTGATTTTTGTTCCATCGTATCTCAATGGCGCTGATGGGATTTTCAATATGACCTATTACGAGTTGTTAATCGGTATGGACCTTACCGTTTTTCCTTCGTATTACGAGCCCTGGGGCTATACACCGTTAGAAAGCGTCGCTTTTTCAGTTCCAACTATCACGACGGATTTATCCGGATTTGGACAGTGGGTGGCTCATAAACCTCATAAGATTATTAATGGAGTAGGAGTCATTCCCCGATCGGATTATAACAGTTATGATGTAGCTGTTCAAATTGCCCGTAAAATTTTGAAATTCACTCAATTTGATGAAGAAGAAATTAAAACAATAAGAAAGAAAGCTGCTGAAATAGCCGAAAGGGCACTTTGGAAGCATTTTATATTGTACTACGACAAAGCTTACAATATTGCTTTGAAAAATAAAAATAACAGAATTTTAAATAAGAAATAATTCTCAACCTAATTTATTTGTATTGAGAATGTTACTTAAATTGTGCAAACGATTGAAGTGATTTAATATATTAAAAAAAATTATATCTAAACTTGTATAGTTGTATTGTATTAATTTTGTACCGTGTTTATAAATAAGGAATTAGTAATTAAAGTATAAATTTATGAAAATTAAAGTCAACAGTGTAAATGATACAAACTGGAAGGAAATGGTTGTAAAATCAAACTTGCCCGAAAGTTTAAAAAAATTAGAAGAAATTGCGCACAATATCTGGTGGGTATGGAACAGCGATGCAAAAAATATGTTTCGCAATATCGACAAAGAAGCATGGATAGAAGCTCAATCGAATCCAATCCGCTTAATCAACATACTCAGTTACGAAAAACTGCAGAAACTTGCTAACGATCACGAATTTATAAAAGTATTAGATTCTGTTTACGATAATTTCAAATCGTACATGAATGTTCCCTTGAATAACAAGAAACCAACTGTTGCCTATTTCAGTATGGAATATGGTTTGACTGAGGTTTTGAAAATTTATTCCGGTGGTTTAGGCGTGTTAGCGGGCGATTATCTGAAAGAAGCCAGCGATTGTGCCGTGGATTTAACAGCTATCGGCTTTCTTTACCGATTTGGATATTTCACGCAATCGCTTTCGTACGATGGTCAGCAAATTGCAGTTTACGAAGCACAAAATTTCAATAATTTACCCATCAAGCAGGTAAAAGATGCTAATGATCAACCCCTGATTGTAGAAGTACCTTTTCCGGGTCGCACCATTTCCGCATATCTTTGGAAAGTTGCAGTTGGACGCATATCGCTGTATTTATTGGATACCGATAATGATATGAATAGCGAATACGACCGTTCAATTACACACCAGTTATACGGTGGTGATTGGGAAAATCGCCTTAAACAGGAAATAATGTTAGGTATCGGTGGTATTGAAGCATTAAAAAAATTAGGAATTCAAAAGCAGGTTTATCATTGCAACGAAGGTCATGCAGCATTAATCAATGCTCAACGCCTGGCCGATTATATTGCTGATTCTGGTTTGAAATTCAGCGAAGCACTCGAAGTAGTGCGTTCAAGTTCGTTATATACTGTTCATACGCCTGTTCCGGCTGGGCACGATAGTTTTGATGAAGCATTATTCGGAAAATACATGAGTGACTATCCTGCAAAATTACAACTTTCGTGGGATGATTTTATTGATATTGGTCGCGAACATCCGGGCGATAAAAACGAGAAATTTAGCATGAGTACTTTTGCATGTAATACATGTCAGGAAGTAAACGGCGTAAGTTGGTTGCACGGAAAAGTATCACAGCAAATGTTTAATCCGATTTGGAGAGGATATTTCCCTGAGGAATTGCATGTTAACTATGTGACCAATGGTGTACATTTACCTACATGGACCGCTTCGGAATGGAAAGCTGTTTACGAAAAATATTTTACAAAAGATTTTTATGCTGATCAATCGAACATGAAGATCTGGCAGAAAATATATCAGGTTCCCGACGAGGTAATTTGGAATACCCGTATGACACTGAAATATAAATTGGTGGAATTTATCAGAAATCAGTTCAGAGATAACTGGTTGAAAAATCAGGGTGATCCTTCGCGCATCGTTTCGGTGTTGGAATCGATAAATCCGAACGCGCTGATCATTGGTTTTGGTCGCCGTTTTGCAACCTATAAACGTGCACATCTGCTATTTACCGATTTGAAAAGACTCGAAGAGATTGTAAACGATCCGATTCGTCCAGTTCAATTTATATACACCGGAAAAGCACATCCTGCCGATGGTGGAGGTCAGGGATTAATCAAACGTATTGTTGAGATTTCGCGCATGCCTCAATTCCTTGGAAAAATTATTTTTCTCGAAAATTATGATATGCGTTTAGCCAAACGTCTGGTTTCGGGCGTAGATATTTGGTTAAATACACCAACCCGTCCTTTAGAAGCTTCAGGAACATCAGGCGAAAAAGCGCAAATGAATGGCGTTTTGAACTTTTCGGTACTCGACGGTTGGTGGCTCGAAGGTTACGTTAAAGGTGCCGGTTGGGCTTTGACTGAAAAACGCTCGTACGAAAATCAGGAAAGTCAGGATCAACTTGATGCAGCAACTATTTACAGTCTTCTTGAAAACGACATTATTCCTTTGTATTTTGCTAAAAACACCAAGGGTTATTCGCCGGAATGGATTCAGTACATCAAAAATTCGATTGCATTGATTACACCGCGTTACACCACGAAACGCATGATCGATGATTATTTCGAAAAATTCTATAATAAACTATCTAAAAGAGTAGCTGTAATTAAAGAAAATAACTTTGCGAAAGCGAAAGAATTGGCTGCCTGGAAAGAAAAAATAGCTTTAGGATGGGATAATATTGAAATCCTGAATGTTGAAATTCCTGAAAAGTTGATTCACAATCCTCAGGTGGGCGAAGATTATGACCTGAATATTGTAATTGATACCAAAGACTTGAATGATAAGAGCATAGGCGTTGAATTTGTAATTACAAAATTAGATAAAAACAACAACGACAGTCTTTATGACATTGAAGAATTAAACATTGTAAAAACTGAAGGTTCAAAAATATACTACAATATTGATTACAAACTTACATTAGCAGGTTCGTTTAAATATGGTTTCCGTATGTTCCCCAAAAACGAAGATTTGCCTCATCGTCAGGATTTTTGCTTTGTACGTTGGATTTAGTCTGCATAAAAACATAACAAAAAAAAAGACCGGAAATATTTCCGGTCTTTTTTTTGATAATATGTTGATTTATAATTGATCATTAATATTGAGCTGAAAGAGTTTTCGGTTCACCCAGAGAATAACCAAAGCTAAAACAAGGTATAAAATTGTTATTGTAAACAAGAAACTAAGATCTGCAAAGTATCCTTTTACTAAAATTGCAAGTAAAACATTATTTGTTAAATGAAAAATATAACACAGTATAATATTATGGTTTGAAGTGTAATACAGATATGCCAGAATAAATGAAAAAGATAATATCAATACCAAAAATATTACGCCGTAAAAAATATCAGACATGTAAGCATTTGTTTGCCAAAAAAACCACATGAATCCGGTTAGCAATGTGGCAAGAAACATGTGAATAAAACCACCTGCCTTGTGCTGAAGATAACCTCTCCAACCCAGTTCTTCGAAGAAAACACCAATAAAAGGCCAAATCAGATAGCTTATGTCAATTTCAGTTATTTGAATATCGGGATTATAAATTAATTTATAAAGGAAATATGATATCGGAACAATAATCAAAGGAAATAATGTGATTAAAATTTGCAGTTGGGTGGGTTTTACCGATGGTATTATTCTTCTTTTGAAATATCCACTAAATGTACCGGGCAATTCATAATAAAGTATTAATAAAACGGCGACTAATCCGGGTATGATTTGTGCGAAATGAAATTTTTGAGCAAGTTTGTAAAATTGCTGAATTTCATTTGTCATCAAACTTAACAAAAAAGTCATTACAAAAAAAACAAGAATTTTATTTGAATTGGAGGTTGTCATGTTTAACTGTTTAAACGATATTTGTTATTTAATAAGTATAAAAAATTGTACTTTGATGTAGTCGTTTGCAAATATAAGTCTTTTTTCTTACAGTTACTTTTCGGTTTCAAATATTTATTATCAAATCAATACATTATAAATTTAAATGATTGCATTTTGTTATCATTAACCGGAAGCACTTTTATGATGTACACACCTGATTGTAGTACTTTTGTAAAAATATAATCGGTGTTCGTAGCACTGATTATCAATCGTCCATCAATGCTGTAAATTAATATGTTTGTTAAAATCTCATTAAATTTTAATGCGCCTTCATTTCGGTCCCAATTGAATATGATGGGCGAAACAGCAGGATTATTAACCTGTGTATGTAAAGTGAATGCATCCATGGCGATAGTGGGTTTGCCGGAGTTATCGAAAGCACCGAGCGAATACCCCTGCCATTGACCATAAGCCTGTGGTTCCCAGTAAAAAACGCCCGTTCCTTTGCCACCTGTAACGGTCTTTGTTTTTGCAATCAAATCTGTGAGAAAGTTTTTACAAGCAGTCGGTGAATCCCAGCTCATGCCGCATTCCACTATCATTACTTCTTTTCCATACCGGCTTACCATGTCATTCATGTTATTCAGACAGGCGATATTGCAATTTTGCCAGTCGTTTGAAGTGGTGTACCAATATGGATAGACCGACATACCAATAACATCCCATTTGCCACCATTGTTTTTAAGTCCGTCGAAAATCCAACGAAATGTATCATTTTTATAGCCATTGTTAAGGTGCACAATCACTTTTGCGTTAGGGAAAACCGACTTAACTGCATCGTACCCGCTGGTGGTTAATGCAGCGTAATTCGACATCGAAGTCGATGCTTTGCCTGTTTCCCAAAGCATTCCGTTGCTGGTTTCGTTGCCCACCTGAACCCATTCGGGCGTAATTGCATTGTCTTTCAATAGTGTAAGTACCTGAGATGTATGTGTGGCAACTGCTGTTTTTAAATCTGCAAAACTCAACGAAGTCCAGGCAGCAGGTTTGGTTTGCTTGCCCGGATCGGCCCAGGTGTCGCTGTAATGAAAGTCGATCATCAGCCGTAAACCTAAATCGTTGGCACGTTTGGCTTTTACAAGCACATCGGCAGCATTATTCCAACCGCCGGTCGGATTGACCCACACGCGCAATCGGATAGAATTCATGCCCAAACTTTTCAGTAAAGCCATGCCTTCCATTTGTGTGCCGGCTGCGGTGTAAAACTTTTTGCCGGAAGCCTCCATTTGTGTAATCCAACTTACATCCGCGCCATAAGCAAACGAGGCTGTTGTCTCAGGACTTTCGGCCCGTACAAAACATAGTGATGAAATTAGAAATAGGAATGAAAATAATGTTGTTTTGTTCATTGGAAATATAGAAGTATAGAAAATTTGAAAATTGAGAAAATAGAAAATAGAGTGCACTCGGAAAAGTCAGATTAATACCCCGAAGGGGGAAAATTATAATAACCACCGGTAAAACCGGTGGCAAAAATGAACGACTAAACCGCAGCCCTGAAAGGGTTGAACAAGTTATAAAGTTTTTATTCAACCCTTTCAGGGCTGTATATCAAGAGTCTCATTATCCCGTGGGCTTTACCCACGGTTATTTTTATTTAGTCCTTTCAGGACATTTTTCTAAATCCGACTTTTCGGAGCAGACTCAAAAATAGAAATTAGAAAATAAGAAATTAGAAATTGATTCTACTTTGACAGATTACAAAAAATTATTAAAAATTTCAGTGACGATAGTATTTTACATCCCCTTTAGTTCCGATAGCTATCAGAATGGGGCAGTAAAAAATTGATTCTAAACTGCCCCTAAATCCCCTAAAGGGGACTTGAAGTTACTATCGATTTATCAATTATTCATGAAATAAAACAATCAGTCAAGTAGAATTAAGAAAATATGAAATTGTAAATTGTAAATCTGTAAATTGTAAATAATTAGATGGTTACTTAAATGCGTCCAGTGCTTTTGTTGGTCGTCCATCGTCGCCCCAGCAACTCAGACCGTAGTGACTCCAGCTTCGGGCACCCTGCGGTTCCCAGTAGTGTACTCCCAGCCCTTTTTTGCCGGGTATGCTTTTGACCATTTTTATCGCATCTTTCAACATATTGTAGGTGTTTTCAACTTTAAAATCCTCACCACCAATCTCCACCAACATCACTTCTTTATTGTATCGTTTCACCATATCATTCATATTGAATTCTAAATCGCCGATAATTTCTGTGTAATCGGGTTTATTGTCGAGCCAGTAGGGGTAAAAGGAGAGACCAATCACATCGTATTTTGCGCCGTATTTTGTGGCATTATCGAACCATGTTCTGAATCTTTTATTATTATTTCCCTGATCCACATGCAGAATGACTTTTATATTGGGATCCACCGCTTTTATGGCATCATAACCTTTGTTGATAAGCTGCGCCAGTTGCGGCCAGTTATCGGTATGACCTTCGGGGTAAATCATGCCTGTGGGTGTTTCATTGCCCACCTGAACCCATTCGGGCGTGATTCCGGCATGCTTTAACGCTAAAATTACATCGTACGTGTAATCGTACAAAGTTTGCTTCAGTTGTTCAAAGTCTAGGCCTTCCCACGCTTTCGGTTTAACTTGTTTTCCGGGATCGGCCCACGAATCGCTGTAATGAAAATTAATCATCACCCGCATGCCTGCTTTTTTTGCACGGAGCGCCAGGGCCACTGTTTCATCTTTGCTGCAATGTCCGCTTGCTTTGTTATTATTCGGGTTTACCCACGTACGCAGGCGAATTGAATTAATGCCATGCGCTTTCAGAATTTTAAAACAATCCTGTTCTACGCCTTTATCGTTGTAAAATTTGTAACCGGTGGCTTCCATTTGGGGTAGCCAGCTGATGTCAGCTCCTTTCGAGAATTTTTGA
>ERZ795055.4321-NODE-4321-length-10029-cov-3.338781_pt1 | contig 10029 bp, 10 predicted proteins | sample MGYA00375139_ERZ795055 | MGnify/ENA primary metagenome ERZ795055 (study PRJEB30184, sample SAMN05720283) | anaerobic digester metagenome | isolation source: active sludge of municipal wastewater-treating anaerobic digesters | place: USA | collected 2015-01-23 ...
GATTTCCGAAAGGTCGATCCCATGATGTTGTCGCTCCTGCTCGCGTCGGTGGCCGAAGGCATGCTCCAGTACAAAAAACTCGGACTGATGGCCGCCATGAAGATTGAGGACAGCGATTTCCGCGATTTTATGGCCGACGTTATCGGCGGAGGAATAGCGGCCGCGCCTCAGGCGAGGGCGAAGCGGAAGGAGTAAAAAGGGCTCCGTGCCGTGGGACAGCGCCTGAAGCGGTATTCGCGGCCCCGCTGTAACGGGTGGCTCGCGAGCGAACCGCCGCGCAGCACCCTGTACACCTCGCCGTAGTCGGGATCGGGACCGCCGCCGGGATATGCCCCGAACCAGTCGGCGGTCCACTCCCACAGCACCCCGGAAGGATGGGAGGACGCGCCGCGGTTTAAAATCCCCTCGAGCGCGGCAAAAAAATCCCCGGCGGTATCGAACACCGTCCGCGGCCCGTCAGGCGCGATCTCCACGATCGAACGGACACCGGTTATCCGGGCGAACACCTCCCACTCCGTTTCGAGCGGCAGGCGCACCCGTTCCCCCGTTTCACGCGACAGCCAGGCGCACCAGGCCGCCGCGTCGTTCCAGCTTACCTGCAATACGGGCATCGCGGCGCGCGCGGACATGTACGCCTCGTCGGCATCGCCGCCGAACGGGCGACGCCACGAGAGGCCGTCTCTCTTTGTCCAGCCTCCGTCCCAGGTCCAGCCCCATCCCTCGCGCTCGGCCTCGGTGACGAAGCCCGTGGCTCCGACGAAGCGCTCGAAATCGGCCGCGGTCACCAGGTAGCGCGACACCCGCACGCGCTCCAGGCGCGCGGCGAATCGGGGCGCGGCGGTGGCGAGGTACGATGCCGGCAGGCCGGCCGCGGAGGCACGGGACACGGGTCCGCCCGGGACATCGGGGTCGATTCCGATTTCGTACGTCCCGGCCGGAACGTCGACCAGGCGCGCCGGATCGAGGATATCCGGGTCAGGGCCGCCAGTCGGGCACATATTTCCGTATGATGCTTTCGGTGATACCGCCCGCGCGCGCGATCTCGCCGTACATGCGCCCGCTCGGCTTGATCGTGCGCCTGCGTTTCGGATGATCGTGGTCCACATGCACCAGGCCGAAGCGCGACATGAGCCCGTCCACCAGCTCGAAGTTGTCGAGCGTGGACCAGTGATAATAACCGGCGACGCCGATGCCCTCGCCGATGGCCCGGTGGAGCTGGTAGAGATGGTCCAGAATGTAGCGCGGGCGGATGTCGTCTCCGTCCTCGCAGGTTCCGTTTTCGGTGATGTAGATCGGCAGGCGGTACAGCTCCCAGTAGCGCTTGACGACGCGGTACAGACCCTCCGGGTAGATGTCCCAGCCGAGCTTGTTCCTGGAAAGCTCCGGACGGGTCAGCATGTTCATGGGGAACTTCACCAGATCGCCTGAATAATAGTTGATGCCGAACACGTCGAGAGTACGCCCCTTCGCGCTTATTTTTTCGAGGTAGCGATTGTTGAAATATTTGTCCATCAGACGGGCCGAAAGACGGTCGAACGGATTATTTTCCCTGAGAGGATCGAAGGTGCGCAGGTGCTTCGCGATCCCGACCCTCGCCGGGGCCCAGTTCTTTCTTCCGTGTATGTCGTGTATCGCGCCGTACGCGCGCACATGCGCCTCGACCATCACGTCCATCACCCTCAGGCAGCGGCGAAAACTCTTCGCGCCGGGAGGAAACTCGCCGAAGAGATAGGCCGCGACCGCGTACACGGACGGTTCGTTGATGGTGTTCCAGATGTCCACCAGATCCCCGAGCGATTCCACGGCCTTCACGACGAAACGCAGGTAGTGGTCGATCGTTCGGGGGTTTTCCCAGCCGCCTTCGCGCACAAGCCACATCGGGTTTGCGAAGTGATGCAGGGTCACCATCGGGCGTATCCCCGCCTTCCGCATCTCTTTCAGGATCGCCCGGTAGTGGGCGAGGGCCTTATCGTCGAACGCCCCCTCCGAAGGCTCGATGCGCGCCCATTCTATCCCGATGCGCGCCGCATTGTGGTTCATCTTCTTCATGAGCGCGATGTCCCCTTTATAATAGTCCCAGAAGCGCACCGCGTCGATCGGGCTCGTCCCGTCCTTTATTCTTCCCTTAAGCGCCCAGTCGTAAAAGTCGTGATGAGGACACCCCCCCTCGACCTGAAAGGCGGATGAGGCGCTCCCCCACAGGAAACCCTTCGGGAACGTAAAATTAATTTTCTCCGGCCGTGCCTTTTTCATTCTGAGTCCTCCCGTATAATGCGCTCCACCTCGTCGGCGAGGGCGTCCACCGCGCCGTCCACCCGTATTCTGCGGAGCTTTTTTCCGCGCGCGAAGAGCAGCATGTGCCCCCCGCGGCCGCCGGCAATCCCCGCGTCGGCGTGCGCCGCCTCCCCGGGCCCGTTGACCTCGCAGCCCATCACCGCTACCACGATGCCGCGCCCCGAGCGCTCCAGCGTGTCCCCGAAGCGCCGGGCGATTTCGTCCTCCGCCTCCCGCGCTATCGAAAGCAGGTCGAGCGACGGGTCGGTGCGCCCGCAGGTGGGACAGGCGATAACGCGCACCGGGGCCGCGCGCAGGCCGGCGGCCTCCAGTATCTTCCGGGCTACAGCGACCTCCTCCACCGGATCGCCGGTCATCGACACGCGTATGGTGTCGCCCACGCCGTCGAGCAACAGCGCGCCGATCGCCACCGAGCTGTACACGACGCACGAAAGGCCGTACCCGGCCTCGGTGAGCCCGACATGAAGGGGATACGGCGCCGTCGCCGCGAAGAGCCGGTTCGCCTCCACGGTGAGCCGCACGTCGGAGGCCTTGATCGAAACGACGATGTCGTTGAAACCGTTGTCCTCGAGGATGCGCACGTGCTCCATGGCCGAGGCGACCAGGTTTTCGGGGTTCAGCTCGGGGTAGCGCGAGCGGTCGATCGAGCCGCCGTTCACGCCGATTCGTATGGGCACCGACCGCTCCCTCGCGGCGCGCACCACCTCGCGCACCTTCGAGTCGTCGCCGATATTGCCGGGGTTGATGCGCACCTTGTCGATTCCCGCCTCTATCGCGCCGAGCGCGATGCGGTGGTTGAAATGCACGTCCGCCGAGAGCGGCATGTCGACCGCGGCGCGGATTTTTTTCAGATGTTCCAGGGACGATTCATTGCGCAGCGCGACGCGGACGAGCTCCGCGCCCGCCGAGCGAAGGCGCTCGATCTGGCCGATGGTCGCCCCGACGTCCTCGATCGGCACATTCGTCATGGACTGGATCGACACGGGGGCCCCGCCGCCTATCATCAGCCCGCGAACCTTTACGGGACGCGTCTTCTTTCTGTTAGCGTTCACGTTTGATACCCGTACCGCATGAATGGCCCCGCCGCGCTCCGAGCGAGTGCGGAGGAGCCGCCGCGACTACTGGAAGAGCTTCTGAAAAAACGGAAAGAAGCTCAGGTCGTTGAATATAACGAACACGCCGAGTATGATAAGGAGCGCGATTCCCACGAACTGGATCTTCTCCAGCACCTTCTGGTTGATGGGGCTCCCCTTTATGGCCTCGTACGTAAAGAAGAGGATGAAGCTCCCGTCCACCGCGGGGATGGGAAGCAGGTTCATCACCATCAGGATGATCGATATCTTCGCCATGAGGATGATGAACGCCGAAATGCCCCGGTAGTACGCGGTGTCCCCGGCGATCTTGGCGATGCGGATGGGCCCCGAGAGGTTCTGCCGCACGTCGAGCTCGCCGGCGAAGAGCATCCCTATCCCCTTGATGTTCATCACGATGAAGTCGAACGGATCGACGAGCGATTTCACGAAACCGTCGGCAAGGCCGAAACGAAGCGGGACCATCTCCGGCGCGATTCCGGTTTCGACGCCGATAAACCCGTACTTTTCATAGGAGATGAGCCCCTTGTAGACGCCGCCGGCCGTTTCGAGCCGCACCATTCTGCCGGCGCTTCGCTCAAGCCGCCTCTGGAAATCCGCGATGGATGTCACGCGCTCGCCGTTTATCTTCACGGTTCCGCGTGCGATCCCGTTCTTGACCAGGTCCAGCTTGTCGGTGGAAAGCTCGACCTTCTCCCCTTTGAAGCGCGAATCCTCGAACTCCCGGATCGTGATCGTCTCCCTCAGCCGCGGCGTAACGGAAATCTCCATCTCCTTTCCGCCGCGCACCAGCTGGAGCTTTATTTCCCTGCCGGCGTTCGCGCGGATATACGTCGTGAATTCCGCCGGGGTTTTGACCCGTCGGCCGTCGATGGACTTCACCTCGTCGTACTGCCGTATCCCGGCGGCGTCGGCCGCGTCCTTCTCGAGGCTGCGCACCACGAGCACACGCTCGCCATAGGGCATCACCCCGAGCGTATAATAGCCCTTCTCGGAGAAGCGTTTCGGCGTTACCGTATACTCGATCTCCCGTCCGTCACGGAGCACACGCACCATCGTCGTACGGCCGTCGGAGAAGACGATCGAATTCTGAATGTCCTGGAACGACGCGATCCTCCTCGTGTTGATTCCGACGATCGTGTCGCCGGTCCGTATCCCCGCCTCGTACGCCGGGGAGACGTACTCGCCCCGGGTAAAATAATCCGGAATGTAAATCCTGTTGGTCTCCACGTCGTAGCCGATCATGTTCATCGTGAAGAAGAGGAGTATCCCGAAGAGGAGATTGAACAGCGGCCCCATCACCACCGTCACGACGCGCTTGAGCGGGTGCGCGGAGAGAAACTCGTATGATTCGCCCTTGCGCTCCTCGGAGGGATCTTCTCCATAAAACTGGCAGTAGCCCCCGAACGGTATCAGCGTGAGCTGGTAGGTGGTATCTCCTATCTGTTTCTTGATAAAGCCCTTCCCATACCCTATGGAAAAGACCCTCGCCTTTATTCCGACCATCCTGCCGCCCAGCAGGTGCCCCAGCTCGTGCACGAATATGCACAGGCCCAGAAGGACCACCGCGGCAAGTATGTAGGTAAGTGTCGCCATCATTAACCTCGCAGTAAAGTGTGTACGGTTTCCCGGGCCCACTCGTCGGCCCGGAAGATGTCGTCTATGCCGGGACTGTCGACCCGCCTGTGCAGCGCGAGCACCTCCTCGACCAGACGCACGATGTCGGTAAAGCCGATCCTGTGCTCCAGGAACAGTCCCACCGCCGTTTCGTTCGCGCCGTTAAGCGCCGCCGGGACCGTTCCGCCGGAGCGACCCGCCGCGTAACACAGGCCGAGCGCCGGATAGCGGCGCGCGTCCATGGGGCGGAAGGTCAGGCTGCCCAGGTCCTCCAGCCTCAGGCGGCCGAAGGGATTTCGCCGCCTCTCCGGATAGGAGAGCGCGGCGAGGATGGGCAGCGCCATGTCCGGAACGCCGAGAAGGGCGTACAGGGAACCGTCTATGGTTTCCACCATCGAGTGTATGACGCTCTCCGGATGGATGAGCACGTCGATAGCGTCGTACGGCATGCCGAAAAGGTGGTGCGCCTCGATCACCTCGAGCCCCTTGTTCATAAGCGTGGCCGAGTCGATCGTTATTTTACTCCCCATGCTCCACGTCGGATGATTGAGCGCCTCGCCCGGAGTCACGCCGCCCAGGTCGTCGGCGCTGCGGTCGCGAAGGCTCCCGCCCGACGCCGTGAGGACTATACGCTCGACCTCGGACTGATCGAGGTTCTCCAAAAGCGCGAAGACCGCGCTGTGCTCGCTGTCCACCGGGATGAGCTCGACGCCGTGCTCACGTACCCTGTCCATGAAGAGTCCCCCCGCCATGACGAGCGTCTCCTTGTTGGCGAGCGCTATTCGCCGCGCGTGAGGGACCGCTTCGAGCGTGGGCCGGAGGCCTGCCGCTCCGACGATCGCGGAGAGCACGATATCGACATCATGCCGGGCGAGCTCGAGAACGCCGTCGGGCCCGTCGAAAAACTCGACGTCCGGAAAGCGCTTTCGCAGGGCACCCGCGCACGCGCTCGTTTCGTCGTCCGACGCGACGGCCACGACGGAGGGATGGAACTCCTCTATCTGCTCACCGAGCAGCGCGGTGTTCCTGTTGCACGAAAGGCCGTAAATCCTGAAATCGGTTCCCTGCGAGCGAATCGCCCTGAGGGCGGAAACTCCGATGGAGCCCGTGGAACCCAGGATGCTGACGGTAACGGACATCGCTCTCCGGACTTACTGGACGCCCTTGAGTACAAGATAATAATAAAACAGGGGCAGCGTAACGATCATGGAGTCGAAAACGTCCCACAACCCGCCGTGACCCGGAATGAGCGAGCCGGAATCCTTTATCGATCCGTCGCGCTTGATCGCGGACTCCGCAAGGTCGCCGATATTGCCGATCACGCTGATAACAATGCCGATAATCGTGGCCTCGACCATGGAGAACAGGCTCTTTCCGAAGAACGATTCGAGGACCATACTGATGAGGAGCATGGCGATGATGCTCGTAAGGAGTCCCGAGAAATACCCCTCCCATGATTTGTTGGGGGACACTTTGAACCCCGCCTTGTGTTTGCCGAAATAGACTCCACCGAAATACGCACCCGAGTCGTTCAGCATGACGATCGCGTTGAGGATGAGAACGTAGATGTAACCGTCCTTGAGAGATTTGAGAAGTATGATGTGTGAAAACAGGAACGCTATGAATACCACCCCGAAAACCGTCGTTGCCAGGGAATAGATGCCGCCCGCCACGGGTCTTTTGTATATATGCACCGCGAAGACGATCGGAAGCCCCACGGCGAGCACCGCGAAGATAAACCGCGCGTCGAAGGGCGCCACGTACGCGGCGTATCCGTACACCCTGCCGAAGGCGTACAGGTACATCAGTATGTTGACGGCCGCTGCCATCACCATGCCGGCGACGACAAAGGGACGATTGCCCTCGTCGCGGGAGCTTATCTGATAGTACTCCCACAGGCAGCCGAGCGAAATCACGAGCGATGCGACCAGGATCGGGATGGAATAGAACAGATCGGTAACCACCAGAAAGCAGTACACCGGCAGCGCCACAACGGCGCTGAGTATTCGCGTCGATGTCTCGTTCATAGTCCGCCGAACCTCCTGTCCCTCTGCTGGTATTCGTAAATCATCCGGTACAGGTGACGCGGCCCGAAGTCCGGCCACAGCACCCTGGTGAATATCATTTCCGCGTAGGCGATCTGCCACAGCAGGAAATTACTTATACGGTGCTCCCCGCTGGTGCGGATTAAAAGATCGACGTCCGGTAGGCCCGCCGTATACAGGTGGCGGCCGAACGACCTCTCCGTAAGCTTTTCTCCCGGTTTCCTCGAAGCGGTCCAGGCGTTTACCGCGTCGACGAGTTCCTGCCGCCCCCCGTAATTGAGACAGAAATTCAGGGTGATCACCCGGTTCCCGCGCGTGCGGGCGACCGAATCCTCGATGATGCGCCTGGTCGAGGCCGGAAGGTGTTTCATCGAACCGGAATGACGAAGCAGCACCCCTTTCTTCATTATAGTATCGATATTCGCCTCAAAGAACATCCCGAGCAGGCGCCATATTCCGGCGATTTCGTCCTTGGGTCTGGACCAGTTCTCGGTCGAGAACGCGTACAGCGAAACGACCTCGATGCCGAGGTCGATTGCCGTATCCATGAGCGACTGAATTACCTGCGCGCCCCGGCGATGCCCCTCCACGCGGGGAAGCGAGCGCCGCTTGGCCCAGCGGCCGTTGCCGTCCATTATGATTGCGACATGGCGCGGGATATTGTCCCTGTCGATGAGGCGCGAATAGTCTTTCATTTCATGCCGTATGTGTGGAATTGGACGCCCCGGTTACACGTTTCCGGACGCAATGACCCGGCAGGTCCGGACCGCGCCGGCATCCGGTGACGGAACGAACGGCGAAATCAGATATGGCTGATCTCCTTTTCCTTGTTGTCGGTCAGCTTCTGCACCTCGTCGGTAAACCTGTCGGTGATCTTCTGCACCTTCGCCACGGCGGCCTTCGATTCGTCCTCCGAAATTTCCTTCTGCTTCTCGAGATCCTTGATCATGTCGTTGGCGTCGCGACGGATATTGCGGATCGACACCCGGCACTCCTCAGCTTTCTGCTTGGCGAGCTTGACGTATTCCTTGCGCCGTTCCTCGGTGAGATCGGGGATCTGTATGCGGATGAGGTTTCCGTCGTTATTGGGATTGAGCGAGAGGTCCGATTTGAGGATGGCCTTCTCGATCGCGCCAAGGTTGTTCCGGTCCCACGGCTGTATCACGACCAGACGCGGCTCCGGACACGAGATCGTCGCCAGCTGGTTGAGGGGCATCATGGAATCGTAGACGTTCACACGCACTCCATCGAAGATCGAGGGATTCGCCCTCCCGGTCCGGATCGCTCCGAACTCCTTCTCGAGAGCCTTGATGCTCTTGGTCATCCGCTCTTCCGCGTCCGCGATAATGTCGTCGATCATTATTCCCGTCCTCCGGTGATTTCAGGATATGGTTGTACCTATGGTCCGGCCCGTAACGGCCTTCTTAATGGAATCCTCGTTGAGAAGATTGAACACGATGATGGGCAGATGGTTGTCCATGCAGAGCGAAATGGCGGTGAGGTCCATGACCCTCAGCTGCCGCTCGATCACCTCGAGGTACCCGATGGAGTCGATCTACCTCGCGTCGCGGTTCTTCTCCGGATCCGAGTCGTAAACGCCGTCGACCTTCGTGGCCTTCATCAGAACCTCGGCCCCTATCTCGACGGCGCGCAGCCCCGCGGCCGTATCGGTGGTGAAAAACGGATTACCCGTGCCGGCGGAGAGGATCACCACGCGCCCCTTCTCGAGATGGCGGATGGCGCGCCGCCGGATGTACGGTTCGGCGACCGCCCGCATCTCTATGGCGGTCATCACCCTGGTCGGCGTACCGAGCTTCTCGAGGGCGTCCTGCATGGCCAGCGCGTTGATCACCGTGGCGAGCATACCCATGTAATCGCCCGTGGTCTGCTCCATGCCAAGGGCCTTCCCGACGGAGCCGCGGAAAATGTTTCCGCCGCCCACCACCACAGCCACCTGCACGCCGAGCCTGTACACCTCGGCGACCTCGCGGGCGATCCTTTTGACCGTTTCGGGATTTATGCCGAAGCGGTCCTCACCCGCAAGCGCCTCGCCGCTGAGCTTCACGACGATACGGCGGTATCTGAGGTCCGACCGGCCGGGCGCGGGTTCCATCGTTATTTACCTATCTTGTAGCGCACGAACCTTCCGACCGTGATGTTCTCTCCGTAGGTGGCGATCTTGTTTTTTACAAGGTCGCGGATGGTCAGTTTCGGGTCCTTTATGTATTCCTGCTCCATGAGGCATACTTCCTGGTAGTACTTTTTAAGCTTGCCCTCCACGATCTTCTCCACCACCTGCTCGGGCTTGCCGGAATCCTTCATCTGATCGCGGTATATGTCCTTCTCTTTTTCGAGCTCCTCCGCGGGGACGTCGTCGATGTCCACATACAGCGGGCTGGAGGCCGCCACCTGCATCGAGATTTCCTTGGCCAGCTCGTGGAAGTCCGCGTTCTTCGCGACGAAGTCGGTTTCGCAGTTGAGCTCCAGAAGTACGCCGAGCTTGCTGTTGGTATGGATGTACGATGCGATGATACCCTCGCGGGCCTCGCGCCCCATTCTCTTGTTCGCCGAGGCGAGCCCTTTCTTGCGAAGATACTCGACGGCCTTTTCCATGTCGCCGCCGCACTCGACGAGCGCCTTCTTGCAGTCGAGCATTCCCGCCTGCGTCTTCTCTCTGAGCTCCTTTATCATTTCGGAAGTAATATCAGCCACGTTGTCTATCTCCTGTGTTCCTGTTATAAACGGCGGACCGTCTTACCACGAGGTCTTCTCGTCGGCGTCGTACTGGTCCTCGTACTTCTTGCGGTACTGCTCCTTCGCCTCGACGGCGGACTTGGTTTTCGCGTCGCCCTCCTCGGCGGATTCGGCCGCCTCGTCGGCGCCCGCGGCCTCGCCCTCAATCTCCTCCATTTCCTCGACACCGTCGGTCTGGCCGCCCGACTGGCCTTCCACGATCGCCCTGGACATCACCTCGAGGAAGA
>ERZ795055.4322-NODE-4322-length-10028-cov-5.311441_pt1 | contig 10028 bp, 6 predicted proteins | sample MGYA00375139_ERZ795055 | MGnify/ENA primary metagenome ERZ795055 (study PRJEB30184, sample SAMN05720283) | anaerobic digester metagenome | isolation source: active sludge of municipal wastewater-treating anaerobic digesters | place: USA | collected 2015-01-23 ...
CGGGTTCCCATGAACAATTCCTGATTGCCCAGGGTCAACTGCACATCGATCAGGTCGTCCCCCTCATCGACGGACATGGCGATGATCCCGCCGGTGCGGGGATTGGAGAAGGCCGCCAGTTCCGTTTTCTTGACAATGCCCTTTTTGGTGACCATCACGACGGACTTGCCGTCCGCAAAGTCCCGAATGGGCAGGATCGCGGCCATGCGCTCACCCGGCGAGATGTTGATCAGATTGACGATGGCCTTGCCCTTGGCCGCCCGTCCCCCCTGCGGAATCTGATAAACCTTGAGCCAGTGCACTTTCCCCCGGTTGGTGAAAATCAGGACATACTGATGGGTCGAGGCAATGAAGATCTTCTCGACGAAATCCTCCTCCTTGGTGCCCATGCCGACCTTGCCCTTGCCGCCCCGCCGCTGGCTCTTGTAAAGGCTGACGGCGTTGCGCTTGATGTAGCCGGTGTGGGAAACCGTGACGACCATGTCTTCCTCGACGATCATGTCCTCGATGTTGATATCCTCGGAACTGACCACGATCTCCGTCCGCCGCTCATCCCCGAAGCGGGATTTGATGTCCTCCAGCTCGGAAACAATGACATCCAGAATCTTGCGGGGATCGTCCAGCAGGCCCTGCAAGGTGGCAATCAGGCTGTTGACTTCCGCATACTCGGCCTCGATCTTTTCCCGCTCCAGACCGGTCAGGCGCTGCAGCCGCATCTCCAGAATCGCCTTGGCCTGGATCTCCGTCAGACCGAATTTCTCGCAAAGGGCTGCGGACGCATCCTGGGGGCTTTTCGATTTCTTGATGACGGTAATGACGGCATCGATCTGGCTGAGGGCGATGATGAGCCCGGCCAGGATGTGGGCCCGCTCCCGTGCGCGGGCCAGGTCAAACTGGGTCCGGCGGACGACGACCTGCTTTCGGAATTCGATGAAGCTCTGCAGGATCTCCTTGAGGTTGAAGACGCGGGGCTGCCCTTTTTCAATCGCCAGCATGATGATCCCGAAGGTGTTCTCCATCTGCGTGTGCTTGTAGAGCTGGTTGAGAATCACGCCGGAGACTTCATCGCGCTTCAGATCGATGACGATGCGGATCCCCTCACGGTCCGATTCATCGCGCAGATCCGTGATGCCGCCGATCTTCTTTTCCTTGACCAGCTCCGAAATATGCTCGATCAGGTTCGCCTTGTTCACCTGGTAGGGAAGCTCCGTGACGACAATGCTTTCCCGGTCGTTTCGGACATTGCGCTCGATCAGGGCCCGGGCCCGGACCCGAATGATCCCCCGTCCCGTTCTGTAGGCTGAAAGGATGCCCTCCTTGCCGTTGATGAAGCCGGCGGTCGGAAAATCGGGCCCCTGGATATGGCGCATGAGCGCATCGATGGTGATCTGGGGATTCCGGATCAGCGCGACGGTCCCGTCGATCACCTCGCGGAGGTTGTGCGGCGGAATGTTCGTGGCCATGCCGACGGCGATTCCCGACGAACCGTTGAGCAGCAGGGCGGGGAGGCGGGAGGGCAGCACGGTCGGCTCGGTCAGGGACTCGTCGTAATTGGGCATGAAGTCGACGGTTTCTTTTTCGAGGTCCGCCAGCATTTCCTCCGCAATCCGGTCCATGCGCACTTCCGTGTAGCGCATGGCCGCCGGCGGGTCTCCGTCGATGGAGCCGAAGTTCCCCTGACCGTCGATGAGGACATAGCGCATGGAGAAATCCTGCGCCATCCGGACGATTGTATCGTAGGCCGCGACATCGCCGTGCGGATGGTATTTTCCGATAATGTCGCCGACGATGCGCGCCGATTTCTTGTACGCCTTGTTCCATCGATTGCCCATTTCATGCATGGCGTACAGCACGCGGCGATGGACCGGTTTCAGACCGTCCCGGACATCGGGAATGGCACGGCCGATGATGACGCTCATCGCGTAGTCCATGTAGGACTTCTTCAATTCATTTTCGATGTTGACCAGAATATTCTTCTGGTGAACGTCTTGCTCCATGGCTTCTCCTTCCTGTCTCTGCCGGTTTCCGCTCTTGTGCGCCCGCGATGTTCAGTATGGACGATCCAGACAATGATCAGCGGGGCGGAATGGCGCAGGCCAGGCCTTCAGACATCCAGATTGGACACATACAGGGCATTCTTGTAGATGAAATCGCGGCGGGGTTCGACCTGATCCCCCATCAGGGTCGTGAAAATTTCATCGGCTTCCACGGCATCCTCGACGCGGACCTGCAGCAGCGTCCGCTTTTCCGGATTCATGGTCGTCTCCCAGAGCTGCTCGGGGTTCATTTCACCGAGGCCCTTGTACCGCTGCACCGCCAACCCCTTCTTGCCGGTGTTCACGACATAATCGATCAGGGCCGTCATGCTGTCCATCTCAACCGCCCTCCCGTCGTTGCCGCCTTCCTCCGCGGCAACCCGGTACGGCGCTTCACCCAGAGCGGCAACCTGGCTCAACAGGGCTTTGATCTCGGCGAAACGCGGCGCCCGGACGGTGTCCCGGTCGATGCACGTCATAACGATACGGCCCTCACGCCGGATGTGGAAAATCATTTTATAGAGGCCGTGTTCCTGGTCCGTTTCCACGGCATATTCGATGGATTTTTCCATAAACTCCAGTTCGGCCTGGACCGTCTCTCCGGCCGCCTTTTCCGACGGGTCGGCAGCCATGGCCGTGCGCCGTGCGACTTTTTGCAGAGCGGCTTCGCTTTTGAAGTCGCTTTCGCTCAGGGCCGGATCCCCGGCCAGAATCCGGATGATTTCCCGATCCTTCTCCTCTTTTTCAAACTTGACCAGGATGCTTTCCATGCGGATCAGCTTTTTCACATATCCGGCCAGACGGTTGCCGGTGATGGCGGAGCCGTTGTCCAGGCAGAGTTTCAGCTTGCTGACGCCGTTCTCCAGGACGTAGGCCTTCATTTCCTCTTCATTGTGGATATAAAGTTCGTTTTTCCGATCGCTAACCTTGAACAGCGGCGGCTGGGCGATGTAGAGATACCCCCGTTCCACCATCTCCCGCATCTGGCGGAAAAAGAAGGTCAGCAGTAGGGTCCGGATGTGGGATCCGTCCACATCGGCATCGGTCATGATGATCACCTTATGATAGCGCAGTTTGCTGATATCGTAATCCCCCTGGCCGATGCCGGCGCCCAGGGCGGTCACAATCACCTTGATCTCCTCGTTCTGCAGCATCTTGTCGAAACGCGCTTTTTCCACGTTGAGCACTTTTCCACGCAACGGCAGGATGGCCTGATTCTTGCGGTCACGCCCCTGCTTTGCCGAACCGCCGGCGGAATCTCCTTCCACCAGGAACAGTTCGCTTCTGGCCGGATCCCGTTCCTGGCAGTCCGCTAGTTTTCCTGGCAGGGCGCCCACTTCCAGGGCGCTCTTCCTCCTGGTCAACTCCCGGGCCCGCCGGGCCGCCTCCCGGGCCCGGGAAGCATCCAGGGCCTTGTTCAGAAGCTGCTTGGCGACGGACGGATTTTCCTCCAGGTAGGTGCCGATTTTATCGTAGACGATTCCTTCCACCAGCCCTTTGACTTCGCTGTTGCCCAGTTTCGTCTTGGTCTGGCCCTCGAACTGCGGATTTTTGACCTTGACGCTGATGACACAGGTCAGGCCTTCCCGCAGATCTTCGCCCTTCAGAGACTCCTTGCTGTCCTTGAAAATCTTGTTGTTTACGGCATAGTTGTTGAAGACCCGCGTCAGGGCCGAACGGAAGCCGATCAGATGGGTACCGCCTTCCGTTGTATTGATGCTGTTGGCAAAGGAAAAAATATTCTCCGTGTAGGTGTCATTGTACTGGATGGCAACCTCGACATAGCAATCCTCCCTGGCGCCGTCGACATAGACGGGACTCCTGTGCAGAACTTTTTTGTTCCGGTTCAAGTATTCGACGAAGGATAAGATTCCCCCTTTGTACACGAACTCGCTCTTTTTGTCCGTTCGCTCGTCAACCAGGGTGATCTTGACCCCGGAATTCAGAAAGGCCAGTTCCCGCATCCGGTTCGAGATGACGTCAAAGCTGAATTCCGTTTCTTCGAAAATCTCTTCGTTGGGTTTGAAGGTGATTTTGGTCCCTCGTCCCCTCGTCTTCCCCACCTTTTCGAGCGGCGCTGTCGGCACGCCGTTTACATAGGATTGCGTATACACATACCCGTCTCGGCGAACCTCCAGTTCGAGGCTGCTGGACAGGGCATTGACGACGGACACGCCGACGCCATGGAGACCTCCGGATATTTTATAGCTCTCGTTGGAAAACTTTGCCCCGGCATGGAGCTTCGTCAAGACGACTTCCGCCGCGGAACCACCCTCTGTCTTGTGAATGCCCACGGGAATGCCGCGACCGTTATCTTCCACGACAATGCTGTTGTCGACGCGAATTCTGACGACAACGCTGTCACAGTATCCCGCCGATGCCTCGTCAATGCTGTTGTCAACGACCTCGTAGACCAGGTGATGAAGGCCGTCCTTTCCCGTGCTTCCAATATACATTGCCGGTCTCTTCCGGACCGCTTCCAGACCCTCCAGCACCTTGATGCTGTCAGCGCCGTAATTCTGGCCTTCGTCAGCCTTTACTACTTTTCCGTTCGTATCTTCCTTCATTGCAAACCCGCTTCCCAACTTCCTCAAGACTACTCTGAAATGCCAAGCATTTTATATTCTTAATGGCATGATAATGCAGAAAAATTGATCGTTCTCCGCCGGCCGTACCACTCCGGGCTTCATGCCCGTGCCGATTTCAAAGACAACTTTTTTCTCATCAACCGCCTCGATGGCGTCAATCAGATAATTGACGTTGTAACCCACTTCCAGCTCTCCTCCCCCGGTGACCTCTATCTCGTCATTGGCCTCGCCGACATCGGGATTGGTGGAATTCAAAACGATCTTTCCCGCCATCAGTTTGATGATCACGCCACTGTAACGTTCACTGGAGATGACGCTCATTCTCCGCAGCGCATGAAGCGCCGCATCCCGCTCGAACTGGATCGACGTCCCCTTCTCAACGGGAATCACCCGCTTGTAATCCGGATACTCGGCATCGATCAGGCTGACCTTCAGCATGGTATGATCCGTTTTCAACACGCACATTCCCTGATGAATGCCGATCATGACATCCCCCGATTCGTTTTCAACCAGTTTCCGGATCTCAACAACCCCCTTGCGGGGAATAATGATTCCCTTTTCCAGATTCAGAAAATCCTTGTCTCCCAGGTACGCCGAAATCATGGCCAATCGATGACCATCCGTTGCCACCGCCTTGATCACACCCTTTTTTTCCGGTTCCATATCCAGAAAAATGCCATTCAGATTTTTTCTAATCTCATCCGTAGACATGGAAAAAGAGGTCTTCAAAATCAGGTTTTTCAGAACATCCCCTTTGATCTTGAAAAACTTGACATCCTGGTCGACAGTTACATTCGGAAAATCATCAGCCGGAATTCCGGGTATTTTGTAAACGGACTTCTGAGACGTCAGCGTCACGATCAACTGTTCATTTTTTTGCACATGGATCATTTCGCCCTGAATTTCACGAATCATCTCATAAATTTTTCTTGCGGAAAGCGTGATGTCACCCTCCTGGAGAACCTGCGCCTCATAATCCGCCACCAGACCGATTTCCCTGTCCGTGGCAATAATTTTGATTTTTCCCTGATCCGTTCGGATCAGGACATTATTGAGAATCGGCATTGTCGTTTTCTTTTCAACAATGCCGAGTGTTTTCTGCATGCCGTCCAAAAAGATCGATCTTTTTATCTTGAATTCCATGGTCGGTTCCATCCTTTCATCGGTTTGCTGTATTCTTTTTATTTATTGGGACCTTTCAGAAAATATAGTATTAATAGTAGATTCTGTTTATCCTGTTCAGAGAGCGGAAAAATCAGCTTTGTCTGATAGATGTATAATTTGAAGCTGTTTACGCTGATTGTGGATAAACTGTCAGTTTTTATGCTTCAAGATGTCTTCAATTTCCTCGATCATGTTTTTCAGGGACGGGTCGCTCTCCATGTTCTGTCTGATCTTGTTGGTGGCGTAGATAACCGTGGAGTGGTCCCTCCCGCCTACTTTTTCGCCGATGTCCGGAAAAGAAAGCGTTGTCATTTTTCTGGTGAGATACATCGCGATCTGTCTGGAAAGAACAATATTTTTATTTTTTTTGTGTGACTTGATATCCGATAATCGGATTCCGGTCTTGGCACTGACCGCTTTGAGAATGTCCTCTGCGGTGATGTCTTCATTTTCGACCTGCTTGATGATTTTTCTTAGGACCTCACGGGCCAGTTCGATATCGATATTGCGCTCCTGGAGAGAGGAGTATGCGGCAATCCGGATTAAAAAGCCTTCGAGTTCACGAATGTTCGATTCGGCATGTGAGGCGATGTAGTGCGCAACGTTCGTTGGCAGATTGATTCCGTTTTCCTGGGCCTTCTTTTCGACGATGGCAATTCTGGTTTCGATTTCCGGGAGTTGAATGTCGGCGATCAAACCCCATTCGAACCTGGACCGCAGCCTTCCTTCCAGGTTGGGAATGTCTTTCGGGAATTTGTCGCTGGTTACGACGATCTGCTTTCCGGAATCATGCAGCGTGTTGAAGGTGTGGAAAAACTCCTCTTCCGTTTTTCCCTTGCCGGCGATAAACTGAATGTCGTCGATGAGCAGGTAATCGATATTTCGATATTTTTCCCGAAATTTGGCCATGCGGTCATAACGGATCGAATTGACCAGTTCGTTGAGAAATTCCTCCGCGGATACATACACCACATTCATTTCCGGATACAGTGACAGGGCATGAATGCCGATCGCGTTCAACAGGTGCGTTTTCCCAAGTCCGACACCCCCATAGATAAACAATGGATTGTAGTTTTTCGCCGGCTGCTCGGCAACGGATACGGCGGCGGCATGCGCGAATTGATTGCTCGCCCCGACGACAAAACGCTCAAAACTGTAATTCTGGTTGAGTGAAGGATTGGTGCGGACCAGAGGCGCTTTGCGGGGTGCGGAGATCATTTTTTCGATCGCCGGCGACTTGGCCGGATTTTGGGCGCCATCCTCACCGATGAGAAAGTTCACGACCAACCCCACGCCGGACACAGACGTGAGGGAGTCGGCAATCACCGGGCGATAGTTTTCCATGAGCCAGTCCTTGAAGAACTTGTTGGGAACGGACAAATAGATCTGGTCCCCCTCCAGGGAAGCCACTTTGATCGGTCTGATCCAGGTGTCGAAGTTATGCTGGCTCACCTTTTCCTTGATCAGCTTGATGCTTTTTTCCCAAAGAATTTCCAATGTCAAGAAACCTCATCCACAGACTTATCCACACCTGTTGACAGACTGTCTTTACTGATCGCCCATTAAGATGCGAAAGAGGCGGTTAAGGTCCTCTTCCGAGTTGAACCGGATCTCGATCGTGCCCCGTTCCTTGTGCAGGCTGCTTATCTGCACGCGGGTCATCAAGTGCCGGGACAGGGTTTTTTCCAGATCCGCGATATAGGGGTCCGGCTTTGTTTTTTTTCTTTCCGGCATGTCCTTTCTGGCGTCTTGGATCAGGCGCTCGGTTTCCCGGACCGTGAGGCCTTTCTTCAGGATGATTTCCAGGGCGTCGATCTGCTCTCTTGGCGATGCCAGGGACAAAAGCGGCCGCGCGTGTCCGGTTGTGATTTTTTTCTCGATCAGTGCAGTTTTGACGGCGGCCGGAAGCTGGAGCAGGCGGATGGCGTTGGCGATCGTGGACCGGTCTTTGCCCACCCGCGAAGCCAGTTCCTCCTGTGAAAGGTTGAATGTCCCCGTCAGCGTTTGATAGGCCTCCGCTTCTTCGACCGGGTTCAGCGCTTCCCGCTGGATGTTTTCAATCAGGGACAATTCGGCCAAATCGAGATCCTGCGCATCCCGGATAATGACGGGGACGCTGGACAGACCCGCCTGCTGGGCCGCGCGCCAACGGCGCTCCCCGGCGATGATTTCGTAGCCGGAATCCGATTTCCGGACGATGATCGGCTGAATGATGCCGCTCTTTCGAATGGACGCAACAAGCTGTTTCTGATCCTGATCGTTGAAATCTTTGCGTGGCTGAAAGCGGTTCGGCGACAGCTCCTCGATCCCGCACATCAAAAAGGCCGGCTTGTCGTTCAGGTCTTTCAGCAGATCCGGAAACATGGCCCCCAGGCCGCGGCCGAGCGATGATTTTGGTGGCATCTATATCCTCCCGCAGATCATGATCTCTTTGGCGAGATCCATATACGATATGGCCCCCCGTGACCGGATGTCATAGAGAATCACGGGAAGCCCGTGTGAGGGAGACTCGGACAGCCTGACGTTTCTCGGGATGATCGTCTGAAACACCCTGTCTCCGAAATGTTTTCGCACGTCCTCGCTCACGCGATGTGACAAAAGATTTCTGGTATCGAACATGGTCAAAAGGATGCCTCCCAGGGATAACGTGGGATTCAGCCGGGATTTGACCAGCTTGACCGTGTTCATCAGATGCCCGAGGCCCTCCATGGCATAGTACTCGCACTGGAGCGGAATGATGACGAAATCGGAAGCGACCAATGCGTTGACCGTCAAAAAGCCCAGGGAGGGGGGACAGTCAATGATCACATAATCATACAGTCTGTCAAGGCTTCTGATCAGGTGGCGCAGCTTTTTTTCCCGATCGCCAATGGACACGAATTCGATCTCGATGCCCACCAGTTCCTGATTGGCCGGAGCCAGATCCAGATGGGGGATTGGCGTGGAGACAATTACCTCGCTGATCGGCACCTGGCCGATGAGCGCATGGTACATGTTTTTCTCCTGGATCGCCTCCTTGTCGACGCCCATCCCGCTCGTCGCATTGCCCTGGGCATCGCAATCGACCAAAAGCGTTTTTTTTTCAGCCGTGGCCAGCGAGGCAGACAGGTTGATGGCCGTGGTGGTCTTGCCCACTCCCCCTTTTTGGTTGGCTATGCATATGATTTTAGGCATGATTTAATGGAACAGGAACGGGGCTGTCACTTCTTTGCGTCAATCAAAAAAGTTATCACAGAAAACCTTTTTTTTGAAGGGTTTTCTTGCGCAAAAGTTGATCATATATCTTTCTGATATATAAGTATATTTCTGTGTCTATGCGAAAAAGGGACGGTGACGGAATGGCAGGCCTGAAAAACAAGCTCCGGGATGTCTGCCGTTTCGGACTCCTGCCGGAAATTCGGTCCCTTCATGGCAATCAGCCGGCCGTGCGGCGCCAGAAAATAATGTGCCGTTTCCAGCAGTTCCGGGAGCTTGAATGCGGCGCGGGATATGACCGTCTCGAAAGCGCTGCCAAGCGACGCATCCCGCATTGCCGCTTCGGTGCGGGCATGGATCACCTGCGCCTGCGAAAACTTCAGGCGTCGGATCATGTGCTTGAGGAACGACGACTTCTTCCGGGATGACTCCAGCAATGCAATCCGCAGGGAGGGGATGGCAATTTTCAGCGGGATGCCCGGGAATCCCCCCCCGGAACCGATGTCGAGAAGACGCCCTTCAGGATTGACAATGAACGGGACCGGAGTCAGCGAATCGATGAAATGCCGGATGACGATATCCCGAGGGGAATCGGTGCCCACCAGATTCATCTTCCCGTTCCAGAACGCCAGCTCTTCGCAGTAGATGGAAAACAGGCGAAGGGCACGCTCCGTGAGCGGCGCCTGAAGGGCCCGGGCTGCTTCTCCCAACATGTCGAGCAGTATCTGATCCATGGTCCGAAGCTAAAAGATGGCGATAGAACAATTCTGAAAGTGAAGGGTTCGCTATTTTATGATAAAGCTTCCTCACATTTCAAGGCTGTCCGCCAAAAGCACAGAAGAAGGGAGCGCGACCGTGATGCAGTCGAGGGTGAACCTGGAGAACATCACCATTGTTCTGAAGGGGCCGAAATATCCGGGCAATGTCGGTTCCGTGGCGCGATGCGCCAGGAACATGGGGATTGACCGTCTCGCCGTTGTCGGCGAGGAGCGGCCCGGGCGCCGCGCGGGCAGCGGCGCGCCGGCTCGCGCGGAGGATCACGGAG
>ERZ795055.4328-NODE-4328-length-10019-cov-3.848354_pt1 | contig 10019 bp, 6 predicted proteins | sample MGYA00375139_ERZ795055 | MGnify/ENA primary metagenome ERZ795055 (study PRJEB30184, sample SAMN05720283) | anaerobic digester metagenome | isolation source: active sludge of municipal wastewater-treating anaerobic digesters | place: USA | collected 2015-01-23 ...
CGACATCGATGCGCGCGGCATCGCGAATATCCTCTGCGCCGGCGACTTCGTGGGATTCGGCCCCTTTCCCGAAGAGGTCATCTCGCTCCTCCGTAATAGAAACATACCATGCGTCACCGGCAACTACGACGCGAAGGTGCTCAGGTTTCCCGATAAAAAGAAGAAATGGAAAAAGAAGAAGCGCCCCGAGAGCTACGAATCGTTCAGGTGGACCTGGAAACACCTTTCGAAGGAAAGCCGTGAATGGCTTGCCGCCCTTCCCTTCTCTCACGCTGAAACCATCGGCGGGTTTTCGTTGATGATGGCGCACGGAAGCATGTTGAGTTACAAGGACTACATTCCCGCGATGACAAACGAAGAGGAGTTGGCGGCGTTCCTCGATGGAAACGCGCCGGACCTCTTCATCACCGGGCACACGCATGTGCCCTTTTTCACGAAGATCGGAGACACGTTCGTTGTCGGATGCGGGAGCGCGGGGAAACCGGTGGAGGGATCGCCCGACGTCTCGTACGTAATCGTTGATCTCGGCGAACAAATCTCTGGAGAGGTCGTGCGGGTGCGCTACGACGTGGAAAAGCTCTGCGCGGCGGTCATCGAACGCGGACTTCCGGAGGTCTTCGCGGACCAGTTCCTTCACGGGAAAGGGCACTGAAAAACGGTTGCCAGAAGGGCTGATTTCATGATACATATTAATGACACTCATGGTCCCTTGCGTCGTGTTCCATGCAGTCTCCCTCCCCCTTGAGGGGGGAGGGCCGGGGTGGGGGTGAAAGGCAGGGAATTGCCTGTAACTTAAATACTTCACCCCTCCCTGTCCCCTCCCCTCGAGGGAGGGGGATGTAGAAGGCCATAACCTGGCTGAAATTCAGGATCAAACCACATAGAGAATTCTCCATGCCCAAAAAACAGATACCCAAGGAAGTGAGCTGGCTCTACTTCAACGGCCGCGTGCTCCAGGAGGCCGCGGACCCTTCGGTGCCGCTCATCGACAGAATAAAGTTCCTCGGGATCTACTCCTCGAACCTGGACGAGTTCTACGAGGTGCGCGTCGCCACGCTGAAACGGCTGTCGGGCCTGAAGAAGCGCGACACGAAGAAACTCGACTATCTTCCCAAGAATGTACTCGCCCGGATAGAGGAGATCGTCTTCGCGCAGCGCGGCTTCATGAAGGAAGTCTACGAGGGGCTGATGGCCGAGCTCCGGAAGAGGAACATCTTCCTCGTGAACGAGACGGAGCTGCCCGCTGAGCACGTGCCGTTCGTGCGCGACTACTTCCGCGAGGAGGTCCGCCCCCACATCTTCCCCATCCGCATTGACAAGAAGGTGGAGGCGCTGGACCTGCGCGACCGCGAACTCTACCTCGCGGTCCAGATGGCCGCCGGCGGCGACCGCAAGTCGCACTACTACATCATCCACGTGCCCACCGACGCGCTGCCTCGCTTCGTGGAGCTCCCCTCCATAGGGGAGAAGCGCTACATCATCATGATCGACGACATCATCCGGCACGGCCTGCCGGAGATTTTCTCGTTCTTCAAGTACGACACCTTCGATGCGTACGAGTTCAAGCTGAACCGCGACGCGGAGCTCGACATCGACGACGACATCATGGAGAGCTACGTGGAGAAGGTGAACAAGGGCCTGAAGAAACGGAAGCTCGGCGTCACGGTCCGCTTCAGCTACGACGCGGAGCTTCCCGACGCGATGCTCGCCAGCATCATGGAGAAGCTCGGCATCGACGACGACGACTCCGTCATCCCCGCGGGGCGCTACCAGAACACGCGCGACTTCATGAAGTTTCCCGACATCCTGGGCGAGCGCAGGACGCTCGCCATTCCGAAGGTGCCGCACCCGGCGCTCGCCGGAGCGAAGAGCATCATCGCGGCCATGAAAGTGAAGGACTTTATCATCCACCTGCCCTACCACTCCTTCCACCCGGTGATCGACCTGCTGCGCGAGGCGGCGCTCGACCCGCGGGTCACGGGCATCAAGATGACGCTCTACCGGCTCGCGAAGCACTCGAGCATCATCAACGCGCTCATCAACGCGCGGCGCAACGGGAAGAACGTGGTCGTGGTGCTGGAGCTCCAGGCGCGCTTCGACGAGGAGGCGAACATCAACTGGGCCGGCCGCCTCGAGGAGGAGGGGATCAGGGTGATATTCGGCGTGCAGGGGCTGAAGGTCCACTCGAAACTCTGCCTGGTCACGCGCGAGGAACGCGAGGCAAAAGGGAAGAAGAAGTACGACGCGAACTATTGCATCGTCGGATCCGGCAACTTCAATGAGGTGACCGCGAACCAGTACACCGACGACTTCCTTTTCACCGCCGACGAACGCATCACGGACGAGGTGGCGAGGCTCTTCGGTTTCTTCGAGGCGTCGTACACACTGGAGAAGTTCAAGCACCTGGTGGTGTCGCCCTTTTCCCTGCGCGAGCGCGTGGAGAAGATGATAAACACGGAGATAAAGAACGCGTCCGCGGGGAAGGAAGCGTACATCCACATCAAGATCAACAACCTCGCGGACACGGACATCGCCAACCGGCTCTACCGGGCGTCGGAGGCGGGCGTGAAGATACGGATCGTCTGCCGCGGGATGTTCTCGCCGGTGCCCGGCGTCGCGGGGATGAGCGGCAACATAGAGGCGGTGAGCATCGTGGACCGCTACCTGGAGCACTCGCGGTTCTTCATCTTCTGCAACGGGGGGAACCCGAAGTATTTCATCTCGTCGGCCGACTGGCTGCCGCGGAACTTCGACCGCCGGATCGAGGTCACCTGCCCGGTGCTCGACCCCGACATGAAGAGGGAGCTCCGGGAGATCTTCGACATCGCCTGGGCGGACAACGTCAAGGCGCGGGTGATACGCGACAAATTCGACAACAGCTACCGCGCGCCCGGAAGCGCCGCGCGCACCCGTCTTCAGGACGCGATGTACGACTACCTGAAAAAATCCAGCGCGAAAGGGGAACCCCATGCTTGAGACCATCGACCTGAACAAGAAGATCGAAAAGGAAGAGTACAAGAAAATCGCGGCAGAGCTCACCATAAAGATAAGCGTGCTCCAGCGCACCGTGAAGGAGCTGGGCATCCCGGTGATCATCGCCTTCGAGGGGATGGAGGGCGCCGGCAAGGGCTCGCGGATCAACGACCTGATCCAGGCGATAGACCCGCGCAACTACTGGGTCTTCCCCATCCGCCAGGCCACCGAGGACGAGAAGATGCGGCCGTTCCTCTGGCGCTTCTGGAAGCGCACCCCTGCGAAGGGGCGCATCGCCATCTTCGACCAAAGCTGGTACACGCAGTTGATCGAGAAGCGCGTGAAGGGAAAGTTCGCCGACGAGGAGACGGCGCTCGCGTTCCGGGACATCGGCGCCTTCGAGCGCCAGCTCGCGGATTCCGGCGCCATCATCATCAAATTCTTCCTGCACATCGACAAGAAGGAGCAGAAGAAGCGCTTCAAGAAACTGGAAGGGAACAGGTCGACGGCGTGGCGCATCACGAAGAAGGACTGGAAACACCACGAGCTCTACGGCGACTACATCGCCGTGATCGACGACACGCTGGGAAGGACCGACTTCGAGTACGCCCCGTGGACGGTCGTCGAGGCGATGGACGGGCGCTTCGCCAACGTGAAGATCATGCAGACGTTCATCAACACCATCGAGCGCGGGATCGAGCGCGCGAAGCAGCAGAAAAAAGCGGCGCCCCCGGCGCTCTCCGCGGCCCCGGTGGACAACCTGAACTCCTCCATCCTGGCGCGCGTGGACCTCACGCTCGCGCTCTCCAAGGATGAGTACGCGGAGAAGCTGGACGCGCTGCAGGAGCGCTTGCGTGAACTGGAGCACGAGATCTACATGCGGCGCATCCCGCTCGTCATCGCGTACGAGGGATGGGACGCAGCGGGCAAGGGAGGCAACATCCGGCGCGTGATACAGGAGATGGACCCGCGCGGTTACGAGGTGATACCGGTGGCGGCGCCCAACGATATCGAGCGCGCGCACCATTACCTCTGGCGGTTCTGGAACTACATCCCGAAGGCGGGGCACATCACCATCTTCGACCGCTCGTGGTACGGGAGGGTGCTCGTGGAGCGCGTGGAGGGCTTCTGCCCCGAGGAGGACTGGAAGCGCGCCTACCGCGAGATCAACGAGTTCGAGGAGCACCTGGTGCATTTCGGCACGGTGCTCGTGAAGTTCTGGCTGGAGGTGGATCGCGACGAGCAACTGCGGCGCTTCAAGGAGCGGCAGGAGATCGCGTACAAGAACTGGAAGATCACCGAGGAGGACTGGCGCAACCGCGAGAAGTGGCAGCCGTACCGCGCCGCCGTGGACGAGATGCTCTTCCGCACGAGCACCGTCCACGCGCCCTGGACCATCGTGGAGTCGAACTCGAAGTACTACGCGCGGATAAAGACGATGGAGACCATCATCGCCGCGGTGGAGAAGCGGCTGGAGAAGTAAGCCTTGAAAGGCAACCACGGAGGCGCAGAGGCACGGAGGAAAGTCGGATAATGGCGTTGGCTCACGCGGACTTGTGATGAGCCTGGTCGAAGCATACACGGAGACGCGGAGGAAGGCAAGACCCGAGACAGGACGTCAAGGGAGGGCCGGTGCAGACACGGATGTCTTCCACCGGCCCTTGCAGAGTGAGCTTTGAAAACAGAGTAAGCCCAGCCTCGCCGGCGTTTGAGGCGCGGCTTTCTTGGAGCGTCTTTCTTTTCCGCAAAAGAAAGACGCGGAGTTCCCATGCATGGCGCCGGCATGCAAAAGATGGAGCGTGAAGAAATAGCCGTGCAACGGTATTGTCTCACGCGGTGCCCGCGGAGAAAGGAAGGATGGATGTCATCACGAGGAGGGGCGGTTCAATCGAGCGGTATCACGCAGAGGTTGATGGTGATGTCCCACTTGCCCAGGTAGAGATTCGGATCGCTCCCGCCGACGTCGCCTTTCGCCAGGCCGCAGGCGATAAACGCATACCCGTTGGCGTGCGAATACTCGCCCACGAACACTATCTTTCCGTCGACATCCTGGCCTGAAATCAGCTCCCAGATGCTAGGAGTGATGACCGTCTCAGCCGCGCCGATCGCGATTTTCCCGTCGAAAGGGACGCGACGGATGCAGCCGCAGAGGCTGTCGGCCGTCCAGTAGAGGTAGCCGTTCTCCTCGTCCACCCATGGCTGCGAGGTTTTATCCCCGTCGTTGGGCGCGCCGGTCATCAGCTCCGGCAGGGACCAGTTGCCGCCGGTATCCTTCTCTGAATACCAGAGCTGCCTCGTTTCTGCCGAATCGCAGGAGCTCCCGGTGGAGTCGGTCCGTTTCGATTCGAAGATGACCCGCGTGCCTTCCGCGTAAAGCTCGGCGTTGTCTTCGATGCAGGTTGAATTTCGCTGAAACGGCACGGGCGCACCCCAGGAGTTGGCCGCTGTTTCATTGATGAAATACACATCCCACAGGTCGGAGCCCTGAAACACCGTAAAGGCCATGGTACCGCCGGAAAGGCTCATGGCGGCGTCGACGGAATTTGAATTCATGCCGAGACGGGTAATCTCCCAGCCGCCGGTCCGGACGACAGCGCGATAGATGTCGAAGTAGGGATCGCTTTGCCCCGCCGGGAGCACGCAGCCCGGGTGGGCTTCGTTGGCAACACCGGCGAGCAGCTTGGTGAAATTGGTGGAGGAAACCGCGTAGTAGAGCTCGCTCCCGGTCCAGTGCACGGAGTCCTTCCAGCAGTTCGGGATATTTATGTCGTCGCGGAGCAGGTAGATTCTCTTTCCGGCCAGCGGGCCACTCAACGTGACGCCGCGTGCCTCGTCGCCGAGCGGCACCCGTGGGACAAAGTCCGTTGAATCGGGCGAACACCCGGCCAGGAAGGCGAGCAGGGACAGGAAACTGATCATCCAGATTTTCATGTATCGAATATAGCAGCGTTCGGGCGGAACGGCGAAAAATTATTGATCCGTTTCAAATACAGGGAACGCAATCCGCATCACGCGAAGAAGATTATTGCGAGGAGGAAAAAACCCTGGAAATTTCACCGATCAGGTGAAAACAACAGGTTCGTATGTTCGAAAACCACGATGATCCCCCTGCCGATCAAACGATTGATAACGGAGTAATCACGAATGGGATTGCCGATTATATTTACGTATTCCAGGCCGGGAAGATTTTCCAGCGCTGATATATCGCCGATGTTGTTAAAGCTGATATCGATCTCCTTCAGCTTTACCAGGCCGCCCAGGACATCGATGTTTTCTATCTGGTTGCCGGATATGTATAAAGTTTTCAATTCGGCGAGCGCGGACATTTTCCCGATTTTTTCAATGCTGTTATCGGAAAGATTCAACTCTTCCAGGTATATGCAGTTTTCAATCCCCGACAAATCGCGTATATCGTAATCGGAAAGATCGAGCGCCCCGTCGATTTTATACAGGTCGGCTTCCGAGAAATCGTTTTCCAGCCCTCCGAAGATCATTTTCCTGACGGCATCCAGGAATCCGCCGCTTTCCTCCTGGAAATCAAGGCTGGTTTCTCCAAAATTCTCTTCTTCGAAAATATTCCTTTCGCCGTAGCCAAAATCACTCTCGTCAAATTTATATTCTTCTTCGTGTTCCACGTTATAACCGGGAACATGGCGAGATGATTCAATTTCAAATATGTACTTTTCCTTTAACCGTTGTAAATTATCATGATCATCGCTTCGGTATGTTTCTTCAACCTGTTTAAGTATGAACGAAAGTTTATCGGGGTGATACTGCTTGATCAGCACGGCGAAAGTTTTTGAAGTGCTTTCTTCGGAACCGCCGGTCGCTATTGACGCGTATTTTCTTAACTGGTGATAATTTTTATTTTTATAGGAATTGATGATATCGACGGAAATCTTCTTCAGGCGCTCGGCTGTCAGTTTTTCTTTTATTTCACGGTAAATGTCTTTAATTGAATTTTTCATGAAGATTTATGCGTCATTAATATCATCTCCAGCCGTGCGAGTGCGATTCACCCGATTGTACACCGGGGCCGGGAACAGGTTAAAAAGCGCGTATAGCCCGGACCCGCCTGGCATACTGCTTCAGATCGTAATACGGGAGTCCATCCTTGAAATGCTGGAGCAGCGCGTAACTGTCATCTCCTTCGGATGAACTCCAGTAGTAATCCGCGATACAACCGCCAATGCCTTTCCCGCGTAAAGTCGAATACACGAGATTCAGTTCATCCGCCGAAGGCAGAAACCAGTCGCTTTCACCACCGCCCCGGTAGTGTGCCGCCAGTTTCGCGGCTGTATCCTTTTCACCGCAAGCTTCTACAATGGCCTGCGTGTTGTTTTTTCCCGTTCCGATATCGGTACCGCCGGCACCGGGAATCGACTTCCCATGGCAACCCCATGCTCCGACACCCTGGTCCACCGGCGCGGCCTCCAGGTACCTCCAGGCCCCTGAAGAATTCTTTCTCTCATAAAATATCCATCCGCCGGCAGGCCCGCGGTCCCCTATTGCATAGGGCTTTCTCTCGGCAATGCTTTCATCAATCGGCAATGCAAAAGCCAGTAATACAATAACAATTGATGCGAACAGGATTACCAATGTAATTTTGTACTTCAATTTAGTTAGCCTTTCATCAATTGCATAAACTACTATTCAGGAAAACGTGTTCATCTCCAGGGCAGGGTGCGCGACAAACAGTCCATCATCGGATGTGACCATTAATATAACTGCCACTTTGCGGTACTTCGGCGAGCGCGCGGAGAAATAACCGGCCCGTGATCCCCTCCCCCCTGTCAAGGGGGAGGCCGGGAGGGGGTTTAAATCCACCGCAGCACACCCGCGAACACCGCGAGCATCACCGCGTTCACCGCGAAGAGCGAGCCGATGACCGTCTTCTGCACCTTCGGCGTCCAGTCGTGGCAGTACATAGACACCACGAAGAACGGAATGTAGACCGAGATGAAGACCGGCAGGCTCCCCCACCAGGGATAGACCCAGACGAAGGCCGGCGTCTTCGCGAGGAAGATCTCGAAGATGGAGAAGAACGCCGCGTTGAAGACCGCGAAGAAGAGCCGGTTGTTCACGCCGAGGATCTTCGCCTTCGGGTCCTCCGGGAGGATCTTGCTGAAGATGAGCCCGGCGATGGAGAACATGAAGGAGAGCTCCACGCCCACACCCACCAGGAGCAGGAAGGCGGTGCCCGTGGGCACCGTCCAGAGCGCGTGACCCGAGAAGTGCTGGATGAGCGCGTTCATGATCTCGAAGAACCAGTGGACCATGTAGAGAGAGAGCCCCGCTGCGACCACCCTCCAGTTCCTCTTAGATATCTCGTTGAAATAGACGTAGACCACCAGCGCCAGGAGCGGAATCACGTACCACTGGAAGGTCTCGCCGCTGCGGAGAATGCGCAGGGCCTGCGCCGTCGCGTCGGGATTGTTCAGCATGATGGGCCTCCTTGATCGGGTTGATCCTATCAGCCATCTGGAGCCTTATCAACCACTTTTCGGGCGCTTTTCCCGTTCCCCTCCGTTACTTCCTTTAGAGTTCCTTTAGATCGGGCTTTTTGCGCCCCGGCCGGCCGCGGTTATCACCCCTTCCTTTTAATTATGTTGACAGGAACCGCCCCCATGAATAATGGCACACGGCACTGAAACAACTGACGGTATACCTTTTTTCTCCCCGAAGCGCGTCCCGGCAGCATCTAATCCGAAATGGTACTATAATGAACAAGCTGAAGTTTGAAGAACTGGAATTGTCTCCCTCCATGAAGAAGGCCATCGCCGACATGGGGTTCGAGGAGGCCTCGCCCATACAGTCCGCGGCGATACCCCCGCTCCTGGCGGGGCGCGACATCATAGGGCAGGCGCAGACGGGAACCGGGAAGACCGCGGCCTTCGCCGTCCCCATGATAGAGAACCTCGACCGGAACTCGGCGGACCTGCAGGGGCTGGTGCTCTGCCCCACCCGCGAGCTCGTCATCCAGGTGACCGAGGAGTTCCGCAAGCTCCTGAAATACATGTACGGCATCACCGTGGTCCCCGTCTACGGCGGGCAGGAGATAGAGCGCCAGCTGAAGGCCCTGCGGAAAAAGCCGCTGGTGATAGTGGGTACGCCGGGCAGGCTCATGGACCACATGCGCCGCGGCTCCGTCAATCTCAAGACCGTGCGCCAGGTGGTGCTCGACGAGGCGGACGAGATGCTCGATATGGGCTTCCGCGACGACATCGAGTTCATTCTCAAGGACACGCCCGCGGAGCGGCAGACGGCGATGTTCTCCGCGACCATGTCGGATGATATCCTCCGCCTGGTGAACACCTACCTGCGCGATCCGCAGCGCATAGACGTGAGCGGCCACCGCGTGAACGCCCCGAAGATCGACCAGGCGTATTTCGAAATACCGGATAAGTCCAAGCCCGAGGCGCTCGCGCGCCTGCTTGACTTCCACAACATAAAGCTCGCCCTCGTCTTCTGCAACACGAGGAACCAGGTGGACGCGCTGGTGGAGATACTCAAAAACCGCGGCTACTTCGCCGAGGGGCTCCACGGTGATATGAGCCAGAACCAGCGCGACAAGGTCATGAACGCCTTCCGGAACGGGAGCGTGGACGTCCTGGTGGCCACCGACGTGGCGGCCCGCGGCATCGACGTGAACGACATCGAGGCGGTGTTCAACTACGACCTTCCGCGCGACGACGAGGACTACATCCACCGCATCGGCAGGACAGGCCGCATGGGAAAGACCGGGAAGTCGTTCACCTTCGTCTCCGGCAGGCAGATGTACGCGCTCCGGCGCATCGAGAAGATGAACGGCATCACCATCGCGCGGCAGAAGGTCCCGACGATCGACGACCTGGACGAGACCAGGGTCAGGGCGCTCGCGGAATCGGTGCGCGGCATCGCGGAGAAGGGGACGCCGGGCCGCTACATGGAGATGGTGGAGTCGCTCATGGGGGATGACCTCACCGCCATGGACATCGCCGCGGCGCTTTTGAAAATCACCATCGACAGCCGCAAGGAAAACTACGACGGGAAGGTAAACTTCGAGA
>ERZ795055.4331-NODE-4331-length-10014-cov-5.978411_pt1 | contig 10014 bp, 10 predicted proteins | sample MGYA00375139_ERZ795055 | MGnify/ENA primary metagenome ERZ795055 (study PRJEB30184, sample SAMN05720283) | anaerobic digester metagenome | isolation source: active sludge of municipal wastewater-treating anaerobic digesters | place: USA | collected 2015-01-23 ...
CACCGACCTCGACGGCGATGGCTTCCTTGACGTGGTGCGCTTCGACAATGGCACAGTCAAGACTACCGAGGATGCAGACTCTGTCGACATTGACTTGAACGGCGATAGCATCTCCGACATACACATTCCGAAGGCGACCCCATGAACTACGTAAACGGGTTCAAGGTTGACAATGACGGCACGCTTCAGGTCGGCCCGCCACCGATCACCCACTATTTTATGGGCCTGCCGTTCAACGTCGACGACGGTCTGGTGCTTCAGGTGAATGCCACCCCTGTAGCCGGCGACGTCTATCTCGGCGGCACGCGCATCGGCCCACTGGGTGGCGTCTATGCTGTCGACACCACGCCGGTCGCCGGAGATGCTCCGGTCAATACCGTGGCTCCCGATACCACGGGCGATGCGAAGGTCGGGTCGGTACTGACGACCACCCAAGGCACGTGGACCGGCACCGCGCCGATCACCTACACCTACCAGTGGTATCAGGGCATCAACCCCATTGTCGGCGCGACGACCAACGCCTACACGGTGCAGGCGAGCGACCTCGCCAGTGTGGTCGTCTGTCGGGTGACCGCCACGAACGCTGCGGGCGGCTCAACCGCAAGCGGTCCCGGCATCCGCATCGTGTCTGCCCGCTACAACTACCTGACCAATGCCGGTGTTCCGGCGTCGGGCTACGTCAGCGCGGGAAGTGCCGGTGCGCCCAATCAGGTTCGCATCAACGAGATCGACAAGGATGGGGTGAATCACGCTGGCCCATTCTCCCGTATGCGGATTGGCGACAGCATCTTTGTCGGCACCCAAGAGGGCATCATCGCCCAAGAGCCTATCGACGTGGGTGGCTACTACATTTTCGAGATGGTGTCGTGGCCCGTGCTTGCCGATGGACCGTACGACGTAACGCTTGGCTTCAACACGTAACAGCGGGTAGGTATGCCCCGTTTCCCAAGCATCCCACTCAAAAGGAAAATTCAAATGAACCAGGAAATGCCTACCTTCGACATCAGTAGCATCCCTCAGGACTTCAGCCCGCTCCAGACACTTGGCAACGGGCCTGACACGAAGCTCTACGACGGGGATGAGCGTCTGTACGTCACCTTCAAGACCGAACCGGTGTTGAACCCTGCCGCCAGTACCAAGGCTGGTCGTCCGATCTACGACGACATCGACATGATCACCATCCACGCGCCGGGGTCGAAGCTGACCAGCATCGTCGATCACGCCAAACGCTACACGCAGGGTCGTCCGATCCTCGCCGCCAAGTATCGCGACTGGAAGTCCGGGCAAGTGGAGTCTGCCGGTGGAACCCCACTGGAGAACTTTCCGTTCCTGTTCACCAAGCCCTCGATGATCGCGGAACTGAAGTACCGCAACATCTTCACGGTCGAGCAGTTGGCTACCCTACCCGACAGCGGCAAGCAGACCATCATGGGCGGCCACGAACTCAGCCAGAAGGCGGCTGAGTGGATTGCCTCGACTGCCGCCAATGCGGTCGACGAGGAGAAGGAAGCCCTCAAGCAGCGTGTTTCCGACATGGAAGTAATGATCGCCAAGCTGGCCGGCGGCGAACCGAAGCAGTCGCGCAAGAAGCACGTCGAGATTGACGCGCCTGCCGAACCCGACAGGTTGCCGTCGTTTATGGAGAAGTGAGATGGCTGAAGTCCGTGACGTCAAGTGGGTAGTCCAGCAGTCGATGGTCGAGATGGGTTTGCCAAAGCCCAACGAGGTTGTCACGTCTTCAGACGCCACGGTTCAGCAGATGCTGGCCCTGCTCAACAGGGCCGGCAACGACATGGTTCTCGGGTTCCCGTGGGAGCAGTTGATCAAGCAGTGGATCATCACCACGGAGGAGGGTGTCGCCGAATACGAGATGCCCTCCGACTGGTCTTACTTCATCGACCAGACCCAATGGGACCGCACCAACCACTGGCCGCTGCTCGGCCCGAAGACGGCGCAGGAGTGGCAGTGGCTCAAGGGCGGCCTGCTCTCCAGCGGTCCGCGTCTGCGTTATCGGGTTGTTGCAGCCAAGTTCGAGATCTGGCCTGTCCCGTCGCCGTCCAACACGCCGGTCGGCGACAGCAACATCACGGGCGTGTTCGCCCCCGGCACGCTGGCAATGGAGTATGTGGCCGACACATGGTTGAAGGATGCCTCGAAGGCGAACACCTACTACGCCTCCGTTCAGTCCGACAGTGACATCCTGCTCCTCGACCCGTGGGTGATGTCAGCCTACCTGAAATTGAAGTACTGGGAAGCCAAGGGGCTGGATACGACAGCCTACATGAAGGACTTCCTCGGGACGTGGGAAGCCAAGATCGGCAAGAACAAGGGTGCGCCGATGCTGACGCTGGCACCCCGCGCCCGTACGATGCTCATTGGGGTGCAGAACATACCAGACGGATCTTGGATGACAGGTTGGTAACGGGAACAGCACATGAGATTCACTCCCATTCGGCAAATATCGAAGGTCACGACACGTTCGTCACCGGTCAAGGGTATCAACGCCTACGATGCGATCATCTCCGCGCCGGAGGGGTTTGCCCTCATCATGCGGAACCTGTTTGCCCAGCCTTACGGGGTGCAGGTGCGTCACGGGTATGTTCGTCACGCCGAGGGACTGGATGGTGATGTGGAGACAATCATGTCCCACAACACCCTCACGCCGAAAATCTATGCGTTCAGTACCGGAGATCCTGACGCCATCCTCTACGATGTAACGACGCCGAACGCAGCCCCCGTGGTCGAGATAGACGATCTCACCAACGCCCGCTGGCAACACATCAACTACCCGAACGAAGCGGGTGTGCATCTCATGGCGGTGAACGGTGAGGACAGCCCGATCTGGATCAAGCCGGATGGAACGATTGAGCGCCTGATTGCCGGCGACGGAACTACCGCGAACACTGTTTCCGGCATTGACCCTCTGAAGTTCATCCACGTCTATTCGCACCAGAAGCGTCTGTGGTTCGTCGAGAAGGACACCACCTCCGGCTGGTATCTGCCGCCGAACGTGCTGTACGGTGTCGCAGGGCAGTTCGACTTCGGCCCCAACTGGACCCGTGGCGGGTACCTCACCCAGATCATCACCTGGACGATTGACGACGGCAACGGCGCAGACGACCACCTCGCGGCCATCTCATCCGAAGGTGAGGTCAGCATCTACCAGGGTACCGACCCGGAAGATGTTTCGACGTGGGCGTTGCAGGGCGTCTATTTTGCCGGTGCGCCGGTCGGTCGTCGTGCGGCCACCCGGTATGGTGGCGACGTGCTGATCGTGACCGAGTTCGGCGTTGTCTATATGTCCGACCTGCTGAAGTCGACCAAGGTGAATCCGTCCGAGGAGAACTCGAGCAAGTACATCCAGCAGTTGGTGTCGCAGGCAGTCTCCAACACACGGGACAAGTTCGGCTGGCAGCCGTTCGTCTTCCCCGGCAAGAACATGCTGATGGTCAACATCCCGACCACCAGCCAGACTTTCTTCCAGTTTGTCCAGAACGACATCACGAAGGCGTGGAGCGAGTTCATCGGCTACGAGGCCCACTGCTGGGAGTTGCATCAGCAGTTGCCGTTCTTCGGCGGTCTTGGTGCGGTCTATCGGGCGTGGGAGCAGTTCACCGACGATGCCGTAGTATCTGACGACGGTGTGGTGACACCCGGGAAAGATATTCGCTCCGAGGCGCAGACCACCTACTCGAACTTCGGTGAGCAGGTCATCAACAAGCACTACAAGATGGTGCGCCCGTCGATCCTCTCCGGCGGCCAGTTCTCGGTGAGCATCGCGGCGAACGTCGACTTCTCCTTCCAATCCACACAGTCGCCGATTTCCTTCACCACCTACCTACCTGGTCGGTGGGACGAAGATTACTGGGACAACGCACGGTGGGCCGGCGGACTGCTGGCTTACAACGAGTGGGAAACGGTTCGCGGCATCGGCTTCGTTGTCGCCCTGCGCGTGTTGATTCAGTCGACCTCGGAAACCTACTGGGCAAGCACCGACTGGGTATATGAGTCAGGAGGCATAATGTGAGGAAAGTGGCTCTCGAACTCTCCGGCGGCAAGGACTCGGTGGCATGTCTCTACCTGCTCCGCGACCAGCTTGACGACATCACGGTGTATTGGCTCAACACGGGCGACATCTTCCCCGAGACACGCGCCGTCATCAATGAGTGCAAGAAGATCATCCCCCATTTCGTCGAGGTGTTCTCGGACGTCGGCGCGTGGCGGCTGCACAACGGCGTACCGTCCGACGTCGTGCCGATAACGGGCGAGCATGTCCATCTACCGCTGGCCGAGAAGGACATCCGCGTGGTCGACAGTTATACCTGCTGCGCCCACAACATAATGATCCCCCTCCACGAGCGGGTGGTGGCGGACGGCAACACGACGATCATCCGTGGTCAGAAGCGTGCCGATACCCACAAGTCACCCATCCGCTCGGGCGACGTGGTCGATGGTCTGACCTTCATCTTCCCCGTGGAAGAGTGGTCTGACGAGAAGGTGATGCAGTACCTCCGCGACCAGAAGGCTCCGATTCACCCTGCCTACCTCACCGGCAAGCACGGTGCTGACTGTATGCACTGCACCGGCTGGTGGACGCACACCAACCCCGAACTGCTGGCGAACTACCCGCGCAGCAATCACTACGTCAGTTCGGTGCAGGAGATCATCAAGCGCATGGTCAAGGAACGGATGGATGCACTATGTTGATCACCGACGTCCCGAGCGTTGCCACATGGGTCGCCAACATGGCGAACGCCGATCCGCGCCTGACCGTGGGTGCTGTCGGCTGGCTTCGGGATCAACAGATTACCTGCGGCGCGTTCTACGAGAGTTACACGCATCGGTCGATCACTGCCACCATCGCGGTCGCCCCCGGTGCGGTGATGCCGAAGGAGTTCCTGCGGGCAATCTTTCACTATCCGTTCGTGCAACTTGATTGTGAGAAGATCGTCGCGCTGATTGCAGAAAACAACTGGAAGTCGCAGAATCTGGTTGAGAAGATGGGGTTTGTCAGGGAGGCTGTCGTTGCCGACTACTACCCTGAAGGCGACCTTTTTATTTACTCGATGAAGAAGTCGCAATGTCGCTTCTTGGAGAAAGAACATGGGCAAGGAAACTGAGACACCGGATGCACCAGACTATTCTGGAGTCGCCAATCAGCAGGCAGCACAAGCCAAGGCTGCTTGGGATGCCCAGTTGCAGGCCAACCGTCCGACGCAGACCAACCAGTTCGGATCGTCGTCATGGACGCAAGACCCGACCACCGGCCAATGGACGCAGTCGACCCAACTGAACCAGCCGCAGCAGGACATCTTCAACCAGCAGCAGGCGAACCAACAGCAGTTGGCAAACATGGGTGGCGGGATGCTCGGCGGCTTCGATACGTCGCAGGTCGACTTCTCCGGCGCACCGCAGATGGGTCAGGTTGGCCAGTTCAACCAGCAGGCGACGGATCTCTATCGGCAACTCGGTCAGCCTGATCTGGATCGGGCGCAGGCCGCCCGCCGCGCATCACTCGCTGCCCGTGGCATCTCCGACCTCAACTCGGGGGCCGGTGCAAATCTGGAAGCCCAACTGGCCGACCAGACCAACCGCTTCGGGATGGAGGCGGCGCAGCGCGGTATCACCCAGGGCAATACGATGTTCGGTCAGCAGAACCAACTTCACCAGCAGGGTGTCAGCGACATCCTCAACCAGAAGCAGGCGAACATCAATCAGTTGCAGGGCTTGTTCGGCCTCGGGCAGCAGATGGGTGTCCCGCAGTTTGACAACTTCACCGCTGCCGGCATGTACCAGACGCCTGACCTGATGAACGCAGCACAGCAAGGGTATCAGGCCAACATGGACAAGACCAACGCAGGCAACGCCGACAAGGCCAACACGATGAGTACTGTCGGTACCGTCGCGTCCATTGCAGCCATCGCCTTCTAAGGAGTCATCATGTTCGATCCGATGCAGTTCCAGTTCTCCCCACAGGCCGAACCGTTCGTGCAAAACCCCTATGGACCGTTGCCACAGCAGTATATGGCTGGCACGCTGTCACCACAGGAACAGCAGAAAACGCAGGAGCAGAACGCTCTGGTGGAAGCATTACGGGGTATGGGTCAGCAAAAGCAACCCGTTGCACCGGTTCAGGCAGGTCGAGTAACTTCTGCCGGCGCGTTGGGTGACGGGATGGACACGGGTGCCATTGGTGGTGCAATCGGAAAAATGTTCTAAGGAATAATCATGGGACAAGGAATCACCCCAGTATTTGACACCGAGATCGAGCGGGTCAAAGAGCAGTTGGCGCAGGCCGAAGCTCTCCGTAAAGTCGGACTGCAAGGCAACGCCGGCTCCGGCTATCAAGGTGGTCGGGTGTTCGTCGTCGGCAATCCGCTCGGGAACATCGCTTCCGGCCTCGCTGGTGCGCTCCTCGGCGATAAGGCACGTACCCATCAAGGCGAACTGGAACAGCAACAGCAGACGGCCCGCGATGAGTGGCTCGGTCAGATGCCCACAGGTGTCGATACGCAGCACTACGACCCAGTGGCTAACCCTGGCACTGGTCCGCTGGCTGAAGGGATGGAGGTTCCACAGTCTCCGCTCCAGCAGGCGAAAGCGATGCAGTCATGGGCGATGAAAGCCCCGCGTGGCATGGAGGGTGTGCAGAACTTTGCCCTCCAGCAATCGCTCACCGCACCGCAGCGGGAAGCCGAGGCGGCGCAGAAGGCCCAAGATCGTCTCCATGAACTACAGTTAAAGGCGATTGATGCCCGTGCCACGCAGGCCGAGCGTCTTGAGGCGCAGAAGGAGATCGCCCGGATGCAGATCGAAGGGCGCAAGGAGGTTGCTGGACTCGTCGCATCTTTGAAGGCTTCTGGTGGCAGTGACAACAAGCCGAAGATGCAATTTATCGACACGGTCGATGAGAAAGGCAATCCGGTCAAGAAGGCTGTCGACATGAACGCCGTGAAGCCGGGTGACGTCTTCGGCAAGCCTGCCAAACCACCGACCAAGGCTGAAGAACTCCACAAGAAGGCAGTTGCTGCTCCTGCCCAGATTGACACAATCATGAAGGAGGCAGAAGCGAACCGTGAAGCCTTCGGGATTGTTCCTGCGGCAACCACCATGCTTCCGAACATTGTCGGCTCCCGTATGATGAGCAAGGTGCTGACCCCTGACCAGCAGAAGGCGCGGATCAAAGTGCAGACCCAGGCTGCGAAGGTCATCCATGACGTCTATGGTGCAGCACTGTCGCGTAACGAAGCGTTCCGCGCTGAAGGTTGGGCACCTGATCCACGGGATGATTACGCAACCACGATGCGGAAACTTCAGGGTGCCAAGGAATATTCACAGATGCTTGCCAGTGAAAACGGTGGTTCTCCGGCAGCACTTGCCGCATCAACTGGTGGAATAAGCGATGACGATCTGCTGAAGAAATACGGATCGGGGAAATAACATGGCGACTCGTGAAGAACTGATGACTGCCCTGCGTAATGCAGACGCTGCTGGGGATGTTGAGTCAGCCAAGCGTATTGCCGCGATGGTTCCGAGCGAGCCTTCAGCACCCGCACCGAAGTCGGCTTTGCCCAAGAGCAATTATGGTCTGACCGAAGATCCGGGTGTGGTTCAGCAATTCCTCGGCGGTGCCAAACACGCATGGGACAAAGCGGCTGCTGCAATGCAGTCCGGTGCTGGCGCGCTTGGTCTGCCCACTGGTGAGTCCCTTGAACCACTGGTCAAGCAGGGTAAGCAGTTCGTCGAGGAAACTGGTCCCGCATCCACCCTTGGCAACATCGGCGGCGAGATTGTATTGACTGCTGCTCCGGGTGCCGGTGCCTTCAGACTTGCCACGGCGGCCCCCCGTATCGCCCGCATGGGTCGCTACGGTCAGGCGCTTGTGGGTGGCGGTGCTGCCGGTGCTGCCGGTGAAGCGATGATGGGTGGTAACCCCCTGGAGGGTGCTGCCTACGGTGCCGCGCTTGGACCCGTGGGGACAGCCATCGGGGATGTCAGCAGTGCTGGTATCCGTGGAGCCAGACGTCTGTTCAGCAACGCCGATGACACCTCGTCCCGATACCTCCGCGAGTTGTCCACGAACCCCACCGCCGATGCGGCAACCCTACGTGCCCTGCGCGGCGAAGTGGCCGGCGAGATGCCCACCTCGGGTATGGCGGCGACAGTCGATCCACGGATGCAGTACCTCGCAGCCATTGATCGTCAGGCTGCCCAGCGTGGTACGGGTGGTGCACCCTTGGCACGGGCGCAGGCGAATCAGGCTGCGCGGATGGCACCCCTCGAAAACATTGCTGCACCCGGGCGCGAAACATTCAATCCGCTGACTCGCCAGATGGAACCGTCGTATGCCCAAGGTGAGCGTAGTCGTGTGACCGGTCCGATGTATGAGCGCGCAATGGGTGATCAGGTTGCCGTGCAGCCGACGCTTGCTCAAGTGCTTCGTGGGGCCGAGGTGATGCCGCCTGCTGCCAAGGGTGGTCGGCAATTCGCACAGGAACAGACCAACGCAGCAGTAGCTGGTCGTGGCGTTCCTCAAGGTCGCACACCGTATGTTGAACAACCTGTGGTGCGTGATCCTTCGACCGGCGCAACGATGGCCGAGAGCGGTCCGTTCATGCCACAAGTGGAAACACAGTCGATTCGCGAACTCCAGTTGGTTCGCAAGAACCTGGATGACAAGATCAGTCAGGCTGTCCAGCAGGGTGACAGAATGACCGCACGTCGTCTGATGGAGGCGCGCAATCAACTCTCTGGCGAGATGACCGGACAGTCGGGCAATTTTAACCTTGCCAACACGACCTTCAGGAATATGTCGCAGCCGCAGAACGCTGCCGAGATCGCCCAAGTCTACGCCAACGCGTTGCGTGACCAAGGTGTCGGTGGGCTGGTTTCCGCACGGAACAACACTGCACGGACGCTGAAGCGTGCCGACCAATCATCGCGCTTCCAGCATGAGGGTGAGGTCTTCACCCCGCAACAACTGGCCGATGTGGAAGCGGTCACCCGTAGCGCACAGCGTCAAGCCGACCTCAACGCCATCCCCGATGTCAGACTGCCACGGCAGATCTCCGCTGCGGAAGTGGTTGAACAGGGTATTCCCGGTCTGTTGAACCGACCAATCGCGATTGCCAAGAAGGCACTGTCGAGACTCGGCTCGCATACTGACGAACAGGTGCAGCAGATCATGGACGAAGCATCGCTCAACCCGCAGCGCATGGCCGACCTTCTTGAACGTGTTCCCGCATCCGAACGCCAGAATTTCATCGATGCCGTTCGCGCCATGAACCCGAGAGGTGCCATTACGGGTACCATCACCGGACAAATAGGACAGGAGTAACAAATGCCGCGCAATAGTCAAGGACTCTATACCCTGCCCGCAGGGAATCCGGTCGTCCCGAACACACTCATTGAGGCACCTTGGGCGAACACCACAATGGACGACATCGCTGCCGCGCTGACTGGCTCGCTTCCCCGCGACGGCAGTGCGCCGATGACCGCTCCCCTGACGCTGACTGCAGCGGCACCGACACAACCGCGCCACGCCGTCAGCAAAGCCTACATGGAGCAGTTCCTCGCCTACGCGACAGGGATGCCCATCGGCGCTGTCTTCGCTGTCGCCGGGTCAGTCATCCCACCCGGCACCATCGAATGTAACGGGCAGGCACTCAGCCGCACGACCTACGCCGACCTGTTCGCCACCATCGGCACCATCTACGGGGCCGGTGACGGCAGCACGACGTTCAATGTACCCGACCTCCGCGATTACTTCATCCGTGGCAAGGCAGACGCCCGCACCGTTGGCAGCGTCCAGGCAGCATCGCTGGCATCGCACCTTCACCCACTGGTCGATCCGGGTCACACGCATGGCGCGGCGCAGGCGGCACACAGTCACATCATTGGAACAAACGCCCACACGCACACCGTCAATGATCCAGGGCATCTCCACTACCAGGCTCAAGGTCTGACTGCCGGTTCATACTCCAACTCGGGCAACGGTGGCAGTTTCACCGAATC
>ERZ795055.4332-NODE-4332-length-10014-cov-3.749372_pt1 | contig 10014 bp, 6 predicted proteins | sample MGYA00375139_ERZ795055 | MGnify/ENA primary metagenome ERZ795055 (study PRJEB30184, sample SAMN05720283) | anaerobic digester metagenome | isolation source: active sludge of municipal wastewater-treating anaerobic digesters | place: USA | collected 2015-01-23 ...
TAGGAGGAGAGAAGATTGATATTATTGAATGGAGCGAAGATGCTCATAAATTTATTGCCGCCGCCCTTAGTCCGGCCAAGGTTCTTTCTGTTGAGCTTGATGACGAAAAAAGAGAATCGGTCGTAAAAGTTCCTGAGGATCAGTTGTCTCTGGCTATTGGAAAGCAGGGGCAAAACGTAAGATTGGCCGCCAAGCTTACAGGCTGGAAGATCGATGTTGTTGGAGACATATTGACCAATACTGATTTGCTGCAGGCTGACGAGGAAGAAATTGAAACAGAAAAATCAGAAGTGCAAGATGGCGCTGACGAAAAAGAGGAAGAAAAGAAAGAAGAAAAAAAACCTAAGAAATCCAAAAAATCCAAGGAGGATAAAAAGGAAGAGTAATTAATTTAGAATTTTAAAGGCTAAATTTAAAATTAAATTTAGAATTTAAAATTTATAATTTTAAAATATGAGTATAATTAGTTATTCCATTGCTGCGAGTTTTGTGGCAATAGCATTTGCTCTCTATCTTGCCTGGAAAGTGATGAAATTTTCCGAAGGAGAGGGAAAGATGGTTGAAATTTCAAACGCCATCAAGGAAGGCGCCAAAGCCTATTTAAACAGGCAATACAAAACTGTGGCCTATGTGGCAATTTTTGTTGCCATTATCCTCTACTTTATTATGGGGGAATCAGGATTGAAAACTAGTATCGGATTTTTGATCGGAGCCGGAGCATCTGCTCTCGCTGGATATATCGGAATGAATGTGGCAGTAAGGGCCAATGTCAGGACTGCCCAAGCTGCAAAAACCGGATTAGGAAAAGCTTTGGACGTTGCTTTTAAGGGAGGAACAGTAACGGGACTTTTAGTAGTAGGACTCGGGCTTTTAGTAGTTGCGGGTTTTTATATGATTACCGGAGATCTTAAGGCACTGATCGGTTTGGGCTTTGGAGGAAGCTTGATCAGTATTTTCGCCCGACTTGGTGGAGGAATTTTTACCAAAGCAGCTGATGTGGGAGCTGATCTCGTCGGCAAAGTTGAAGCTGGAATTCCTGAAGATGATCCAAGAAATCCAGCAGTTATTGCTGACAACGTAGGAGACAATGTCGGAGACTGCGCAGGAATGGCTGCTGATCTTTTTGAAACTTATGCCGTAACAGCGATCGCTGCTATGATTTTGGGATCACTTACTTTTCCGAATTTTTCCAATGCGACTCTTTATCCTCTGGCCTTGGGAGCTGTCTCAATGATTGCTTCGATTATCGGAATATTTTTTGTCCGTCTGGGAACAAAAGACAAAAATAAAAAGGCAGGAGACGTGAATATTATGGGAGCGCTTTATAAAGGGCTTATTGCTGCTTCAGTAATTGCTCTTGTTGCTTTCTATCCGGTCACTAAAATGATAATGACTGACAACGGACTTTATTCTTTTCAAAATATTTTCCTTACCTCTTTAGTTGGAATTTTGGTTACTGCAGGAATGGTGATTGTAACTGAATACTATACTTCCAAAAAATATCGTCCGGTAAAAGCCATTGCCGAGTCATCCAAGACCGGTCACGGAACAAATATAATTATGGGTTTGGCTATCAGTATGGAAGCAACTGCTATTCCGGTAATTATTATTGTGGCAGGAATTCTGGCTTCCTTCTGGCTAGCTGGAATTTATGGAGTGGGAATTGCTGTTATGAGTATGCTTTCAATGGCAGGGATTATTGTGGCGATTGATTCTTTCGGGCCGATCACTGACAATGCCGGAGGAATCGCTGAAATGTCGGAAATGGGATCGGAAATAAGGGAAGTGACTGATTCACTGGATGCGGTCGGAAACACTACTAAAGCAGTTACCAAAGGCTACGCTATTGCTTCAGCTGGTCTTGCGGCAGTAGTTTTGTTTGCTTCTTACGTTCAGGAATTATCCGACAAGGGACAGCACATTGTTTTTGCTCTTGATAATGTTAAGGTTCTATCCGGACTTCTTATAGGAGGAATTATTCCTTATTTCTTTGCTTCAATCAGTATGCGATCAGTCTCCAAAGCAGCTAGTGCTGTTGTAGAAGAAGTTCGAAGGCAATTTCGGGAAATTAAGGGAATTATGGAAGGAACAGCTAAGCCGGATTATGCAACGAGCGTCGATATTGTGACTAAAGCTGCTATCCGGGAAATGATCATTCCAGCTATTATTCCAGTTTTAACCCCGATCCTTGTTGGATTTATTCTAGGACCAGAAGCTCTGGGAGGGCTTTTAGTTGGATCGATTATTACCGGACTTTTTGTGGCAATTTCCATGACTTCCGGAGGTGGTGCCTGGGATAATGCCAAGAAATATATTGAAGAAGGAAATTTCGGTGGCAAAGGATCGCTTGCTCATCAAGCAGCCGTTACCGGCGATACTGTCGGAGATCCTTACAAAGATACAGCTGGACCAGCTATCAATCCGATGATTAAGATTATCAATATCGTAGCATTGTTGATAGCCGGGCTGATAGTCTAATTGAAAGTTAAAAAGTTGCAGTTCAAAATTTAAAATTATCAAATTTTAAAATCATTTTAATATTCCATATTATCATTTTGCATTTTGAGATTTGTATTTTTGGTTAAATTTATAATTAATGAAAATTGATGTTTAAAAAAGAAGTAATTAAATTACCCAATTCCGAACTTGAGATTAAAGTAGCTGTTCCTTGGGAAGAATGGAAGAGTTTTTTGGACCAAGCTTTTGGGAATTTTTCCAAAGAGCTGAAAATTCCCGGATTTCGTCCAGGAAAAGCTCCGAAGAATCTGGTGGAAAAACAGGTTGGCAAGGGGAATATTCTTCAGGATGCGGCTGAAAAGGCGATTCAAAAAACCTATGCTGATATTCTGGATAAGGATAAGATTGATGCTATCGGGGCTCCAAAAGCAGAAATTCTCAAGCTTGCCGAAGGAAATGAATTGGAGTATAAGATTGTGACAGCTGTGATCCCGGAAGTGAAAATGAAAGAATGGAAAAGCACTATCAAAAAAATAAATGAAAAATTTAAGGGAGAAAAAGTTGAGGTTTCGGACGAGGAAATTAAAAAGGAAATAAATAAAATTGCTGAAAGCAGAGCCAAAATAGTTACAGTAAATCGGGAAGCAAAAAATGAAGACAGTGTGCTTGTTGACTTCAGTGTTCTCCGGGATGGTGTTCCGATTGAGAATGGAATTAGTAAAAATCATCCGCTTGTTTTGGGAAAAGGATTTTTTATTCCTGGCTTTGAGGAAAATATCATAGGAATGAAAGAAAATGAAGAGAAAAAATTTACTTTGAAATTTCCGAATGAATATCACGAAAAAAGCTTGGCAGGAAAAGAAGCGAATTTCGAAGTAAAATTGAACTTGGTTCAGGAAAGGCAAATCTCAGAAATAAATGATGATTTTGCCAGATCTCTCGGAAAATTTGAAAACCTGGAAAAACTCAAAGGCAGTATTAGAGAAGGAATAGTTGAAGAAAAAGAAAAAGAGGCTAAAGAAAAAAGAAGAAGTGAATTCTTGGAAGGTCTCATTAATCTTTCCGAAACAGAACTTCCTGAAGTTTTGGTGCAGAGTGAACTTTCCAAGATGTTCCAAGAGTTTGAGATGCAACTTGCTCAAATGGGAATGGACCTGGATAGTTTTTTGGAAAAAATGAAAAAGACCAAGGAGGATTTGGAAAAAGAGTGGAGAATCCAGTCGGAAAAAAGAGTAAAATCAGCTTTAATTCTGGAAGTGATTGCCAAAGAGCAGGATATTAAAGTTGAAAATGAAAAAGTTGAAGAAGAAATGAACAAAACTCTTCAATATTACAAGAAGGAAAAAGATCTGGAAAAGAATATCGATCTCGGAAGATTGTATGATTATACAAAAGGAGTATTAACCAATGAAAAAGTTTTCGAGTATCTGGAAAAAATGTAAATTTTTTAAATTTAAAGCCTAATTCAAAATGTCACAAAAAAATTACAATCAATATCTGATTCCTTCTGTGATAGAGAAGACAAGCTATGGGGAACGCGCTTATGATATTTACTCGAGGCTTTTGAAAGACAGGATAATTTTTCTTGGTAGTGCAATCGATGATGGAGTGGCGAATTCAATAATTGCCCAACTTTTATTTTTAGACTCGCAGAATTCCAAGGAAGATATTAAACTTTACATAAATTCTCCCGGAGGAGTAGTTTCTTCAGCCTTGGCAATATACGACACGATGCAATATGTTAAGTCGGATGTTCAGACAATTTGTGTGGGATTGGCAGCTTCCGGAGCGGCACTTTTGCTTTCAGCCGGAGCCAAGGGGAAAAGATTTATTCTCCCTAACGGAGAAGTGCTTATTCATCAGGTGATGGGTGGAACGCAGGGACAGGCAACGGACATCGATATCCACGCCAAACATATTCTGAAATTGAAAGACAAGCTGAATAAAATTATGGCCAAGCATACCGGACAGAGAATTGAGAAAATAATTAAAGACACTGACCGGGATTATTTTATGAGTGCTGAAGAAGCGAAGGAATATGGAATTGTGGACAAAATTATCAAATAACATCTAACAGTTAGTAGTTTATATCAAAAAATTCCGAGTATTCGGAATTTTTTTGTGATCCTTTGCGTGTTTTATTTTTTCCAAAGCATTTCGAATTTTTCAACGTCGGATAGAGAACTATTTCAATATTGGCAATAAACTTTCCCCCCCCATTTCTGTCGGTTTTTCAATTCCCATCAAATCCAGAACAGTCGGTGCGATATCACTGAGAAGCCCTCCGATTTCATTTTCGTCCTGCCTGATTTCCTCCGGCTTTTTATTGTGGTGGTTTTCAGGAGTCAAAAACCAAAGAGGAACAGGATTGGTCGAATGTTCAGTATTAATCTGGCCCGTATTGGGGTTTGTTATTTCTTCAATATTCCCATGGTCAGCAGTAATCAGAAGACAACCTCCTGCATTAAGAACTACAGGAATAAGAAGCGACAGGACCTTATCAAGCGATCTTACCGCCTCAATGCAGGCTTTTTCGTTCCCAGTGTGTCCCACCATATCAGCATTAGCATAGTTAATCAGGATAAAATCGTATTTATTTTTTTTGACAGACTCAATCACTTTTTCTGTGATTGGAGCAGCGCTCATTTCTGGAGACTCATCAAACTTTGAAACCGATGGGGAAGGAATTAAAATCCGGTCTTCATCCGGCCAAGGTTCCTCTTCTCCACCATTGAAAAAATAGGTCACATGAGCATACTTTTCGGTCTCAGAAATACGAAGCTGATTCTTTTTGTTCTGGCTTAAAACTTTTCCCAGTCCATTGGTCACTTCTTCTTTTGGAAAGATTATATTAACCGGAAGATCTTTTTCATATTCGGTCATTGTGGCAAATTCCAATTTCAGCGTTGCCCCTCTTGGGAATTTTTCAAATCCCGGTACGGTAAAAGCAGTGGTAAGTTCCCTGGCTCGATCTTCGCGGAAGTTAAAAAATATTACGGAGTCATTTTCTTTGATGAGTGCTATCGGGTTTCCATTTTCCGTGACAGTTCCCGGTTCAATATATTCATCGGTTATTCCCTTAACATAAGAATCTTGAAGATACTGGATCGGATCTTTAATTTGCTCTCCCTTGCCTTCCACAAGCATTTTATAAGCTTTTTCTATCCTATCCCAATTGTTATTTCTATCCATTGCCCAATTCCTTCCGCAAACTGTGGCTATTTTGCCAATTCCTATATCCTTCATTTTTTCTTCGACTGTTTTAAGTGTTTTAACTCCGGAAGTTGGCGGTGAGTCTCTTCCGTCAGTAAAGGCGTGGATAAAAACTTTTGACACATCGTTATTTTTTGCAGCTTCTAGTATGGCATAAAGATGATCAAGATAAGAATGGACAGAACCGCTTCCGATAAGTCCCATCAGGTGAAGGCTTCCATTATTCTTTTTGGCGTTTTCAAAAGATTTAAGCAGCACAGGATTTTTTTCAAAAGATCCATCCTGGATGGATAAAGATACGCGGGGAAGATTTTGGTACATTATTTTTCCAGCTCCTAGGGTAATGTGGCCGACCTCGCTGTTCCCGCATTCTCCCCAAGGAAGCCCGACTGAAATTCCTGAAGCTTGAAGGGTGGTCATTGGGTAAAAATTATTCAGTTTCTCTATGGTGGGAAGAAGAGTTGTTTTTAGAACGTTTCCCTGAGTATTGTTGCTAAGCCCCCAACCATCAAGAATTACTAAAACTACTGGTTTGTACATAATTTGTTAGCTTATTTTTATTTATTTCCTATTTATAATACTATTTTTTAAATGTTTTGACAAAGGGGGTAATATGTAATATCATTTCTTTGAAATAACAAGTAAGTTAATTTGATAGATAAGTCGATTAATTTTTTGAAAATAATGGAAAAATCTAAAAAATAACAATTTTTTTGCTTTATGACTTATCGATTGAGTATAGAAAAAATATATGGAGATAAATTTTACGATTTTAATCGTCGGATTTTTAACACTTTCAATTGGATCTGTCTTGGGTTACCTTGCAAGACAAACCATTGCTAAAAAACAACTTTCTACTGCTGAAGGAAAAATAGAAAAAATGCTTGAAGAAGCTGAGAAAAAATCTCAGGAGGTTACTTTAAACGCAAAAAACAAGGCTCTTGAAATTTTAGAGGAAGCTAAAAACAAAGAAAGAGAACGGGAAAATCAAATAACCAGGTTGGAACAAAGACTGGAAAAAAGAGAAGAGACTATGGATCAAAGGATAGATGAGCTGGAGAGAGGAAAGAAGCATCTGGAGCAAAAAGTTGAAGAAGTGAAAAGGATAAGACAGGAAGCTGAAGACTCAAGAAAAAAAGAATTAGCTAGGCTTGAAAAAATAGCCGGACTTTCCAAAGAACAAGCCAAAAAAGTATTACTTCAGCTTACAGAAGAGGAAAACAGAGGACTTATTTCAGAAAGAATAGCCAAGCTGGAAAAAGAAGGGAAAGAAGATCTTGAGAAAAAGGCTAAGTCGATCATGACCCAGGTAATTCAAAAATATGCAGGCTCTCACGCTTCGGAAGTTTCTACGACCACAGTTTCACTTCCTTCTGATGAAATAAAAGGAAGGATAATCGGAAGAGAGGGAAGAAATATTAAGGCCTTGGAAAAATTAACTGGAGTGGAAATCATTGTGGATGATACTCCGGAAGCGGTAGTTATTTCCGGATTCGATCCGATTAGAAGAGAAACGGCGAGATTGGCTCTTGAAAAATTAATGGAAGATGGAAGAATCCATCCTACTAGAATTGAAGAAGCGGTAAATTTTGCCAAAAAGGAAATTGATGCCAAAGTTAAAGAAGCGGGTGAAGCAGCCGCTTATGATGCTGGCATAGTTGGCTTGGATCCTAAGCTGGTGTATATACTTGGAAGGTTAAGATACAGGACTAGTTATGGACAAAATGTCCTTATTCATTCATTGGAAGTAGCTCATTTATCCGGAGCTTTAGCTGCAGAATTGGGTGCAGATGTGGCAACAGCCAAAAAAGCCGGTATGCTTCATGATATCGGGAAAGCCATTGATCATGAGGTTCAAGGAACACATATCGAAATCGGTGTTAAGATACTTGAAAAGTTTAAGATTTCCAAACAAGTTATTGATGCAGTTAAATCTCATCATGAAGATTATCCTTTTGGAAGCCAAGAAGCTTATATCGTCGCCGCTGCCGATGCCATTTCTGCCAGCCGACCAGGAGCCAGAAAAGACACTTTGGAAAATTATCTCAAGAGATTGGAAGAATTAGAAGGCGTGGCTAACTCTTTCCCAGAAGTGGAAAAATCATATGCTATTCAAGCGGGAAGAGAAATTAGAGTTTTCGTAAAACCCGACAAATTAGATGATTTGGGCTCAATGAAATTAGCCAGACTTATTGCCGATAAAATTGAACAAGAGCTTAGATATCCAGGAGAAATAAAAGTCAATGTTCTTCGTGAAACAAGATCAATCGAATTCGCAAGATAATACTATAGTGTATAATATGGAGTGCATGGTAATTTTATCTCAAGCCATATGTTTTGTATCTATGGAGCAGTTGCCTTATTTAAGAAGTATTATATAATAAAGTAAACCTTAACTTTTCCCAACGGGACTAGGAATGGAGGTGTTACAATATGGCACAAAATATCAATAAAGATTCATTGGTTGATTCCATATCGACAAAAACTGATCTTTCAAAAAAGGATGTGGAAATGGTAATTGATACTATGGTTGATGTTATAACTGAACAATTGAGGCAGGGGAACAAGGTAACTCTGACCGGGTTTGGGGCCTTCAGGGTTTCAAAGAGAGCTTCTAGAGAAGGAATCAATCCTCAAACTAAACAAAAAATACAAATTCCCGCTATGACTCTTCCAAAATTTACTGCTGGAAAGGCTTTGAAAGAAGCTGTAAAGTAGAACTTTATACATAGAACAAAAACAAAAGATAGCAATGAAATCCCGCTTGAGTCGGGATTTTGTTGTGGATAAACTGGGGATAGGCTTAATTGAAACTAAGTTAGTGTTTCAGACAACATTTTTATTAAAGAGGCTTGTTTACTCACTAAAAACAACTTACGGATACAAAATACTTGCTTTTTCCTTTAATATGGCGCTGATTTGGATTGGGATTGACATATTTTTCAAGAAATGTTAACATTTCATGGTAAAAAGAAAATTACTTCTTGCAATTTTTTAGTTTATCTGTATAATAAGAAAATACTTGTCAATCCCGTTAAATCGGGACCAAGGGGGCAATGAATCATTTTTCTATTAATTAAATACATTTTCTAAAACCTCATTTTTAGAATTACCCTTATTCCAAGAAAATAAACGAACGAGGAAATTCTAGCTGAGGAGTGTTTTTATGCTCAAAAGTCCTAAAACTCTCAAGGTGAGGGATAATTTTAGTCCCTCCTCCTCTCTTTCTAAGAGAAAATTTTTCAAAAAAAGTTTGGTCGTATCACTTCCTAATCTTATTGAGGCTCAAACGGTTTCCTACCAGTGGTTTTGGGACAAGGGCCTGAAAGAACTCCTTTCTGAAATTAATCCAATCAAGGATTTTACAGGAAAAGACCTGGAACTTACCCTTGAGGATTATTATTTGGATGAACCGAAATATGATGAGCTTACTGCTAAAGGGAAGAATATATCTTATGAATCCCCCCTTAGAATTAGAGCTAAACTTCTTATTAAAAAAACCGGTGAGGTAAAAGAACAGGAAATATATCTTGGTGATTTTCCTATTATGACAGACAGGGGAACTTTTATTATCAATGGAGTTGAAAGAGTCGTTGTCGGACAGCTGATCAGAAGTCCTGGTGTATTTTTCACGATGGAATATCAAAAAGGAAAGAAGCTTTTCGGAGCCAAAATTATTCCTAATCGAGGAGCTTGGCTTGAAATCGATACTGATTTAGAAGGAGTCATTTCTGTGAAGATAGACCGAAAAAGAAAAGTTCCAATCACTTGTCTTCTTCGGGCTTTTGGATATGGAGGCGATGGGGCTATTTTAAAAGAATTTTCTGATGTTGATACGGGAGAAACAAAATATATCGAAACTACGATTAAAAAAGATCCAGCCAAAAATCAAGGAGAAGGATATAAAGAAGTTTATAAAAGAATACGTCCAGGAGATTTGGCCACAGAAGAAAATGCTAAACAAGTTATTGATTCAATGTTTTTTAATTTTGAAAGATACGATTTTGGAAATGTCGGAAGATATCGTTTGAACCAAAGGCTCAACATTAATATCCCTGATAAAGAAGAAAATCGAGTTTTGAGAATTGATGACCTTGTTTTAATTATCAAAGAAATTATTAAGCTCAACAACGATCCTATGGCAGAGCAGGATGATATTGATCATCTTGGAAACAGAAGAGTAAGAGGTGTGGGAGAGCTTATTCAAAATAAACTAAGGCTAGGTTTCAATAGGATGAATAGAAATATCAAGGACAGAATGAGTACCTGTGATATTTTAACTGTCATTCCCGGCCAACTTATAAACTCAAGGCCGGTAGCTGCCGCTATTAAAGAATTTTTTTC
>ERZ795055.4337-NODE-4337-length-10007-cov-3.704984_pt1 | contig 10007 bp, 11 predicted proteins | sample MGYA00375139_ERZ795055 | MGnify/ENA primary metagenome ERZ795055 (study PRJEB30184, sample SAMN05720283) | anaerobic digester metagenome | isolation source: active sludge of municipal wastewater-treating anaerobic digesters | place: USA | collected 2015-01-23 ...
TATCCGTAGTTCATAAAGAGTATCTCAGCATTCTTGTCAACCTTGTTAACATACCAGTACCAAATTCGGAAGAAGTTTTCGCGTAAGTTTAGTTTTAAAGCCATATGGTTGGGTTAAGTTTAATTTTTATCGGATAGGCTGTATAGGCGTTTACGAACATTTTGTGCCCAATCCCAGTGCGTTAAGGATTTATCAAATGTTTGGTAAGGTATTGGTTCTCCAATCTTTACCTTTATGGTTTTATTGCGCTTTTTGAAAAATTCGCGAGGTAACAGAATTAACTCCAAATTAATGTTGATACCAAGCAATCGTCTTAGCAAGAATATTGTGTAGAATAAGTTTGAGTTTCTTCCATAAAAATAAATGGGTACGATATCGCGGTTGCTGGCAATAGATTTGGTGATAAAACTTTTTTGCCATTTCGTATCCTGTACTTTTCCTGAGTACAGCCGTGATACCTCGCCTGCAGGGAAGTGGGTTATGGGAACTTCAGTATAGTAGGTTTCGTCAAGTGCTTTAAGGTATTCTTTCGATGAGCCTTCGAAAACATTCACTGCGGCAATAAAAGGGTGTAACTGAGGAATTAACATAAAAGCATCGTTAGCTATTGCTTTTATAGATCCGTATTTCCCTGATACAATATGGGTTAGTACTAATCCGTCTATTAGACCGAAAGGATGATTTGCCACAAAAATACATTTGCCATTTTCGGGGAAGTTCTCCTTTCCTTCAACCTCAATTTTTATATTATACTCTTCAATAATCTTAATAAGGAAATCTCGTCCAATAGAGTCTGAATGCTTGTTTAAGAATCTGTTAATCTCCTTTTGCTTAATGATTTTTACTATTAACTTTACTATAAACCCAGGAAGTTTGTTAAGTAACTTCGAGTTACTCTCCTTAATTGTCTTTTCAACGTTAATATACTTAATTTCATTGCTGTTCTGCGCCATTTATTCAAAAGAAGTATTCATTTGTTATACAAGTAAATTTATTACCATAAGCCCAATATTCTCGAATCCCACAACGATAAATGTACGGAAAGGGCTTGCTAATAGCAACTATTTGTTGTTAAATATTAATCAGTTGAATTATTTTGTTTGCAATGATAACATGGTCAATACAATATCTCTTAGTAATAATTTAAAGAGATACGCTAACCTCCAAATTCGTTTGTCTATTCAATTATTACAATTTGTAGAACCTAGAAATGGATTAATGATGATTACCTATGTTTAAAACACACTTCCATTCTCCATCAATTTTTTTCCAGATATCAATAAATTTAGTGTGTACTAAGGCTGGACCATCGGGTGTTTGCTTAGAAATTTGAGAATGACACCTCACATATGCTAAATCTCCAGATGTTGATATCTCAATGTCATCTATTTCATATTGATAGGTATCGAAAAGAAGATTTTTGTCATCAAACCAAGCAGTTAATACTTTCTTAAATGCTTCCGGGCCTTTGTAAGCAGGAATGTTTGGATCCATAAAATAAGCATCAGAACTAATAAAACTAAGATTAGTTTGGATATCCTTCATTTTAACTGCTGCAGACCATTGATCTTCAAGTTTGCGAAGCGCCTCTACCTCGTTTGCAATGTCGACTTTTGGAGTAGATGAGCATCCTATTAAAAATGGTAGGATACAAATTGATAATAATATTGTTCTCATTATTTTAATATTTAGTTTGACCTTAAAATGTTAACTAATTAAAGTTACAAACATTTCAACCATAAGTCAACTTTGTGAGAATGAAAAAACTAAATATCATTTGCTCGAAAGTTTGATGAAGATGAATAGAATTTTATGTATATCTAGGTATTATTTCTCCTTGTAGGTTGGATATTGAAAAGTTATGGAATAATAGAGTGGGATTTCCGGATAAGTTTTGCTATTCCGCTAACTAAAATCCTATTCGGTAGCCAACTGTTAAGCCTTGGTACTTTTTGCCCACCAGAGCATTTAGGTTTACTTTTTGGTACTCAAAGCCAAGATTAAAAACTAGGTTTACCTGCGGGCTAATATCGGGGATGTTTACCACACCAATGCCTGGGGTTATTGAGAATGTGTTAATATCGCACAGTCGCTTCAAATCCTTGTATAAATTCTTATAGCCAGTATAAAGGCTGTCTGCTGTTAAAAGCATCGCTTTTTGACTTTTAATAAGGGTATCTGCGCTGTTTTCAAACTTTTCGGAAGCATCAATAATCTTTGTCAGTTCTGCAATTTTAATGGAATCCTCATGTGCCAGTACTTTGTAGTATTTTAGGTCGGCAATTATCTTTTTTAGGGTTTCGGTGGGGACAAGTATGGCATTTGCGCTAGCAAAATCAACTGTCCCATCGTTTACTTTGGTGCCACGGTGCTCTACGCCGTTAATGGATAACTTGGCATCCTGTGCGTTTAGTTTTAGCGCTAGCAGCGCAAGTATTAGGGTTAAATAGTATTTCATTATTTGTAGGAGTTTAAGATTTCGTATACTTCTTCCTTGGTTATATTTTCAGGGTTCTCTCGTTCTTTACGGGCAACTTCAATGCGTGCATCGGCTTCCATGATGGCTTTACGCGATTCTTGCTTTACGCGTTCCAGTTCTGCCTTTAGCTTGTTGTAGTCGTCCTCCAGTATTTGGTTATTGTCCTTCATATCACTGTAGCGTTTCTCAATCTCCTCTAGCTGATTTTCGCGCTCTTCCAACTCTTGCAATAATCGCCTTTTGGCAATTGCTTTTATGGCAATAATGCCTCCAAGCGCGGTAAGGCCAAGCAGTAATCCCCACGATTTTTTGCTAGTCAGTTTAAAATCCTTTAGCACCAATAATATGAGCACAATAAATACAACAGCAATTACTGCTATCTCTATGTTTTCGCGTTTAAGTATGCTTAGTAGTTCCATGGTTTTAAGTTTTTACGATTTCTTTTTACCTGCTTTCTCAATTTTACCAATGATATTGTGCTGTGGCTCAACACCTACAGCGACCAATACTGCCGATATTACTACTCCAAGCAGCACATTATGCTGGAAAAAGGCAACTGTGGCTGTAGAAATTGAATCGGAGCCAATTGTTACGCGCGATATGGCATCAATCATAGTTATGTCAAAACCGTAATATAGCACCAGAACAAGTACCAGCGAAATTATACTAGAGCATATTCTGCAGTATATCTGCAACGATTTTGTTCGGATTGTTTGGGCCGATATTATCATTTTTCCACCCGTATAGGCTGGTTCAGTTACCACGCCCCACAGTAACCAGTTAAACATTTTATTTACTTTGGTTGATGAGTCGAAATTGTAGAGCCTATCCAGTTTGTCGCGGTACTTTTCAGCACGGTTATTCCATACGCGGTAGCGTTTCCATTTTAAATCGCAGTAGTTGAAAATACTTACGAATATTTCTACGGCCCGCTCAACAAATACTGCCATTAGCAGGTATATGAAAAATATATAGGTTGCTTTGGTTATTACATCAACTGTTTCCATAGGTTATATTTTTGGCATAACACGGTTCTTATTCTTGAATTGCTTAAGCGCCTCGTTAAACTCGGGACTATTGTTCCACTTGCTCAGGTAGAAGTTTATTTTGGTTTGGAAGTTTTGATGCGGGAAATTACTTCCGGGACAGGCCTTATCGGCTATGCAGTAGTGCGGGATAATTCCTTTGGGGTTTTGGAGTTTGGTTTCGTAGTGATACTCCACGGGTACATCGTGCATTTTTACCCATAGCGCAACAACACGGGCAGCGGCCTCTAGTTGCGCATTAGTGGGTTCGGTTATTCCTTTATTACTATTAACATTGGAGTTTGGTATTTTTGGGTCAGTTTCGAAGTTACCCTGGAATGCTAATCCCATTGAGTGCCCGTTATGCCTAACGGCGTGATTCCCGAATCTGTCCCACCTGCAAATAACCCTGATTGTTCCATCCTTAAAAACCACGCAGTGGTAGCCTGTAAGCCATCCTTTGCGGTCAAACTCCTTGGTTAACTCAATGTAAGGAGCATCGGAGTGGAAACAGGTGTGGTGGTAGGTAATTAGGTCAATCTTGCTGGTAAATCTGTGCGTATGCTCCAAGCGCTCGGGGCGGTCGCCTTCGTCGTAGGTAAATCCAACGATCTCCTCAATGGATTGTGGTGCTTTGCCCAAATCGGTTGATTTTGAACTTGGAGCGGAAGAGGGAACCTCAGATTTTTCTTTTTCCTTCACAATCTCCTCCATAAGTTCGCTCTTCTTAACTATTAGTTTGCGGGTCATTAGAAAGTTCATTAGGAAGTTAATGGGTTTGCTACCCGCACCAATAATAATACCTGTAAATACAAACTCCAGCAATGCTGATAGGCTTCGTGTTTCGTACTCAACAGGGCTTAGGTCAGTTATAAATGTCCAAACAGAAAATTTAGTTATATAGCAGCCTGTTATGGCTATTAGCGTTCCGAGGATTTGCATCCAGAACTCCTTTTTGATATTGGTTTCCTTCAGTTGAGCATCAAAACGTGCTTGTTCGTCGCTAATTTCCTCGTGAGTAAGGATTTTAACCACATCAAAGTTCGATTCCTTGAAATCCGTTTTTTTGCTTGAGTTAGGAATAATTTCTCTAGGGTCCTTATCGGTGGTTGATTTTAGAAGGATTTCATTTTCCTCAATGGCCACAGCCAACGTGTTTTGCTTCTCCTTTAAATCCTTAGCAGCATGAAATTCTGTGGAATTTTTAAGGAGCGTTAGCCTGTTTAATGCTTTGTTGAAAAAGGTTAGAAACCTTTCCAGCATCAACGCGGCACCCAATAATGCTGCAAGTTTTACAATTATTGGGGTTAGTTCAATTAGTTCTTTGTTAGGCATATAGGTTATAGTTTTGTTTAGGATAGTTGGCGATATCTTAAGTTATTGTTTGGTTTGTTAGCATAAAACTATACTATTTTTTTGAAGTGGCAATTTGGCTGTTTATAGTTTAATAGGATTTAGATAGAAATTGTTACTCTTGAAGGGTGCAATCAAAAAGAAGGGAGATATCAGTAAAATTTAGTAATAAACCATGACTTTTTGTTTATAAAGTCAAAACAATCATTATCATAAAATCAAAAGAGGTGTTTCAAAAACTGAAACACCTCTTTTGATTTTGTGTGATAAAAATTACTTTTTAACAATTTCAACTCTCCTGTTTTTAGATCGTCCGGATTCAGAGCGGTTATCGGCAACAGGTTTTTCCTGCCCCCAGCCAACCGACGATAGGCGCTCTTTATTAATACCCTTTGCAATTAAAGCATTCATAACCGCTTTGGCTCGTTGGTCGGAAAGGGTTTTGTTGTCGTTGGCGTTTCCAACATTATCGGTATGACCCTCGATGCTAACGTTCAAGTCTTGATTGCTGCTAAGCAAGCTGTAGATTTCATCAACAATTGGAAGCGATTCATCCTTAATAGTCGATTTTCCTGTGTCGAATAGTATGTCTAGCGCAATATAACCATCGGTATTCAATGCTTCAAGCATTTCATTGGCTTGGATTGCTTGCACCATTGCCTGTCTTTCAACAACTGTTATGTAGTATTCAGGTATGCTCGACTCAATCTTAATCCATGTTTCCTTACCATCCTTGGCAACTTTAGCGCAGATAAAGCTGTAGCTATTTCCGCTTTCCACAACTTTTCCAACAATTGTTGCATTAATTTTCTTTAAAGCATTCTCAAAATTTCTAAATACCTGCAGGTTAGAAACTTCCGCTGCGCCATCATTTAAATTATAGGTTAACTGATAGAACTTGCCTTCCACGTTCTCTCTTTTAGCCTCTCCATCAGTGCTATTTTCGATGGTGAATTGGTAGGCATCAAATTCCTTTACATCGCAACTGGCTATGTGGAAATTTGGCATTCTGTTAAACATTGGGTAATCCTTGCACCCTTCAATATCCTCGCTCTGAGCAAAAGCAAGGTTAGCAAACAAAGTAACGCATAAAGTAAATAATGTGATTTTTTTCATTTCTCGAAATTTAGTTATTAATATGGTGTTAGACTGTTTGTGCGGCATTTGAATATTATTTACCAAGACTTTGCAGAACATTTTTCCAAAACACAGCATCTTGGTAGATTTGATATGTTTTGCTGTCTATAAAAGAATCTGAATTATTTGAAGTTTTGTAATACCTTGGTTTATCCTTAATTGAGTTGTTTGATAAGTTCCATTCAATACAAATTATTTGTAGTTTATTGGAGTTAAAATCTACAAGTTGAGGGTTGATTTTAACTAATGCTTCTCCTAAATCTTTTCTTGATTCTGGTAATAGGTTAGAGTTTTCAGATGCTTCAAGAGCATAATATGCTTGCCTTTTCCTTTCTAAAGTTGACATCCCTGCAAGTTCACTCCTTAATTTTTCTATATTACTTTTGTGCATAGCAATACTATTGTCATAGGCTTCATTGGCCACATTAAGGTCGTCGGAAGAGGCTTCAAGCGCCTTATTTGCTTCTTGAATTGATTTTTTGAACTCTTCTGCAGCCTTTTTGTCGTATTTGAGCAATTCGTTATATGCACGTTCAAACTCTTCTTGCTGCTGTTTTTTCTGCTCGTTTCCAGTTAAGTTATCAACATCTTCTTTGTACTTCGTCTTGTCTTTGGTATCGTTCTTTATTTTTTTTTCTAAATCAGCAATCAATGTATTAATGTATTCCTCCTGTGATACAGGAAGAAAAATTGGCTTATTGGTATAATTTATTATGGTAATTTCACCATTGGTTGTGGAATAGATTGGGTAAGAGTAAAAATCGGCTATTTTACGAGGACAAGGATAAATATCTGAAATTATTGGAGAACCTGCCAGTTTCGTTGGATTATTCATAAAGATATAAAAGCCAGAATGAATTCTCCAGTCAACTGTAGGTGCTTCATCAATTTTGCATATTGGCGAAAGAGTTGCTTCTAACGATGCAGTAATTATATCTCTCGGTTTACTTGTACTATAATCTGTTATATCTGCAATCCATTTACTTAATGAAATTTCAAAACCAAAGGGTGGATTAAGCGAGTTAGTTTGTTTTAAAGCATTTGTGAAATTATTTAGTTTCTCGATGTATAACTTAGCCGTACTGCTAGAACTATTGTCGGGATATATATCCTTAACCGTTACTTTACCCTTTGAATAGGGCAATAACTTGTTACCATCGCTATCTAAAACAACAGTATTGATATTGTTTTGAGCAACAATAAGATTTATACTTAATAAACTGATTGCTATTAATAAAGGTAGTTTTTTCATTCCGTAATATTTTGAATAAATATTGTTTTACGCTATTTTGAAATAAAATTAAGAATAATGTTTGTGATTTTAAGATTTGAACAACTTTTTTATGTCAATTAAAACTTTCAATAAATAAAAAAGATAACTTTGCATTTACTAAAACCATTGGATGTTTAAATTTAATTCGGAGCGTGTGAGGTTAATAACTTTGGAGTAAAAACCAAGGTTATCCCTTAAATTCTACTCGGCAAGTTCTTGTCGGAGTTTTTTACTATTTATTTTATTCAAATCAGCAAAGGCTAAAACAGAACAGCCTATTGTTTCAAAATTAAATTTAAACGTCATGAGTAACGAAAATAAATCAATTCACGAGTTCGATTTTACATTAATCTGCGAGTATTTCTCAAGCATTGAACGCCAAGGCCCGGGTAGTCCCGAGGTTACAATTAAAGCGTTGAGTTTTATCGACAATCTTACAGAAAACTCCCGTATTGCCGATATCGGCTGCGGAACAGGTGGACAAACAATGACTTTAGCTCAGAATTCCCAAGGGAATATCATTGGTGTTGACCTATTTCAGAACTTCGTTGATATATTCAACACAAACGCCACTAAGTTAGACCTACAGGGTAGGGTTAAGGCTATAGTTGGTTCAATGGACAATCTTCCCTTTCGGGACGAGGAGTTTGACCTAATTTGGTCCGAAGGTGCCATTTACAACATTGGCTTTGAGCACGGTTTAAATGACTGGAACCGATTTCTCAAAAAAGGAGGCTACATTGCAGTAAGCGAGGCATCGTGGTTTACGCAGGAGCGACCAGCTGAGATAGAGAAATTTTGGGTAGATGCCTATCCCGAAATTGACACTATTCCCAATAAAGTTGCCATAATGCAAAAGGCAGGTTACGTTCCGGTTGCCACATTTATTCTGCCTGAGAATTGCTGGGTAGAGCATTTCTACGTACCGCAAACTAAAGCGCAGGAGTTATTCCTTAAAAAGTATGCAGGGAATAAAACTGCCGAGGATTTAGTTGCCAACGAACGCCACGAGGCGCAACTGTACGCTAAATACAAGGAGTTTTACGGTTATGTATTCTATATTGGAAAGAAAATATAGATGATTTGCTAATATTTTTAACCACAAAGGCAAGCAAGGATTATCCTTTGAGCGCCTTTGTGGTTATATTATTTATAAAGTAGAGCCTAGAGTCAGTGCTACTTATCAACAATCTCCCTACCAAACGGAGTTAACGCTAACGATGCAAGCTTTAAATGCTGCCTAGCAAACGGAATCCCTATAATTGTAATGGCCAGTAAAATTGCTAAAAGTACGTGCGAAAGACATATCCATATTCCGCCAAATATCAGCCAAATAATATTCATAATGGTAGATAAACAACCCGGAGAGCCCTTTTTGAATGTTACCTCCTTGCCAAATGGCCATAGCGCCAAAATACCCAACTTTAGGGTTTGTAAGCCGAACGGAATCCCAATAATGGTTATTATTAGAACAAAACTTGCGGCAAAATATTCAATAGCAATAAAGATTCCACCAAAAACAAGCCAAAAGATATTCCCTATAAATCGCATACTATTAGTAAAGTGTTGTTACGAAGTGCTAAAGTAGTAAAAACTTATTTGAATAGTCAATAGTCCATGGTCATTAACTATGTTTTTTTAAAAATGTTGGTATATACACTACAAAATTGCCTCTTTTGGCGCGCGTCTAAAGGATGCGTGGATTAAATGATATGGCACTCATTATAAGACTAGAATAAACTAAAAAAAATTAAAATTATGCTCAGAAAGTCAAGTAGTGATAAAAAAGGCAGGCGTTACAAACGCGCGCCAGCAAGTGCGTGAACAGATAGCGTTAACTATTCTGGAATAGTAATCTCGAAATTCAGGTATTTTTTACAAACCGCATTAAAACTTGGAAAAGCCTCAGGTTGACGGGCTATACTTTCGTTTAATGATGTAACACAATAGGCTTTGGTAATTTCTAAAAGTTCATCGCTTATTTCATCGGCATTGTAAGGTCCTAGAAAAACCGTAGCAGCATCATCTAATACTTGGTACGCTTCGGGTTGACGGGCAATAGCGTCAAATAAACTGCTAAAAGCAGCTCCTCTGGCTTTTCCCCTTTGCACTATAGCCTTGTCCGATAGTGGAAGCAATTCGGTGTAGTCGTTGTAAATTAATTTGGTTGCATTCATTAGAACTTCATACGCTTCGGGCTGACGGGCAATAGACTGAAATAAACTGCCAACCTGCTCTATTTTACTTGCCTTTAAATCAAACTCTTCATCAGGATTTTCAACATACTCAGTTTTTGTACACGAAAATGCCATTAGAACTAAAAACAGCGGTAGTAATAGCTTAATTGTCTTCATAAAAAGTTTTTTAGGGTGAATTTCTCAACTGTGAACTATCCTTTAAAAGTAGTTATTAAAATTTTAAAACAGTAATATAAATCCGTGTATTATTATATTCTATTACTCTTTACCAGTTTTACTTGAATACAGTTCTTGTATTGTATTAAATGTAAATAGCACGCGTTACAAACGCGCGCCAGCGAAGGTAAAAACAATCAAAACAACAATCCAACGCATTAGTAATAGCCAAAAGTCCCCTCTATAACCGCCAGCAGGCGGGGAGAGAGGGGATTTAGGGGTGAGTCTCCTATTTACACCTAGCAAAATATTAAAAGTAAATGGCACGGATACATATCCGCGCAAGCAAGGCGCGTGTCATGTAAAAATACCACACTCTTAATAAG
>ERZ795055.4341-NODE-4341-length-10002-cov-5.277772_pt1 | contig 10002 bp, 1 predicted proteins | sample MGYA00375139_ERZ795055 | MGnify/ENA primary metagenome ERZ795055 (study PRJEB30184, sample SAMN05720283) | anaerobic digester metagenome | isolation source: active sludge of municipal wastewater-treating anaerobic digesters | place: USA | collected 2015-01-23 ...
ACAATCCCCCACGTGTAGCGTTTCGCTCGCCTATGGGGCAGAGCCGGCAAGGGGATGGCAATGCGAATGTTCGGGGGCCCGGGCGTTGGCCCGAATCTTTCTTTCTTTCTTTCTTTCTTTCTTTCTTTCTTTCTAGCTCGCTAGCGCTGGTTGCGGGTTGCGGCACTGATACCGACCTAGCAGCGCCCATCATCAATAAAGGCGTTGTGGGGGTGCAAGGCGGCAAGCTCTCCACCGCAGGCAGCGACGCATCCCAAGCGACTGACAGCGCGGGTACAGATGCACAGGCCACCGACGTCGCGGTGTTTGAGGCCGAGGTGCCGGCTGATGCCGTGGGTGAGGACACCGAGCTAAGCGTGGCCGAGGCTCAAGCAGGTGACGAAGCCGTGCAGCACGCCCCAGAGAAGCTCGGCCCGGCCTACAAGATGGGCCCGGAGGGCACGGCGTTTGCCAAAAAAATCAAGCTCCATATCAAGTGCCAGAAGAACACGCGGCCGCTCATTGCCAGCACCAAGCTAACGCTTTCGCAGTTGAAAGATGGCACCTGGGAAGCGCTCGAAGGCGCAACCTGGAATCCTGAGAACTGCGACGCTGAAGGGCTTACCCAACAGACCGGCACGTTTGCGCTTGTGCCCGATGCGGCCGTGCCCTCGATTGACGATGCGCAAGGCACGGATTTCACGGTGGGCAATCTGCGCGTGCAAACCAGCGTGCAAGTGCAGGCATCGATAGCGGTTTCTGGCGATGGCATCCGCATGGAGCTTGCGGCCAAGGGCAATTCCAAGAAGGCCACGGTGACGCTTTCGGGTTTGCGGCCGAAGGGGGATGTTTACGTTTTTGACGGCAGCTACGACAAGAAGACGGTCGGCAAGTCTGGCGCCGATGGCTCGTTTAGCTATGAGCAAAGCCTAAGCAAGGAGACGCGGCTTGTGTGGGTTCAGCCGGTGCCGGCGACGATTTACCTCAAGGCGGATGGTACAGGTTGTAGCTCTGCTGGCGGCACGTGGAATGGGAAAGGCCTGAGGTGCACGCTCAACAAAGGTGTTGATACAGGAATTCAAATTGATGGCGCGGACGTCAGTCTCGACTGCGGTGGTTGGACGCTTCTTGGAAATCGCACCGGCGCGGGCGTCATCGCGAACGCTCGGGGGGTCCGAGTTCAGAACTGCGAGATCAGCGGGTTTGATATCGGTGTCATCATCAAGGCCGGATTTGCCTCCGTCTCTGTTAGCAGAAATCGCTTTGATGTCACGACAGACGCGTTGCAGGTCTATGGTACGAACGCTAACGTTTACGACAACGTGATGTCGGGCACGATGATTGGTGGCCATACTCTCGCTCGGCCGGCCTACGGGCTACGCACCGCGCAACCACTCAAGTTCTATTTGAACGATGTGAATGCCACGACCAAGAACGTGTACTACACGGTTTCGACTCCGGCGATCGCCCTCGACAACGGCAGCACGACAGCTCGCAAGGGCAACTACTGGGCACACAATTGTTCGACAACGCCTACGGGGCCATGGTTTGTGGCAGCAACTGACGCCAACAACTCCGCAGTCAGCGATGGGGCGCCGTTTGGCGTGCCGTTGCATTACTGGGATGGCACCAAGGTGGTCGCTGTAAGCTCCACGATACCCACGGGTTGTGCCGCGGACGCCGACAGGGACGGTTACGCCGCAACCGCGTACGGCGGCAATGACTGCGATGACAGCAGAAGCTTCATCAACCCCGGGCGGTCCGAGGTCTGTGACCTCGCCGACTTCGACGAGGACTGCGATACAAAGGCCGATGATCAAGATACGGGCGGAGCAACGGGAAAGTCGACCTGGTACATCGACGCGGACAACGATGGCTACACGCCGGCCAACCACCTGGTGAGGTGCGATCGCCCAAGCTCGAGTTACAAACTGCGGTCCGAGCTGCTGGCGTTTGGTTCGGGGAATGAAGACTGTCGTGACGACCGCGCGGAGACGCACCCCGGCGCCGCGGAGGTACCCGGCGATGGCATCGACCAAAATTGCGACGCGGTAGACCTCTGCTACATCGACAACGACGGCGACGGCTTCGGCTCAACGCAAACTTCGAACGGCATCAGCATGGTGTGCGCGGAGGCGGGAGATCGCAGCGGGAATAACACCGACTGCAACGACGCAAACTGGGAGATCAACCCGACTACCTTGTGGTACATCGACTGCGATGGCGACGGCTACACGAGCGGCGACTACATACTTCAGTGTCTGCCACCGTCGTGCGGCCGACTTCGCCGCGAGGTCATGCCGCCGCCCGGCAGTGGTGGTTTGCACCGTGATTGTTTCGACAATCCTGGGGACGCGCAAGCTCAGGCCAGCTACCCCGGCGTCCAAGCCGCTTCCGTCCATCCCGGCGCCCGTGAAGCCTGCGATAACGTCGACAGCGACTGCGATGGCTCGCTTGTAGATGACTATCTCGACAATGACAGCAACGGCGTGCCCGACTGTTCCGACCGCGATGGCGATGGCGTTGCTGATGCCGATGACAACTGTCCTGACGATGTGAATCCCAACCAAGCAGATCAGGACAACGACGACCTGGGTGACGTGTGTGACTATTGCAACGCAGCGGGAGCGGCGACCAAGGATGTTGCGGCTACCTGCACCTCTTTCGCTCTCAATTGCGGGGTAATCTACTCGTTGCCGGGTTGTCCCAATCCGACTCCGTACAGTTGTGGCGACTGCACTGGCGGTTTGGCCTGCGGCGGTGGCGGACTTAGCAACGTTTGTGGCAGCGGCGCCATTGTGGAGGAGCCCGCGCTTCCTCCTGTTTTGGACCTGCCGGACCTGCCAGCAGACCGGGGAACGACCATCGGCGATATTGCTGGCTTTTTGTACGTCGGTGGCAATGCGCCGCAGAAGAAGAACCCGGGCGCCCCTGCGGAGTTGTCCACGGTGATCGAACCGAAGCGCATGTCAGTGCTTCGAGGCAAGGTTCTGTCTGAGAGCGTTCCTGGCAACGCAACGGCATTGCCAGGTGCCAAAGTCGAGATTCTTAACCATCCCGAGTTCGGCTACACCACGACGTTCACAGACGGTCAGTTTTTCATGGTTGTGAACGGCGGCGGGAGCCTGGTGGTGCAGTTTACAAGCACTGGCTATATCACCGCGCAGCGCACTGTCGTCGCGAGCTCCGAGCAATTCGCAATTGTGGATGATGTTGTGCTGGTGCCGCGAGAGGCCGCCGCCGCTGGTGGTTCGTTTGCCTTCGGGGTGAATAGCGCCTTCCACGTTGTGACTGGGCAACAGAAGAGCGACACCAGCCAAACGCGACGGCCGTATGTGTTCTTCCTCGCCGGGACACAAGCAACTGCGATCCGAAACAACGGTGCCCAGGTAGCGCTAGGTTCAGTGAACATGGGCATTACAGAATTCACGGTCGGTACCAACGGACCCGCCCGGATGCCTGGGAACCTACCGCCCACCAACGCCTATACCTATGCAGCCGAGATCGACTTTGTGGAATCGCCGCCGGACACGGCCCGTGTTGAGCTGAGTCAAGCCGCCATAGCGTACTTGAAAACAAGCGGTTTCGTGAACGTGCCGCCTGGCACGATTGTTCCAGTGGGCAGTTACAACCGGCAGACCGGCCTTTGGGAGCCGATGCCCGATGGCGTGGTTGTGCGTATTGCCGAGATCGTTAACGAGAGCGGAACCCTACGCGCTAGGTTGAGCGTGGCTGAGACGGGTTTGGGTTCTACCAGTGCAGAGCTTACTGCACGCGGTTTGCCACCAGGCGAGGTTACGGACCTTGAGAGACAAAAGCTCGCAGAGCTGTTCGTCGTGGGCGACAGGCTTTGGCGCACGCGGTTGACGCATTTCTCACCTTACGATCTTAACCAAATACCACCGGTTCTTATTCAGGAGGCTCAAGACACAATAGATGATGCTGACGTGCCACAAGAACCCGATCTACTGTGCGAAGACAGCAAACCCGGTTCGATCATCGAGTGCGAGAGCCAGAGTATTGGCGAGCATGTTGGACTCGTTGGAACCCCGCTAGAACTCTATTATCGGAGCAAGGCTGTCCGCGACAATTCACGCTCGGCGCGGGTGCAATTGCTCGGGGCTGAGTATTCTGGCGACCTTGCCCACGTTCGAGCGACGCTTCAGATCGCGGGGCGGGAGATCTCCGTCCAACTTAGCCCACGGCAGCATCTTTCGACGATTCTCACGTGGGATGGATTGGACGCCTTCGGTCGACCGGTGGTGGGGGCCCAACACGGACGTATTAGTATCGCCTACTCGTTCAACGGCACCACGTATCGGGTTCCGCGAAGCTCAGGGGAGTCTTTCGGCGCCGACGTCGTGACAGATCCCACGAGCGTCTCGATGCGTCAGCCATTTGTTTTGACACGGGATTTCCCAGTGGTTCTGGCCGGTTTCGACGTGAAGGAACCGGGACTTGGTGGCTGGAACGTTGGTGTTAACCACCGGCTGGACCGTGCTACGGGTCGCGTTCTGTTGGGAACTGGCGAGACCGTGACGGTGGGGCAGAACTTTCAACCCGTGGCGGGCGGAGGGACATCGCTCGATTTCTTGACGGGGATTCCTGTCGCAGCCGAATTGGCGGACATCGAGGATCTCCATGGTCTCTGGTCCGGGCCTGATGGGTCTCTGTATTTCAATGTGGATTCACATGGTTGTGCTGGCGCGCGCCTCAAGGATGGGTTCGTCACTGGAGTGGAGTCAGAGTACGGCTTCGATTGCCCGGGTGTCGATGACCTTCCCGACTGCGATCTCCCGCAACACGATACGTACATTGTCGGGGTGGGGCCCGACGGCAGTGTCTATCTGAACGAGACGACGGCTGATTGCTGTAACTACTCTCAATGTCCGCAACTCTCTAAGGTCTGGCGGCTGTGGCCCCAAGGAGTTCGGCCAACTGGGGCCACCTGCACCACTGGCGTGTGTTTGAGCCATGTGGTTGGTGGTGCGGCAAATTACCCAACTGGCGACGACGGTCCCGCGACTGCCGCGGGGATTTCCGGCCGAGAGTTGGTTGTTGTCGCGAGTGAGAATGGCATCATATATTTCACTGACAACTATGATACTGAACTCTATAGTCCTCGTTCCATCCGCCAAATAGATCTGGACGGCATTGTCCGGGTGTATAGCAGGAGCCTCAAAACGGCATCCAAGCCCTATCCCGGTCCCGCGGGCGTTGCACTAAATAGCCTTTGGGTCGCGTATCTAGGCGAAGCGGGGAACGGCCCGGGGCTTAACATGCTTCCCGGCGGCCGCTTGCTGATGTTGGACTACGCGACGCAGGACGATGCCAATGTTGTGGTCGTAACTGCAATTGGCGTTGACCATCTAGCTCGGGCGCTGATAGGCGACGATGTCGATTCTCCGGCCTGTGCGGCGGGCCTCTCGCCATTGTCGTGCCGGCTCAAGGCCGACAGTACAGTTCTGGACTTGGACATCGACACCACAGGTGAACCGCTGATTACCGTTGGCTACAACAATGGTTCCGGTGTCTATGATGAAGACATCTCGGTGTTGACTATCAAGGATGGCACCCTGCGGGCCGTAGCGAGCGGCATTCTTGGCCGTCAGATTCTATCGGTCGCGATGACACCCGATGGCACGCTTTGGTCTGCATCTGCTTCAACCACCGATTCCGACGATGTTCGCATTGGGCCGATGGCTGTGGGCCTTCAGGTCTCAGGCGGAATTGTCACTGTGCCATCTCCAGACGGCTCACAACTTTGGGTGTTCGACTCGGCAGGCCGCCATCTGCGCACGCGGGACGCGCTCACGGGCGCGTTGGTGTATGAGTTCGGGTACGATACGAACAACCGACTTGGTTCGGTCTCCGACGCTAACGGGTCTTTGGTCACCATTGGGCACGCTGGCAACCAGGCCACCATCACGGCGCGCACAGGGCAAATCACCACGCTGACCAAAGACGCAAATGGCTGGCTGTCGTCGATCATGACGCCCGGGAACATTGAGTATCGCCCGGTTCACAATAGTCAGGGCTATTTGACGCAACTCACCGATCCGCGAAACAACCACTACTCCTTCGAGTACGATGCTGAGTTCCCCGGTCGGCTGCGGAAGTACTCAGACCCGTATTCTGGCAGCTACACGTTTGTCCGCACGTCAACTAGCGCTGATGGCACCACGGTGAGCATGACGTCAAATGATGGTCGCACCTCGCAATACACCGTTTTGGGTGAGGCCGGGGGCGTCACACGGAGTTCCAAGCGCGGTCCTGACGGTCAGCTGGTGACAACCATTGCCGGGCCTGCCGGGTCCACAGTGGTCGTTGGTGAGGACCCAAGCCAACCTGCCACGGTCGTTTCCACGACGACCACCAAACTGGCATCCGATCCACGGTTCGGCTTAGCCGTGCCGTATGTGGCTGCAACGACTACGGAGATCGTCGCGCCGTACGCAACGTTGAGGGCCTCCGAGAAACGCGGCCCCGTTGTTCTGTTGGATCCCGCCAATCCCGAAAGCGGCGTGCAATCAATGCAGCGCTTCACGTGCATCAATGGCGCAGGTGACGCCGAGGTATGTGCCGGTGGCCAAAGGTTCACGCTTAGCTATGCGCAGACTACCGATGGCAACGGGGTGACCACCAGGCAGGCTACCTTGACGACGCCCAAGAACGGCACGTTGGTCACCAAGTTGGATGACAAGGGTCGCACAGTCAGTAGCCAACTTGAGAGCCTCGCAGCCACGGTTTACTCCTATTACTCCAACGCGTCCGAAGCGTATCGTTTTGGCAAGCTTTGGAAGGTGACCCAAGGCGATCGCGAGGTCACATTCAACTACGTCAACGACAGCACTGATGTTTCTCACGGCATGTTGGACTCGGTTGCGGGGCCGATCTCGGGGCCACCAGTTCAACAGACCTCGTTCGGTTACGACGAAGCCGGGCGGGTGAACTCGATTCTGCGCGCCGACTCGCAAACCGTGACGACGAGTTACGATGCCAACGGCAACATGGTGTCGTTAACGCCGCCTGGGAAGAACGCTCACAATCAGGACTACACGGAGGTAAACCTATTGCAGTCCTACAGCGCGCCAGGCACCGCCGCTGGTCATTCCGACGTGGCGTATCAATACACCGGTGACCGGTTGCCGCAGTCGTTTACGAAGGCCGATGGCCGAGGCGTCGTGATCAGGTACGAGCCCACGTCAGAGCGGGTCGATGCCCTTTACCAGCAGGACAACACGACGCTCGTGACCGACTTCCAGTACTACACCGCGGCCGATGGTGTACCAGCGAAGGTCGGGTTGCTCAAGACGGCTCAACATGTTGCCGGCCTGTTGGTGACCTACGACTACCTGGGCACGATGCTGTCCTCGCAGCAATGGACAGGGACTGTGGCCGGTTCGGTGTCATATGGCTATGATGGCCAGCTACGGCTGTTCTCTCAGACCGCAGGTGGTTCGGCCATTTATCATTATTATGACGAAATGCAGGCCCTAAAGAGTGTGGGCGTGGCCGAGGGCGAGAGCGGCGTGGCATTGACGTTGAAGCGTGATTACGATGCGATCCCGTTGGTTTCGCGGACCGGGCAGATTGAGTTCGCGACGCTAAGTGACGGAACGAAAGCCGTGGTCACGTCATTCGACTATGAGCCGAGTTTTGGCGAACTCTACCAACTTTGGTCGACGCATGGCAACGTTGGCGCAGCCTCGCCGACCAATCTATTCGCAGTAACCTATTCCACTCGCGACAAATTGGGTCGGGTGACACAAGCAACCGTGCGTTACCTTGTGGGGACCGTGCGGGAGACGCAGTACGATTACGCGTACGACGCCGCCGGTCGTTTGCTGAGCGTGAGCGTGACCGAAAACGGCGTCACTACCTCTGTGCGCTACTACTGTTACGATGCCAACGGCAACCGACGGGGAGTGTCGTCAACGGGAGCTACGGGCTGTTCGGCGTTTAACCAATTGGTTAACGATAGCGATCAGCTGTCGAGCTACGCCGGCAAGGCATTTACCTACACTGCCAACGGCGAAGTGGCCACGAAGGGCACGACGAGCTACGCGTACGATGTGTTCGGTAACATGCTCACCGCAGGTGCCTCGCCATCGACAGGAGTAACCTACACGTACGACCACATGAATCGCCGTGTGACACGGACCTACAACTCCATCACGCAGAAGTGGGTCTATGATTCTTATCTGCGGCCGGTGTTGGAGCTGAACGGTGCCAATGCTGTTCAGTCTCGATTTGTTTACGGCACCCGCATCAACGTTCCCGAGTACATCGTGAAGCTCGGCTTCACCTACCGCGTGCTCACCGATCACCTCGGCAGCGTGCGCATGGTCGTGAAGCTGAGCGACGGCACCATTGCGCAGCAGATTGACTACGATGAGTTTGGAAACGTGCTTAGTGACACAAGCCCGGGTTTCCAGCCTTTCGGGTTTGCAGGCGGCTTTTACGACTCTGTGACGAAGCTCGTTCACTTCGGGGCGAGGGATTACGATCCTGAGACGGGCCGATGGATGCAGAGGGACCCCATCCTATTTGGGGGCGGCGACACCAACTTGTACGTCTACGCAGCAAACGACCCGCTGAACTACCGCGATGTTAATGGGCTAACGATTCACGGTGATGGCACTCCCCAGGGCGATGCTGATGTCGAGGGTTTGGTAACAAGGTTGTCCGGGATTCCAGCGCTCCATGACCTGATGGCACAATTGATGTCGGACGATGGGCCGCAGATCTGGGTTCGCGTGCAATCTCCCGTGCCCATGGACAAGCTGTGTTTCACCGGCGGAGCGTTTAGCTTTTCGGGTATTGGGAACAACTGGGTGATCGAACTCGACACAGCGTTCGTTGCTAGCATGTTCCCAGACGGGCCTCCCACGGAGGCGCAGGTGCTGGCTCATGAACTCGGTGAGGTCTACGAACAGTCTAGGCCTCAGCTTTTCCCGTATGGATTTACCAGCAAGAGCCGTTCGCACGAAACCGGTCTTGAATGGGAGAAAGCGGCCGGTTGGGATCGCCCGTTTATGCGGGGATCCTGCCAATGCCAGTAGATACCCAACTCAGACGGTTTCAGGAATGTGTGCCATGCCGGAATTTCCAAGCAAGGTGTTGATCTACATAGCCTCATTGGGTTGCGGATTGGGTTGCGGTTCGACGCAACCGGCGCCAAACAGCGTGGGTCGACACGGCAACTACGTCCAATGCGACGAGTGGACTGATTGCGGGCTTGGTAGATTCTGTGCCCGCATTTTTGACTCGGAATGCGGAGGGCCGCCGCCCGTGCTGTGTCTCGATGTAGATAGTGCCCGGATGGAGCGAGAGACGCGTCACAGGCTGTCATTGCTCCCCCTGTCGGCGCTGGTCAACGAGCTGCGCGATGCCAGATCAGCAGCAATCGTGTTGGATGAGATCCTGGTGAGATCGCAGACCGAGGCGCTCCCCTTGTTGCTGGGTTTTCTCAACGATTCACAAGGGCCCATCGAGTCGCGCTACACGCTTGCGAGCGAACTCTCACGGCGCAGACTGTCGGGATTCGAATCTGTCGATGTTTGGCGTGTCGATTTGTGTGGCGGTCGTGGCGCAATCGCGGCAATGAAAGAGCGACTGACAAACCCTTGGCTTGTTGATGCCAGTCCGTGGGGTGTCTTCTGGAGCCCAATGCCGAGCCACGGCCACCTTGCAGTGGCGTTTGTTTGCGATGCCAGTTCTTTGGGCATTGCTGGCGTGCAACCGGGCGACGAGCTTGTTGCGATCGACGGTGATCAGTCCATCTACAGATCCCGTGGTGCCGATATCGTTGAAACGATCAATGGTTCCGACAAGGTGAGCCTGGAATTCGTACGAGACGGCATGACAGTTGGCGTTCACGTCGTTAGATAACCCTCTCCGCAGCCCGCCCCTCCCCGAAGGGGAGGCTTCAGCCTTCGACACTCGCATTGCAAAACACGATGTCTCCCCCCTTCGTTGCCGCTGGCGCCACCACGCTGGTCGAAAGCGCGGCCGCAACGC
>ERZ795055.4343-NODE-4343-length-9996-cov-3.244140_pt1 | contig 9996 bp, 3 predicted proteins | sample MGYA00375139_ERZ795055 | MGnify/ENA primary metagenome ERZ795055 (study PRJEB30184, sample SAMN05720283) | anaerobic digester metagenome | isolation source: active sludge of municipal wastewater-treating anaerobic digesters | place: USA | collected 2015-01-23 ...
GCGCGCCCACGCCGCCGCCGCCGGAGCCGTCGAGCACGGCGAGCATGCCGGAAGCGCAGAACCCGCCCACCGCGACGCCCGGGGTGTCCGGCGGCAGCCCCAACGCCAGCGCCGTGTGCCGGGCCAGGCATCCGCCGCCCTGGTACACCTCGCCGAGCAGGATGTCGTCGATCGACTCCGGCGCCACGCCGGCGCGGTCGATCGCCGCGGCGACCACGTGCTCGGCCAGCACGAATTCCGAGGCCCCCGCCAGGCCGCCGACGAAGGCCCGGGAGAACGGGGTCCGGACGGCCGAGACGATCATTGATTCCCGAATGGTTCTGCTCCCTCTAACGGTGTGGACGGCTCGCGGTGTTGCGTGGTCAGGACGGCGAATCGGCCGCCGCCGCGGCCGCCTGCAGTCCGGCGGCGACCTCCTGCTCCCAATACTGGCGCGCGGTCTCGATCTCCACCTCGTGCTCGAATCGGTCGGTCATCGTCGGGGTGACGGCGTCGGCGTCGACATAGAACTGATCGAACCAGCGCCGCAGTTGGTAGATCGGACCGTCGTCCTCGCTGAGCATCGGATTGTCGATCCGGGTCTTGTACCGCCAGATCTCAACATCCTGCTGCAGCGCCAGCGAGGTGGACTCGGCCATGCTCTTGGCGATCAACTGCGTCACATTGTCCGGCAGCCCGTCGATCCGCTTGATCGACATCGCCCAGTTCAGGTGCATGGTCTCGGCATTGACGGGGTAGTAGGTGAACAGGCCGATGCCGTAGATCTTCATCCCCTCCAGGTCGAAGTCCTGATGATTCACCAGGTACGCCGGCCCGTGATAGGTGGCCACCGAATACACCGACATGGTGGTGTCATGCTCGCTGCCCGGGCCGATGTCCTTGCGGCCGGTCATCCGCAGATACTGTGCGGCAGTGTGCCCTTCCAGCAGCACCCGGAAGTGCGACGGCACCCCGAAGTGCAGGTAGAAGAAGTGCGGGCAGTCCACCAGGTTGTCGACGAACTCGCGGGGATGGGTGCCGGTGACCACCGTGCCGTCCCACGACCAGTCGGTCCACTCATCGAGGTCGGGGATCTTGGGGATCGCGACCTGCGGCGACGGCGGATTGCCTTCCGGGTCGTTCCAGACGAACAGCAGCTTGTTCTCCTCCAGCGTCGGCCAAGACCGGACCCTGGCCGCGGCCGGCGGCGGCTGCCGGGAGTAGGGCACATCCACGCAGTGCCCGTCGCCCGCCCATCGCCAATCATGCAGCGGGCACGCGAGATTGCCGTCCTTGACCGAACCCCGGCTCAGGTCCCCGCCGCGATGCGGACAGCGCGCCTCGATCGCCTGCAACCGCTGCTCGTCGTCCTCGAAGATCGCCAGTCGGGTGCCGAATGCCTCAACCCCGGTGGGGGTGCCGGTGCGGAAGTCCGCCGCCCGACCCAGGCAGTGCCAGCCGCGGGCAAACCGGGTCATCGGCACCCCGGTGTCGATCTCCCGGATCTCGTCCTCGAGCGCCGAATCACGGCGCATCTCAATCCCTTTGGTTGGTGAGCTCATCCGATGTCACCGGGCCGCCGCGAGCTCGCCGGGCACCGACGCCGCCTCGCCGGCCTCGTCCTGCAGTGCGGCGACGATGGATTGCGCCAGCAGCCGCGGGGTGGGCTGGTCGAGCACCACCGCGGCCGGCAGCCGCAGGCCGGTCAGACTGTTCAACCGGTTGCGGAACTCGACCGCCATCAGCGAGTCGAATCCGAGCTCCCGGTAGGAGCAGTCCGGGTCGACCCCGGCCTGGTCGGTCATCCCGACCGTCGCGGCGATCTCCCGGCACACCGCCTCGATCGTGAGGTCCTCCCAGGCTTCGGGGGCCGCCGCGGCGAGCACCTCCCGCAGCGGCGGCGCGGCGACCGGATCCGCGGGGCGGCGGGCCGGCTCGGTGGACCGGGACCGCTTGGGCGGCAGGGTGGTTCGCAGCTTCAGCAGGCTGGCGGCGTCCTCCTCCATCCGAACGACCAGGGTGCTGGCACCCGGGGACAGCAGCGCCTCGTCGAACGCCGCAACGGCTTCGGCGGGCGAGAAGCCCCGCACCCCGAGTCGGTCGATGGAGTCCGCACCGGAATCGAGCACCTTCGCCGTCAGCGAGCTGGAATCGCTCCACAGGCCCCAGGCGATCGAGGTGGCCGGCAGGGCGTGCGCCCGACGCCAGGCGGCCAGCCCGTCGAGGTAGCCGTTGGCGGCCGCGTAGTTGGTCTGCCCCGGGCTGCCGAAGACACCGGCCACCGAGGAGCACATCACGAAGAACTCCAGATCCAGCTGCCGGGTCGCAGCGTGCAGATTCCAGGCCCCGTTGGCCTTCGGATCGAACACCGTGGTGATCCGCTCGGCGTCCATCGACTCCAGCACACCGTCGTCGAGGACCCCGGCGGCGTGCACCACGCCGACCACCCGGTGGGCGGCGGCGACATCGGCCACCACCTGTGCCACCGATTCGGCGTCGGCGACGTCGCAGGCCCGCAGTTCCACCTCGGCGCCGAGTTCGCGCAACTGCTCGACGAACTCGGCGGGCATCGCCGCGGCCGGCCCCGAACGGGACAGCAGCACGACCCGGCCGACTCCCCAGCGCGCCACCAGATGCCGGGCCAGGTGCCGGCCGACCATGCCGGTACCGCCGGTGATCAGGACCGTGCCGCCGCGGACCGCCGACATTGAGGCCGGGTTGATCACCACGTGCTTTCCGGTGTGCCGCCCGGTGCTCATCAACCGGAACGCCTCCCGGATGTTCCGAATGTCCCAACCGCGCACCGGGATTCGTGGCCACTGACCGGAGTGCACCAAGTCCGCGACCGCGCCGCGCAGGTTGCCCAGCGCCTCGGCCCCCAGCTCGAACGGATCGAAGACGTGGTAGCGCACCCCGGAGTACTGCTCGGCGACCTCGCGCGCGTCGCGAATGTCGGCGCGGCCGATCTCGACGAATCTGCCCTCCGGGGCCATCAGGCGCAGCGTAGCGTCGACCATCCGCCCGGAGAAGGCGTCCAGCGCCACCGTCATGCCGCGACCACCCGAGGCGGCCCGGAACTCGCGCTCGAAGTCGGCGTTGCGCGACGACGCGATCCGCTGCTCGGGGATCCCCATGGCCCGCAGGATGGGGAACTTCTCCGGGCTGGAGGTCGCGTAGATCTCGGCGCCGACGTGCTGGGCCAGCCCGACCGCGGCCATCCCCACCCCGCTGGCCGCCGAGTGGATCAGGATCCGGTCGTCGGGGGTCAGTTCGGCCAGGTCGTGCAGCGCCGAGTAGGCGGTCCCGAAGGTGACCGGCAGCGCCGCGGCCTCCGGGTAGCCCCAGTCCGCCGGGATCTTGGCCAGCGCCCGGCAGTCGCCGATCGCGATGCTGCCGAATCCGCCGGTGCAGTAGCCGAACACCCGGTCGCCCACGGCGATGTCCTCGACGGCACTGCCGATCTCCAGGACGTCGCCGGCGGCCTCCAGGCCCAGCGCGCCGACGGTGCCGGCGTAGGTCCGCAGCGAGATCAGCACGTCGCGGAAGTTCAGGCCCGCGGCGCGCACCGCGAACCGCACCTGGTGCGGTTCCAGGGGAGCCGGATCGGCGGCGTCGGCCGCCACGTGGATGTTGTCGATCAGCCCGTCGTCACCGGCCAGCAGGTGCCAGTCCGCGTCCGCGGGCAGGCTCAGGGTCGGCTCGTTGTGGTGCAGCCGGGACAGTTCCGGCACGTACACCTGGCCGCCGCGCACCGCCGCGACCGGCTCGCCGCTGCCGATCAGGTCCCCGATCGGGAGCGGCGGATCCCAGGCGTCGACGTCGACGGCGACGATCCGGTCCGGGTGTTCGCGTTGCGCGGCCCGCAGGAATGCCCAGATCGCCGCGCTGCCGGGTTGCACGATGTCGGCATCGCGACAGCCGACCGCCCCGCTGGTGACCACGACCAGGGTGCTGCGGTCCAGGGCCGGGTCGGCGAGGAACCGCTGGGTGTCGGCCAGCACCGTGGCCACCGCGTCCGCGGCGGCATCGGCAGCGGCTTCGGCGGCCGGGGCATCGACGCGGTAGAGCACCGCGCCGGCGCCGGCGCCGGCGGTCACCGCAGCCGCGGCGCCGGTCAGGGCGGCCATGTCCTCGAGGTGCCCGAGGACCTCGACCCCGCACACCCCGCCTGAGGCCGCACCGAGGGTCAGCACCGGCACCGGGTCCTCCCGGTGCGGCAGGTCGTGGCGCTTCCAGCCCAGCCGATAGGCCAGCCGGGACGGTTTGCCCAGCGTCGTGTCGGCGGGAACCGCGCGCAGCTCAAGTGCTTTCGCGGTCAGCACCAGCTGCCCGGCATCGTCGGTGACGGTGATGGTGGCTTGCTTCTCGCCCTGGTTCACCACCGCCATCCGCAGCGAGTCGGGGGCACTGCGGTGCATCCGAACCCCGCGCCAGGAGAACGGCAGCAGCACCTCGGCGCCGGACCCGTCGCCAAATCCGGCGACACCGGCGTGCAGGCCGGCGTCGAGCACGGCGGGATGGATCCGCGTGCGGTCACCCACCTCGCCCAGCGCCGCGGGGGCCTGGATCTCGGCGTACGCGCGGCCGGCGCCGGTCCACGCCCGGCTCAGGCCGCGGAAGGCCGGACCGTACTCGTAGCCGCGGGCGGACAGGTCGTCATACATCGCGGGCACCGAGAGCGCCTCGACATCGGCCGGCGGCCACGCCGCGGCGTCGATGCCGGGTGCCGACGGGCTGTCCCCCGGCGCCGCGGCCCCGCGGCGCAGCAGGCCCATCGCGTTGACGGTCCAGTCCGCCTCGCCGTCGCGCGAATAGATGGTGATCGATGCGCAGTCGGCACCGGCGGTCTCCACCGCGGGGTTCTCCGACAGGGCGTCCTCCACCACCACCTGCACGTCGACGGTGCCGCCGTCCTCGTCGAGCAGCAGCGGGGTGACCACCGTCAGCTCCTCGACCTCGGCGTACCCGAGCCGGTCGGCGACGAACAACGCCATGTCCAAAAACGCCGTGCCGGGCACCAGCACGTTGCCGCGTACCGCGTGGTCGGACAGCCACAGCTCATCGCGCGGGGAGATCGCCCCGAAGAACGCGGTGGACGGCCCGGCCGCCAGCGGTGCCATCATGGTCAGGAACGGGTGGTCGACGGCCGTCGCCCCCGGCAGCGGCCGCCGGGACTGCTCCGGCTCCAGCCAGTGCCGGATCCGTTCGAACGGGTAGGTCGGCAGGTCCACCGTCGGGCGCCGCCAGTCCGGGAACAGCGCGGTGAAATCGACGTCGGCGCCCGCGCAGTGCAGGGTGGCGGCCGAGCCGGCCACCTTCGCCACGGTCCCCCGATCCCGGGACAGCGTGCCCACCACGACGGCGTCGCTGCCGCGGTCCTCGACGATCTGCTCCAGCGGCGCGAGCAGCACCGGGTGGGCGCTGACCTCGATGAAGGCGTTGCAGCCGTCGGCGATCGCGGTGCGCACGGCGCGCTGGAAGTCCACCGGCTGCCGCAGGTTGTCGAACCAGTAGTCCGCCGTCAGGGTTTCGGTGTCGAGTTGCTCGCCGGTGACCGCGGAGTAGAACCGGACCGGTGCGGCGGCGACGGTGATGTCGCGGCTCAGCGCCGCGGCCAGCTCATCCTTGAGCGCGTCGACGTGGGCGGTGTGCGACGCGTAGTCCACCGCGATGCCGCGGGCCTCGATGCCGCCGCGTTCCAGCTGCTCGCGAAGTTCGGCCACCGCCGCGACGTCGCCGGCCACCACGGTGGTGCGCGGTCCGTTGATCGAGGCGATCTCCAGGCCCGGCCGGCCATCGAGTTCGGCGCGGACCTGTTCGGCGGAAGCCTCGACGGCGAGCATCGCGCCGTCGCGGGCGTGGGCGCGGATCACCTGGCTGCGCTTGGCGACCAGGTAGCCGGCATCGGCCAGGGACAGCGCGCCGGCCACGTGCAGCGCCGCGAGCTCACCCTGGGAGTGGCCGATCACCGCGGTCGGCGCCACACCCCAGGAGGTCCACAGCGCGGCCAGGGCCACGTTGACCGAGAACAGCAGCGGCTGGATGACGTCGACGCGGGTCCAGTCGATGTCGTCGGGGACCTCCAGCGCCTTGCGCACCGACCAGTCCTGGTGCTGGGCCAGGATCTCGTCGCATTCGTCGATCTTGACGGCGAACACCTCGCTGCTGCGCAGCAGGTCGACCCCCATCCCGACCCACTGCGAGCCCTGGCCGGGGAAGACGAACGCCACCCGGCGGGCGGTGGCCTCCCCGACCGCGACGTTGCCGGCGTAGCCGCCGGATTCGATGGCCGCCAGACCCTCGGCGAGCTCGGCGGCGGTGCCGCCCACCACGGCGGCCCGGTGCCGGAACAGCGAGCGGGTGTTCAGCAGCGACCAGGCCACATCGGCGGGGTCACCGGCGTGGCCGTCGAGCAGGTGCCCGCGCAGCCGGCCGGCGTAGCTGCGCAGCGCCGACGCCGACTTCGCCGACAGCAGCAGCGGCACGGCGGTCGGTGCGTCCTGCGCCGCCGCCGAGTCGTCGGCGGCGCGAACGTCCCGGGCGCCCGGCTCCTCGATGATGACGTGGGCGTTGGTGCCGCCGACACCGAACGACGAGATGCCGGCCCGGCGGGGCCGCTCGCTCGGCGGCCAGGCCTGATGCTCGGCGAGCAGCGCGACATTGCCTGCCGTCCAGTCGATTTCCGGTGACGGTTGCTCGACGTGCAGGGTGCGCGGCAACAGGTCGTGCTGCATCGCCCCGATCATCTTGATCACCCCCGCCATGCCGGCGGCGGCCTGGGTGTGGCCGATGTTGGATTTGACCGAACCCAGCCACAGCGGTGCATCGTCGGGACGCTCCCGGCCGTAGGTGTTCATCAGCGCGCGCGCCTCGATCGGGTCGCCGATGCTGGTGCCGGTCCCGTGCGCCTCCACCACGTCGACGTCGGCCGGGCCGAGGCCCGCGTTGCGCAGCGCCTTGCCGATCAGCAATTCCTGCGCCCGCTGGCTGGGCGCGGTGAGGGTGCCCGACGCGCCGTCCTGGTTGACCGACGATCCCCGCACCACGGCCAGGATCGGGTGGCCGCGGCGCAGCGCATCCGATCGGCGTTCGATGATGCACAGGCTGGCGCCCTCGGCCAGGCCCATCCCGTCGGCGTCGGCGCCGAAGGACTTGCTCCGGCCGTCCGCGGCGATGCCGCGCACCCGGGAGAAACCGATCAGGAACGACGGCGCGGACATCACCGTCACGCCGCCGACGATCGCCAGGTCGCAGTCCCCGGACTTCAGCGACAGCATGGCGTGGTGCAGCGCCACCAGCGACGCCGAACAGCCGGTGTCGAAGGTGATGGCGGGCCCGTTCAGGCCCAACGCGTAGGCCAGCCGGCCGGACAGCACGCAGCGCGCGTTGCCCAGCAGCAGGTGGCCCTCGTGCTCGCCCATCCCGCCCTCGGGGGTGATGAACCGTTCCCGGTAGTCGTCGAAGATCTCGCCGATGAAGACGCCGGTCTCCGACTCGTGCAGCGTGGTGGGGTCGATGTGCGCGCGCTCCAGCGCCTCCCAGGCCACCTCCAGCACCAGGCGGTGCTGCGGGTCCATCGCATTGGCCTCGCGGGGCGCGATGCCGAAGAAGCCGGCGTCGAAGTCACCGACGTCCTCGATGAAACTGCCGCCCTGGGAGTAGGTGGTGCCGATCTCGTCCGGGTCCTCGCTGATGAGGGTGTCCAGGGCCCAGCCGCGGTCGTCCGGGAAGGGCCCGGCCACGTCGCGTTCGGTCTCCAGGGCCTGCCACAGCAACTCCGGCGAGTCGATCCCGCCGGGCAGTCGGCAGGCCACTCCGACGATGACGATCGGGTCATCGTCGAGGGGGTGGTCAGTGAGAAGGGGGGCCTGGGTGTCCAGACGCGACATGAACGGGTCTCCTAATCGCTTCATCGGGTCCCGAAGGCCCTGACCAATCCGCACCCTAACAGGATTAGAACGTGTTTCATTTGTAAACGAAACTACTGACGGTACGGTGACGGCCTGTCTTGTAATGCCCTGCCCACCGGCCGAGGAGACCTTCCGCGTGTCAGACGACCAGCCGCCCGCACCGGCCGCCAGCAACCATGTCGACGTGGTCATCGTGGGTGCCGGAATCTCCGGAATCAGCGCCGCGTACCACCTGCAGCGGGACTGCCCGGACAAGACCTACGCGGTGCTGGAGGCCCGTCCGCGGGCCGGTGGCACCTGGGATCAGTTCCGCTATCCGGGCATCCGCTCGGACGCCGACATGTTCACCTACGGCTTCGGCTTCAACCCCTGGCTGTCCACCACCGCCATCGCCGACGGCGCCGACATCCTGGCCTACATCCGGGACACCGCCCGCCGGTTCGGCATCGACCGGCAGATCCGGTTCAATCACCGGGTCGCCGGGGCGCAGTGGTCCAGCCAGACCGGGCGCTGGACGCTGGACGTGGAGCGCGACGGCGAGCCCGTCACCATCAGCTGCGCGTTCCTGCTGGTCTGCGGGGGCTACTTCGACTACGCGGCCGGCTACCTGCCCGACTACCCGCAGCGGTCCCGGTTCGGCGGGGTCCTGGTCGATCCGCAGTACTGGCCGGCGGACCTCGATCATGCCGGCAAGCGGGTGGTGATCATCGGCAGCGGCTCGACGGCCGTCAGCCTGCTGCCGGTGCTCGCCCGCACCGCCGCGTCGGTCACCATGCTGCAGCGGTCGCCCTCCTATGTGCTCTCGATGCCGGCCGTCGATCACCTGGCGAAGCTGCTGAGCAAGATCCTGCCGGCGCGCGCCATGTGGTCGATCGTCCGCGCCAAGCACATCTTTCGGATGACCGTCGCCTCCCACATGTGCAAGGGGGTGCCCCGGTTCATGCGCGCGGTGTTCCGCGGCGCGATGAAACATGCCCTGCCGAAGGGCTATCCGGTGGACACCCACTTCAATCCGCGTTATCTGCCCTGGGATCAAGCCATCTCGATCGTGCCGGACAACGATTTCTTCGAGGCGCTGCACGGCGACACCGCACGGGTGGTCACCGACGAGCTGGTGCAGTTCACCGAGACCGGCCTGGAGCTGAAGTCCGGAACGGGGCTGCCCGCCGATATCGTGGTGTCCGCCACCGGGTTTCGGTTGAAGTTCCTCGGCGGCATCGAGTTGGTGGTCGACGGCGAGGAGATCGATCCGGGGCAGCGGGTGTGCTACCAGGACATGATGCTCGAGGGCGTGCCGAACCTGGTGTTCTCGCTGGGGTATTCGAACCTGTCCTGGACGCTCAAGTCCGACCTGACCGCCGAATACGCCTGCCGGCTGATCAACCACCTCGACGCCCGCGGTCAGCACCGGGTGGCGCCGGCCCGGGCCGACGCGGCCCTGGCGCGCACCCCGTACCTGGAGCAGAACTCCACCTACGCGCTGCGCGACATCGACGCGTTTCCCAAGCGCGGCACCGAATCGCCGTGGCGACTGCGCGCGGTGCTGCCGGTCGACGCGCTGAACCTGCGGTACCGGCGGATCGACGACGGCGTGCTGCAGTTCGGCACGACCGCGCCGGCGATCGAGACCCCGTCGGCCGCACACTGATCCGAGGCGGTCAGTCCGGCAGCCCGATCAGCACGCCCTCGATCTCGCCCTCGACCGTGACGAACTGACCGCGGCCGGGCGGCAACTGCGCGGCGCTGATCCGGCCGAACACCTTCACCATCGCCGGATCGTTGTCCATGAACAGCGTCGGGGTGCGCGCGGCGGTCAGCCGCTGCAGCAGCGGGTTCATCAGCGACACCCCGGCCCAGTTGCCGGGCGCCCGGGCCACCACCACGTGCAGCCCGATCTCCCGGCTGCGTTCGATCAGCGGCCACAGCGGCGCGCTGGCCGCCGGTTTGCCCAGCACCGCCCCGGCGGCCCGCAGTTCCTGCTCGTCGTCGATCAGCACCAGCTGGTGCGGCCCGGTCCAGGGCTCGCGGTCCAGCAGTTCCTGCTGGGTCAGCCCGGACGGCGGCAGCCGGCGGGCCAGCAGCTCGGCCAGCTCGGCCTTGGTCAGGA
>ERZ795055.4346-NODE-4346-length-9994-cov-41.820404_pt1 | contig 9994 bp, 6 predicted proteins | sample MGYA00375139_ERZ795055 | MGnify/ENA primary metagenome ERZ795055 (study PRJEB30184, sample SAMN05720283) | anaerobic digester metagenome | isolation source: active sludge of municipal wastewater-treating anaerobic digesters | place: USA | collected 2015-01-23 ...
ATGTGATATAGCCTAAACCAACTTCTTGAATAGTTTTTACTTTTCGGAATATTTTAGGTATGTTTTCAAAAAAGTCTACCGCTTCATCAACAGTCATATTCAATACATCTGAAATTGATTTTCCTTTGTATCGAATTTCTAAGGTTTCACGATTGAATCGTTTACCCATACAGGTTTCGCATTCTACATAAACATCCGGTAAAAAACTCATTTCAATAGTTCGAACACCCGAACCTTCACATGTTTCGCATCGACCTCCGGAAACATTGAAGCTGAATCGACCAGCCTTATAGCCACGAATCATAGCTTCTGGAGTTTGTGTATATAAACTTCTGATTTCTGAAAAAACATCAGTATAGGTGGCCGGATTACTTCTGGGAGTTCTACCAATCGGACTTTGATCGATATCAATTACCTTATCAATGTGCTCTAAACCTTCTATCTTTTTGTATGGTTGTGGTTTTTTTACGGCATTAAAGAAGTGCTCATTTAGAATAGGATAGAGGGTTTCATTTATTAAAGTTGATTTTCCGCTTCCGGAAACTCCTGTTACACAAATTAATTTCCCCAACGGAAATTCTACAGTCACATTTTTTAAATTATTTCCCATAGCACCTGATAATTTCAAAAACTTTCCATTGCCATCTCGTCGTTTTTTAGGCACTTCAATTTTTAAATTGCCATTTAAATATTGAGCAGTCATTGTTTTTTCTAACAATAACTGTTTTGGGGTTCCTTCACTAATAATTTGACCACCAAATCGTCCTGCTTTTGGACCAATATCAATAACCCAATCGGCTCGTTCAATCATTTCTTTATCATGTTCTACAACCAAAACGGAGTTGCCAATGTCACGAAGATTTTCCAAAGAGTTAATCAATCGTTCGTTATCTCGTTGATGCAATCCTATGCTGGGTTCATCTAAAATATATAAGACACCTACTAATTGAGAACCAATTTGGGTAGCCAATCGGATACGTTGAGCTTCGCCACCTGAAAGCGATTTTGAGCTTCTGTTCAGTGATAAATAATTCAAACCAACATCTAATAGAAATTGTAATCGGGATTTAATTTCTTTATTTATTTCAACTGCAATAGCCTTTTGTTTATCAGATAAATAGGAATCTAAAACTGCAAACCATTTTGTCAATTCCGAAATATCCATTTGTGATAAATCGGTAATATTTTTATCGTTTATTTTAAAGTAAAGAGCTTCCTTTTTTAATCGAGAACCTTCACAATGTGGACATTCAATTTCATCCATGAATTCTTTAGCCCATCGTTTAATGGAAGCAGAATTGCTTTCGTCGTGTTGATTTTTGATAAAATGTGAAATGCCTTCAAATTCAATTTTATATTCTTTAGTAATACCTAACGTTTTAGAAGCAACAGTAAATTTATCTTTTCCACCATTCAAAATCATATCCATTGCTTCTTCTGAAATCGTTTCAATTGGGTCCGTTATTTTAAAGCCATATTTTTCTCCAATAGTTTCTAATTGTTTAAAAATCCAGGTACTTTTAAATTCTCCCAATGGAGCAAAACCACCTTGTTTGATTGATGATTTTGGATTAGGAATTATTTTTTTTAAATTTATCTGATTAATGGTTCCTAATCCATTGCAATGTTCACAAGCACCTTTTGGGGAGTTGAATGAAAAATTATTTGGTTCCGGATTTGGATAAGATATTCCTGAAGTTGGACACATTAAAGTTCTACTAAAGTACCTTACCTCTTTACTTTCCTGTTCAATTACCATTATGACATCATCACCGTGGTGCATCGCCGTTTTAATACTTTCAGCTAAGCGATTATCTGTTTCAACATCATTTTCAATTTGCATTCGGTCAATAACGATTTCAATATCATGGGTTTTATATCGGTCGATTTTCATTCCGGAGATTATATCCTGTATTTCTCCATCAACACGAACTTTTACAAAACCTTGTTTGGCAATTTGTTGAAACAACTCCGCATAATGACCTTTTCTTGACCGGATGATAGGAGCTAATATATTGATTCGTCTTCCTTTGAAAGAATCGAGAATTAATGCTTTTATTTGTTCGTCGGAATACGAAACCATCTTTTCTCCTGTATTATAGCTATAAGCATCTGCCGCCCGTGCAAACAATAAACGGAGAAAATCATAAATCTCTGTGATAGTGCCAACAGTGGAACGCGGACTTTTACTTGTAGTTTTTTGCTCAATAGCAATCACGGGTGAAAGTCCATCAATTTTATCAACGTCCGGTCTTTCCAATCCACCTAAAAACTGTCGTGCATAGGCTGAAAAAGTTTCGATGTATCGCCGTTGACCTTCTGCATAAATTGTATCAAACGCCAAAGACGATTTTCCTGAACCTGAAAGTCCGGTAATCACGACCAGTTTCTCTCTGGGAATAGAAACATCGATGTTCTTTAGATTGTGAACACGAGCACCTAATACTTCAATCATTTCATTTGAATGCAACATACTTTTTTTGGCAAACCGCAAAGTTACAATTTTGAAAGCAAGATTTAATCATACACTTGCGAAGAATTTGTTAAACAATTTCTATTTTTGAAAAAAAAATAAAAACTGAATATATGAAAATATTAGGAATAGGCTCTCGAATTAAACATGCAGAATTTGGATTTGGTGTGGTAACCAACGTAACGTCCAAGCATTATTGGGTAACTTTTATTGAAAAAGGATTAGAAACCATTGATATCGACTGTGAATTTGAAGTTATTGAAGCGTTGGAAGATGAAGTAGATTCAGTTAGTTTTTATGATGTAGAACGAACGTTGAAAAGTTTATTACAAAAATGGTCAGATGTTTCTCAAATTGTTCCCATTGCAGATAAATGGAAAGGCGGAAAACTCATAATGGAACCTGGAACTCCAACGCAAAATAAAGAAGTGCCAATCGATACTTTCTTCCATAAAATTATTATGGTTCGCGATAGAATTAGAGTAATGGAACAAAAAATAAACGCCAGCAATTTAGATGAAGCTGAAAAAATTGATTTGCAACAATACATCACTCGAATTTATGGTAGTTTGACAACTTTTAATGTTTTGTTTAAAAGTACAAATGATTATTTTGTAGGGGAGAAGAGTAAGTAGTTTTATTTTTTCAGCGTTTTGACTCTGAATGAATGTTACTTTAAATTCATTTTTAATGCTAATATATTGATTTACTTTTATCTTCAAATTTACATCTGAAGTGGTAACTTATTCAATAATCATGTTTTTTAGTTTTTCCCGATAAGCTTCTAATAAAGCATTTTTAGAAATAATACCGATGACTTCTTTATTTTTAAGAACAGGTAAATAATCCGTTTGAGCACGTTCAAATTTTTCTACGATGGTTTCTGCGGTTTCATCATAGTTCACCATTTCTTTAGGAGCTCTCATGATATCTTTTATTTGGGTATATTTTATTTTATAAGGATTAAACAAATGGGATTTAATTTCTTCAAAATCAATTATCCCTAGTAATTCATTTTTATCGTTTACAACCGGGAAAATCATTTGGTTGTAACCGGAAATTTTTTCAACTAATTCTTCTAAGGATGGGGCAAGTTTTAAAGTTTGTATCGGGCTTTGAATTAATCGCGAAATTATAATTCCGGATAAAATATTCCGATCTCTATCGTCAGTAAACACATCGCCTTTATCCGCTAAGTTTTTAATATCAAAGGAATAAGGTTCATATCGTTTTGAAATAGCAAAGCTAATGGATGAAACAAGCATCAAAGGAACCATTAAACTATAGCCGCTGGTAATTTCAGCTATCAAAAATATGGCAGTTAAGGGTGCATGAAATAAGCCACTTAAAATTCCGGCCATTCCAACCATGGTAAAATTACTAACAGGAAGTTTTACAAATCCAAGTAGATTAAAAAATGATGCAACAAAAAAACCTAAATATGAACCTACAAAAAGGGAAGGGGCAAAATTTCCTCCATTTCCTCCGCTACCAATGGTAATACTAGTAGCATAAACTTTTATGAGCATTGTAGCTCCAACAAAAAGCAATAACATCCAAGCATTATCTTTAAAACCTTGTAAAACAGTATTGTCTAAAATTTGTTCCGGATTATTCGTTGAAAGTATTTTTATGCTGTTATACCCTTCTCCAAATAAGGTCGGAAAAAAGAAAATTAAAATAGCTAAAATACAAGCTCCAAAAAGAGCTTTTCTCATGGGGCCAAATTTTATTCGGCTAAAAAAATGTTCTATTTTACGAAAAGTTCGTGCATAATTAATGGAAACAAAACCGGATGCTAGCCCTAAAATTATGTAATAAGGAAGATTATGATAATCAAAATCCAATTGTTTGTTAAAAGACAATAAAATATCTTCATTTAAAAGGATTGTAGAAACCAAAGCACCGGTTGCCGCAGAAATCATAATAGGAATAAAGGCAGTAATACTCACATCAACCAAAACTACTTCAATGGCAAAAAGTACACCTGCAATAGGGGCATTAAATGCTGCTGCAATTCCGGCAGCAACTCCACAAGCTAAGAGTAATGTTCTGTCTTTGTAACTTAAGCGATAATTTTGAGCAAAGTTACTTCCAAAGGCAGCACCTGTAATTGTAATAGGAGATTCTAATCCGGCAGAGCCACCCATTCCTACTGTTAAACCACTAGTGATTATTTGAGCATACATTTGCTTTTTAGGAATGATACCCGACTTTTTTGCTACGGCATACATTATTTGTGACGTTCCTTTTTCTAATGATCCATCCAAAACCCTCTTAACAACCCATGCAGTTAACACTATTCCAATAATAGGAAGTGTACTATTACTGTAAGGTAAATGAAAAATGCTATCAATATATTGAGCAAAAATATAAACCCAATGGGCAAAAGTTTTTAAAACAATTACAGCTAAAGATGCTGAAATACCTACTAAAAAACAGGATAAATAGATAAATTGCCTGGGAGAAAGATAGGATTTTAAATATAAAATAAATCCCTCCAATCTTCTGAAGTTTTTTCGGAAGAATGTTTTTAGAACCGATTTATTTTGTGTGGGCATGTGATTTTTTTGAACTGCTAAGATAAAACTTATTTAAAAACCAATAGCTTTATCATCACCTCTTTTGTCCGCACCACCTTCTAATTTAGTATTAGGTAAAACTAATATAGCATCAACTTTTCCCAATACAGGAGTTTGTTTTTCATTAATTAGATATCCTTTTGCCTTTAGGATTTGAAGTATTTCTGCTGAAAAACAATTTGGTTCAAAAATAACTTCATCCGGTAACCATTGATGGTGAAAACGTGGAGCATCAACAGCTTCCTGAATACTCATATTGAATTCAGTGACATTTAAAATAGTTTGTAAAACCGAAGTGATAATCGTAGATCCTCCCGGAGTTCCCACGACCATAAAAAGGTCTCCGTTTTTTTCTACAATAGTTGGTGTCATCGAACTTAACATACGTTTTTGAGGGGCAATACTATTGGCATCAGAACCTACCAATCCAAACATATTAGGAACTCCTTGTTTAGAAGAAAAATCATCCATTTCATTATTGAGAAAAAAACCTAATTCGTCACAATACAATTTGGAGCCGTAAGCATCATTAATGGTTGTTGTAGCCGAAACTGCATTTCCAAAGGGGTCAATAATAGAATAGTGAGTGGTTTCGGTACTCTCTGAAAAGATAATTTCACCATGTGAAACATCATCCGATTTTGTTGCTTTTTCAAAGGAGAAAGTAGCCATTCGGTCCTTTAAATACGTTTCATCTAAGAGCTCATTAACTGGGACTTTTACAAAATCAGGATCACCTAAAAAATGGTTTCTGTCTGCATAAGCTCTTCGTTCCGCTTCTACAATTACTTGAATGTATTGTTCAGAGTTATGTCCCATTTTAGCTAAATCAAACGGTTCAATCATTTTTAAAATTTGTCCTAAAGTTATTCCGCCGCTACTTGGTGGTGCCATTGAAATGATTTTATAATCCCGATAAGAATTTACAATCGGATCACGCCATTTTACTTCATAGGAAGCTAAATCTTCCAAGGTAATAATACTGCCTTTAGCTTGTAAAAAGTTAACTAACTTTTGTGCCGTTTCACCTTTATAAAATTCATCCCGACCATTTTTAGCGATGCGTTCCAACGTGTTGGCTAAAGCTTCATATTTAATCGTGTCATTTGTTTGAAAAGGATAAGAAAATAAAGTTTCGGAACCATTTGCTTTAACTATCGCTTTTCGGTATTTGTTTAAACGTTCTTCTTGTTTTTGGGTAACTAAAACACCATTTCTAGCTAAATCTATGACCGGTTTTAGAATGGTTTCCATTGGTAATGTGCCATATTTTTTATGAACTTCAAAAACTCCGGCAATGGTTCCGGGAACGCCTATTGCTAATCCTGTTTCGGTACTTAAACCTTTAATTACATTACCTTTTTCGTCTAAATACATGTATTTAGTTGCTGCCAAAGGGGCTTTTTCGCGATAATCCAAACTTCCGGTTTCTCCATTATATTTTCGATAAACCATAAATCCACCACCGCCAATATTTCCGGCATAAGGGTAGGAAACTGCTAAAGCTAACTCTGTTGCAATCATTGCATCAAAGGCATTGCCACCTTCTTCCATGATTTGTACACCAATTTGCGAAGCTTCCTCCCGAGCTGAAACCACCATTGCTTTTGAAGTGACCAAGCCAATTGGTAGAACAGTATTTTTTTCTGTTTTGCAACTTAAAAAAAGGATTAGTAAAAGCAGTGAGTATTTTTTCATAAAGTGGCAATTTTTTCTTTGCAATGTAGTCGAATTTCTTCAAAGAACTGAGTAAATTCATCTTCAAACTCGGAATAAAATTCTTTTAATTCTACGATTGATTCATGCATTGCAACCCTATTTTTGGTTCTATGATCCATTTGAAATAAAATCATAGCTAAACCTTCAATTGTTGCATAACTAACTAGCCAATTTCGGGCAATCATATAGGGCATCATTTTTTTTATTGGTTCTGTGAGTAAATCATAATTGATTTGTAAATTTTCGTAAAATGCTGATGCAGTTTCTTCTAAAGATATAGCAGAATATTTTTTCCAATTTTTTGCTAAAAAATGGTCATAAAAAATATCGATAATTACACCCGAGTAATGTCCGTATTTTTCATGTAATCGGTGTTTGCTTTTTCTGAAGATGGGGTGTGCATCTGTAAAAGTATCAATTGCACGATGCAGTAATATGCCTTTTTTAATATAAGGTGAATAATCATTATAACTTTGTCCACGAATACTATCCGCCATAAAATTCCCAATTTTGACGAGGTCATCATCACCGGAAAGATAAATATGAGCCAGAAAATTCATGTTTCTTTATAATTTGGTATCAGTAAAAATAGGAAACTTTATCCGTATTGAAAAATAAACTACTTTTTACACTCTATTAAATGTTAAAAAACTCGATAAAAGGGAAAGCAAAAAAGGGAGTTCCTTTTTATCTTTGTACTTTAATTTAAAACAAAAATTAATGACACTTATAAAATCAATTTCGGGAATTCGTGGAACTATTGGTGGGAAAGTTGGTGATAATTTAACTCCTGTCGATGCTGTTAAATTTGCATCAGCCTATGGAACTTGGTTGAAAAATGCCAATGCTAAAGAAAAATTAAAAGTAGTAGTTGGCCGTGATGCCCGAATTTCAGGACCAATGATTCATAATTTAGTAGTTAATACATTGATTGGTTTAGGTATTGATGTTATTGATTTAGGACTTTCTACTACGCCAACTGTTGAAGTTGCTGTTCCCTTGGAAATGGCTGATGGCGGAATCATATTAACAGCTTCACACAATCCAAAGCAGTGGAATGCTTTAAAATTATTAAATGAGAAAGGAGAATTTCTAAATGGGGCAGAAGGAGCAAAAATATTAGAAATTGCGGACTCTGAAGCTTTTAATTTTTCTGATGTAGATAGTTTAGGAGAAATCACTATCAATGATGCTTACATGGATATTCACATTGATGAGGTGTTGAACTTGCCATTAGTCGATGCGGATGCTGTTGCTAAAAGAAAATTTAAAGTGGTAGTGGACGGTGTTAATTCTTCCGGAGGAATTGTAATCCCAAATTTATTGGAACAAATGGGAGTGGAGGTAGTCAAATTATATTGTGAACCAAATGGTCATTTCCCACATAATCCGGAACCATTAAAGGAGCATTTAGGGGATATCTGTGCTTTGGTTTTAAAAGAAAAAGCCGATTTCGGAATTGTAGTAGATCCAGATGTCGACCGATTAGCATTTATTTCTAATGACGGAGAAATGTTTGGTGAAGAATATACATTAGTGGCAGTTGCCGATTATGTCTTGAGTAAAACTCCCGGGAATACAGTTTCAAATATGTCATCCTCCAGAGCATTACGAGACATTACAGAAAAACACAAAGGTAGTTACCAAGCCAGTGCTGTTGGTGAAGTGAATGTTGTTGAATTAATGAAATCTACTCAGGCCATTATTGGAGGTGAAGGAAATGGGGGAATTATTTATCCTGAATTGCATTATGGTCGTGATAGTTTAGTTGGAGTTGCTTTGTTCTTAACCCATTTAGCAAATTTAGATGTAACAGTGGCGGAATTGAGAGCTTCCTATCCACAATATTATATGAGTAAAAATAAAATTGAATTGACACCCGAAATAGATGTTGATGCTATTTTAGTTGCTATGACGGATAAATATAAAAATGAAAATATTTCTACCATTGATGGAGTTAAAATTGATTTTGCAACAGAATGGGTTCACTTACGCAAATCGAATACTGAACCGATAATTCGTATTTATACTGAAGCACCAACGCAACAGGAAGCCGACAAATTAGCTTTGCGAATTATTGATGAAATCAAAGAGGTGGTGAATCAAAAATAAGATGAAAAGAAACGGTTGGTTACTTATTTTCTTGTGCTTTTCAACCTTAACTTTTGCTCAAAAGTTTTCAAAAGATGAACGTAAACTCATTACGGCTTCTGATACTACTGTTATGTTTAAAATAATACAAGTAACAGATTCTTCTGTATTCAAAATTTTAAAAGCAATTTCTGAAGATATTAATCCAAAAGATAAATATATTCCAATTATAGCCAAGAGAATGTATTTAGCCATGCAGAACCCCATTAATCCGGGAGTTGGAATTGCCGCACCTCAAATAGGAATAAACAGAAATTTAATTTGGGTACAACGTTTTGATAAACCAAATGAACCATTTGAATTTTATATAAATCCAAAAATTATTTGGCGTTCGACCTTGTTGCAAAAAGGGATGGAAGGATGTCTTTCCATTCCAAATGAACTTGGTGATGTATATCGCAATCATACAATCATGATTACCTATTTCGACAGAAAAGGAAAAATGAATGAAGAAATAATTGAAGGTTTTACAGCAGTAATTTTCCAACATGAAATGGACCACTTAAACGGAATTTTATTTACAGACCGATTAATTGAGCAAAGTCAATGGAATGATTCTCAAATTAATAATGAAGTAAATTTGTTTCTGAAAACTAAATTAAAACGATAATAACTCCTTTTGAATTATTCAAAATTAAAAAAGAAATACACCACGGCAGCCCATTCTTTTGCTACTCCTTTTGCATACCCGATTGTTGCATAATGATTGTTTTGAACAGTTCCGTCGGCTTTTATATAGCCTAATGTTGTGTAGTGATTGTTTTGAACAGTTCCGTCATTTTTAATATAGCCAACAGTTGAATAGTGGTTATTCTGAATGGTTCCATCATTTTTGATGTACCCAATTGTAGCATAGTGTTTATTCTGAATAGTTCCATCATTTTTGATATAGCCAACAGTGGCATAATGACTGTTTTGTATGGTCCCATCATTTTTGATATAAGCAGTTGTGCTGTAATGACTATTTTGAATAGTTTGTGCATGAACAAAATCTAAACAAATAAAAAATAATAGTATAACTAAGAATTTTGTTTTCATAAATTTAGAAACAGGATTGACTGTTTTCAAA
>ERZ795055.4348-NODE-4348-length-9992-cov-7.510818_pt1 | contig 9992 bp, 10 predicted proteins | sample MGYA00375139_ERZ795055 | MGnify/ENA primary metagenome ERZ795055 (study PRJEB30184, sample SAMN05720283) | anaerobic digester metagenome | isolation source: active sludge of municipal wastewater-treating anaerobic digesters | place: USA | collected 2015-01-23 ...
CCCTGCTGTCGGCCACGCTGCTGCCGATGGGCTCGGAGCCGGCGGTCTTCGGCCTGGTCAAGCTGAACCCCGAGCTGTTCTGGCCGGTGGTGCTGGTGGCCACCGCCGGCAACACGGCCGGCGGCGCGATCACCTGGTGGATGGGCTGGGGCGCCGAGCGCGCCTACGAAGCCGTGCGCCACCGCAAGCCGGCCGAGGCGCGCGCGCTGCAGTGGCTGCACCGCTTCGGCGCGAAGGCCTGCGTGCTGTCGTTCCTGCCGGTGGTCGGCGACCCGTTGTGCGCGGTGGCCGGCTGGCTGAAGCTGCCGTTCTGGCCCTGCGTGGGCTGGATGGCAGTCGGCAAGTTCGGCCGCTACGTCGTCATGACGGCCGCGCTGCTGTGGGTCTTTCCCGGGCGCTTCAGCTACTGACTGCGGGCAAGCCGGCAGGAATGCGCACAGCCGCCGCTGCGCGGTCGCCGACAATCGGCGCGATCGAAGCCGACCCCGCCGGCGCGCCCTGCCGGCGCCCGCGCACGCCGATGCCCGCCACCCCTGCCTACGACGACCTGACCCGCACCTACGACCGGCTGCACCGGCTAGGCCACCTGCAGGCGCTGGCCGGCTGGGACCAGGCCGCCAACATGCCGCCCAAGGGCAGCGCCGCGCGCGCCGCGGCGCTGGCCGAGATGGCCGCGCTGCTGCACCGCATCCGCACCGACCCGGCGCTGGCGGCCGCGATCGAGCGTGCCGAACGGGAGGCGCTGGACGACCTGCAGCGCGCGAACCTGCGCGAGATCCGGCGCGACTGGCGGCACGCCAACGCGTTGCCGGAATCGCTGGTGCAGCGCCGGCAGCTCGCGGCGTCGCGCTGCGAGCACGCGTGGCGCGCGCAGCGGCCGGCCAACGACTGGGCCGGCTTCCTCGGCAACTTCCGCGAGCTGCTGGCGATCGCGCGCGAGGAGGCCGAGCGGCTGTCGCAGCAGCAAGGCCTGGCGCGCTACGACGCGCTGATGGACCGCTTCGAGCCGGGCATGCGCTGCACGGTGGTCGACCGCGTGTTCGGCGACCTGCGGCACTGGCTGCCGGGGCTGATCGAGCGCGTGCGTGCGCGCCAGGCGCAGCAGACGGTGATCGCGCCGGTCGGCCCGTTCCCGCTGGCGGCGCAGCGGCGGCTGTGCGAGCGCGTGATCGCGCTGCTGGGCTTCGACTTCGACGCCGGGCGGCTCGACGTCAGCACGCATCCGTTCTGCGGCGGCGTGCCCGAGGACGTGCGCATGACCACGCGCTTTCGCGAAGATGACTTCCTCGGCAGCCTGATGGGCACGGTGCACGAGACCGGCCACGGCCGCTACGAGCAGAACCTGCCGCGCGCCTGGCTCGGCCAGCCGGTGGCCGAGGCGCGCTCGATGGCGGTGCACGAGAGCTGCAGCCTGGCCTTCGAGATGCAGCTGGGCAGCCACCCGGGTTTCATCGCGCGGCTCGCGCCGCTGCTGGCCGAGGCCTTCGGCGCGCAGCCGGCCTTCGAGCCGGCCAACCTGCAGCGGCTGATGACGCGCGTGCAGCCCGGCCTGATCCGCGTCGACGCCGACGAAGTCACCTATCCGGCGCACATCGTGCTGCGCTACGAGATCGAGCGGCCGCTGATCGAAGGCGCGATCGAGGCCGAGGACATCCCGGCGCTGTGGGACGCGAAGATGGCCGAGCTGCTGGGCCTGGACACGCGCGGCAACTGGCGCGACGGGCCGCTGCAGGACGTGCACTGGCCCGAGGGGCTGTTCGGCTACTTCCCCTGCTACACGCTGGGCGCGATGTTCGCCGCGCAGTGGTTCGCGGCGATCCGGCGCCGGCACCCGGACCTGGATGCGCGCATCCACGACGGCGATTTCGCGCCGGTGTTCGACTGGTTGCGCGCGCAGATCTGGTCGCAGGGCAGCCGCTGGACCACCGACGAGCTGGCGCAGCGCGCCAGCGGCGAGGCGCTGAACCCGGCGCACTTCAAGGCGCATCTGCAGGCGCGCTACCTCGGTTGAGCTGCGGCCTGCGGCCGTACGCAGGCGCTGCGGCCGGCGGCCTTCGCGCGTGCGGGCCGCGCTGCCGCGGCTGCGCCGCCGAGGCCGGGCGTCGCCGCGGCCCCGGCGCCTGCGCGGATCGAACGGGTCAGGCGGCGCGCGCTTCGAGCGCGCGCTCCAGATCGGTCAGCACCTCGTCCAGGCGCTTCAGCGCGCGCGCCGCGCGCGTGCGCCGCGGCGTGCCGCGCCCGACCAGCGTGCGCCGCGGGTCGTCGAGCACGGCGTCGTCCAGCCGCAGGCCGTGGCGCTCGAGCGTGGCCGCGAGCGTGCTGCGGCGCGAGCGCAGGTCGGCGCGGGTCTTCTGGTATGCGTGCTCGGCCAGCGAGCGCCGTTGCGCGTAGCCGAAAGTGTTGGCCAGGAACATCTCGGGGTCGCGGTGGTCGGGCTCGAACAGCACGATGTCGGTGTGCGGGTGGCTGCGCTCGTAGCGCTTCAGCCCCAGCTCCAGGCGCGAGTGGATCAGGCTGCGAAAGGTCTGGCTCAGCACCACCGGCAGCCCGCCGTCGACCAGCTTGGGAATGCGCGGCTCGCCGCTGGACAGCACGCGGTGCTGGCGCGAGTGGGTCGCGTCGAAGGGCACCAGCGGGTTCAGGCACAACACCAGGTCCAGCCCGCGGTCGAGCAGCACGCTGGCGTGCAGCGTCTTCTTCAGCGCGCCGTCCACGTACCAGCGGCCGTCCACCTGCACCGGCGGAAACAACCCCGGCAGCGCCGAACTCGCCGCTGCGGCGACCGAGATCGGCACGTGGTCCCAGCCCGGCTGGCCGAAGGGTGCGGCCTCGCCGCTGTCCAGGTCGGTGGCCACCAGCACCAGCTTGCGCTGGAGTTTGCGGAAGTCGTTGGTGCGGCCTTCGACCGCGAACACGCGCCGCATCTGCGCCTCGAGCGGCGCGTTGCTGAACACCCCCGTGGGCAGCGCGCGGCCGACGATCTCGAAGGCCGACAGCAGCTCGCGCCGCCCCAGCAGCAGGCGCAGGCCCGCCTGCACCAGCAGGCCGGGCACCGCGATCGCGCGGCGCAGGTATTCGCCCATCGCCGGACGCACGAAGTTCTGCGGCCGGATCAGGTCTTCGCGCGCACTGTCGTTCTCGATGAATGCGCTGCACAACTGGCGCGGCGTCATGCCGTTGGCCAGCCCTGCTGCCAGGAAGCCGCCGGCCGACACGCCCACGTAGCCGTCGAGCGCGTTGAAGTCGACGCCCGGCAGCGCATCCTGCAGCGCACACAGTGCGCCGATCTCGTAGATCGCGCCCAGCGGCCCGCCGCCGGCCAACGCAAGGCCGATCCGCGGCGCACGGCCGCGCTGCGCGCTGTCGGCAGGCATGTTCAGCCCGCCTTGCGTCGCGTGCGCTTGGCCGCAGCCGCCTCGTCTGCCGGCGCAGCGCGCTTCCTGGCCGCGGCCTTCTTGGGCGCCGCCTTGGCGGCGGCCGGGCTCAGCTGCGCAACGGCGGCGGCGAGCTGGTCGACCCGCTTGATCAAGGCGTCGATGTCCTTGGCGGTGGGCACGCCGAGCTTGTTCAGCGCCTTGGCGGTGCGCTGCTCGAAGATCGACTCGAGCTTGTCCCAGTGCTGGCCGGCGCGCGCGCTCACGTCGCCGGCCATCGCGCTCATGCGCCCGGTGACGTCGTTGATGCGCTCTTCGGCGGCGGCCTGGGTGCGGCGCTGCAGGTTCGCGCCTTCGCGCATCAGCGCCTCGAAGACCTTGGCGCGGCCTTCCTGGGCCTTGGCGAAGGCGCCCATGCCGGCGAGCCAGATCTGCTGCGCCGATTCCTTGACCGACTGCGCAAGCTGGTTGTCGAACAGCCCCGCGCCGATCGCATCGAAGCCGCTCGGCTCCGAAGCCGGCTGCGTCTTCTTGTGCACCTTCTTGACCATGCTGTCTCCTGGTTGGCCGACGGCGCGCGCCACCGCGAAACCCGATGCTGCACGCCTCGTGTCCGAAGGGTACTGCACGCCGGCCGTGCGCAGCCGCGCTCGACTAGGGCGCCGCCTCTACGCCGTGCACGGCGCGCAGCGGCCGCGTACGCGCCGCCGTCAGGGCGCCTTGGCGATCGCGGTCACGGTGTACTGGCCGCCGACCTTGGCGGCGTCGAAGCGCACCCGGTCGCCGACCGCGACCCTGTCGAGCATCGCCGGGTCGGCGACGCGGAAGATCATCGTCATCGGCGGCATGTCCAGCGGCTTGAGCTCGCCATGACGCAGCGTGATCCTGCCTTGCGCCTTGTCGATGCGCTGCACCTCGCCCTCGAAAGCCTGGGCGGCAGCGCCGCCGGCGGCCAGCGCCAGCATCAACGCGGCAAGGCCTTGGTGGATTCGTGCCATGCCATCCCTTTCCGGTCGCGGCTGCGTCAACGATAGCGGGCGTAACTGCGGCTGGAGCCGTCGCGCAGCACCAGCAGCACGTCGTAGGCGTCCAGCCGCCCGCCGTAGGCCGGCCCGTCCATGCCGGGCGAGCCGACCGGCATGCCGGGCACCGCCAGGCCGATCGCGGCCGGCTTCTCGGCCAGCAGCCGGCGGATCTCGCGCAGCGGCACGTGGCCCTCGATCGCGTAGCCGCCGATGGTCGCGGTGTGGCACGACGCGTAGCGCGCCGGCAGGCCCGCACGCTCGCGTGCGGCCTGGTTGCCCTGGTCGTGCACGCGCACGCTCAGGCCGTCGCGCTCCAGCAGCGCGATCCAGTCCCGGCAGCAGCCGCAGCTCGGCGACTTCCAGACCTCCATCACCGGCAGCGGCGCGGCGCGCAGCGGGCCTGCAGCCCAGGCCGCAACGGCGGCGCAACCGCTGCCGACGAAGCGGCGGCGGGACGGTCGGCAATCGGCAGGGTTCATCATCGATTTCCTTTGCGGCGGCAGGCGGCGCGGCGGCCGGCACACGGTGCTGGGCCGATCGCTGCGGCCTGCGCCGCGGGCGTTGGACGCGGCGCGCGCGTCCGGGGTTCCGCGACGCGGCCTGTCCCGGCCAAGGGCGCCGGGCGCAGCCGGCCGGACTCGGGCAGATCGCGCGGCCAGCATAGCGCAGCGCGGCGGCCGCAGCGGGCCGAAGGGTCGGCGGCCGCCGCGCCCGCGGCCTGCGCCGCGGGGCGGCCGGCTTTCCTACAATCCGCGCCCAATTCCTCCACGACGCGGCCCGCTGTGCCGCCGCCCGACGATGACCCGCACCGCCGACGAGCTTCGCCTCGACCAGATCTCGCCGCGCGACAAGGCCGAAATCCTGGCGCAGGCGCTGCCCTACATCCGCAAGTTCCACGGCAAGACGATCGTCATCAAGTACGGCGGCAACGCGATGACCGATCCGGCGCTGCAGCAGGACTTCGCCGAGGACGTGGTGCTGCTCAAGCTGGTCGGCCTGAACCCGGTGGTGGTGCACGGGGGCGGGCCGCAGATCGACGAGGCGCTGGCGCGCGTGGGCAAGAAGGGCAGCTTCGTGCAGGGCATGCGCGTGACCGACGCCGAGACGATGGAGGTCGTCGAGTGGGTGCTCGCCGGCCAGGTGCAGCAGGACATCGTCGGCCTGATCAACGCCGCCGGCGGCAAGGCGGTGGGCCTGACCGGCCGCGACGGCGGGCTGATCCGCGCGCGCAAGCTCAAGCTGCGCGACGCCAAGGACCCGAGCATCGAGCACGACGTCGGCCTGGTCGGCGAGATCGAGTCGATCGACCCGGCGGTGGTGCGCGCGCTGCAGGACGACCAGTTCATCCCGGTGATCAGCCCGCTGGGCTTCGGCCACGACAACGAGAGCTACAACATCAACGCCGACGTCGTGGCCGGCAAGCTCGCCGAGGTGCTGCGCGCCGAGAAGCTGATGATGCTGACCAACACGCCGGGCGTGCTCGACCAGGGCGGCCAGTTGCTGACCAACCTGAGTGCGCGCGAGATCGACGCGCTGTTCGCCGACGGCACGATCAGCGGCGGCATGCTGCCCAAGATCGGCTCGGCGCTGGACGCGGCCAAGAACGGCGTGAACACGGTGCACATCATCGACGGCCGCGTGCCGCACGCGATGCTGCTCGAGGTGCTGACCGACCAGGCCTACGGCACGATGATCCGCAGCCATTGACGCACAGCCGCGATGCCCCTCGGGATCTCGGGCAACGGTGGGCCGCCCCCAGGTGCCTCGCCCGCCGGCAGCGGCAGGCCGGGCTTCGCCTCGGCCCTGGGGGCGCCGTCAGCGCATGTCGCCGAGCAGGCGCTGCACCAGCGCGAAGTAGCGGTCGTAGAAGGGCCCGGCGGGGATCGTCTCGGAGCCGACCTTGACCAGCGAATCCTCGCTCGACGACAGCGGCACCGAAATCGAGCCGAAGGGCCCGACGCCCACGCTGGTGTTGTTGGGCACCTTCTTCAGCACGTAGCGGTCCTGCTGCGCCGACACGTAGGCGGTGGCCAGCGTGCCGTCGCTGCCTTCGGGCACGCACACCACGTTGAAGCTGATCTCGATGTGCACCTCGTTCTCCGGCTGGAAGCGCTTGCTGCCCGAAACCGCATCGCCGCGCGCCGCGGTGATCAGGTAGCCCTGGCTGAGCAGGGCCCGGCGCGCTGCTTCGCAGGTGTCCGCCACGCCGGCGTCGAACAGGCGCGAGAAGGTCTCGTCGGGCTGGAAGCGCTCGCGCTGGTACACAGAAGGCGCCTTGTCGCCGGCGCCGGGCGCCAGCGTGCAGCCGGCGGCCGCGGCCGACAGCAGCAGCGCCGCGATCGGCCCGGCCGCAGTGCGCCGCAGGCTGCGCCGGCCATCGCGCCGAAGATCCATGTGCAGGTGTGGTCGTCGTCCGAAATGCAACAGCAGATTATCGGGCGCGGCCCGAAGTTCCCATCCCGATGAAGCCGGCCGCGCCGCTCGTCTGGCTGTTCGACCTGGACGACACGCTGCACGACGCATCGACCGCATCGATGCCGCGGCTGCGGGTGTCCTTCGGCGAGTACATCCAGCGCGAGCTGCAGCTCACGCAAGCGGAATCGGACGCGCTGCGCCGCCGCTACTGGCTGCGCTACGGCGCGACGCTGCTGGGCCTGGTCAAGCACCACGGCGTGGATGCGGCGCACTTCCTGCACCACACCCACCTGCTGCCCGGGCTGGAGCAGGCGCTGCGCAGCCATGCGCACGACGTCGCGGCCCTGCAGCGCCTGCGCGGGCGCAAGCTGATCCTGACCAACGCGCCGCGCGCCTATGCCGAGCGGGTGCTGGGCGCGCTCGGCATCCGCCGCTGCTTCGACGGCTTGATCAGCATCGAGGACATGCGCATGTTCGGCGCGCTGCGGCCCAAGCCCGACGCGCGCATGCTGCGCCGGCTGGTTGCCCGGCTGCGCGTGCCGGCCGCGCGCTGCGTGCTGGTCGAGGATACGCTGCAGCACCAGAAGGCGGCGCGTCGCGTCGGCCTGCGCACGGTGTGGATGCAGCGCTGGTCGCACGCTGCCGGCATGGGCCGCCTGAGCCGCCGCCCGGCCTACGTCGACCTGAAGGCGCGCAAGCTCGGCGCACTGGTGCGCCGATTCGGCTGAAGCCTGCCGGCATGCGTGCCGGAAGTCAGTGTTTACCTGCACGAGGCGGCTGCGGGCCCCTATGCCAGAATGCCCTTGACCCGGCCCGCAGCGGCCCACAGTGCCCCCGGCATCCTGAGCGCCCGTGACTTCCGACCCGCCTGCCAGCCCCGGCGACCTGCCCAGCGGTGTCGCGCTCGGCCCTTCGGCCACGCTCGTGCCGCTGGGCACGATGCCCGCCGAGGCGGCCGCCGCAGCGGACCGGGCTGCGGCGCCCGCGCAGCCCGGCCCGGCCGCCGCGGCGGTCGAGACTGCCGAATCGGGTGCTACGGCCGCGCCGTCGGCGTCTGCCGGCCAGGCCGGGGTGGTCGGTGCGGCCGAGCCTGTCGATCGATCCGGCCCGGCAGCTTCGGCCGATTCGGCCGAAGCTGCCGAGCGCGCCGCAGCCGCGCCGCCGGTGCGCGTGCGCAAGCGGCCACGGCCCGGCGAGCGCCGCGTGCAGATCCTGCAGACGCTGGCCTCGATGCTCGAGCAGCCCGGCGCCGAGCGCATCACCACCGCCGCGCTGGCCGCACAACTGAAAGTCAGCGAAGCCGCGCTGTACCGGCACTTCGCCAGCAAGGCGCAGATGTTCGAAGGGCTGATCGAGTTCATCGAAGCCAGCGTGTTCACGCTGATCAACCAGATCACCGAGCGCGAGCCCGCGGGCGGCGAGCAGTCGCGCAAGATCGTCGGCATGCTGCTGCAGTTCGGCGAGAAGAACCCGGGCATGACCCGCGTGATGGTCGGCGACGCGCTGGTGTTCGAGAACGAGCGGCTGACGGTGCGCATGAACCAGTTCTTCGACCGGGTGGAGTCGCAGCTGCGCCAGAGCCTGCGCCTCGCGGCCGAGGCCGGCGGCTCGCCGACGCCGACGGTCGAGGCGCAGGCGCTGGCTTCGGCGCTGACCGCGCTGACGGTCGGGCGGCTGCAGCGCTACGCGCGCTCGGGCTTCAAGCGGCTGCCGACCGAGCACCTCGACCTGGCGCTGATGCGGCTCAGCGCCTGAGCGCGCCGCAGTTCGCGGTGCCCGGCGGCCGGGGCGCATGCGGCCGCTGCATACACTCGCGGCATGAATCCGCAAGCCCTGGAATCGCTGGTCGCGCGCGCCGAGTCGCTGCTGCTGCGGCTCGAGCAATGGCTGCCGCAGCCCGCGGCCGCGCCCGACTGGCAGGCCTCGACTGCGTTTCGCTGGCGCAAGCGCAGCGGCACCGACGTGCTGCAGCCGGTGCGTCAGGTGGCGACGATCCGGCTCGATGCGCTGGTCGAAGTCGAGCCGCAGAAGCAGCGGCTGCTGCGCAACACCGCGCAGTTCGTCGCCGGCCGCGCCGCCAACAACGTGCTGCTGACGGGCGCGCGCGGCACGGGCAAGAGCTCGCTGATCAAGGCCTGCCTGAACGAATTCGCGCCGCAGGGCCTGCGGCTGATCGAGGTCGACAAGGCCGACCTGGTGGACCTGCCCGACATCGTCGACCTGGTGGCCGGGCGGAGCGAGCGCTTCGTCGTCTTCTGCGACGACCTGAGCTTCGACGAGGGCGAAGCCGGCTACAAGGCGCTGAAGTCGATGCTCGACGGTTCGGTCGCGCAGGCGTCGGACAACGTGCTGATCTACGCGACCAGCAACCGCCGCCACCTGCTGCCCGAGTACATGAGCGAGAACCTCAGCTACCGCCACACCGAGGACGGCGAGGTGCACCCGGGCGAGGTGGTGGAGGAGAAGATCTCGCTGTCGGAGCGCTTCGGGCTGTGGATCAGCTTCTACCCGTTCACCCAGGCCGAGTACCTGGCGATCGTCGCGCAGTGGCTGCGCGCTTTCGGCGTGGACGAGGCGCGCATCGCCGCCGCATACCAGGAGAGTCTGGTGTGGGCGCTGGAGCGCGGGTCGCGCTCGGGCCGGGTTGCGTACCAGTTCGCCCGCGACTTCGCCGGGCGGATGGCGTCGTGACGGCCGGGCGCGGACCCGTGGACGACGAGGAACCCCAGGTGTGCCGTCCGGTGGACGTCGAAGGGCAGGAGCCGCGCCGTGCGGAGGACGCCGTGGGACAGGAGCCGCGCCGTCCGGTGGACGTCGCGGTGGGCGTGCTGATCGACGCAGACGGCCGCTTCCTGCTGACCAGCCGGCCGGCGGGCAAGGTCTACGCCGGCTTCTGGGAGTTTCCCGGCGGCAAGCTCGAACCGGGCGAATCGGTGGAGCAGGCGCTGGCGCGCGAGCTGCACGAGGAGCTCGGCATCACGATCGGCGCCGCGCAGCGCTGGCGCGAGGCGATCGTCGACTACGCGCATGCGCGCGTGCGCCTGCATTTCTGCAAGGTGTTCGGCTGGCACGGCGGGTTCCAGATGCGCGAAGGCCAGGCGATGGCCTGGCAGCGGCTGCCGGTGCAGGTGTGCCCGGTGCTGCCGGGCACGGTGCCGGTGCTCCAATGGTTCGCCGC
>ERZ795055.4349-NODE-4349-length-9991-cov-9.383555_pt1 | contig 9991 bp, 16 predicted proteins | sample MGYA00375139_ERZ795055 | MGnify/ENA primary metagenome ERZ795055 (study PRJEB30184, sample SAMN05720283) | anaerobic digester metagenome | isolation source: active sludge of municipal wastewater-treating anaerobic digesters | place: USA | collected 2015-01-23 ...
ATTCTCTCGACAAGGTGCGATGAACGCATGCGCCCCAAAGGGCACCCGCGGCGGGTCAATGACCGGGAACATTTTTTAAGAACACCGGATTGTTCCGCCGTGCCTTAACGGGGCCCTGATGCGGGCGCCCTTACAGATACGATGTTTAAGGTTCCTTCGTGAACTCTCAACGTTCATACCCGGTTCTCTCCAGGAGCTGGCTCTTTTTATTGTGCCGCTGACGAAGCTGGCCCGTTCATCGCGTACTTCAGAAAAAATATTCATCACCGTTCCTCCCGCGCCGGCTATGACAAGGAACACTCGGGGAATATCCCTCTTGGAAATCCCAGGCAGGGAAATTGCGTTCCTGTTGCAGAAAGTTCATTGGTTTCCTGCGAAGGAAGCGGATACCCGGGTAAAGGAAGAGCGGTCATCATGCTATCCTCACAAAGGCGGACAACCATGCCGGCCGGTACGGATCCGGGATACCCGTGCCAGAATCTATCGACTGTAAACCTTCATATTCGCGTTCTGTTGGTGTTTTTCTGGTTTTTTGGGTAATTGTCCACGAATCATGGAAAAAAGCCTGTTTCCGGGCTTCAACGCTATCGCAGACCCGGGTGGTTTCCTGCCGAATCCTGGAAAGGAGCGGTGGATCCGGACCCTTCTGATCCTTCATTCGTACCCGGATTTCCGAAAGTTTTTCTGCGGTCTGCCCGGGCTGGTATTCCTCCGGGGGCTGTTTGTGATTTCACATGGTGATCCTGTCAGGAAAAAGGACAATGTTCATTGCCACGGGAACTTTTCACGGGGAAATATATTTTTTTTAAATATTGCTTAAAATAGAAAAAAAACTCCAATCCTGCCAAACTTCGCAGAACGTCTATTCTGCGCAAACCTTTATTTATTTGAGATAAAATAGAATAGAGCATGGAGAGCGGTTATTTTTCTGAGTGGCTGAAAAGTTACCGGAATTATCTCCGCATGCGCAATTACTCCTCCCGGACCATTGAGAGCTACGAACAGGTTATCAGGCATTTCGGGTACTATATCTGGCTCCGGCGCAATACCGATATCACCAAGCTCGTCTTCTACTGGAAAGACTTTGAGAAAGCACGCCTGGACACCCCTGTTGAGGTGACACCGGTCCTGGTCAATGATTATTTATCCTTTGTATCGTCCCTGCAGACGTACAAGCCCAAGACCTTTCACCGCATCATCTCGACGCTCAGTTCATTTTACCGGTTCCTGTATTCCCAGGAGGTTGTCAATACCAACCCCCTGACCGGGATAGACCGGCCGCGGATAAAACACCAGGAAGTGAAGTACTTAAAACACAACCAGGTCCTCCACCTGATCGACTCGATAGAAGATATCCGGGACAAACTTATTGTCCGGACCATCTATGCAACCGGTGTCCGGGTTTCGGAGCTCTGTAATATCAATATCGAGGATATCGATCCCGATGAGCATACGATACGTATCCGCGGAAAAGGCGATAAAATCCGGACGGTTTTCATTGATGAGGATACCCTGGGCGAGCTGAGGAAATTTATCGGCAACCGCTTTGCGGGGCCGCTCTTTGTCGGACAGCAGGGCAAACACATCTCGTCCCGTGCCATCCAGCATATCTTCAGGAACTATGCCCCCCAGGGCATAACCCCGCACAAGATCCGTCACAGTTATGCGAGCGAGCTGTACAAGCGTTCTAAAAACCTCCGGGTTGTGCAGGAAAACCTTGGACATACGTCCATCAAGACCACGGAGATTTACCTGCATACCGATATCGATGAGCGAAGGCAGGTCTACCAGCAGTATTTCCCCCTCTCGGGGAGCGATGAGAAGGCATGATACTCTTTTTCGGGTCCGGCCTTTTTTGGAATCTGTGGCTATCCCGTCAGGAAAATCTAAAAATCGCTCTTTTTTTCTCTGGAGAAATCATTGAGGAATCTCTCAGATGCTCCCGCTGGCTACCGCCCCCGCCGCCGGGTTGTATCCTGTGATGAATCCCTTGCACGGATCCTTGTACTACATCTGTTCTTCAGCGGGGACACCCTCGCGCGGGAGGGGGGTAGACCATCACGGGAAAAATATCTTCTACAGGGCCCCATTTTTTCATTCTAACGTCATTCAGGGGAAATTTTGAGCAGTGATCCTGGTGCGTTATTTCCTCTTATAAACCGCATGATGCTATATATAAGAGACGAATTTTTGCACTCATTTTTTTAAAGCTTCGTATCTGAGTTCATACGAATGGTTCTCTCAAAACCCTCCCGCCCCTTTCCCGCCATGCACGACGGAGGACTGATGTATCCGGGGATGTTTTCAGCGCACGGCTTTGCATCAGGGGCAGCCTGAACAGGTTCCGGTGATTGTTAACTATCGGCTCCAAAGAAAGCATCGGGCAGGCGCTTTCGGGGGCTTTTGCTCACGCCTGATCCCCGCCGCTGTGGCAGGTCCCGCATTTCTCCTCTCTTCCCTGGCCGGATGTGAATCATCCCAATGGCTGACAAAGAAATCGAATTGAATTCTGAGCTCTTATTTCACTTCAGATAAAATAAATCCTGAAAATTTGAATCATTGAATTACAGGAGTCAGGATTTTGGTAATCATGATTTGAGAAACAAATTGTATCCCTGAAACATTCCCATGAAAAAGTTTTACCATTTCCAAAGAAAGGAGGCCAGGATCCCGATTGCCAGTCGTTTCAAATTTCATCCTTGGGAACCGCCCTCCTGAACGCCGGTTTTACCAGGCGTCCTTTCATCATTTTTGTTGAATCCCCGTATCTGACGTCATACTTTCATAAATCCGAAATTTTTATTGAACAATTTACGTCAAAAAAAATTTAGAATCGAAATATTTCCAATCACAGGTTAGTGTTTACCGTTCTTTTGATGAATGAATCAGTTTTTTTCATTCTCGCCGGTACTTCCCCCTGAATCCTGCAGTATTCCCGATATAAAATTCATTGTCCTGTCGTATGGTATCATAAAAAAATCCGGATATTCCCGGTGTGATGGTAATCTTAAGGCACATTGAAACCTTCCATGCGGAGTAGGGAACTGCCTCAATGTGCTGCCGTAATTCCCGGGCATACCAATTAAGGATTCTAATTCACTTTCATTTCCGATAATACCCGATGAGAAACCAAACAAATCCAATTATTTAATACACAAGATTTTATGACGGAGAAACATTCAAATCAAAAAAAATCCAATCTTTTTGTATGCCCCGCGTCCATAAACGAAAATACGAGAAGATCGACCCCGCAGAGATCGATCTTGTTGTCCAGTGCAGGGACAGCCATGAATTTTATAAGCGCTATCGCGAGAATTTTCCGGACAAAAAGAAAGGGATTGACAGTATCAGCAAGATCTGGAAACGCCGGGGGGAGTTCCTAAAAAAGCAGGGGATTGCTGCGGATACCACGGAACCCGGCCTGGGGCTGTCACCGGAACTCGAGATCCTGGTTACCGCCCAGAACAAGGTTCTGCTCGACCTCACCGCACAGATAAAAGAGCATCTCCGAATCACCCGGGAGATCCTTGAGCGTCTCCCCCTGCCGGTTCCAGGGACCGAAGAACCGGTCCAGAAGCCAGCCCCGCCGAAAGTGACCGAACACAAGGAACCCGTCAGGAAACCTGCCCATGAAAAACCGGCAGATATCATGATTGGATCCTGATTTTTTTTATCGACCGCGTCTGCGGTTTTGTCAAAAAAAAAGTACGCGATCCCTTCAGGAAGCCCGAAGGCTCCCTCCGGCATCACATCCGTATACCTCTGGGCGGGGGATGGAAAAAAAGGTTGGGGCATCGTGAGCGTATTGGTTTTCCCGCTGAATCAATATGGCAATACCTTAATCGTGGCACTATCGCATAGTGTATACCAGATATCGGGAGGAAGAAATGGCGAGATACTGTCCGAACTGTGGAAAAGCAATAACTGATGACATTACCCGGGTTTGTTCAGGGTGTGGAACCGATCTGGCAACACCTGTCGCAATGCCGCAAAAACCGATAACGGCCTCACGGATAGAGATCATTGAACGGGCACTGCCCTTTTTTGCAGCAAAAAAATACGCGGTCAAAGCGCAGACGGACTCCTTTGTCTCGTTCGAATCCCAGGACCGCGATGTCAACTGGCTGATCTTCGTTGTATTCTGCTGCCTCGGGCTCATTCCCGCGGTGATCTATTATTACTGGTTCACCTACAACCACCAGGTCACCGTCACGCTGAGCGGGACTCCGGAGGTGAGCCTGAACGTGATCGGCAATACCGACCAGGCAAAGAAGGATGCAGCGGAGTTCCTGCAGTTATTCTGATAGTTTTGGTTCCCTTTTTTCCCCTTCTTTTTCCAGCTCGCGTTTCATCGACCAGACCCGGATGAACAGGTAGATCCCCGCACCTGCTGCAAGGAGCAGGAGGGCAGCCCATACGCCGTTTACCGCGGCCCACCAGGCGCCGCCAAGGCCGAATCCCAGCGCAACCCCGGCAAGGATTCGGCCAAGGTGCTGGATCGTAGTGGTGCCGGATACTTTCCGGAGCTGCGATACGAGAGCAAGGAGCAGGGCAGCAGGGATGCTTTCGAATCCCGACGGCCGCAGGAGGACCAGCGTTCCCAGCGCTGCCGGATAGCCGAGCAGGCAGCCCGCACAGACCCGCCGGCCGGCGATGACGATGACATCGTTTTTAAACGCCGGGAGGTCCGGGTGGTGGGAGAGGAGGAGTTCCCGGAATTCCTGCGGGCTTACTGAGACTCGCATACGAGGAATGTGACGGGCAGGGGGTTGAGGGTTTCGGATGGGGATCAACCGGCAGTGCCGATAGATTGTTGGAGATTATTCCGGATCTTCAGGACTGATGCCGGCATCCCTTGCAGATCTGTGAAGATCGAGCGGCTGCTTCCCGGGCGGCGTTTTACCGCACTCTCTGTGACTGAAGCACAATCGGTACTTGTCACGGAGGTGATGACCATCGGACAGGCGCATAAGAAATACAACCTGAACTGACCGGTGCTTTTTTTTTACCCGGTTCCGGAAGAAGGGTGCAGGGAGAAGAGCAGGTCAACAGACCCTCTTCATGCATCCCGATAGCGATAAGCAGTACTTCTGTCCGGTCACGAGCGGGCAGAAAGGCCCTATTCCGATGTCCCGGTTCCGCGCTCGATGATCCGGACGTAACCATCGAACAGATACTTCTTATACCGTTTTTTCCCGGTAATCTCCCGGAGAATCCCCAGTTTTTCGAACTGGTTTACGAGATCATACGCAGGCTGGTGGCTGATCCCGAGTGCTGAACTGATATCCGGAACCGTAACAACCGGTTTTTTAAAGAGAAGATCCAGGAGCCGGATCGCATTCAGGCCGCCGGCGTTCTCCCGGATCACGGTGTCGAGAAGTTGTTCTTTTAATCTGATAATCTCCTGTGCATTGGTAAGTGCTTCAGATGAGACATCGCGTATTCCCCGGAGGAAAAATTTCAGCCATGATTCCCAGTTGCCTTCAAACCGTATTTCCTGGAGCAGTGAATAATATTCCTCACGGTGAGCTTTCAAGTAAATGCTCAGGTACAGGAGCGGGCGGGCAAGAATTCCTTTCCTGCAGAGCCAGAACGTGATGAGCAGCCGCCCCATCCTGCCATTCCCGTCGATGAACGGGTGGATGGTCTCGAACTGTGCATGCACGAGCCCGATCTTGATCAGGGGCGGGATCCGGTCGTCGGCATTGAGGAACGCTTCAAGATCTTCAAGCAATACCGGCACTTTTTCCGGGGGCGGGGGGACAAAGGTCGCAGAATGGATCGTTGATCCTTTCGGGCCAATCCAGTTCTGGACTGTCCGGATCTTTCCGGGTTCTTTTTTCCCTCCCCGGGTCCCTTTGAGCAGGATGCGGTGAATCTCCTGCAAAACCTCCCGGGAGAAGATCCCGTCTTTTGTGCGGGCAAGCCCTTCATCCATTGCCCGGATATAGTTGATAACTTCTTTGACCTCATTGATGTCATCGGCCGGGATCATATCGGCTTCAAACTGTAAAATGCCCTGAAGCGAGGCCTGGGTACCTTCGATCTGCGAACTGAGCAGCGCCTCTTTTTTCACGTACATTGCAACAAAGAGATCTGCGTTGGGAAGTACGGTGGTCATCCCATCGAGTCGTGCGAGAGCACGGTCCGCTTCTGAGAGGAGAGCCTGAAGTTCGTCATCAAAATGAATCGGGGGATCCGGTGGCAGGGGTTTGGGGATGTATACCTGATATCCTCCCATCTGTCTCACGGTGACTCCCATCCTGCTCTCGATCATGGTTCTTCCTTTCCAGAATTATCCCCGGGATTCTGCATGTAATGCTGGCCAGCCAGAATTACACACGCTTATGATGTTTAAGTCTGTTTAACCAGAATAAGGTTGTGGTGCCGGGATTTTTGTTGTGGATCGGAAGTCCTGGGATGGTTGTACCAATCCGGGCCGGAGATCCCGCTCTCCCGGGTAAAGGAACGGGTGCTGCTGCTGTCGTCCGATGAGCACCGGAAGGCGGTCGGCGGCCCGGTGGCCCTCTCGGAGCGGCAGATGCAGATCATCGAGTTCATCCATACGAACGGGTCGGTGAAGAGCGGGGACCTGATGCGGCTGTACGGCATCTCACGGCAGGCTGCCGGTAAGGAACTTGGCCGCATGACGGAGCCCGGGCTCATCAGGTCCGAAGAGAAAGGCCGGGCAACCCGGTACATGATAGCCTGACCGTTTACTCATGAACGGCGTGAACGGCCCGGCATGCTGATCCCTGGTTGTCGATTGGGTTGTCGATTCCGATCACCCCGGCCAGGCCACCCAGAATATTTTGCCGGAACCGGGGTTGAGCCATGGATCTTCACCAATAACGAAATGGTGTCGGGGCGTGTGAAAAGGATTTAAATAATTACGCCCTGGTCTTTTTCTTTCCGTGAGCGAGAACCGCGGCAAGATATTTGTCAGGATCGTCTCTGAGCCACTGTTTTCGTTCTTTGGTATAATCGCCGCTTCCTGAATCATAGATCTGAAGGAACCGGACTGCATCGACGGGCCCGAGCTCTTTTACGAGTGCGTCGATACCCTGTTTGTGGATTTCATTCAGTGTCTTTGCTTCCATGTTCGTTCACCTCCATAAGCCATTCAACGGGATTCTTCACATCAATAGTAATCTGATTACGGTATCTCTTAATAACTTTGATGATCGTATCATCAGTCGTCAGCAGGGCCGCGCCGGCTGATTCAGCACACGCGAGATGCAATGCATCCGCAGAATCGATACCCATCTCCACACATTCATGATATCGCCGGGCCACGGTTTTTGTGATCGCTACATGCTCTGTTGCAAGATCCATGAAGTTCTGTAATTTTTTCATCCGTGTCCTGTCAGGAATGCGGGAAATTTCAAAACTGACAGCATCGCTGGTTACCAGCGTCCAGTCCTGCGTGCATCGCATCAGGATCTCCTTTATGGCTTCTGCTTCCATATGGATGCGGTTTATCGTCTGGTCATCAAAAGGCCGGCACAGGCAGCAGACATCGAGATAGACTTTCACGTAAACCTCCTGTTTGACCGTTCTCTTTCTTATTTCAGGAAAGTCGGTTGTCGCAACGATAAGGAGCCCGGTTAGCGGGGTGAAAGTGCTGTCCGGGATATTTGCACTCCTTCAGCAGGCCTTCGAGCAGGCCGAAGTACTTCCGCTCCTCATCGGGGACTTCTGAACCTTTTTTCTTTTCAAGGTAATTCTTTAAGATCGCCGGCGTAATGAGCTCATTTCGGAACGCGATGAGCCCGTCGATGACCGTCTCGATCACCTCTGCCGGGTTGTTCCCCACCCGGATGAGCGCAAACCCGAACCCTGTCGATGTTCCGCGGGCCCCGGACCCGCTGCGTTGTGCGGCTGATGATCCGAGCCGGAAGAGGCACTCGAAGATATTGTCTCTTCTCAACGTTTTCGATACGCCTCATCGTGATGCGAATAGTCCATCCGTATGTTCTTCTGGTGCATCCGCGAGCAGGAAACGACAGGTTACGCCAGCTCACCGGGATCGATTTCGGCATCTTTGCAGATCTGTTTTATGATTTTTTAGTGCAGGATTTTCCCGGTGTGTTCCGGTACGGTTATTCGGATCCCGGCATTGTTTTTGAAAATTTTGTGACTCCCGCTCTGGCGGACGCAGGTGAATCCCTTTCTTTCCAATACCGCGATGATTCGGTGTGCGGGGACCCGGGGGAGTTTCTCACTCATACCGAGACGTCCACGGTCGTCAGGTTTATAAGCCGGGCCTGGGGGATTTCCTCGCCGGATTCAATGCGGTCATCGAGATGGAGGCGGATGGCGTCCCGGATATTTTCCAGGACCTCCTCGTAGGTCTCTCCCTGTGCATAACATCCCTGGAGTTCCGGGCAGAACGCGGTGTAGCCATCTTCGTCTTTTTCGATTACTACGGAAAAACGGAAATTATGCATACGATCCTCCCCTTTTCCTTGGTACCGGATATATCTGACCGGTCAGTGCAATAAGGTTTTGATTTCAGATTCCTGCGATACAGGATTTTCTCCTGTGGGAAGCCGCCCGCCAGATGCCGTGGCCTGCTCGTTCACTTTGGGGGAAAAAGGAAAGATACTCATCAGGGTCTGCCCGGTATTTTCAGCCCTTTTCGTGGCGAACCATGGACTTTTCAGGATCCCCTGCTCTGGTGGTGTTGGTTTAACCTGCCGTCCTTTCCTGATTTCACCACGGATTTTTTTCAATTGCCATCGTACCCCTCATTTTTGGGAAGGCCCGGAAGTAATTATTTTTCTGCACAGGCAGGATGCACAGGATCATTTCGCCGGAGAGAAGTTGTTGGTTTTGGGATGGCGAGGCCGGGGTGCGGGCGGTTCTCCTCGATCCGGTCGCTCATCTCTGCTGCAGCCTTGTCGGAGAAGGTGAGGGCGAGGACGTTTTCCGGTTTTATGCCGGTTTGTATGAGGTGTACTATTTTCTCGGTGATGACTCTTGTTTTGCCGGAACCGGGGCCGGCGAGGACGAGCTGGATGCCGGTGCCGGTGACGGCGCGTTGCTGGGAGGGGTTGAGGGGCATTGAGACAATATCTCGCGGGAAAAACAGTTATTCTTTTTGAAAAAAGCCGGGATGTAAGGATCACCGGAGAGAGTGAAAAGCGCTGGAGTCCTGTAACCGTTGACCGGTAAAATCATGGATAACCAGCCCGGAAAAAGTGACCAGCCAGGACAGATCCGCTTATTCCTTCTTTTCAGGTCCGACCGCGGGTTCCAGGATCGTGATGAGGCGGGGGATGTCCTGAGTGACGGTAAACCAGACATCATCAAGATCCACCTTCCCGTACGAATGGATGAGCATGTCCCGCATGCGTGCCATTGCCGACCATTCGACCGAACTGAACCGCTTGAGTGTCTCCGGTGAGAGCCGCTTGGAAACTTCCCCGATCACTTCAAGACACCGGATGACCGCATACTGGCACTCGCGATCGGCATTGAAGGATTCCTGTGTGTGGCGTATCGTGAATTCGCGGGCATCCTTTGCCATCAGGAGAATGTCGAGAAGATACGCATCGTCACGCACCATACACTTTCTCCATGGACGAAAGGATACTCTTTTTCCGGATATAGTTACGGCTCTTCTCGATGGCCTGCCGGGTGAGAAGATCGATACGCCGGCCGAAGATCCCTTCGAGTTCCTCTTCCATCCTTGCCAGCTGGACGAGGGTATGCGGGGAGCCGGGCGGGAAATCCACGACAATATCGATATCGCTGTCGGGGCGGAAATGGTCGGTGGTGACCGAGCCGAAGACCTGGAGTTCTCTGATGTTCCATGCCCTGCAGAACTCCTCGATCTGTTTCTTCCGGCTCCGGATGAGTGCGTTCAATAGTTCCCGACCTCTCTTTATCAATATACGGTGAACGCCCGATTTAAGTATTGTCCCGGTGCGATCAGCCATCCCCGGCCCAGCGGCTCCGGAGACCTACACCGGTTACGGTAGGGCGC
>ERZ795055.4354-NODE-4354-length-9989-cov-3.477552_pt1 | contig 9989 bp, 7 predicted proteins | sample MGYA00375139_ERZ795055 | MGnify/ENA primary metagenome ERZ795055 (study PRJEB30184, sample SAMN05720283) | anaerobic digester metagenome | isolation source: active sludge of municipal wastewater-treating anaerobic digesters | place: USA | collected 2015-01-23 ...
TGTACATGCACCCAGAACTACTACCATCATAGCCAGCAGGTTAAGCGTGATGCCTCCTTTCCTGAACGACGAGAAGAATCCTGGCCCCACCTGCAAGCCGATCGAGAATACAAAGAGTATGAGACCAAAATCACGGATGAACTCTATTACATGAGTGTTTGCCCTGAAGCCAAAATGCCCCACCGCTATCCCCGCAAAAAGGACAAAAGCTATTCCCAGTGATATCCCGAAGATCTTAATTTTCCCGAGAAACACTCCCGCAGCGATCACAACACAATAAATAAGTATGGTATGTGCAACAGATTCGCTGAAAAGGAGTTCTCTAAACCATTCCATAAGGATTGTTTTAAAACAAAAGTAGGAAAATTTATGACTGGAGGGATTCTTGATTGAGGAAGTGCCGGCGGGATATATTAAAGAAAATTTTCCTATATTTAAACTATCATCAAATCACCGGATTATGATAGAGGAGGCAGGCTCACAGGAATATTCAATAAACCAGGATGATTTCAATAAATTCGTTTCAACCTTGAAGAACGAGGATAAGGATGAGATAGACAAAATTATTACCAGGTACAGGAACTATGAGCCAGCAATGGCAGAAGCAGCTCTGCATGTGGCAGTCGATAAGGGCATGTTGAGTTACGATATTAAAGAGAACCTTCAGAAACAGATCAGGTATAACTTTTCGAAAAAAGCGAGTGCTGCCAAACAGTCGAAATGGGAAGCAGCGAACGCCTTCAAAGGATATGTCAGCAGTTATACCGACGATGAAATTTACAGTCTCATAGAAGATCCTGCCGATATAGTAATTGATGTTTACCATGCTGTGCTTGCTGTTGCAAAAGAAAGAGAGCTGTTAACTGCCGAGGAGTCTGAACGCTCATATAAAGACGCACTTGATACGGCAGGTAACGATGAAGACCTGTTCAGGGATGTACTGACTTTCAGGCGTGAGTTATATGGTTCGGGAAATATCCGGTTCGAGAAAAAAGAGGATGAAACGGACATAATCCCACGTACCTCAAAGTTCTCCCCTGGAAGATACCTCCTTTCACGTTTCTCACTACTGATGATTGTGATCGGGGGAGTTACTATTTTTACCTATTTTAAGGAAAATCCGGAATCATCGGGCGTTTCTGAGGCAGTTCCGGTTATCGGATTGGTTGCACTTATAATAGGACTCATTTCCGGATGGTTCTGGATAAAATCACTAAAAAATAAGAACCTTGAATAGCAGGCTCATGTTAAATCAAAAGCAGTCTGCTTTGAAATATTAAAATTATAACGACATTTAATCCTCAATTTAAAAACATGTTTATGTTGTACAAACGCCGCGATTTCATAAAGATCAGCGGGATAACCGCAGCAGGCTCACTGATTGTGCCGTCGCTGCTTCAATCCTGCAAGGGAACAGCACTATCAGGAGGTGTGAGCACATACCTTGAACACTTTGAGGTAACACCGGAGCTTCTGAAAAAAGTGATATTGACAGCCATGTCGAAAGGCGGAGATTATGCCGATCTCTACTTCGAGCATACGATAAATAACTACAGCAACCTCGAAGACGGGAAGGTCAACCAGGCCTCATCAAATATAGCTTATGGCGTTGGTATAAGGGTTCTAAAGGGCGACCAGACCGGTTATGCCTTTACAGAAATCATTACCCCCGAGGCTATGCTCAAAGCTGCCGGCACTGCAGCCAGTATAGCAAACGATACAGGGAAGAGCGTAACGGAAAATATTACCGAGTTTACATCTCCTAACCTCTACCCTGTGGTCACCACATGGGAAGATACATCCGTCAGGGAAAAGATTCCATTCCTCGAACGGCTGAATGAAAAGATCTTCGCCCTCGACAGTAAAGTAACCAAGGTAAATGCCTCCATAGGCGACACTACCTCTTATATAATGTTCTATAACTCCGAAGGACTGCTCGCCTGCGATTACAGGCCTCTTATATATATCTCAGGGACAAGCGTAATGGAAAAGGATGGTCGTACCGAAAATGCCAGCGTGTCGCGTTCGGCTCGCAAAGGAGCTGAATTCCTTACCAATGAGCTCGTCGATAATATGGCCCAGGACGTTGTTGCCAAAACAAACCTTCAGTTCCTGGCAGGGAAACCAAAGGCAGGCGAAATGGAGGTAGTAATGAGCGCCGGGGAATCAGGCATCCTCCTGCATGAGGCAATAGGACATGCATTTGAAGCTGACTTCAACAGGAAAAAGACATCCATTTTCTCAGATAAGCTGAACAAGAAAGTTGCTGAAGACTTTATCACCATAGTTGATGACGGGACTCTTCCCTCCGACCGCGGCTCTTTAAACTTCGACGACGAAGGCAATGCAACCGAAAATACGGTAATCGTCCGGAATGGTATACTGTCGAGTTACCTGCACGACCGTATCAGCGCTGCCTATTATAATGTGAAACCTACAGGCAACGGCCGCAGGCAGAGCTTCAGGTTCATGCCTGTGCCCAGGATGAGATCGACGAGAATGGAAAACGGACCACACAAAAAAGAGGAGATCATTGCAAGCGTCAGGAATGGAGTATATGTCGATAACTTCAGCAACGGACAGGTAAATATAGGTGCCGGCGATTTTACCTTCTTCGTTAAAGCCGGATATTTAATCGAAAACGGGAAACTGACTATGCCGATAAAAGATATAAATATTATCGGTAACGGACCACAGGCCCTGGCCGATATCGTTATGGCAGGCGACGATGCAAAACTTGCCGACGGAACATGGACCTGCGGAAAAGCAGGCCAGAGCGTACCAGTCACACTGGGCCTTCCGACAGTGAAAGTCAGAAAGCTTGTCGTTGGCGGTGTAAATGCATAAAAACTTAAAAGAAAACAAGTTATGAATACACAGGAAAAATATAATCTTGCCAAGACCGTTATCGACCATGCACTGAAGAGCGGCGCCCAGCAGGTATCAGTATCTATCGACGAGAGCCGCAGCAGCGAAATAGAAATACGCGACCAGAAAATCGATAAGCTGGCAGAATCGAACAGAAACAGCCTTAGCGTAAACCTCTACGTCGATAAGAAATACTCATCCAACTCGACAAACAGAATGAATAAGGAAGAGATACTCAGGTTTGTCGATGAGACAATAAATGCAACACGCTTCCTCGCCGAAGATGAATACCGTATGCTTCCCGATCCTGCTCTTTATTATAAAGGAGGCGGTGAAGAGCTCAAAATGATTGATAAAAACATTGAAACACTCGATGCCGGGACCAAAATAAATCTTGCCAGGAGTGTCCACGATGAGGTCTTCAACAAGGACGAAAGGATCATCTCCATAAGTGCAAATTATTCCGACAGCCTCTCCAGCAGGGTGCTGGTGACAAGCAATGGCTTCAGTGGCGAATTTGGCAGGACTGGCTTTAACCTTTCAGCATCGGTATCAGCAAAGGCCGATACCGGAAGACCATCCGATTACTGGTATGAATCGTCTCTCTTCCTCGACAGGATGAAAAAAGAGGGTATCGGCAAAAAAGCCCTCGACAGGACACTCCGGAAAATAGGTCCCAGGAAGATCAGTTCGGGGAAATACCCGATGCTCCTCGAGAACCGTGTGGCGGTAAACCTTTTATCACCGCTGTTCAATGCTCTGTCGGGTAATGCAATCTATCAGAAACAATCATTCCTTGCAGGAAAAAAAGATCAGCAGGTAGCTTCAAAACTGATGACCATCCTCGATGATCCGAATATTCCCTTTGCTCCCGGATCGAGGCATTTCGACAGCGAAGGCCTTGCCTTCATGAAAAAAGCAATAATCGAAGACGGAGTCCTTCGCAATTTTTACATCGACACTTATTACGGACGCAAGCTTGGCATGGCTCCCACAAACGGAAGCTCATCGAATATTGTCTTCAGGCTCGGCGACCGCGACCTCGATGCAATGGTCAGATCACTGCAAAAAGGAATATTTATTACCGGTTTCAACGGAGGAAACTGCAACGGATCAACAGGCGACTTCTCATACGGTATTGAGGGATACCTTGTAGAGAACGGTGAGATAATCCATCCGGTGAATGAGATGAATATCACCGGTAACATGACAAAGATATGGATGAACCTCACTGAAGCAGGTAATGATATTATCGAAGGCAGTGCTGCCAGGATACCTTCCCTGCTTCTCGACCAGGTTGATTTCAGCGGAATCTGAAGATGCAGGGCAGGATTACATCGGTTGATTTCTTCCGCGGGCTGACTATGTTCCTCCTGGCCGGGGAAGCCAGCCTCCTGTATGATCATTTTCAGGAAGCTGACGGAGCAATATTCACGTTCCTGGGAACACAACTCAGTCACCATGAATGGCACGGATTACATTTCTGGGATCTCATACAGCCATTCTTCATGTTCATCGTGGGAGTTGCCATTCCATTTGCAACTGCCAACAGGCTGAAAAAGGGAGAGAGCATGAAGAGGATAACACTTCATGCCTTTAGACGCTCCGGACTGCTCCTGTTCCTGGGCTGGGCACTCTATTTTATTGCAGCCGGAAAACTGGTCTTCAGGTTCCAGAATGTTCTTGCACAGCTGTCGGTGACATATCTGGCTGCCTTCCTGATCATGAACTGGAAGACAAAATACCAGGTTCTCTTTACTCTTGTCCTTCTTCTCCTCATAGATCTTGCTTATCGCTTTTTTCCTGTGGAAGGATTCAATCATCCATGGGTGAATTATGAGAACCTCGGAGCATGGGTAAACCTCCAGATAGAAGGTGTGAACCACCGGACTCCCTGGGCTACACTTAATGTCGTTTCAACAACCGCCCATACTGTTTGGGGTGTTCTCTGCGGCAAATTGCTGATGAGCGATAAAACTTCGCGTAACAAGATCCTCACTCTTGTAATTGCCGGAGTCACCTCCCTCGTTATCGGTTACTCACTCGACTGGCTGAATATTACGCCCATTATCAAGAAGATAGCCACAGTATCATTCATTTTCGCAAGTGGCGGATGGACAATACTGGCGCTTGCACTCTCATACTGGCTTATTGATGTTATGAAACTTTTTTCAAGAGGCTCCAAATTCTTTATTCTCGTGGGCATGAACAGCATATTCATATATCTCTTTTTTGAACTTAAAGGAGCCGACTGGCTGACAAGAATGGCAAAACCGTTCAGTAATCTGTTCTTTTCATGGGGTGGTGAGCTTACCGTTGCCATGATCACCAGTCTGCTGGTGTGGGCAATGATGTGGTATATTTGCTACTTGTTGTATAAAAATAAATTGTTCATTAAAATATAAGTTATATAATACCTGACGTCTGGTGCCTGACGCCTGATGCCTGATGCCTGATGCCTGTATTAACCTGATAATAATTGAATTATGCTGCTATCAACTTGCGGATTGGTTTGTGATGAGTGTGAATTCTTTAACAAGACATGCACTGGTTGCATAAACGTTAAAGGATCAACATTCTGGGCTAAGGAGATGATGCCTTCCAAAGTATGCCCGATGTATGATTGTGCAGTTAACAAAAAAGGATTCAAGGATTGTGGTGGCTGTCCGGAATTGCCCTGTAAGCTTTTCCTCGACATGAAAGATCCTAACTCGACAGAGGAACAGCATAAGGCTTCAATCGGAATCCGCGTGGGAAGATTAAGAGGGAACTAACCCGGTGACCCCCGCCCCGCTGCGCAGGGCACCCCCTAAAGGGGGTCTAAAGTCAATTACTAAATATTATTTTTTACTTTGCATTTAGGCCCCCTTCAGGGGGCAAACGCGCGCAGCGCGATAGGGGTCCCTCCGACTATCGGAACGGTTATTGATGTTCCATCGAGGTCGACAGTAAGCTTCGTCCCGGGTTCAGGCCATAGTGTAAATTCCCTGTCGCTGGAGAAGATCATCAATCCTATTCTTTTACCTGCAGGTATTATCTGATCGTCGGGTTCAAGTTCAAAAGTCATTTCATAGAATTTCCCCGGCTTGAGCGGTTTGCTGGCGCTCAGTGATTTATAGTTACGAAGATCGGCCCATCCGCGGTTTATCAGGTTATCGTTGACACTCGCTGAAGGTGTCGACCAGGGCAAAGCGACCATCCATACCGACAGGTTAACAGCTTGTTTATCGCTGGCTGCCCTGATGGTAATGACCGGGGTTCCGGAAATATGGACCGGCTCCTTAAGCGGTTCTGTTACAAATAATAGTCTGTTAGCCGATGTCTCAGCTTTTGCAAGGTCACTGCCGCTGAAAGAGACATCATCGGTGATAGTTTCCCTGCCCTGTTTGCCTGGTTTTAAAAGTACCAGCGATCCTGCTGCCGGCGCTCCTTTTTTAAGAAGAAACCTGACAGACTCTGCACCAGGGTTGGGGTATGCAGCGTAGGGAGTAGGTTTCTGCCTGTCGCTGTTCTCACGTACTATCCACGCTTTCGGATCATTTTCAACATTGTTCTCCACTCCAAAGAGATATCTCGTGAACCATTTATTCATCATGCTGAACGGTGGCGGCCCTCCATGTCCGCCCTGGTGGAAATAGACCTGTACAGGGACACCTTTGTTTTCGAGAACATCAATAAAACGGGCACTATGACTCATCATTACATTCCAGTCGTTAAAGCCGTGTGCCATCAATACTGCAGCCCTGAAATTTTCCATATAATTCATCAGATCGCGTTCTGCCCAGAAGCTGTTGTAATCTCCTGTTCGGCGGTCGTGCTTCTTAAGCATCTCTCCTCTCCAGACGCTGTCGCAATATGAACAGTTGTCGGGATTGGAGTGTACGAAATCATATAGTACGTCGACATCTTCTCCCAGGTAACCACCCGGACTGCGGACAAGGCCGTTCGACCTGTAATAATGGTAGTATGAGTTGTTTGGTGATACCGGGATTATTGCTTCGAGGCCCTCAACTCCCGTTGTGGCGGCAGCAAACGGAATTGTTCCGTTATACGAGGTACCGGTCATTCCTACTTTTCCTGTTGTCCAGTATGCTTTTACCTCTTCGCTTCCATCGGGAGTTGCATAGCCTTTAGCCCGTCCGTTGAGCCAGTCTATCACAGCCTTTGGCGCCAGGGCTTCTATCCTTGTACCTATTGTCGGACAGCCTTGCGACAGTCCGGTTCCGGGAGCAGAGGAATGGATCACAATATACCCGTATGGCAGCCACGTACGCACCTGTGAGGTTGAGATTACAGGACGTTTCCCCATTCGGATGATCTGTGGAGGAGTGGTATGATATTCCGGCGGATCCTGGAACAATTCCTGTTTCACATTCCAGAAATAATCTTTACTGTTTCCTGCTGTCCCTGCAAAATATGGACTCGATTCATATATCACAGGCAGCTTAAGTCCTTCTGTTTCTGTCTGCTCAGGACGTGTCACATCGACATGCATCCTGTCTTTTTTGCCGTCGCCATTGCTGTCGAATTCTGTCTCGACCCAGAGGTCGTGCCTGATCCATTTCTCCGGATCCTCAAAGGCGGGTATTTTTTGAGCCTCGCCGTTGACGATTACAGGAACGATAGTCTTTCCATTACCTGGATTATCCTGTGAAGATAAGCTGGTGCTGAAAGTTGTAATAATGATAATTGCGGCTAAAAAAGCAGGGATTCTGAGCTTCATGGCAAAATTTCTGGTTAATAAACGGAAAACATGAACAGACATCGTATTTCGGTCATTCGCATTTCAGGTTTGCCCGTTCGGCTTTTGCAGCTGTTGCAAATGCACCATAGAGGGCGTTTTTGAACGATTCGCAAGCTTCTGTTTTCCGGCCTTTACCTGCCTGTGCAAGACCGAGCTGGAAATAGAATTTTGCTTTTGCTTCGGCGGTACCTGTTTCGAGAGCCACACCTTTTTGTGCATACTCTGCGCCTTTGTCGAAGTTTTTCTTCTTGTTATAGACGTCGGAAAAGAAGTAGAACAGATCCTTGTCGTCGCCATATTTTTCAGCTTTGGTAAGCAGGGCCAGAGCATCGTCAGACTTGTCGGCCTGGTTGGCTTTGGAACCTGCGGAGCGGAAATAGGTCAGGGCCTGTGCCGAGGCAATCTTTATTTTTGCAGTATCATTTACTGTTTTCAGCTTCTCGATATACTGGTCTATTGTCTGCTCGAACGAGGCTGCATTATCCTGTTTGAGGTATATCAGGGCTTTGTTATATACGGCGCTGGCAAAATCCGGATTTATTGCCAGCAGGCTGTCGAAAGTTGCAATAGCCTTGTCGAATTCGTTCTGGCTGAAATATCCTGTAGCCTGTTTGTTATAAGCCTGTACCAGTAGTTTTGATGCACTCTCCTTGTGAGCTGGAGTACCGTATTTTTCGGCTATGACACCGGCTGTTTTTACAGCTTTCATCATTTCGGGCACCGGCTTTTTGGCGGTTATCGCTGCCTGTGCCACTTTCAGATATAGTCCGGGCAGCACTTTTGAAGCTTTCTCTTTAAGGTCGGCAGCTTCGGTTCCTACCTGGTCGGCGAGAGAAATGACTTTTTCAAAAGCTGTAATAGCTGCCGCTGCATCTGTCTGTGCGGCCTTAGCGCCTTCGTTATATGCGGCTACGACATCGTTTCTTGTTTGTCCGTTGAGGACGAGGATTCCCATTGCAGAAATGATCATCATCCCTGTAATTTTTTTAAGAAGCTTCATAGTCATCAGGATTAAATAAGGTTGTCAGGAAATTATAATTTTTTCTGGTAAGGCGGTAAAATTAGAAAAATATTTTATTTATGCAAGATGGTCGATTTTCAGACTGCTTAATGACCAACAGCTGCCACTAATATTCAATCCCTCCTTCTTCCGATTGAACTAAAATCCATGCCATTGACTTTTACATATCAGCCTTGCCTTCATGATGATTTCTCACTTTGCATTTTGCATTCTAACCTATTTCCTCATCCACATCGGTTTCATAAGTACGATTTTCCTGTACACCGGGCACGACTTGTCATGTAATGCAGGGAGATAACCGATGCTTGAAAGGAATTCATTTACTATCTCGCCTCCGGTGAAAGCGAATGTTTTTTTGAAGAGTTTAACCCACTCCTGCAGCTGTCGGGGATGGTGGTATTCCAGCCACTTTTCAAAAGAGCCATACTCTTTTTGCAGTTCCACGATCACTTTTGCATTTTCTATTGCAGCGTTTATCTTCAGCCTGTTTCTGATGATCGCCGCATCATTTAGCAGGCGTTGCCGGTCTTTTTCGCTGTATGAGGCTACTTTTCTTACATCAAATCCGTGAAAGGCTTTTCTGAAAGCTTTTTCCTTGCGGAGAATGATCTCCCAGTTCAGTCCTGCCTGGTTAAGCTCGAGGATAAGCCTTCCGAAGAGCTCATTATCGTCGTGAAGCGGAAAACCATAATGATTATCGTGGTAGTTCTTATGAAGGTCACGCTTTTCTCCCTCAGGGAGGTTTGTAATGTATTCGCAGTATGTCATTGGTATAAGGGTTTTTAAGTGATCCGCATCAATTATTTACTGATTAGTATCTAATCAAAAATCAGTAAGTAATATAATTGATTTTCTGGAAAATTATCATTGGCTTCGCTTCATTTGATTGTAGAATACTGTATTCCAATTGTCGGGAATTATTGCTTTGCAGGAAACAGATACAAAATCGGGCAAGGATGATTATTGCATTGAATGAGCTGTTGATAACATTTGCCATCCTGTAAAATTAATTGTCTGCCTTTTGCTTTTTCGTTATCTTGCATCTGTTCGCTGCATTTTGTTATTCATGAGTGCTCTTTTCAGAAACAAATACCGTATTGGTTCTGTCCGGTGCCGGAATTACGATTATTCGCATCCCGGGAAATATTACATTACAATATGCACAAATAACAAAATACCATGGTTCGGTCATGTTGAAAACGGAAAAATGGTTTTATCGGAAATTGGGGTGGTGGCCGATAAATATTGGTTGGAAATATCAATACATTTCCCATTCATTGAATTGGATGAATACATTATAATGCCGGATCATATGCATGGGATTATTACCATCAAAAATAAAAAAACCGATGTATT
>ERZ795055.4360-NODE-4360-length-9983-cov-4.237913_pt1 | contig 9983 bp, 5 predicted proteins | sample MGYA00375139_ERZ795055 | MGnify/ENA primary metagenome ERZ795055 (study PRJEB30184, sample SAMN05720283) | anaerobic digester metagenome | isolation source: active sludge of municipal wastewater-treating anaerobic digesters | place: USA | collected 2015-01-23 ...
GGCATCGAGGCGGACCTCATCCTGTGGCATCCGTACGACCGCTGGGGCTTTGCCGACATGAGCAAGGCGGAGGACGAGCGTTATCTGCGGTATTGCATCGCGCGGTTAAGCGGCTTCCGCAACGTCTGGTGGTCGCTGGCCAATGAGTATGACTTCATGACCGACCGGCCCGCCGGCCACCGAGGCAACAAGCAGTGGGAGGACTGGGACCGTTTCTTCGAGATTCTGCAACAGGAGGACCCTCACCAGCGGTTGCGCGGCATCCACAACGGCAGCAAGTGGTACGATCACACCAAAGGCTGGGTCACGCACGCCAGCCTGCAAACCTCCGACATGAACGCCGGCATTCGTTTTCGCCATCAGTATCAGAAGCCCGTGGTCTACGACGAGTGCCGCTACGAGGGCAACATCCCGCAGGGCTGGGGCAACCTCACGGCGCGCGAGATGGCGCAGAAGTTCTGGATGGGGACGCTCAACGGCTGTTACGTGGGCCACGGCGAGACCTACAAGCATCCGGAGGACATCCTTTGGTGGGCCAAAGGGGGGGTGTTGCATGGCGGGAGTCCCCAACGCATTCAGTGGCTCAAGGACCTCATGGCCCAGGCGCCGCCGTTCCACGAGCTGCAGCCGCTGGGTGATGGCAAGGGGCGGTTTGTGCTGGCCAAGCCCGGCGCGTATTACCTCGTCTATTGTGCGCAGCGCAAACCGGAGGCGATCGAACTGATTGGCGCGCATCCTTACAAGGTGGACTTGCTTGACCCTTGGGACATGACCATCGCGCCCGCCGGCACCGCGCGGCCGGGAGCCTTTATCCTGATGCCGCCGGCTTCGGACACGGTCTTTCGCCTGACTCCCTATGCGCCGGGGGAGGCGCTGCGCCCGGAGCTGCGCATCGAGCCGGCCAGCATCGAGGGCCTGGCGCCACTGACAGCCTCTTTCAAGGCGGCGGGGGCTGCGGGGCAGGTGGAATGGGACCTTGGCGACGGCGCGAAGGCCACCGGCGTCGGGGCGCGGCACACATACCAAAAGCCGGGGGTGTACCTGGTCAAAGCCAGCCTGACTGACGCGTCCGGCAAGGTCGCGGCGGTGGCGTATGGGCGGGCGGTGGCCGACCGGGCATCGGAGCAACCGATCGTGCGGATCGGGTTTGCGGTGGACGAGACGCCGGCGCTGCAACTTCACGGCTCGGCCAAACGCGGCGCCAACGGCGCGTTGGCATTCACCGACGCGGCGCCGTGGGGCTGGGTGCAGGCTGGCGACAGCCCGCTGGAGGAACTGCGCGGCCTGCGCTCCTTCACCATCAGCGGTTGGCTGCGGCCGAGCAGTCTGACCATCGGCTCCGGTGGCAACCGGATTGTTCACTGCCTGAAAGCGGACTCCGATGGTGTGGACCTGGTTTGCCTGGCCGACGGGCGGTTGCGGTTGGCGGTCAACCAATGGCCGGACGGCGTGCGCAATGACAGCTCGCTGGGTGTGTTGGCGGTGGGCAGGTGGACTTGCTTTGCGGTCACCTATGACGCCGAGGCGGCGGGGGAGAACGTTGCCTGGTATTTCAGCGCGCCTCAGGAGACGCCCGGCAAGGCCGAGATCGCTTTGGACCTCAAGACCGACTATCGCAACGGAGCCTTGGGGGACGAAGTGGAGGGCCTGGCCATCGGCAACTTCAACCGCACGATGCAGGGCCACGGCCTCGACCGGCAGTTTCGCGGCGAGATTATGGGTCTGCGGATCTTCGGCAGCCGGGTGGCCGGGCGGGGCGCGCAAGACTTGGAGACCATTCGACGGTCAATGGGGGCGCATCCATAGGGTATCCTTGGGAGCGGTGGGCGGCGCGGCACGAGGATGGGGGAGGGGACCGAGTGATCGGGCGGGGTGACCCAGGGCAGTTCCGCGGCATTCAGCAGTCCGCCAGGAGGTGAAGGTCGTGTTCCATGGTCCGGGGCGTTGTTTGACCTGAGTCAAAGCGGATGGTCATGGCAACCCGTAGCCTGGCGCGCGATGACTCACGGCCAGATCATTCGTGGAATGATCTTCGCCTGCAGTGCGTTCCTGAGTTGCGGCGCCCAGCCGCATTCCGGCGCAACCAATGTGTCTCTTGGCCCGTCTCCGGTATCAACGGGAACGGTCATCACCGCAACGGGCGCGCCTGCCCCCCTGGATGCCCCGAGAGCGGACGCGATCGCCGGACGTTTTTCGGTCATGTGCTCGGGGTGTCACAGCCTCACAGGCGCGGAACTCAATGGTCGGGATCTGACGCCATCGACCGACTCCGCTGGCTTGATCGGCGGCGGGCAACCCTATGCCCGAACCGGACTCGCCGGCGCCTTGCTATGAGAGGTCCTTCCGGGCGTGCAACACCAGAGGGTGGTGACTGCCGACAGACCCACATGCTCGATGTGCCAGGGTCCGCACGCAACCGCCGCGTTACCCCCGTCCAGCTTCTGTCATCCCCAGAAGTCTGTCGTCCGGGCCACTCCCAACCATGCCCATGCGGCCGAAAACCCGTCTTGCTGGCGCCGCCCGCTCATTGCGCGCGCCCGACGAAGTACACGTCGGCCCAATCCCGAGTCTTCATGCGCACGGCGTTGCACGTGTTCCCCTCAATCGTGAGGTAGAGGTCTCCACTCTTGGGTGCGGCGCCGATCGCACTTTGCCAACCGACGAACAGCACGCTGTGTCCGCCGCTGTTGATGCTGAAGTAGTCGCCCGACTGGGGCAGATAGGATCCGGCCTCGACTTGTGCCTTCGTATAAAAGCGGCCTTTGCCAATGAAATACGTGGCCAGGTTGGTAGTGCCGATGCTGCCGGTGGGCGTGTCCAAGCCGTTTTGCCGCATTGCCCAGGCCGCGAACTCGCTGCACCAGGCGGTGTCGACGTTGACGTATTTCTTCGCGCCTGTCTGACCCAGATCCTGGGCGGCGTAGTAGAGGGCTGTGACGCGTGTTTCCAGGATTTGCTGCCAACGGGTCAGGCCGGTCTCGAGCGAGAAATCCATCTTGCTGCCGTAATAGCGGTCGAGCCACGCGTTTGGGCTGGAGTCGAGCACCAGCATGCCGCTATGCACCATTTCCACCCGCTCAATCTGCACGCCGTCGCCGCTGCCGTTCTCCAGGATCACGGTGTCCCAGTCGTCGGCGTCCATCGTGTTCCAGCAACTGGGACAACTGCTCTTGTTGAAGTTGTAGTTGAGGATCTGATTGGGCGCGAACCCGCTGGCCGGCGCCATCAGATAGACCGTGAAGTCGCCCAGGTGGAGCTTGATGTAAGCGACGGTGCTGCCGGCGTTCGCGTGGCTGCCCAGTTCGATCGCCAAGTAGTTGTCGAGCTCACAGGCGTCTGACCTCTCATCGCCCTCCAGCCCGGACGGATAATCGTCGTAGGTGACGTCGCTCTGGCCGGTGGCACTGGCCGGAGCAACGCCCGGCCCGATCTTGCCGTGGTCGGGCGGAACATAGTCGGGCCCAGAGGCAGGATCGTAGCGGAAGTCGGGGAACTTCTCCAGAACAACGGCGACCAGGCCGCGCTCGTGCAGCACTTCTGGCGGCAGGTTGGGATCCGGAAAGACCGGCCCGGTCTCGGGTCCCGGCCCGCTCTGCTGCGCTTCGCAGACGTCGCCGATGCCGTTCTTGTTGGCGTCAGCTTGGTCGGGATTGGGCGTGAGGGGACAATTGTCCACTGAGTTTGGGACGCCATCTTTGTCGTAATCGCCCGAGGGGAGAGCATCGTCCACGACAAGCCGAAAGAAACCTTGGGGACGGTCGCCCAGCAGATGGACCTGGCCGTCCCGGATCTGGTAGGCCTCGATCGGCACGTCGCGATAGACGCCGGCCGGTTGGGGCGCCATCTGCAGGCGGAGTTTGAGGACCTCGGGTTCGCTTTGGGCGCACCAGCCGCTGAGACCGAACAGGACCGCAAGCGCGGTCAACGCGGCTCCGACGGGATGGTGACATCTTTCCCGAGTGAATCGTCGATGTGGTTTCATAGGTTGTCGTCGCATTGAGCGACCGATGGGGATTTGCTCTTTCAGGGCTCCTGAAATCTGCCCCATCGGAAGAGGCGGTTCAAGCCCGAACCGGGTGGAATTGCGCACCGGGGCGCATCTCAGGTATTCGCGACCGCGTCGGCCGCGGACACGGCGGCACAGGGCGAAGCCTGCCAGACCAAGCCCGCCAGCATGCCCCAGGCCCGCGGCTCGGGGACCGCCACGGTCAGCACGAACGCCATGTCGAGGGACTGGCTGGGGTTGAGCGGATCGCGCAGCTCTTTCCAGTTGGGCCGCGAATCGTTGTCGACCCACGTGGCATCGTCGTTCCAGTGCTGTTCGGAGGTCTTCCAACCCCAGACACTGTTGCCCCGCCTGTGGACCAACTGCAGCCACTGGATGGTTTGACTCAGATTCCTGTAAGAATTGCGGGCCGTCGTCCGATGATGTCTAATGATGATTGTGCCGATGCACCCCTCAGAAAGCGAACTGCTGCCCACCCGGCGCAGTCTGATCGAACGTCTGCGTGACTGGGAGGATCAGTCGAGCTGGCGCGATTTCTTCAACACCTACTGGAAGTTCATCTACGGCGTGGCCATCCGCTCAGGCTTGAGCGATTTCGAGGCCGAGGACGTCGTCCAGGAGACCGTGCTCTCGGTGGCGAAGAAGATGCCGGAGTTCGTGTATGACCCAGCGAAGTGCTCGTTCAAAGGCTGGCTCATGCACGTCACCCGGTTGCGCATCATGGACCAGTTGCGCCGTCGTCAACCGGCTTTCCATCAGCCGCCTGAGGGCGGTGCCGATTCGCAGCGTACGCCGACCGTCGAACGGGTGCCGGACCCTGCCGCCGGGGCCGAACTCGACGCGGCGTGGGACGAGGAATGGCATTCCCAAAAACGGAGGGTCACATCTTCATAATTGACAATCATGGTGCCGAGCCGACGCGGGCGGCGGCCTCGGCGATGCGGACGGGGGGTGGCGTCGGCATCGAAGGCACTCCCCGTCCGCGCGTGCCACTCGCACGTCCTCGTTCAACCCGCCCACCGCCCGTGTTCCAAGCGTCGCCAGGGCTCGGGCTGGCGGCGCGAACGGTTGTTTCCGCGTCCTCGAGGCGGCCTCGCCCTCATGGGACAGTGCGACCTGCGTTGGCGAATTGCCGCGGTGACGCGGTGAGCACCTCGAACCACTGTTTCGGGATGAAGACCACGTGGGATTGCCACATGGGATTTGCATTCCCATTTCGTGTGATTCAGACTCCTGGAGTGATTCGTGATGTGAGCCACCCGTTGTTGACCTTGAGCGGTTCACAAAGCGGATGCTCGATGGGTTCCCGGAGATCTCACACTTTGGTGGTGTCCCCGGCACATCCGGGGGTTCGGCCTTCAACTCAAGTGCGGTGGCATGCATTGCCGGGCAAAGGAGTTGCTGATATGAGTCGCCTGGTCTTCATGGTTATAATCGCCTTCGCTGCATTGGTTGCCTCCGCCGAGCCCCGCAGCGTCTCGGGCATCTACCCGCATCTCGCGATGTTCAACAACGAGGCCGAGTGCGGGACCGGGGCAGTCGTGCCCTGGGCGGATCGGCTCTGGGTCGTCACCTACGCGCCGCATAAACCGCTGGGCTCGTCAGACAGGCTCTACGAGATTACGCCCAGCCTGGAACAGATCATCCGTCGTGAGAGCATTGGCGGCACACCGGCGAACCGCATGATTCACCGCGAGTCGGAGCAGTTGTTCATCGGACCGTATGCCATCCGGGCCGATCGCTCCGTACGCGCGATTCCCTGCGAAACCATGTTTGGCCGTCACACGGGACTTGCGCGCCATCTCACTGATCCGGCCAACACGATCGTGTTCGCGACGATGGAAGAGGGTTTGTACGCAGTGGATGTGCACACGCTGGCGGTGACCGAACTCTGGGCGGACGAGCAGGTGAAAACCGGTCGCAAGGCGGACCTCCCCGGCTACCACGGCAAAGGGTTCTACTCGGCGCAAGGACGTTACGTCTACGCCAACAACGGCGATCACGCCGCCGAGGCGCGCAAAGATCCCAATGTGCCCAGCGGCTGCCTCGCCGCGTGGGATGGCAAGGCGGACCAATGGTCGGTCGTCCGCCGCAACCAATTCACCGACGTGACCGGTCCGGGCGGCATCGAGGGCAACCCCCCCGGCGCCGACCGCCTCTGGAGTATTGGCTGGGACAACCGCTCGCTGATTCTGATGTCGTTGGAGGATGGCCAGTGGCGCTCTTACCGTCTGCCCAAGGCGTCGCACTGCTACGACGGCGCGCACGGCTGGAACACCGAATGGCCGCGCATTCGGGACATCGGCGAGGAGGCGCTCCTGATGACGATGCACGGCAGTTTCTGGCGCTTTCCCCGAACCTTCTCGGCCGCCAACTCCGCCGGGATCGCGCCCCGCTCCACCTATCTGAAGGTCATCGGTGACTTCTGTTGTTGGAATGACCGTTTGGTCTTCGGTTGCGACGACACCGCGCAGAGTGAGTTCCTGAACAGGGACCGACTCAAGGGCGATCTCGCCGGCCCGGGCAAATCGCAGTCGAATCTCTGGTTTGTCGAACCGCGGCGACTGGATGGCCTCGGCCCCGCGCTTGGGCGTGGCGCACTCTGGCTGCATGACGACGCAGAGGCGGGTGTGGCCAGTGAGCCGTTCTTGTTTTCCGGCTTTGCCAGACGCTCATTGCACCTGACCCATGCGGGGGCACACCCGGTTGGCTTCACCATCGAAGTGGACGTCCGGGGCGACGGGCGATGGAAGATCCTGCGCGACGTGGTCGTTCCCGCCCGGAGCGGTTTCTGGATCGAATTTGACACGCGTGAAGCGGGAGCCTGGGTTCGCCTGATCCCGAATCAGGATGCGGCGGGCGTTACAGCGTTCTTTCACTACCGGGCCGAAGACAAACGGATGGGGAGACCCAGCGTCATTTTCGAGGGGATTGCCAAGCCGGAAGAGCCGGATGCCAGTGGAGGAGTACTCCACGCGCGCGGGGGTGAGCACAGGACGCTTCGCTTCGTCGCGCGCAACCGCAACGGCGAACTGGGCGGCTACGATCTGGACGGTGACCTGGAGCTCAGGCGCGCCAACGACGCGGACGGTGTGGCGTGGACGGCCAAAGCGGTGGCCATCCCCACGCCGCTCATCGTGGCGGATCGTGCATCGTACCTTTACGTCGATGAACACGGTCAGCGCTGGAGGCTGCCCAAGGGCGATCCGGCCCTTGACCAGCCCGGCCCGCTCGGGCTCGTGCGGCTGTGCCGGGAGGTCTGCACCGAGCGCAACCTGCTCAATGTCGGCGGGACCTTCTATGAACTGCCTGCCCAGAATGCCGGCGGCTTCATCAAAATCCGCCCCATCGCCACGCACAACCGCCGCATCCACGATTTCGCCAGCTACCGGGGGTTGCTGGTCTTGAGCGGCATTGCCCATCATTCCGGCGGCGACCGCATCATTCGCAGCGACGATGGCCGGTGCGCGCTCTGGGTCGGTGCGGTGGATGACCTCTGGCAGTTTGGGAAGCCCCGTGGGCGCGGCGGCCCATGGCTCGACACGGAGGTCGTGGCGGGCCGACCGAGCGATGCCTACCTGGCCACCGGCTATGACCACAAGCGCCTGACGCTCTCCCACCGCGGTCAAAGCACCGTGACCTTCATGGTCGAAGCCGATTTCACGGGGACCGGAACATGGAGCGAGGTGGCCGCGATCGAAGTGAAGCGGGGCGCCAGGGTGGAGCACACATTCCCCGCGGCCTTTGGGGCGTATTGGCTGCGGGTCGCGGCGTCCGCGGACACGACGGCCACGGCGCAGTTCGAATATGATTGAAGAGGGGTTGTGCTCCGCGATGGTGTTGCGTCCTGCGATGTGACCACGAAGATCCGCCGCCTCTCAGGGCGGCATTTGACAACTCTGGGGAAATGGAGGTCGCAGCGCGGCAAAGCCGCAACCAACGCAACGGGAACCTCACGCACGTCCGGCGGCGACGCACGCGCCGGTCGCCGCGCTGCGCCGGCGCTGCTGCGCAGCGCTGGAGAATAGAAGTGCGGAAATCTTGCCAGAAATGCAAGACTGTCACCGATTGCAGTACAGAGAGTCCGTGCAATCGGGGTCCTCTGCGCTTGACGGCGCGGGTGGCGGGTGGTGTGAATCGGGGGATGACTGCCAAGACGTTTGCGATCCCGCACCGTTCTTTCTTCGAGAACTGTGGCGCAACTGCGGCCGCCATGAAGCTGCAGGAGCATTTCGTCTGGGAGTGGTGCCGGGCTGTCTTGCCGGTGATCACGCTGGCGTCCCTGCTTGGCGGAGCGGAGGCGGGGTCGCCGGCAACGGCCAATCGGGGCGGGCCGGGGGGCGTGAACCTGGCCGCGCTGAGGCGTGCCGCGGAGGATCTGGCGACGACGTGGCCGGAGGAGTGCGGCGGCCGGCGGGGCGCATCCTGGAAGGAGGCACTGGACCGTGTCGAGGCGCAATGGAACATGCGGGGGAGGAATCCGGGTGCAGCGGAAGCCGAGCTCGAGGCGCTGGCGGGCGAGGCCAAGGCCCTCCAGCGGCGCATCTTGATGGCGAATCCGCTGCTGGGCGACTTCGACGCGATCCTGGTCGTGCGGCGAAAGGCGGACGCGCCGCGGCTGGGGCTGCCGGCGAACTGGGAGAGCAACTGCATTCTGCCGCGCGCCGGCTTCGGGAACGACATCGCCCGGATCGAGACGGTGTCCCCGGACAGCCGGATCGAGACGGTCTATCGACCGCCAGACGACGCGTTTGTGGGCGACCTCGAACTCCACTGGGACGGGGATCGGGTGATGTTTTCCAAGTCCGACCCGCAGCGGCCCTGGCAGGTTTACGAGATCGGACTTGAAGGGGCGGATGTGCGCCAGATCACCCCCGACATGGGTGCGGATGTGGACAACTATGACGGGTGTTATCTGCCCGACGGCGACGTGTCGTTCACGTCGACAGCCACGATGGTGGCGGTGCCGTGCGTCAACGGCGGGGCGAATGTGGCCAATCTGTATCGGGTGTCGGCGGACGGCCGGACGGTGCGGCAGCTCTGTTTCGACCAGGAGCACAACTGGTGCCCGACGGTGATGGAGGACGGGCGCCTGCTGTACCTGCGCTGGGAATACACGGATCTGCCCCACTCGAATTCGCGGCGGCTGTTCACGATGAATCCGGACGGGACGGCCCAGATGGCCTGCTATGGAACCAGCTCCTATTGGCCAAACAGCGTGTTTTTCGCCCGCCCCATCCCCGGCCGTCCCACGCAGATGATCGGGATTGTCACCGGCCATCACGGCGTGCCGCGCATGGGCGAGTTGGTCCTGTTCGACACACGGCTGGGTCGCTCCGAGGCCGAGGGTGCGGTGCAGCGCATCCCCGGGTTCGGCCGGAGAGTCGAGCGGGTGGTGAAGGACGCCCTGGCGGACGCCTCGTGGCCCAAGTTCCTGCATCCCCATCCGCTGGGGCGACCGGACGGCACGGGCTCAGGCAAGTATTTTCTCGTGGCCGCCTGGCCGGCGCGGGATGCGGCCTGGGGGATCTATCTTGTCGACGTCTTCGACAACATGCTGCTGTTGAGAGAGGAGCCGGGGTGCGCGTTGTTCGAGCCGGTGCCGGTGCAGCGCCGGCCACGCCCGCCGGTCGTTCCCGATCGGACGCAGCCCGGGCGGAGGGATGCGTTGGTGTTCCTGGCCGACATCTACGCCGGGCCGGGTCTCGATGGGATCCCGCGGGGGGAGGTGAAAGCGCTGCGGGTGTTCACGTACATCTACGGCTACCGCGGCATGGGCGGGCTCTACGGCACCATCGGCATGGATGGCCCCTGGGATGCGCGGCGTGTTCTCGGCACCGTGCCGGTCGAGCAGGATGGTTCGGCCTTCTTCAGGATCCCGGCCAACACGCCCGTGTCCGTTCAACCGCTGGATGACGAGGGGAAAGCGTTGCAGTTGATGCGCAGTTGGTTCACGGGCATGCCCGGAGAGACCCTG
>ERZ795055.4365-NODE-4365-length-9978-cov-5.585307_pt1 | contig 9978 bp, 10 predicted proteins | sample MGYA00375139_ERZ795055 | MGnify/ENA primary metagenome ERZ795055 (study PRJEB30184, sample SAMN05720283) | anaerobic digester metagenome | isolation source: active sludge of municipal wastewater-treating anaerobic digesters | place: USA | collected 2015-01-23 ...
TCAGATGATTTGATCCCCACGCCGGCTCTGTCGTTCGGGGTCCCGCGCAACAAATGTGTCTGCGGGCTTATGATCACGGCGAGCCATAATCCGTATCAGTTTAACGGATACAAGATCAAGACCGCTGAAGGAGGCGGCGCGGGCCGTGATATTACCGACAAGGTCGAGAGCTATTTGAATCAGTCAGAAGTCAAGAGTATGGCGTTGAAAGAGGCGATCGCCAAGGGGCTGGTCGTGATGCATAATTATAAACCGGCCTATATCAAGTTCATGCGCAGCTACATCGATCTTAAGAAGATCAAAACGTCGCGCTTCAAGGTCTTGATGGACGCCATGCATGGCAGCGGCAACAGCCTGATCAAGCAAGTCTTGAAAGGGACGGACATCCGTTTATCTTTGATGAGGGAGGATATTAATCCGTATTTTGACGGAAAAAAACCGGAACCGGTCATTCAATACCTGAGCGGAATCATTGAGCGGGTGAAGGAAGAAAAATTCGACCTCGGCCTTGTTCTGGATGGCGATGCGGACCGGATCGCGGCGGTTGCCAAGGGAGGCGACTTCATCCATCCGCAAAAGATCCTGGGGCTTCTCATCCTTCATTTGGCACGCAACCGCGGCCGCAAAGGCGGGGTGGTCAAGACCATCTGTGGGACCACGATGATCGATAATATCGCCAAAAAGCTGGGGCTGAAATTATACGAGACCCCGGTCGGGTTTAAATATATTTCTGACCTGATGGTCAAAGAGCGGATCATTGCCGGCGGGGAAGAGGCCGGAGGGATGGGCCTGCAGGATTATATCCCGGAACGTGACGGCACGCTGGCAGGTCTTCTTCTTCTGGAAATGATGGTCTATCAAAAAAAAGACATGAAGCGCATTGTCGAGGAGATGGAGAAAGAGTTCGGCAAATTTTATTATAAGGTCCACAATGTGACCCTTTCCAAGGGACAAAGCAAACCGGATTTGGCGGAATTTTCCAAGATCGACAATGTATTAGGGAAGAAGGTCGTTTCGGTCAAGGATTTTGACGGTGTGAAACTGACCTGTGAAGACGGCAGCTGGGTGATGCTTCGTCCTTCGGGGACTGAGCCGCTGGTTCGCATTTACGGGGAAGCGACCTCCAAGGCCCGTCTTGAAAAACTGATCCAATTCGGGGAAAGTTATCTCAATAAATAATCGTATTATGGGCGGGCCCGTTTTCAGGACCCGCCTTTTCATTTATGATCTATTTCATCACTTATTGGACTGCCAATCTTTTTTTGCGCATGGCTTTGAAATTCAAGGTCTTCGGCCAGAGGAATATCCCAAAGCAGGGGGCATTCCTTTTTGCCAGCAATCACGTCAGCAATCTGGATCCTGTGATCATGGGTTCGGTCTGCACGCGCAAGACCGCGTTTTTTGCCAAAGAAGAACTCTTTCAAAAAAAATTTTTGGGTTGGTGGCTGAAGGGCTGTTGGGCTTTTCCAGTCCGCCGCGGCAGAGGTGACCGGGCCGCTTTAAAACAGGCGATCGATCTTTTGAGAAACGGCCGGCCGCTTGTGTTTTTTCCGCAGGGGACACGGGTCCGGACCGGAGAAGAGGAAAATGTGTTTCCGGGAGCGGGTTTTTTAGTGGCAAAAACAGGAGTTCCGGTAGTCCCAGTTTATATTTCCGGGAGCGACAAAGCGATGGCCCCCGGCACGAAAAAGATCAAGCGCGCAGAGGTGAATGTCTATATAGGAGAGCCGGTTTCATTTCCAGAGGGCCGTTCTTACGAAGAGATCTCCCAGGGCATCATGGATGCTATTTATAAGCTTTCCCCCCAATAATTTTATTTGACAAATTTTTGAAATTTGCGATAATAGCTGCACTTTGCGTAAAATTTTATTTTTATGCAAAGAATTTCTAAAAAGAGAGAGGTTTTTTAACATGAGTGAAGTTCAATCACAGATGGAAGAGTTGTATGCCGGCACCCTGAAAGATATCAGGGAGGGCGAAATTGTTAAGGGAAAAGTGGTCGCCTTAACAAAAAAAGAAGCAGTTGTTGATATCGGTTTTAAATCCGAGGGTTTTGTGCCAGTTGAAGAATTCAGGACCCCGGAAGAGCTGCAGCTGGGTACAGAAATCGAAGTTTTGATCGAATCTGTTGAAGATGAGGATGGGCGGCTGATCCTCTCCAAGGCCAAGGCCGAAAAGGTCCAGGGCTGGCAGAGGGTGATGACGGATGTTGAAGAAAACGATGTCGTCGATGGCCGAGTGGTCAAGGTTGTAAAAGGCGGTTACATGGTCGATGTGGACGGCGTGGAAGGGTTCCTCCCGATGTCGTTGTCGGCCTTCAAGGGTTTTGTTCCTGAACAGATCATGACAACCCGTTATCAGTTCCAGGTCGCGAAGATCAATAAACAGCGCCGGAATCTTATCTTAAGCCGACGGGATCTTTATCAAAAAGAGCGCGAAGTTGTCCGCGAAAAACTTTGGTCCCAGCTCGAAAAAGGCCAGGTCCGCGAGGGCACGGTCAAGGGGATCACGGATTTCGGGGCGTTTATCGATCTGGGCGGAGTGGACGGCCTGCTTCATATCACGGATATGAGCTGGTCACGCATCAATCATCCTTCCGAAATGGTTTCCATTGGCGATAAGATCAAGGTCCAGATCCTTTCCTTTGATAAGGACGGTTCCAAAGTTTCTTTGGGATTGAAGCAGATCTCTTCCAATCCGTGGGATGATATTTATGAAAAATATCCGGCCGGAGCTCAGGTCAAGGGTAAGATCGTCAATATCATGCCTTATGGCGTCTTCATTGAGATCGAAAAAGGGATCGAAGGGCTGCTCCATTCTTCAGAGATTTCCTGGCAGAAAAAGATGGTCAATCCTCAGGAAATGTTCAATCTGGGCGATGAGGTCGAGGTCCAGATCATCAATGTCGATAAGGATCAGAAGCGCATTTCTCTGAGCATGAAACAGTTAGAGAGAAATCCTTGGCTGGATTCTGAGAAAGAACTTCCTGTGAATTCCCGCGTGAAAGGTGTCGTGCGCGGATTTACGGATTACGGGGCGTTCGTTGAATTAGATTCGGGATTGGAAGGGATGATCCACGTTTCTGATATGTCCTGGACCAAAAAGATCAACCATCCGCAGGATGTGCTGCAAAAAGGGCAGAATATCGAAGTTGTTGTCCTGGGCGTTGATCCTGAGAACCGAAAGATCACTTTGGGATTGAAACAGCTCAACGAAAATCCATGGCCTAAGATCGCGGAAGATTATCCGGTCGGAAAGGTCGTGGATGCCGAGGTTGTTTTGAATTCGAATTTTGGCGTCTTCGTGAAATTGGCCGATGATATCGAGGCCTTAGTCTATTCTTCAGAAATTGATAAAGAACAGGCAGCGGCGCTGAAGCCGGGAGACCAGATAAAAGTCAAAGTGATCAAGGTTGATGTCGAACAGATGAAGATCGGCGTCAGTACTCGTTTAGACTAATTTCTTCACGATCATTCTGATTTTCCAAAATACAATGCGGTTGTTCACCTGGGGGGCGCATAGATATGCGCCCCCTTAGGCAATTTTTACAAAAACGATGGATAAGGCGTTCGAAAAAATTATCCGCGGTACGACGGAGATCATCAATCCCGAAGGTCTGAAGGACAAACTTCGTGAGGGACGACCGCTGCGTGTTAAGGCGGGTTTTGATCCGACGGCACCGGATATACACTTGGGCCACGCTGTTTTGCTTCGAAAGCTGCGGCAGTTTCAGGATCTGGGACATGAGGTGTATTTTCTGATCGGTGATTTCACAGCACAGGTCGGAGACCCAACGGGAAAAGATCAGTTGCGGCCTAAAATGACGCTTGAGGATGTTTCCAAGAACGCCAGGACATATAAGAAACAGGTTTTCAAGATCCTGGACCCGAAGAAAACAAAGGTCGTTTTTAATAGCAAATGGCTTTCGAAATTAACGGCTCAGGAGATTCTGGAACTGACGGCGCATTCAACGGTCGCGCAGATGCTGGCTCGGGCGGATTTTAAGAAGCGTTATGAAGAGCAGAAAGAGATCAGCCTTTTGGAGTTTGTGTATCCGCTTTTGCAGGGATATGATTCGGTGCATTTGAAGGCCGATATTGAACTGGGCGGAAACGATCAGAAATTTAACCTGCTCATGGGGCGCCAATTGCAGGAAGTGGCAGGACAGGCCCCCCAAGTGGTCGTGATGACGCCGTTGTTGGAAGGCTTGGACGGTGTCAAGAAAATGAGCAAGTCGTTGGGCAATTATATCGGGATTAACGAGGACCCGGTTGAGATCTTCGGCAAGGTGATGTCCATTAGTGATGAATTGATGATCCGTTATTATGAAGTTTTGACGGATGCGGATCTGGAAGTTGTTCGGTCTCTTCATCCCAAAGAGGCTAAGTTGCAGCTGGCGGAACAGATTGTAGGACAGTTTTACTCTGAGGAGTTGGCTGGGAAGGCCCGGTTAGAGTTTGAGCGGGTTTTCAGTCAGCGCCAGGTCCCGGAAGATGTTGTGGAATATAGGTTTAAAAAGGATATGCCTTTGGTTGATGCTTTGGTGGGTTCTGGCATGGTTGATTCCAAGAATGAAGCCCGCCGTTTGATCAAACAAGGGGCGGTCTCCTTTGAAGGCCAGAGGATTGACCAGGAAAGTTGGCCAGTGAGGGAGGGGGTCCTGAAAATCGGGAAACGGCGTTTTTTAAAGTTAATTCCGTGAATTCGACAGGATTCTAACTACATGCTGTTCAAGCTTATAAATAAATTTACTTATAAATTAAACCTTGACAAAAAAAAGTTGACCAATTATACTATTGGTTCATTTGTCCTGCCCCTGTAGCTCAGCCGGTAGAGCACGTCCTTGGTAAGGACGAGGTCACCGGTTCAACCCCGGTCGGGGGCTTAAGAAAAGAGTAGCAAAGATGCGTGAAAATATTCAATTTGAATGTACAGAATGTCGACGGATCAATTATAACAGTACGAAGGATAAGAAGAAAAAGCCTGAACGTATTGAGCTGAAGAAGTACTGTCGTTTTTGTCGCAAACATACACCTCATCGCGAGATGAAAAAGTAAGCAGGCAGTAGGATAGATTGGGGCAGGAGGGTTACTAGAAACGTATTTTAGGCCAGTAGCTCCAATTGGTAGAGCAGCGGTCTCCAAAACCGCGTGTTGTAGGTTCAAATCCTACCTGGCCTGTTGTTTTATATCAGAGGCAATGGAATGATCGCTCGGACCGTTAGATTTGTCAAAGAAGTTGCGGCAGAACTCAAAAAGGTCTCTTGGACCACACGGGAAGACTTGATGAGTTCAGCTTGGATTGTGATTGTCAGTAGCGCGTTCTTGGGGATTTTCATTGCGGCAACCGATTTTGTTATTTCAAAAGGGATCGCATTTCTTATTCGGTAAAGATTATGATGAAATGGTACGTTGTTCATACACAGACCGGGGCTGAGGAGAAAGCGAAAGCTGGACTCGAGAACCGCATGGCAACCACTGAGCTGAAGCAGTTCATTGAAGAAATCATTGTTCCCACCGAACAGGTTTCGGAGGTCCGTGGCGGAAAAAAGAGGATCGCCGCGCGCAAGTTTTTTCCAGGCTATATATTAGTGAAGATGGAAATGACCAAAGACAGCTGGTATTTGGTCAAGAGCACTCCTGGTATTACCGGATTTATTGGTCCGGGCCGACGTCCGACCCCGATCTCTGAAGAAGAAGTGAATTTTATTATTAAACGAACAGAAGACACAGAAACCAAACCGAGCCCCAAGATCGTTTTTGAAGCGGGCGAAGCGGTCCGTATCGCCGAAGGGCCGTTCGCGAATTTTAATGGCCAGGTTACAGAAGTGTTCCCGGACCGTGGCAAGTTAAAAGTCAGCGTGCCGATCTTTGGACGTTCAACTTTGGTGGAATTAGAATATTGGCAAGTGGAGAAAATTTAAAATGGCAAAAGAAGTCAGCGCACAGATTAAGTTATATGTTCCGGCAGGTCAGGCCAACCCGGCCCCGCCAGTCGGTCCGGCTTTAGGTCAGCACGGCGTGAACATTATGGGATTTTGCAAGGCCTTCAATGAGCAGACCAGAGGTCGTGAAGGGACTATTTTACCGGCGATCATCACCGTTTATAAAGATAAATCTTTTGATTTTGTTATCAAGACCCCGCCGAGTTCTGTCTTGATTAAGAAGGCGGCGAATTTGGCCAAGGCATCCGGTCAGGCAGGTAAGGAGAATATCGCGAAATTGAACCATGCTCAGGTTCGTGAGATCGCCAAGACCAAGATGGAAGATTTGAACACGGTTGATCTAGAGCAAGCGATTAAAATCATTGAAGGAACTGCCAGAAGCATGGGCATTGAGGTGGTGGATTAATATGGCAAACTTAAGCAAACGCAAAAAAAGTTTTTCTGAAAGTTTCAAACCAGACGCGATGTTCTCTTTAGAAGAGGCGATCGCCAGTATCGAAAAATTTCCAAAGGTCAAATTTGATGAAACAGTTGAGGTTCATTTGAATCTCAATATTAATATCAAGACTTCTGATCAAATGGTCCGTGGCACGGTTGTGCTGCCTCACGGGACCGGCAAGAAGATCCGTATCGCAGTGATTTGTAAAGGGGAATACGCGCAAAAGGCTGAGGACGCTGGCGCTGATTATGTCGGTGGACCGGAACTCATTGAGAAAATTGCCAATGGGTTTATGGACTTTGACTGCCTGGTGGCGACCCCGGACATGATGCGAGATCTGAGTAAATTGGGTAAAGTTTTAGGCCCCAGAGGCCTTATGCCGAGCCCTAAAGCTGGGACCGTCTCAACTGATGTCGAGCGGGTCATTAAAGAAGTCAAGGCAGGGCGGGTTGAGTTCAAATCCGATAAGCAGTGCGGAATCCATGTTGGGATCGGGAAACGGTCGTTCTCCAAAGAGCAACTTTTAGAGAACGCCAAGCATCTTCTGGAGGCTGTCGATCATGCCAAGCCGGCATCGGTTAAAGGCAACCTGATTAAGACGCTCTCCATTTCAACGACCATGGGTCCGGGGTTGAATATTAACGTCGCATCATAAAAACGAGTGAAGGATCTCTTCACCAAGACAGGGTGTATAGAATGGAACGAGTCGGTCAAATTTTTCGAAAAGGTCTTCTGAAAAACATCAAGGCCGGGATTTCAGAGAACAGCGGGACTTTTTTGGTGACATATTCCGCATTGTCTGCTCGGCAGATGGATGATTTTCGTAAGAATATGAAAAGGCTTGGCGCGGAAGTTCTTGTTTCCAAAAACCGTATTGCTAAGCTTGCTTTGAAAGAGCTGTCCTATGATAAATTGGCGGATCTTTTGTCCGGCCAAACGGCCTTTACCTGGTCCAATGAGGATTCGGCCGCGATTTCTAAAGCGTTGATTAAGCTCGCTAAGGATTGCGAAGGATTTCAGGTTAAGGGCGGGGTGCTGGATGGGGCTGTTTTGAGCTTGGCTGATGTTCAGAGGCTCGCAGATCTTCCGTCGAAAGAGGTTTTACAGGCGCAATTATTGGGAACCATCATTGCTCCGCTGACACGTTTGGCAGGGGCGTTAAATGCAAAATCGCGAGAATTATTGTCTATTTTGAAGCAATATAGCGAAAAAAAGGGAGGTAGTTAATATGTCTGAGGCGACCAACACGTTAGAAGAGAAGAAGGGCGTTGTCCTTTCTCAAAAACTCGAGAAGATCGCACAAGAGATCGAAACGCTGACAGCTTTAGAGTTGGCGGATTTGGTGAAAGGTCTTGAGGATCGCTTGGGTATTCAAGCAGCTGCTCCGATGGCGGCTGGTATGATGATGGCTGCTCCTGCAGCTGGCGGTGGCGCAGCGGCCGCGGCTGAGGAGAAGACGGCTTTTGATGTCATCTTGACCGATGCTGGTGCACAGAAGATCGCGGTTATCAAAGAGGTCCGCGCGGTCACCAATTTAGGGTTGAAAGAAGCTAAAGAACTTGTTGAATCTGCTCCGAAGCCCATCAAAGAAGGCGCAACTAAGGAAGAAGCTGAAGAGTTGAAGAAAAAACTCGAGGCAGCAGGCGCTAAAGTCGAGATTAAATAACACAAGTGTTCCAGAATGTGATGTTGGACAGAGCCAGACGTGTATCTGTCCAGCATCACATTATTGTATCTGTGGGCAAAATCAAAACGTCTTCTTAGTTGGACGGCAACCCAAAACCAAAGATCTGGCAGATGAACACATTAAATATCAGAAATTTTGGTAAGATCAAAGACAATTTTGAATTACCTAATCTTTTGGATATTCAAACGGTAGCTTATGTTGATTTCTTGCAAGAGAACGTCGATCCGGATGAACGTGAAGATAAAGGATTAGAAGAGGTCTTTCGTGAAGTTTTCCCTTTGGAAAGTTACGATGGACAGATCAAGCTTGAATATCTCAATTACACCTTGGGTAAAGCCAAGTATTCCCATGTCGAATGCCAGCGCCGCAGTATGACGTATTGCGCTCCGTTGAAGGTCAAACTCCGTTTGATCACTCCGGTAGAGATCAAGGAACAGGAAGTCTATTTCGGCGATGTGCCGTTGATGACAGAGACGGGGACCTTTATTATCAATGGTGATGAGCGTGTTGTCGTTTCCCAGATCCAGCGCCCGCCGGGAGTTTCTTTTGAGGAAGAACTTCATCCTACCGGCCGCAGTGTTTATCATGGTCGTATTATCCCATCCCGCGGGGCGTGGTTTGAAGTCAAATACGATCTCAATGATATTTTGTTGGCTTATATTGATCGCCGACGAAATTTTCCTGCCACCCAGATTCTTCGGATCATGGGCTTGACCGATGAGGCCACGATGTCCCAAATGCTGGGCGAAGAGGCTTTTAAGAAATTAGGGCCGACCCTGGAGAAAGACCATACCACGAATAAAGAAGAAGCTTTGTTGGATTTTTACCGGAAGATGCGCCCTACCGAACCGGCAACGGTGGAAGTGGCTGAGGCGCTGTTTTTCCGTCTTTTCTTTGATCCCAAGCGCTATGACCTTAGCAAGGTCGGAAGGCACATCATTAACCGCAAGCTCGGGACGAGCGTTCCTTTAGAGAACCGCGTTCTGGATATTCATACGGTCGTTGAAGTCATTCGTTATTTGATGGGCCTGAGAGAAGGCGTTGGGGAAACAGATGATATCGACCATTTGGGTAACCGTCGTATCAAGACCGTCGGGGAGCTGATCCAGAATCAGGTCCGCATCGGTCTGGCCCGTTTGGAGCGTTCGATCAAGGAACGTCTTGTTGTCATGAGTTCCTTTGAAAGCCTCACGGCGCATCATTTGATCAATTCACGTCTTTTTTCTAATCAGATTCATGATTTTTTTGCCCGGAGCCAGCTTTCACAATTCATGGACCAGGTCAATCCGCTCTCGGAAATGACCCACAAGAGGCGTTTAAGCGCTTTGGGCCCGGGTGGTTTGTCCCGTGAACGCGCAGGGTTTGAGGTTCGTGACGTTCACCCGACGCATTATGGCCGCGTCTGTCCGATCGAAACGCCGGAAGGCCCGAACATCGGATTGATCGCGTCTTTAACGACATGCGCGCGGGTTAATGAATTGGGTTTTATCGAAACTCCCTACTATAAAGTGGATCACGGCAAAGTTTCATCGTCAGTTGAATTTTTAACGGCTGATATCGATCAGGATAAATATATCGCTCAGGCGAATGCCCCAACGGATGAAAAAGGAAAATTTTCCAATGAGGAGGTCGTCTGCCGCTATCGCACGGATTTTCCCCGTGTCAATCCGGATAAGGTGGATTATAAAGATGTTTCAACAAAGCAACTTGTTTCAGTTGCGACTTCGCTGATCCCGTTTTTGGAGCATGACGACGCTAATCGCGCTTTGATGGGGTCTAACATGCAGCGCCAGGCCGTGCCGTTGATGTGTCCGGAGGTTCCTTTGGTCGGGACCGGCATGGAAGAGAAGGTGGCCCGGGACTCCGGCGTCGTTGTGATCGCCCAGGCTGATGGCACAGTGTCTCAGG
>ERZ795055.4366-NODE-4366-length-9975-cov-4.493347_pt1 | contig 9975 bp, 8 predicted proteins | sample MGYA00375139_ERZ795055 | MGnify/ENA primary metagenome ERZ795055 (study PRJEB30184, sample SAMN05720283) | anaerobic digester metagenome | isolation source: active sludge of municipal wastewater-treating anaerobic digesters | place: USA | collected 2015-01-23 ...
TGCATATCATATTCTCTCCGCGACCTCCGCGTCTCCGTGTGAGAAATCTTTGCTTAATTTTATTGCATCACACAAAAAAGCCAAGACGCAAAGATTCTTGATTTACATCTGTATCCATTCAAAAACCCCTCTTCCCCGTGCCCCATCCGGTCCCATCCGGTCCCATCTGTGTCCATCTGTGTTTAAAGCCTGCGTATTTTTAATCAGCGACCCCCGCTTTCGCGTGAACCAAATCCGGAAGAATCTACCACAGATAAACACAGATAAAACAAAACCTATTCACACGGAGGATCGACAAATTGCCGGATTCTTTTTGAATTTTTTGATATAATTTTCTTACACAAAATATTATTCTTATATTGACATCGGAGACAATTCTTTCTATTTATGCTAAAAACTACACTAAATGACCTGTTACCATAAAACATGGAGAATGGATATGAAAAAAATACATATAATACTTGCAACGCTTCTGCTGTGGGTGATATCTGCTTGCGACGATGACAGCGCGGCTGAGAAAAAATACAAGGGGAAGCTGACCGTTACAGTGAACACCAGCGCTGATCTCTGGGACTCGGATAACAGATACCCCTTTATTGACAGTGAAGGCCCGCACACCCTGGCAAGCACATCGGCTGATCCGAAGGATGGAACCTGGATGTATCCCGAAGTGGGCGGCATATACTGGTACACCGCAGGTGCCGGCAGGACCGGCACCTGCGGTGTAGATGACCCCGGCGTCGAGGACCTGGCGGATACTGAGATCTCTGCCGGCGATATCGGAGACAGAATCAACGTAGTGTACCTTTACAGTACGCTCGGTGAAAGATCAGTGTCGACCCCGGTGCTGTACCGGGGCGTTTCATCTTCCAACCCGAGCACGATAACCATCGGGAACATCGCGCCCGGAGACTATTATATCGTGGCCTTTTACGACTACAACAGCGGCGGCAACAGGGAAAACCTTCTGAACCGCTATGACCGCTACTCATTTTATGATACTGCACATGAGGGCACCGGCACGCCCTTTGTCAATGAAGCGGACACGGTCACCGTGAATGAAGACAGCCATGAGATTACGCTCACGATTGATGCAGACTGGGCCCTGGGCAGGCCCAAGTATATCGCGGATTTCGGGAGGGGTTTCATGAATTCGGACCCCGGGGATGATGACAGGCCGAACACCGCCGTGCCGGAGAGGGACGTGACCTGCCCGTGAGTATTTGGAGAGTACAGGAGATCAGCGGTTCATATCAGTCGCCGGCATCACGCGCGCGAACCGCCCGGCTTTCCCATGCCATACTTCAGTCTTCTGCCGGCCAGTTTATGACCCGTCGGCGCCTTTTCGCCAAATCATCGGTGCTTGAGACTGTCCTGTTGATCCTGATTGCATCCTGCTCTGTTCTTTTTGCTCAAAGCAAAGAACCGGAGCAGGGACAAAAAAACAACGGCGCGCAGGTGACGGCCAGTCCGGCAACAGTGGATTCCCCTGCTGTTAATGCTGCTGAATCCGAAACCCAAACCGATGACGGAAAGAAGAAACAACGAAAAAGAGGCGTCGCCCTGAGCGAGATCATAATCAGGAACAGGGCCATATCGATTATCGAGGACGCTTCGTCAACCACGGTGATTACCGACGAACAGATAAAGGCGCATTCAGACAAGACCCTCGAGGACTCACTCAAAATGGTTCCCGGATTGCAGGTCGAGAACCACCGCAAGGGATACGTACGCGCTCGCGTGCGCGGCATGGACCAGGACAAGCTGGCCCTGCTCGTCGACGGAATTCCGGTAAACGACGTATATTCGACCGATATCGATATATCATCAATACCGGTGATCAACATATCATCGATTGTCATCAACCGTGGAGCAGTCTCGGCTCTATATGGAGCAAAAGGGGCCTCTGGAGTGATCAACGTTGTCACCGCCCGACCCGATCGTCTTTTCGCCGAGGCCTCGGTTGAATACGGCCAGTACGACAACCTGACCGCGAGCTTCGCGCAGGGGATGCCGGTTAAAAAATTCTACTACTGGCTCACCGGGTCGATAGTCAGGTCCGGCGGATACTACGCCTCGGCCGCGCTAGATAGCGGCGAGCGTAAAAAATGGTTCAATAAATTCGTGCGGTATAATCTGTACCCTGACCCGGCAAACGGCGGCGCGCCCTACACCTACGATGCAGTCGCCATCCCGGCTAAAAACGACTACGTAGAGGATGACGGTCTGGTCGACCACAACAGCTACACCATGTACAGCGTTTCGGGCAAGGCGGGATATTCCTTTTCGGACGACATCGAGGCGGGATTGTCGGTGCGCTACACATACAAGACAGGTCGCACCAGCAGTTTTCAGGCAAACGCCTTTTCCAATTACAAGGAGAGCGAAGGGGGCTGGAATGACGACCCGGTCTTCGTCATTGTAAATGACGAAGACATCAAACAGGCCGCATTCAGAAACCGTTCTTTCGTGTGGCCAGGAATACACAACCTCGGCGTTTCGCCGTACCTGACCGTGACCGGTAAGAGGTTCAATTTCAGGGGCGCTTTGTTTTACACCTACCAGAAGGCCGAGCAGATCGGTTACGCATCCACCGATCACAGCTTCGTCAAAGACGGGGCGCTGGCAGGCACGGCGTACGAGCCGCACTACGAGATCAAGAAATACCATGCCTACGGATGCAATCTGTATCCCTCCTGGAGGCTGGCTAAATGGAACAAACTGACCCTCGGGACGCTGCTCACCGTAAGCTCATACCGCGAGGAGGAGGCCCTCTCAGGCGATGAATCGCCCCTGATCGCCGCGACCATCTTCGGAACCGACCCCTATCCGATCAAAGAGCTCGAATCCCTGTATTTCAGCGTTGCGCTTGAGGATGAAATGGTCTTCTGGGACCGGCTTCACATCACCCTGGGACTTTCCTATGACATGCAGTATTTCTACAGGTTCAAATACCGCGAAGCGCTGTACCAGTATGAAGACGCCTACATCGTCCGTGAAGACCCTGCTCTTCTCGGCACACGCGACTCGTTCAACCCGGTACTGGGCCTCATCGGCGATATCGTACCCGGCCTCATGCGCGTGCGAGCTGCAGGATCCATGAAAACGCGCTTTCCCAACCTCAGTGAATACGAAAAAATCGTCAATGACCGCAGGGACCACAGCCTGAGGCCCGAGAGGGCGTACAACGCCGGCTGCGGCCTTGAATTCATCCTCGCCGAAGACATGGTGACCGCGCGGGCGGATTACTTCTACACCGCGGTCGACGACCGCATCGTAAAAATTTCCGGAGGAATCGATCCGCCGGTTAACATCGACCGCGTCGAATCGCAGGGGCTTGAACTGCTGCTGACATACACGCACAAAAATGTCGGGGGCATGGCCGACATCCAGCTCCAGGCCTCCTATGTTTATCTGCACGCCCGGGCAAGGGACGACACCCCGGAGGAAAGCGTGAACAAGGGGGAACTGCTCGAATATACCCCGGCGCACCAGGTTTCGTTCGATTTCAGGGTCAGGTTCATTTCAGGAACGTCGCTGGCGCTGTGGGGATACTCGACCATAAACCAGATCGCCTATGCAATGCGCTCACGTCCGGAAATCGGCGCATCCGGGTATTCAACGTCATATTTCCAGGCAGTAAACCTGCACGACCCGGTGATGATGTCGATAAAAATCTCTCAGGAATTTCTGAAGCATTACACCGTGTTCGTGATGTGCAGGAACATTCTCGACGACTATAACGCCGATCCCTTCACGCCCGGCCCCGGCCGGATGTTCTACGGGGGCCTTTCCGCCAGCTTTTAGACGCAATCGCCGCAATTTTTGAATCCGTACAACGCCAAAACAGCTTCAATTTCATGATAAAAAAACTCCAAAATACAATTTTTTTTTAAAAGAAACTTGACTTATTTTCATAAATGTGCAATTATTTTAAAAAATTTCAAATATCCAGTATCATTGTTTAAAAGATAGAAATATCCTTACTGGTTATTATTCGTTCTTTTCATGACGGAACCTGCACCATTGATCAGCGCAGCGTTTCCCTTGCTTACTGGCTGCTTTATATCCCTGGAGCGCCGGACTCAGGAAAAAATACCCTAAACATCAATCAATCAATAACGGCCTTGTTTAGGATCATTTTTTATATTTTTTTCGAGGTGTTTTATGGCTACACAAATCTATGCTGGAAATCTCTCTTACAGCATGACAGTCGACAACCTGAAGGAGCTTTTCGCCCAGCACGGCGAAGTGACTTCGGCGAAAATTGTCACTGACAGGGAATCCGGCCGCTCCAAAGGTTTCGGTTTCGTCGAGATGGCGAAGGACGATGACGCCCGCATCGCCATTACCAATCTCAATGATTCGGTGATACAGGGAAGAAACATTCGGGTCAATTTCGCCAAACCCCGGAAGGATTTCAGGGCGCAGAGCGAAAACCGGGACGAGCAGGATTCCTGATAAGTTCCGTCTTTCCCGTTTCGGGAGACGTCTAAACAATCTCCCTGAGCAGTTTTTTCAATGACGCGGAACCCTCCGCTGCGACGATACGGTCTATAAGATCATCGTTGTGCGATATCTTCTTCAATATAGCTCCTCTTTCCGAAGATGAAAGATGGGCGAATTCCGCGTCATGCATGATCATTTCACGCGCCTTCCTCATCCGGGAGAGTGTTTTTTCGATTTCACCGGGAAGCGTTTTTTCGATCTCTCTCCTGATTCTGGCCGCCATGGACGGCGACGCGCCCGATGTAGAGACCGCAATAATCAGGTCACCCCTCTTTATCATGGACGGCACGATAAACGAGCAGTTCCCCGGATCATCCACGGCGTTGATGAATATATTTCTTTCAGAGGCCTCGGCGTACACCGCCGCGTTCACGGCCGGATCGTCCGCTGCGGAAAAAACCAGTGACACGCCCTCAATGTCCCCGCGCTCATAGGGCCTGCGTCTGAGCGAAAGCCTGTCCGGCATCTCCCCGGCCATCTTTTCGATTTCAGGATGGATTTCGGGAGCGATGACCAGGACTTCAGCCCCGGCACCGAGAAGGTCCTTCACCTTCCTGCAGGCGACCTCGCCTCCCCCGACCACCGCGATTCTCCTGCCCTCTATGTTGAGCATCACCGGATAGTACATCAGATCATCCCCTGAGCGCGGCCGGCACGGGAAAATCCTCTCCCCGGGCGCGCAGCTCCTCGATCATTTCACCGGTCAGCCCGATCTCCTCGTCGCTGAGATAGCACTGCGGGTCGGGCGCCCAGAAATCTTCGAAGGTCCTGAATGCGCGGACCCTCATCGCCCCGGTGCACAGGTCGCGGTGACGGCACAACCTGCACCGCCCCTTGATGTATTCGGCCTTGTGCTTGAGGCCCCTCATCAGCGGATCGCTCTCGTCGAGCCATATCGACCCGAACGAACGGTCGCGCACGTTTCCGAACGAGTAATCCTGCCAGAACTGGTCCGGGTGCACGTTCCCGAAGAAATCGATGTTGGATATGCCCACGCCGGTCGAATTCGCTCCGCCGCCGTTCCAGGCGAGCAGGCTGCGCACCTTCTCTGCGGCTTCGGGGTCTTTTTCGAGAAGCTTCAGGTACAGGTATACGCCGTCGGCATGGTTATCTACGGTGAGGATATTGATGTCCAGACCTCGCCTGAAAAAATCGGCCGTGCGCTCAATGATGATGTCCAGGGCGTCGCGCGATTCTGCGTGGGTCAGATCGTCGGCGAACAGATTGCCGCCCCTGCCCGAATACACGAGATGGTAGAAGCAGGCGCGGTTTATTCCCTCCTCTTCTATGAAATCGAAGATACGGTGCAGATCGCGGTAATTACGCTCGGTCAGGGTGAGCCGCAGCCCGACCCTCTGGTCTGCCGCGCGGCAGTTGTCGAATCCCCGCATGGCCTTCTTGAACGCGCCCTCCACGCCCCTGAAACGGTCGTTCACGTCCTCCATGCCGTCCAGGCTGATGCCGACGTACACCACTCCCGAATCCTTGATGCGCTTTGCGTTGTCGCGGTCGATCAGGGTCCCGTTCGTGGATATGACTGGCCGCAAATTTTTATTCGCCGCGTGCGAGATGAGCCTGAACAGGTCTTTGCGCATCAGCGGCTCGCCGCCTGAAAACAGGACAGACGGCACCTCGAACGAGGCGAGATCGTCGAGCAGCTTGATCCCCTCATCAGTGGTAAGCTCGCCCTCGTAGGAGCGCGCCTCCGAATCGGTGTAGCAGTGGACACATCTTAAATTGCATGTCCTGGTCGTGCTCCAGACCACGATCGGCCGGCGTTCCGAAGCGCTCCGCTGCATCCGGTGCGGCGCGTTTCCGTGGCAGTCGGGACCGGCCTTGGTCCCGTATCGCAGCGAGTCCCCGGTCGAGGATCCCCCGCAGTAGAGTTTTCCGATATCGATCATATGTTCTCCCTTGCATTCCAGTCAGAAAATTTTTGCGAGAAATAGGCGACGCGCTCCTTCTTGAATTCCTGTATCGACCGGAGCACGCGGTAGTCGGTGATGCCGGTCTGCGCCGCGAAATTGCGGATTATCTCATCGAGCGCGGCCTCGTCGCGCGCATGGATCATGGCGAACAGCGGGTATTCCCAGCGGCCGGGATAGACCGTCCTGGCGTACAGGTGCGACACCGCCCGCTCGCGGCCGAATATCCCGGCGGCCCTGTCCATCAGTTCCGGGCTCGCGGGCCTCCACACGGTCATGGCGTTCGCGGTGAACCCGGCCTTTCGGTGCCGCAATACGGCCGAATAGCGTCTGAGAGCGCCCCTGACTTTCAGGTAAGCGCCGATTTTCAGCAGATCGTCCACCGGAAGAGCGCTGCCCCTGTCCCGGATAATCTTCTCGAAGGGACCGGCGCACAGCGGCATGTCTATCTGCAAAAGCCTGACCGCCTCGCGCTCGTCGCCGGAGAGAGGTCCCGAATCCGCCCCCCCCTCTATGACCGATGAAACCCCATCAGGCGGATTTTCATCGTCGACCGCGAACTTTACCCCGAGCTTGTACATCTTTTCATTGTTCAATATTATGGCGTCCTTTGCGCCGCAACGGCCCGTGAGAACGTCAACGGTCCTGCGCAGCTGCTCCGGCCGCTCGACCGCAAGCGTGAACCAGATATTGTATTCGTGGTCCCGTAGATAGTTGTGGCTCACGCCCGGATGTGCGCTTATGACAGCCGCGGCATTTTCGACAAAGACGCCGGGCACCATGAACGCGACCAGGGCCGAGCTGTATCCCAGCGCTGCGGCGCTGAATATGCCCGATATGTTCCGCACGACCCCCTGCTGTTTCATCTGCGCAAGCGTTTCAATGAACCCGTCCGCATCCATGCCCGCTTTTGCGGCCATTGCGCCAAAGGATCGCGCACCAGGGGGATGTCCTCCTGCACACGTTTCAGGACCGCCGATTCGGCCTGCGTGAAATTCATCTGGCTTTGCCCGGCTCGTACGCGCAGCATGGCTCGTCCTCGAGGTAATCGCCCTTCTCATAATAGGCCCGCGCCCTGCATCCGCCGCAGAAGACGCGGTATTCGCAACGGCCGCATTTTCCCTTGAGCGCGTTGAAGTCCCTGAGCGAATGGAACAGCGGCGATGAGTCCCATATTTCCCTGAACGGCCGCTCGTAGACATTGCCCGCCACGAGCGGCAGGTAGCCGCAGGGCTGCACGTCGCCGCGGTGCGATATGAAGCATACCCCGCTCCCGGCGAGACAGCCCCGGGTCATCGCGGCCATGCCGTCGCTTTCGAACGTTATGGTGCGTCCCTCCTCGCGCGCGCGCTGGCGGATGATACGGTAATAGTGCGGCGCGCATGTGGCCTTGAGCTCGAGCGCGGTCTGGCGCGACCGGTCGTAGAACCAGTTCAGGACTTCCTCGTACCGCTCCTTGGAGATCATTTCGGTCCCGGCGATTTCGACGCCGCATCCGACCGGTACGAGCATGAACAGGTGCAGCGCTTTCGCGCCCGCACGCTCGGCCAGCGCGAGCATGTCTTCGATCTGGTCGACGTTTCTGCGCGAAACAGTGCAGTTGAACTGGAACTCGACGCCCGTATCACGCAGACGGGCCGCGCCCCTGAGCGCGGCGTCGAACGATCCCGGAATCCCCCTGAACCCGTCATGGGTCGCCGCGTCCCTGCCGTCGATCGAGATACTGACCCTCCGGATCCCCGTGTCGCGGACCCTGCGTGCGATATCTGCGTCGATGAGCGTGCCGTTCGTGGCGAGCGCGGTGCGAATGCCCTTCGAGCCAGCGTGCGAGGCTATCTCGAAAATATCGGGCCTGTACAGGGGCTCTCCCCCGGTCAGCACGAGTATGGGAGACCAGTTTTCGGCTATGCAGTCGATGACGGCCTTGATCGATTCGAGCGGGGCCTCGCCTTCGAAGAATGAATCGTCCGCCTCGGCGCGGCAGTGCCGGCAGCGCAGGTTGCACCTCTTGGTCAGCTCCCAGAAAATCAGGCGCGGTTCATTCTTTATCTTCATCGGTGAATATTTCCCTGAGTATCCTTGATTTTTCGCGGACATCGCCGGAGTCTGCGCATTCCGAGTTTCCCGATCCCGAAATCTGCTTGAGCGCCATTATGGGATTGTGGAGCGTCTTGCTCATGATCTGCCTTGTCAGCTCTTCAACGATTCGAAAATCCTCGTCCGAAAGGTGTTTGAGCTTCCTCCTGCGGTACTTGGCCGTCTCCCGCTCCCTGATACCGTTGAATGCGTTCTGCATGGTCTCGATGACCGGCGCTATCTGCAAATCGGCCATCCACCTCATGAACTCTGCGGCCGATGACTGGATCATCTCCGCGGCCACGGCGACCTCCCTGATGCGGTTCTTCATGTTCTCGTCGGCGATCCTCTTCAGGTCGTCTATGTTGAACAGGAAAACGTCGTTGATCGAAATGATGGCCGGGTCTATGTTCCTGGGGACCGCTATGTCTATGATGAAGAGGGGCCGGCCTTTCCTTTTTTTCGCAAAATCCCTCATCGATGCCGCGGTGACGATATATTCCGGCGAAGTCACCGACGAGATCACGATATCCGCCTGGACCATCGCGGCGGAAAGATCGCCGAGCCCGATGATCCTCGCGTCCCTGTTGATCTCGCCCACGATCCTCTCGGCGTTGCACTGGGACCTGTTGGCCACGGTGATGTCCCTTATGTCGTACTTGGTAAAATACTTGAGAATGAGCTCTCCCATTTCTCCTGCGCCGATGAGCAGGGCCTTCTTGGTCGAAAGGTCGTCGAAAACCTTCCTGGCCTGCTCGCACGCTATATAGGCGATCGAGAGCGGATTTCGCGCGATCCCGGTCTCGGTCTTGACCTTTTTGGCCGCGTTGAAGGCGTGGTGAAAGAGCCTGTTGAGCACCGGCCCGGTCGAAGAGCCCTCTACTGCGATCCGGTATGCCTCTTTCATCTGCCCGAAAATTTCATTCTCGCCCACTACCATCGAGTCGAGAGACGAGGCGACCGACAGGCAGTGCTTCACCGCGTCAACGCCCCGGTGCTCGTAGAAGCGGCCGCGTATCTCGGCCGGGGTTTTTCCTGAGGAGTCGCAGAGCATCTTCATGATGATGTCGGCTCCGTCGCCCCCGTCGGGCGCAACGAAATATATCTCGACCCTGTTGCATGTCGAGAGGTACACGATTTCGTCCACGCCAGAGCACCGTGCTTCATGCAGGAAGCCGGCGATCAGGTCGGGCGCGATTGAAAACCTTTCCCTGAATTCGACCGGCGCCGTCTTGTGGCTCATGCCGAGCACATGCACAAGGGGCGGACCGGTTTTCGTGTTTTTCTTCTGAACGTTCATTACGCTAAAACGGCCCTCAGCGATTCATCAATGGCTGCCGCGGTTTTTTCGAGGTCGGCCGAAGAATGCGCAGTCGAAAGGAATCCGACCTCATAGCCCGACGGCGAAAGATATATCCCCCGTGACAGCATCCCGGCGTGGAACCTGCCGAAAAGCTTCATGTCG
>ERZ795055.4368-NODE-4368-length-9971-cov-186.139875_pt1 | contig 9971 bp, 11 predicted proteins | sample MGYA00375139_ERZ795055 | MGnify/ENA primary metagenome ERZ795055 (study PRJEB30184, sample SAMN05720283) | anaerobic digester metagenome | isolation source: active sludge of municipal wastewater-treating anaerobic digesters | place: USA | collected 2015-01-23 ...
GAACTGCTGTCCAATTACGACGGCACGCTGTTCCTGGTCAGCCATGACCGGACTTTCCTCGACAACGTGGTGACGCAGACGATCGCCGCCGAAGGCGACGGCGGTTGGAAGGAATATGCCGGCGGCTACAGTGACTGGGCGGCGTACAAGGCGAGCGTCCAGAAGGAAGCGGGCAGGGTCAAGTCAGAGGTGAAACCGGCCGCCAAGACGGCCGAGCCGGCGAAGGCCAAGGCCGACAAGCTGTCGTGGAAGGAGCAGCGGGAACTGGAAGCCCTGCCGGAAAAGATCGCCGCATTGGAGGACGAGCAGGGCACCTTGACCGGACGCCTGGAAGCCCCGGCCATCTACCAGACCGACCCGGCCGGCGCGCAGCAGGCGGCCGAACGGCTGGCGGCCATCGACGAGGAATTGATGGTCTTGCTGGAGCGCTGGGAGGCGCTGGAGGCGCGTGCCGGGGGCGCAAGCTAAGCCGGCGAGGGGAAGGCCCGGCGCCGGGGGGGCGTGCGATAATGGCGCCATTCCGTCAATTCCGATCCGCCATGCGCTACGCCATCATTCCGGTTACTCCCTTTGAGCAGAACTGCACCGTTTTCTGGTGCGAGCAGACCCGCCAGGCAGCGGTCATCGACCCCGGTGGCGACATTGACCGCATCCTCGAATTTCTCAAGAAGGAAGGGCTGACGCTGGCGAAGATACTCGTCACCCACGGCCACATCGACCATGCCGGTGGCGTCGGCGCGCTGGCCGCGCGAACCGGCGTGACCATCGAAGGGCCGCATGAGGAGGATCGTTTCTGGATCGTCGGCATGCCGCAGCAGAGCAAGATGTTCGGCTTTCCCAATGTGCAAAGTTTTGAGCCGGATCGCTGGCTCAAGGCCGGCGACAAGGTGCGTTTCGGCGAAATCGAACTCGATGTGCTGCATTGCCCCGGCCACACGCCGGGCCATGTGGTTTTCTACCACCCGGCGAGCAAGCTGGCGCAGGTCGGCGACGTGCTGTTTCAGGGCTCGATTGGCCGTACCGACTTTCCACGCGGCGATTACGACACGCTGATGCGCTCCATCCATGAGCAGCTGTTTCCGCTCGGCGACGATGTCGAGTTCATTCCCGGCCACGGGCCGATGTCCAATTTTGGCGAAGAGCGGCGCTACAACCCCTTCCTGAGTGGCAAGTTCGGCTGATTCCGGCGCCTTGAAGCGGCCTGTTGCGGTCGACGGCGTTTTTGGGCCGATTTTCAAAAAGGTGATGCGATGACGCCGGATTACTGGCAACAGGCGGCGCAGGAACTGGCGGCAACCGACGAGCACATGGCCGAACTGGTCGCGCGTTATGCCGGCCTCGGCCTGGTGTCGCGCGGCGACCCTTTCGGTACGTTGGCGCGCTCCATCGTCGGTCAGCAGATTTCGGTCAAGGCGGCGGATGCCGTCTGGGGGCGCTTCGTCGCGGCGGTCGGCGAAGTCTCGCCGGCGGCGGTCTTGGCGGCAGGCGAGGAAGGACTGGCAGGTTGCGGCCTGTCGCGGCGCAAGAGCGAGTACGTGCGTGACCTGGCCGCGCATTTTGCCAGCGGGCGGCTCGATCCGGCAGAATGGGTGGCGATGGACGACGAAGCGGTGATCGTCGCGCTGACCGAGGTGCGCGGCATCGGCCGGTGGACGGCGGAAATGTTCCTGATCTTCAACCAGTTGCGGCCCGACGTTTTTCCGCTCGACGATATTGGGCTGCAGCGGGCAGTGCATGAACGCTACTTTGGCGGCGAGAAACAGCCGCGCAAGGTGCTTGCCGCCTGTGGCGAGCGCTGGCGGCCGTGGCGTTCGGTTGCCACCTGGTATCTGTGGCGCAGCCTCGACCCGCTGCCGGTCGAGTATTGAGATAGCCGTTTCGGCCTTTGGGGTAAAATACGCGCCAACCAAGAAAACGGGCTGTCCATGAAAACAACTTTCCTAGACTTCGAGCAGTCGATTGCCGACCTCGAATCCAAGATCGAAGAGTTGCGCTTTGTCCAGGATGATTCCGCCGTCGATATCGCCGAAGAAATCGGCCGGCTGGAAAAGAAAAGCGCGCAACTGACCAAGGATGTCTATGCCAAGCTGACGCCGTGGCAGATTTCCCAGGTGGCGCGCCACGCGCAGCGGCCCTACACGCTCGACTACATTTCGCTGATTTTCACCGACTTCGAGGAACTCCACGGCGACCGCGCCTTCGCCGACGATCACGCCATTGTCGGCGGCCTGGCCCGTTTTAACGGCCAGCCAGTGATGGTGATCGGCCACCAGAAAGGGCGCGACACCAAGGAAAAGATCTTCCGCAATTTCGGCATGCCGCGTCCCGAGGGTTATCGCAAGGCCCTGCGCCTGATGAAGCTGGCCGAGAAGTTCGGCATCCCGGTGATGACCTTTGTCGACACGCCGGGCGCCTACCCCGGCATCGACGCCGAAGAGCGCGGCCAGTCCGAAGCCATCGGCCGCAATCTCTACGTGATGACGGAACTGAAGGTGCCGGTGATCGTTACCATCATCGGCGAAGGCGGTTCCGGCGGCGCGCTGGCCATTGCCGTCGGCGATGTCGTGCAGATGCTGCAATACTCGACCTACTCGGTGATTTCCCCGGAAGGTTGTGCCTCGATCCTCTGGAAAAGCGCCGAAAAGGCGCCGGAAGCCGCCGAAACGATGGGCATCACCGCGCACCGGCTGAAAACCCTTGGTCTCGTAGACAAGATCGTCAACGAGCCGCTCGGTGGTGCCCACCGCGACCATGCAGCGATGGCGCAAAGCCTGAAGAAGGCGCTACAGGAGGCGCTGAAAAATCTTTCGACGCTGTCCTCCGCCGAACTTCTGGCCACGCGCTACGAGCGGCTGATGAGCTATGGCCGCTTCAAGGAACAAGCCGTCAAGTAATATTCCGGGCCGGGTCGCTGCGTTTCTCGCCGCGCGGGGAGCGGGCGACGGACTGTTGAGTGTCGGGTTGTCCGGCGGTTGCGACTCGGTCGTTCTCCTCCATGTTTTGCTCGAACTCGGTCTCGGCGAACGACTGAGCGTCATTCACGTGAACCACGGTTTGTCACCAAACGCCGGGCGCTGGGCGGATTTCTGCATCAGTTACTGTGCGCGTTTGGGCGTGGCTTGCCAGGTGGAGCCTGTCGAAGTCAGCCGCGAAAGCGGCTTCGGTCTTGAGGCGGCCGCCCGGGCAGCACGTTACCGGGTATTTTCCGCCATCTCTGCGAATACGCTGTTACTCGGCCATCATCAAGGTGACCAGGCAGAAACCGTGCTGTTCAACCTGCTGCGTGGCGCCGGCGTGACGGGGGCGGCGGCGATCCCGGCCGATCGTCGGCTGGGGCGTCTGCGTATCCTGCGTCCCTTGCTCGATGTGTCTCGCCATGAAATCGAGGCCTATGCCCGCGCCGCTGGGCTCGAATGGATCGAAGATGAAAGCAATGCCGATACTGCCCTGACGCGCAATTTCATGCGCCACGAGGTGTTGCCCGCGCTTGCTGAACGCTTTCCCGCGGCGGAGAGAAATCTCGCCCAGGCTGCCGGCCACTTTGCCGAAGCCGATGCACTGCTCTCGGAACTGGCGCTGCTTGACTGGCAACTGGCGGCTGACGGCGACGCACTCAGGTTGTCGGAGGTAAGGAAAATGTCCCCGGCACGGCTCAAGAACCTGTTGCGCCATCGACTGCGGCAATTGAGATGGCAGGCACCAGCGGCGGCGCGTCTGGAGGAGTTTGCCCGCCAGTTGTTGAGTGCCGGGCCGGATCGCCATCCGGCACTCGAACTGGCCGAAGGCTGCATGAAAGCGGGGCAGGGAAGGCTGCGCTGGATTGCCCGGGGGTAACAAACTGTTACCAAGCGCCATTCCGGTGCGTTGGCCGTTCAGTTACAATCACGGGATTATTTTCTTGCTGAACAGGCCATGATTACCGGATCCATTGTCGCCATCGTCACGCCCATGCACGAGGATGGCAGCCTCGATTTGAATTCCCTGCGCAATTTGGTCGATTTTCATGTACGCGAGGGTACCGATGCCATCGTAATCGTCGGCACTACAGGCGAGTCGCCGACCGTCGATGTTGACGAGCATTGCGAACTGATCCGCGTCACGGTCGACCATGCCGCCGGCCGTATTCCGGTGATCGCCGGTACCGGCGCCAACTCCACCGCCGAAGCCATCGAACTGACCCGTTTCGCCAAGAACGCCGGTGCCGACATGGCCCTGTCGGTCGTTCCCTACTACAACAAGCCGACCCAGGAAGGTCTCTATCGTCACTTCAAGGCGATTGCCGAGGCCGTCGAGTTGCCCATCCTGCTCTACAACGTGCCGGGCCGTACCGTGGCCGACATGAGCAACGACACCATCCTGCGCCTTGCCCAGGTGCCGGGTATCGTCGGTGTCAAGGACGCTACCGGCAACATCGACCGCGCCTGCGACCTGATCGCCCGCGCGCCCAAGGACTTCGCGCTGTACACCGGCGATGACATGACGGCGGTGGCGACCATCAGCCTGGGTTTCCACGGCGACATCTCGGTCACCGCCAACGTCGCGCCGCGCCTGATGCACGAAATGTGCGTCGCCGCCCACAACGGTGACATCGCCCGGGCCCGTGAAATCCACTTCAAGCTGCTCGCTCTGCATCGCGACCTGTTCTGCGAAGCCAACCCGATTCCGGTCAAGTGGGCAGTACAGCAAATGGGTTTGGCACCGGCTGGCATTCGCCTGCCGCTGACCACGCTATCCGAAGCCAATCACGGCCGTGTTCTCGCCGCCATGCGCCTGGCTGGCGTGATCGCCTGACGGAGTGAACATGAATCATCGGCTTTTCAGTTCGGCAGTGGTGCTGCTTGCAGTCGCCGGTTGCAGCAGCGTAAGTGACATAATTCCAGATTCCAAGAAGGTCGATTACAAGTCTTCCGGGAAGGTTCCGACGCTGGAAGTGCCTCCCGATCTTTCCCAGATCGCTCGTGACGACCGTTATGCAGTACCCGATTCTGCGGGCAAGGGAAGCGCTACCTTCTCGGCTTACACTGCCGACCGTACCCCTGCCGCACAGGCGCAGAACACCACCGTGTTGCCGACGGTCGACAAGGTTCGTGTCGAGCGTTCCGGCAATCAGCGCTGGCTGGTCGTGACGGCTGCTGCCGACCAATTGTGGGGGCCGGTCAAGGATTTCTGGCAGGAAACCGGTTTTATCATTGTCGTTGAGCGGCCGGATGCCGGTGTGATGGAAACCGATTGGGCTGAAGACCGGGCCAAGATTGGCAGCGACTTCATCCGCGATACGCTGGGCAAATTCATGGATTCGATCTACTCGTCCGGCGAGCGCGACAAGTTCCGCACACGGTTCGAGCCCGGTGCCGAGCCCGGTACCACGGATATTTTCATCAGCCATCGTGGTATGGAGGAGGTTTACACCTCGTCGGCCAAGGACGATACGCGCTGGCAGCCGCGCCCCCCGAATCCAGAACTGGAAGCCGAGATGCTGCGTCGCCTGATGGTTCGTCTGGGTTCTGAGAATCAACGTGCAGCAGCCAGTGTCGCGGCAGCCAAGGCCGAGCCGCGAGCCAAGCTTGCGCGCAGCAATGATGGTGCCGGAACCCTCGAGGTTTATGAGCGCTTCGACCGTGCCTGGCGACGTGTCGGTCTGGCGCTGGATCGTGTCGGCTTTACAGTTGAAGACCGGGATCGCTCCAAGGGACTTTACTTTGTCCGCTACGTAGATTCCGATGCCAATACCAAGAAAGGTTCCGGTGGCTGGCTCGACAAGCTGAGTTTCTGGAAGAGTTCCGATCCGGTAGCCAGCGCCAAGGTGCAGTACCGTATCCACGTTTCCGAATCGGGACAGAACACTACGGTGCAGGTACTTTCCAGCGAGGGCGGTACGGACAAGTCGGAAACGGCCAAGAAGATACTCGATCTGCTCTATCAGCAGTTGCAGTGATCCGCTTCGCATCGCTCGGTAGCGGCAGCGCGGGTAATGCGCTGCTGGTCGAGAGCGATGCTACCTGCCTGATGGTCGATTGCGGGTTCGGGCAGCGCGAGACGCTTCGCCGTCTCGCCCGCCTGGAACGGGAACCCGGCGATATTTCCGGGTTACTGGTGACCCATGAACACGGAGATCATGCCGGAGGTGTTTTTCCCTTTGCCAGGCGCTACGGCCTGCCGGTATGGCTCAGTCACGGAACGTATGTCGCATGCCGCTCGCTGGCCGATGGCGTGGATGTGCGGATCATCGACAGTCATCGGTTGTTCCGGGTTGGGGTGTTTGACATCCAGCCATATCCCGTTCCGCACGATGCCCGGGAGCCGATCCAGTTCGTTTTTTCGGATGGTACGCGGCGCCTTGGGCTACTGACGGATGTTGGCCACATTACCCAACATATCCGTAATACCCTGTCCGGCCTGGATGCGCTGATTCTTGAGTGTAACCACGATACCGGCTTGCTGGCGGCGTCAAATTATCCAGCCTCATTGCAGCGCCGTATCGGGGGGAGATTGGGGCATCTGGACAACCAGGCTGCCGCAGATCTTGTACGCCAAATCGACAGCGACCGGTTGCAGCATCTGGTGGCAGCTCATCTTAGCGAAAGTAACAATAGTCCTGACTTTGCGTATCAGGCAATCTCTGCCGCTCTCGGGACAGCTGATGAGCGAATAGGTCTGGCTTGTCAGGAAAAGGGATTTTCCTGGCGATGTATCGTTTGACGGGCAATAAAAAAGCGGGGCCGCAGCCCCGCTTTTGCTGAAAGCAAAGAATTACTTCTTGGCTTCCATGCCTTGCATGCCGGACATACCAGCCATGCCAGCTTGTTCGGCCGGCTTGGCGGCTTCCATGCCCTGCATACCGGACATACCCGACATGCCGGACATACCAGCCATGCCAGCTTGTTCGGCCGGCTTGGCGGCTTCCATGCCTTGCATGCCGGACATACCAGCCATGCCGGCTTGCGGAGCAGCAGCAGCCGGAGCAGCCGGTGCCGGAGCGGCAGCCTTCGGCTCTTCCTTCTTGCCACAGGCGGTCAGGGCAACGGCGATCAGCGCAGCAACGAGAATAGACTTATTCATGAGAGATTCCTTATCGACAAGAAGAAAAACGTAGCAAAAATCGATGGTCATTAGACCGATCAACGATAATTATAACAATTTTTGGAATTAGCGCGCGAAATGCTGCGTTGCGGAATATTGTCGCACTTCACAGTCCCAACGTCGTCGAGCTGACGGGTGTGCCGCCTTCCGTCCAGATTTCCTCAAAACGGCGCCGATAAGGCATTACTTCGTCGCTTTCGTCGATCAGGAGCTTGCATCGGGGCTGATCGCGATCGAAACGAATCAGGGCGTGCGCGTCGTCAACCAGGATCATTGCGTCACGCAGATGGCTCAATTGTTCGGGCGTTTCGTGCACTGCACTATTGTGGCTGAAGGTCGTGAGCAGATCGCGGAACAGTGGCTGATGCCGTTGCAGCGGGGCGGCATTGCGTAGTGCGACGCGCAAGCAGTCGTGCCGTTCCGCGGACAAAGCCATTTTGAGAATCGCGATGCGCGTCGGGTTTTCGAAATTCAGTTGAACAAGGTCTTCGTCGTAAATGCAGATTCGTTTGCGGGCAAGCGCCAGCACACGATCTATCGCAATCTGGTAGTCGGACCAGGAAGTAAAGAGTTCACGAGACATGGCTTGTAGTTTAGTCCATTGTTAAAATTCGCGCATTTTTCCGGAGTATTTATGCCGATCGGGCTTATCGAATCGCTGGATCACGAGGCGCGTGGCATCACCCGCCTGGAGGGCAAGCGAATATTCGTCGATGGGGCGCTACCGGGTGAAACGGTTGAATACGCAAGCTTCCAGCGCAAGTCTAATTACGAACTGGCGCATCTGGTCAGTGTTCATTCGGCATCGGTCGCGCGGGTGGCGCCTCGCTGCGAGCATTTTGGCGTATGTGGCGGGTGTGCGATGCAGCATCTCGACCCTTCTGCGCAGGTTGCGGCCAAGCAACGGATTCTCGAGGACAGCCTTTGGCATGTTGGAAGGGTTCGTCCCGGGCAGATACTGCCCCCGATCTTTGGCGAGCCCTGGGGGTACCGGCATCGCGCGCGCCTGGGTGTGCGCAAGGTGGCTAGTCAGGATGGAATGCTGATCGGATTCCATGAGCGGCGTAGCAGTTATATCGCCGACATTCGATCCTGTGCGGTGTTGCCACCGCATGTATCAGCGCTGTTGTTGCCTTTGCGTGAGCTTTTTGCCGCGATGTCGATTGCCGATCGCATACCGCAAGTGGATGTCGCCGTCGGTGCCCAGTGCACTGCGCTGTTGTTACGGATACTCCAGCCGCTGAGTGTTCACGACGATTCGGTATTGCGCCGGTTTGCCGATCGACATCGGATCGTATTTTACCTGCAGCCCAAGGGGCCGGATTCTGCCTATCGCTTTCACCCCTTGCCTGGCGCTCCGTTGACCTACACGCTGCCGGAGTTTGGTCTCGAATTCGAGTTCAAGCCAACTGATTTCACCCAGGTTAACCATGCCGTCAATCGGGTTCTCGTTCGGCGGGCAATGGTTCTGCTGGATCCAAAGCCTGGCGAGCGAATTGCCGATCTGTTCTGTGGGCTTGGAAACTTTACGTTGCCCATCGCCCGTTCCGGTGCCAGGGTGCTGGGTGTCGAAGGAAGTCCGGCGCTGGTAGAGCGCGCGCGCCAGAGCGCTGCAGCCAACGGGCTCGCCGATAATGTCGAATTCATTGCTGCCAATTTGTTCGAAGCTACGCAGGCATCGCTAGCGGCGTTCGGCCATCTGGACAAAATGCTGATCGATCCGCCGCGCGAAGGGGCGATCGAAGTGGTCAAGGCGCTTGGTGACGATGCTCCGCGCCGGCTCGTTTATGTTTCCTGCAACCCGGCCACGCTGGCGCGCGATGCCGAGGTGCTGGTCAGAACGAATGGCTATGACTTCACGGCTGCCGGCGTGGTGAATATGTTTCCGCACACCGGCCATGTCGAATCGATTGCCGTATTCGACAGGCAATGAAAAAGGGCGGCCTTGCTTGGCCGCCCTTGCATTGATGGATGCGATCGATCAGTCGCGCTCGCCGGTAAAGGCCATGATCAGTTGCAGCAGGCTGACGAATACGTTGTAGACATCGAGATAGACCGCCAGCGTTGCCGAAACATAATTTGTTTCGCCACCCTGAACGATGCGGCTGATGTCGTACAGGATGTACGCGGAGAAGAGCAGTACGACGACTGCGGCGATGGTCAGCGAAAGCGCCGGGATCTGGAAGAAGATATTGGCGACGGCGGCCAGGAGCACCACGATCATGCCAACGAACAGGAACTTGCCCATGCCAGTGAAATCACGTTTGCTCACGGTTGCAATCGTGGCCATGGTCAGGAAGATGGCGCCAGTGCCGGCGGCGGCCAAACCGATCATCGATGCACCATTGGAGAAGCCGAGTGCGACTTGCAGGATGCGCGACAACATCAGACCCATGAAGAACGTGAAGCCGAGCAGCAGGGCGACGCCCAAGCCACTGTTCTTGTTCTTTTCAATGCCCCACATGAAGCCCCAGGCGATGCCGAGGAAGAGCATGAAGGCCATGAACGGGCTTCCTGCCAGGAAGCTGAACTGCAATTGGATGCCGACCAGTGCGCCGAGCACCGTCGGTATCATGGACAGGCCAAGAAGCAGGTAGGTGTTGCGCAATACGCGGTTTTGCTGAAGCGCAAGCTCGGCAGAGCTCTGGCTGGCGATCTGGAAATCAGTTTGCATGCGAAATCTCGCTTTCACTAGTTATTACAGGCGATAAGACTAATCGACCAAGCTTAAAGTTTCAACATTTGCCAAGCGGATTGGCGAGGCAACAGGCATGGCGAATGTGCTAGCATACGGCCCCTCGGGTCTGTGGCAGAGCGGTTGAATGCACCGGTCTTGAAAACCGGCGTGGGGAAACCCATCGTGAGTTCGAATCTCACCGGACCCGCCAGTC
>ERZ795055.4370-NODE-4370-length-9969-cov-13.005749_pt1 | contig 9969 bp, 11 predicted proteins | sample MGYA00375139_ERZ795055 | MGnify/ENA primary metagenome ERZ795055 (study PRJEB30184, sample SAMN05720283) | anaerobic digester metagenome | isolation source: active sludge of municipal wastewater-treating anaerobic digesters | place: USA | collected 2015-01-23 ...
GCACCGGCAGGCCGTCGGCCGGCAGGCGCGGGCGCAGGCGGACGAAAACTTCGCCGGCCTCGATCCAGTTGCGTGCGATCAGGTTCTGCTGGCCGTAGCCGTCGAGCACGCCGTCGGCGTCGCAGACTTCCAGCCAGTCATCCCACAGGGCGACCAGCATGGCCTTGAGTTCGGCGTCCTTGGTCTTGGGGCGGGCAATGATGCCGGTGCCAACCAGGTTGGCGGCCCAACGTGACGGGATGGCCTTGCCGGCCCAGTCGTTGCGGGCGGCATCGCGGGCGCGGTTGCGGATTGTGGCGGCGCCGTGATTGACGCGGTTTGGGCCGCTTGAAGAAGGCATCCAGCCGCGCATGCGGCGGCCGGTACCGGCGGCATCGTGGCTGCCGGCCAGGGCGACGGGGCCGGCGACCGGAGAAGCGATGGCGGCCGGCTTGCGGGTGCGCTTGGTCGCCATCAGTAGCCCCGGCCGCCGTGATAGAGGCGGGTCTGCCGGGGCCGCGGCGGCACCGTGCCGGCGACGGCCTGTTCGGCGTCGAACTGCGCCTGCAGGGCATTGCGCGCGGCGAGCAGTTCTTCGACGGAGCGATACTCGACCGTCTTGTCGCCCTTGCGGACCATGCGCTCGCCGGTCGCCAGCGCCTCGGTAAGCGCATCGATGTCGGTTTGTAGAATAGCCATCCGTAACCTCTGATTGGTTACGGGAGGATGCGTTTATGGGGCGGGGTCGGCCTGTGAGCGGATTTCAGGCTGAATGATTTACAATGTTGCTCGAATTTGGTCGCTTAGCTCAGTTGGTAGAGCATCGCCCTTACAAGGCGAATGTCGGCGGTTCGAGCCCGTCAGCGACCACCAGTAGCTATTTAAAGGCGAAGTAGCTTATCAATGTCTATTGGCGCGAACTTGGCGCCATTCCGAAAGCTTGCGTTCAGGCGTGGCCGTAAAACATGGATGTACAGCGACTCAAGGCGGTCGAGCGCGGCGGCAGGACAAGGCACAAATGCAACCGCATCAAAATCTTTGTCAGCGTGCTGGCCGATCCTTTGAAAAACGCTTAATGCCTGCCCGACATAGACAACCGCGTCTCCCTTTACCAAAAAGTACACCCCGGTTGTATTTCTCCACGGCTTGCTGGCAGCGATAATCTCGCTCTCGAGAAGCAGTGATTTTCCGCTTAACTCCATGGCCCTTGTGTTCATCGCCTCAGCCAGCTCTAGCTTTTCGAGTTTTTGTGTCAACTCCTTGATCTTCACACTAAGAAAACCGGCGTGTTCCATACGCTCGTTTTGCTGCCTGATTCTTTCATCTCTGTTTCGTTTTGCTGTTGCATGCGCCTTGGCAGCAATTGCGCTTCGCTCTTCTTTGGTCTTGCTTGTCATCGAATTCGTTGCCATCTCAAAACCCCTCGAAGCCAAGCTGCGCGATCACCTGCGCATCGCTCTTGATCGTCCGGTCGCCGGTCAGCACCGCGGGGAGGATGCCGAGCAACTCTGCGGCGCGGCGGTCGTTCTTGGCCTGGTTGTAGGTGACGCCGGTGAGCAGGGCGACGGTGTGCAGCGAGCGGCCTTCGGCGAGCAGCCTGGCGCCCTTGCGGATGCGCTGGTAGCGGCCGAAGTCGGCGAGCGCCGGGACGGTGATGGTTTCGCCGCCCCACTCTTCGACCATCTTGCGGAAGGCGGTTTCACCGAGCAGGGTGGCGAGCAGATGGCCTGGCGTCGGCTGGTTCGGGACGTAAAGCGTCTGCCCGCCGCGCGTGCCGCACAGCAACAGGGTGTTACTGAAGCCGATGACGCCGCCGAGGTCTTCGGCCATGCCGTTTGGTTTGCGGGTGTATTCTGTTTTTTCGGCCATGGGGTTCCTCAGCGGAGGTAGGTTGAGCGGGAGACGCGGGCGCGCTGCACGGGTTTCGTGAGCGCTTGCGGATCGGCTTGCGGCGCGGCGGATTCGGGTGCGTTTTCCGGGTCGACAACTGCTGGAAGGCGGGCGGATGCGCTGCCGGCGATGCGTGCCTCGGCGGCGGCCCAGTCGGCGACCCGGAAGCGGTGCAGGTGCAGTTCCGGGTGGTGGGCGGCGGCGTAGGCATAGACGAAGGTGTCGAGCGGCTCGTTGCGGGCGCCACGTTTCTTGACGAATCGGTTGGTCTTTGGGTCGTATGTTTCCGACACCAGGCCGGCGAAGAACTGGGGCTGCAGCTGGTCGCTGAAATGCAGCAGGCGTTCTTCGCGCTCGAGATCGGCGTCGGCGCCCATGCGGCGATATAGCCAGTGCTTGGCGGCGACGGTGCCAACCTGCCAGGTGTGGATGCCGCGATACTCGGTCTTGCGCTGGGTGTTGAGGTCTTCCCATTTCGGACGGCCGAGGACCGGGGCGTTGTTGGCCTTGGCGCCGAAGATGCACATCGGGCGCTGCACCGGGGTGGTGGCGTCGGCGTTGGCCAGCACCCACTGCTTGACGAATGGCGTGCGGTGGCCGCGGCCGTCGATGGCGCAGGCGCTGACCGGCAGCGTGGCGCCGCTGGCGTGTTCGACCGGGCGGGCGAGCAGCGCGTTGAGCGCTTCCCACACCGCCGGCTTGGCCGGATCGCCGGGCAGTACGACGTAGGCGATGGTCCAGGCGGCCATGTTGCGGCCCCAGCCGACGATCTGGACTTCCAGCCGGTCGTCCTGGGTATCTGCCCCGGCGGTGATGTAGCAGACGCCTTCCGGCGCCGTGTGCAGGTTATAGGGCTCGGCGCGGTCGGCGACCAGGTTGTGCTTGACGGTGCGCATGCTGGGGTCTTCCCAGGCTTCGGCGAGGCGGTCGTTGATGAAGGTCTTGAGCTTTTCCGGCGTGCCCTGGGCGTCGACCCACATTTGCGCGAGTTCCGCCCAGCGCGGGCCGAGGCCGATGGGGTAATACAGGCAGTTGATGCGGTAGCCGCGGCTCGGGTGGCCTGGGTTCTGCGCGATCCAGCGGCCGGCGGCGAGCATAGCCGGCTTGTAATGCTCTTCAATGATCGCGCCGCATTCCGGGCAGACCAGCCAGGCGCTGGTGACGCGCTTGCTGACCGGGTCGAGCGCGTAGTGCAGATCGGCCCGCCATTCGTAGGCGTGCAGCTCGCCGCAGTGCGGGCACGGCAAGTGGCGCAGGCGCTGGTCGCTGTCTTCGAACTTTTCGGTAGTGCGGCACAACCCGCGGATGCCGGGCACGCTGACGTACATTTCCTTGCTGACCGCCGTGAAGGCGCTGGTGCGGCCTTGCAGCAGGGCGACGGGATCGTCGCCGGTGGTCAGGCTGGTGGCGAATTCGGTGAATTCATCGACCAGCAGGATCTTGACGCTGGTGGATTTGAGGCGCTTGGGGTTGCCGGCGTGTTCGATATAGAGCTGGCCGCCGGCGAAATCCTTGAAGGTCTGCGTGTTGCGGGCGTCGCGGCTGGCGACGCTGGACAGGCAATCGCGTACGGCGGGGGTTTCTTCGATTAGCGGGTTGAGCTTTTGCGCGACGAACTTGTCGAGCGATACTTCGCCGGGCAGGCAGACCATGATCGGGCCGGGGTTTTCGATCATGGAATAACCGATGACGGCGGATTCCATGGTCGACTTGCCGAACTGGATGGGAAAGCAGCAGACGACGCTGCGCACCGCCGAGCGCACCGACAGGCAGTCCATCGGTTCCTGCAGCGCCGGGTTGCGGTCGACCCGGAAACGGCCCGGGGCGACGCTGCCCTTGCTGGACAGGCGCATGTTCGCTTCTGCCCACTGCGAAACCGTGGTCGGCTTGCGCGGGGCGACCGTGCGCGCCAGCGTGTGGAAGATGCGGGCGCGGGGGTTGGCGAAGGCGATGGTGGTCTGAAGCGGACGCATGCTAGAACGGCGCCCAGTCCATGCCAAAGGTTTGGCGATAGCAATCCATTGCGCGATCGACACCAGCGTAAAGGCGCGACTTGCTGCGCTGGCTGGCCCTGGTGCGCTCATACCATCGCAACAGGTCACAAACCGCACACCAGGACGCAAACTCTCCAGCGCGCGCCATGAAATCTGTCCAGTTTCCATCAATGCCAAGATCGGCAAGTTCTCTTTGCGTCATCCCATCCTCCGTTGCATTGCGGCCATGGTTCCTGCGTGGGTAATCATTCCGCATCCCTCCCCGCCGCATCTAGCCGCTCGACCAGCTCGCCGAGCGCCTGCTCGATGTGGTCTTCGAGCAGCAGGCGGATCTGGTTTTCGTCGGCCATGGTCGCCAGCTGCGGCGCCAGGATGGCCGGCAGGGTGGCGAGGTGGGTGCGGATGGTGGCGCCGGCATCGGCAACTGCAGCCATGACGGCGGCGGTTTCCATGAGCTGGCCGGCGCGGGTGCGGGCTTCCATTTCGGCGAGGTCGGCATTGGCCGATTCCTTGCGCGCCCGGGCTTTCTGGTAGTCGGGCGTGCCGGGCGCTTCGGGGGCTTCCGGTTCGCCGGGTTCGGCGGCGGCGAAGGCGATGGTGGGTGTCATGTCCATTTTTCCAGTGCTTGCGCGAAGGTGTGGTGGGCGGCGGCATAGAACTTTCCGCGCTGCCCTTCCGGACAACCCGCCATGCCGGCGGGCGGGACGATGGAGCGCATGCAGCGGGGACGGCCGGCCTCTTCCCAGTGCAGCCGCGTTTTTCGGATGCCGAGGCGCTGGGCCTCCAGGATGTGGTGGAAGCGGTTTTCCGGCGCGGCGACGCCCATGCCGGCGTCGATACACCAGCGCCGGTAGGCCGCATAGAGATCGGTGCTTTTGCAGATGCAGCACGGCACCGGCAGGCGACCGGCCAGCCACGCCGCCGCGAAGCTGGCCACCCCGAAGGATTCGCTGCCGCTGGCGACCATTAGCGGCGCCGGCTTCACCATGGTCTCGGGGTCGACCCCGAGTTCAGCCAGCATGTCCATGCCGGTGCGGGCGACGGTCTGCCGGTTGGCGGTGCGCAGCGCCTGCGGCAAGGCCAGCCCCGCCGAGCGGGCGGCGCGCAGGAAGCTGCGGAATGTGCGGTCGGCGGCGACCGCAAGGTCGGCGCCGTGCGACAGGTTGCTGGTGACGAACTGCGGGCCTGGCTGGCCGCGCAGGCGGTCGCGCATTTCAAAGAAGGCTTTGACCAGGGCGATCTTGAAACGGCGGACTGTTTCAGAATTGCGCAGGTAGGTGATCAGCAGGGTTGCTTGCGACTCGTTGAGATAAGCAACTTCGGTTGGCATTCCGCCAGACTTCCGCATTTCAAATGCCAAAGTTCCGAACTCTTGCAGGTCTTCGACGTACTTCCTGACCAACTGAATCACCGCCTTGTGGGTGTTTTCCGTTCCCTCGGAAATCGCCAGCGAGGTGGTCATCGGCTCATCGTGATGCAGCAGGACGAGTTCGCTCATTGAACACCTCCTTCGCGCACGCCGACGCTGATGTTATCAACGAGTCCTTTTGCCAGTTCTAGCAGGGTAACGGCACCCCATAGCGCATCGCCAGTAGCTTCGTATTCCCGACCGATCAGGTAGATCACCTCCCGGCATTGGGCCAGATAAAGCGATGCCTGCTCCAGCATGGTTTCCGGCGCGGATTCTGGCGCAACCAAAAGCTCGACGATCGAATGGTGTAGTGAAAGGTTGCGCACGGACGCGCCTTGAGTGGTGTTTTGCATGGTGTTGCTCCAGTTGCGGTTTGTAACCGCCGACCCGCTGTCAAACGGGTGGGCGACCGAAACGGAGGTTGACAGACCGGTGGAGCACCGGCGAGCCTTGCGGCTCCCCCCGCCCGGCCGCCCATAACTGGACACGCCAAGGCGACAAAAAAGCCGCATTGCGTACTGCTCGCGGCTCATCGCCGCTCCATCCGGGCTGTCACCCCCGGTCGCTGTTGTTTCAGCGACGTCGGCATGGTAGCCCGGACGGGCGGCGCGTGTAAAGCGCTTCATTCCGCATCCCTCCCCGCCGCATCCAGCCGCTCAACCAGTTCGCCGAGCGCCTGCTCGATGTGGTCTTCGAGCAGCAGGCGGATCTGGTTTTCGTCGGCCATGGTCGCCAGCTGCGGCGCCAGGATGGCCGGCAGGGTGGCGAGGTGGGTGCGGATGGTGGCGCCGGCATCGGCAACTGCAGCCATGACGGCGGCGGTTTCCATGAGCTGGCCGGCGCGGGTGCGGGCTTCCATTTCGGCGAGGTCGGCATTGGCCGATTCCTTGCGCGCCCGGGCTTTCTGGTAGTCGGGCGTGCCGGGCACTTCGGGGGCTTCCGGCTCGCCGGTGTCGGCGGCGGTTTTGGCTGGTTTTTGGCCGTCAACCCTGGGGCCATCCTTTGTCTCCATGGTCGCAGCCTTTGTTTCCGTGGCCGCAGCGGCCTGCCCTGCCCGCTTGGCGGCGTGGCGTTCGGCGACGGCGACCTTTCCGGGGTCGGCGGTTTCGCGGATGCGGGCTTCGCTGGCTTCGACGTCGATCAGCGTGTCGCTGACCATGACGAGGCGGCCGGTGTCCTTGAGTTTCTTGACGTAGCTCGGGCGCACGTTGAGGTGACGGGCGAAGGCGGCCTGGGTGAGGGTGTTCATTTGTGCAGCCCTGCCCTTCTGCGCGCGGCGAGGTCGCGCTCGAAATCGCGTCGGCAGTCTATGTCGCAGAAGTGGGCCTCGCCGGCAACGCTGGCGGCGCACCAGTGGCATTCGCCGGTGGCGGGCAGCACCGTCTGGCGGCGGGCAGCGGCGAGGGCCAGTTCGCGGTCTTGTTCTTCGCGCTGCTGGGCGCGGTCGATGTCATCCACGGCGGGTTCCTTTGCGGGCTGTTTGCGGGGCGCTGGCGGGGTTCATGGGGCCGAGGTGGATGTCCAGCATGGAGACGGCCCGGTTTTCGTCATGGCGGATCGGCGTGCCGATTTCGCGGCCGTTTTCTTTGGCGTGAAATGTCTGCTGGCCATCGAGGCCGGCGCGGATGGCGGCGTCGATGGTTTCTTTGCCGAAGGCGAGGCGCAGGTCATCGATCCAGGCGGCGACTTGCGGCATGGCTTGCCGCATCGGCTTCTTTTCTTTTTCCATTACTTCTTTTTTATGGGTGTGTGTGAATGAGGGAAGACGCGCGCGTGACCTGACGGCCTGACGGGTAGCCTGACACGTGACCTGACGGGCAAGACCCGCGCCAATAGGCGCACCTGACGGCCTGACGGGCGCTCGCGCGCCGCGCACGTAAGGGCTTTTGTGCACGCGGGATTTATTTTGTGTATTCGTGTCGCGTGTACACGCGCGGCGGTTGTCAGGTGTCAGGCCGTCAGGTTTGTTTATAATCATTGACTTAGCCTGTCAGGTTGCCCGTCAGGCCTGACGGGTAAATTGGCCTTTTTGGTCATTTGAGCCCCGCTTTCTGGCGTGCTTCTTCGACAAAGAAGTAGCATTCGGTGAGCCACTTGGTTTTGCTGAGGCCTTCGCGCGGCAATACTTCCTTGCTGGCGTGGCGCGCGAGCAGCGCCGCGGGCGGTATGACGCAGCGCCAGGTGACGGTGGTGCTCGAGTGGATGTCGACGTAGCGATCTGCCCGCCCGACGAACCAGCCTGGCTTGCCGGCGGTGGCCCAGAAGTGCTTTGCCGGGCGCGGGTATGGCTCGCCGTTGCGCTTGCACCAGGCGAGGTATTCGGCATAGACGCCCGCTGTCCCGGCCGGGGCGAATGGCAGGCTGTCGATATTGCCTTCGCGCCATTCGTGCAGGAAGAGTTCGTCGCTGCCGGCGGACAGGATGATGAGGTCTTGCTTGGCCTTGGTCATCGGTGGCTTGGCCCATGGCTTGAAGCCCTGGAGATCGACGCCTAGCAGGTAGTCATGCAGGGCTTCGATGCCGCCCTGGTTGATTTCTTCGGTGACTTCGTCGTAGAAGACGTCGTTCATCTTTTCCGGCGTCCAGACGACGCAGTGGCGGCGGTCGTCGCCGTCGAGCACCTGGGCCATGCGCTCATTGGAGAGGAACACGATGTTCATGTGGTTCCGCTCGCGGTGGGCCGCGACGTTCTTGGGGTTGATGCGTACCCATTCGCCGGTGATGAAGTTCTTGAGCTGGTTCTTGAGGTGGTACATCTCGGCGCGGGCGACGATCTCGTCGGCAACGACGAAGAGCTTGCGCTCGCACCAGTCGGCATTGAACTTGTCTTCGATGGCGGCCTGGTTGATGACGATGCCGTACTCGCCGTATATCTTGGCGTAGGCTTCGAAGAAGCGGCTTTTTCCGGTGCCTTGAGGACCGTGAATGATGAGCGCGGTCTGCATCTTGGCGCCGGGGTACTGGATCGGGTAGGCGAGCCACTTGAGTATCCAGGTATAGACCTCGTCGGCGTTGTCCTGGTCGGAGCACATGAAGCGCAGCAGATCGAGCAGCACGTCGCAGCTACCTCGCTTCGGCCTGGTCGGCCAGCCGCGCCAGCGATTGCAGCGGATGTTCTGGTCGTCGCCGCCCGGATCGAATCCGATCTGGTCGAGATAGACGGCGCCTTTCTCGACCCACGACCAGTGGCGCTTGATGTCGTCGCCACGGACGCCCGCGGCGAGCAGCTTGAGCATCTTGGTCCGGCGGCATACCTCGTTGGTCCAGGTGTCGAAGACGAATTCGCCCGTGTTGTCATCGATGTCGATGAAGCGCTCGACGATGTCATCGAGCTGCATGACAGCGACGGCGGCGTTGCGCTCCCCTCCCCCCTCGGTCTCCGCTTTTCCGCGCGCGGATTTTTCAGGCAAGGCAGCCGGCCCTGGGGCGATTTTCAGGTCGGAGAGCGCTTTTTCGATCTGCGCCCGGACAACGGCTTCGCCTTCGAGCTCGGCCAGGTCGTTGAAATCGGTCGGGCCCTTGCGGTCGACCGGCCTGTCTTCGGCGAACGTCGGCTTGATCCACTCGCAACCGTGCGCGAGCTTAGCTTCCGAGGCGCGCTGGACCCCCGCGTTCAGTTTTTTGTGCGGCTTGCCGCAGGCGCGGCAGGCGGCATCGGCGACCGGCGTCCAGGCTTTGCACTCGGCACACTTCTGCAGCCAGTCGTCGTCGGCGCAGATCAGCTGCCGGGCGCGCCGGTAGTGTTTCTTCAGTACCCCGGCCACGGGCCCGAGATTGTTGGCGGCCCAGGCGATGGCCACGGTCTTGCCGGTCGCCTGGTGGATCGTCAGGCCGGTGGCGAATCCTTCGGTGATCAGGACGACCGCACCCGGCGAGCTGCCGATCTGGAAGTAGTGGCCTTCGACCGACATGCCGGCCGGCCAGTTTTCCTTGTCGCGCTCGGTGCGTTTTATGCGCTCGCCGTGGATCTTCCGGCTGAGGATGAATTGCAGGCCGAAGATTTTTCCGGTCGCGTCCATGATCGGCACGACCATGGCGCCGGCGAAGGTGCCCAGGTACTTCCAGTCGGAGTCCTCGGCACCGGGCAGCTTGACCCCTTCGTTACCAGGATAAATGCGCGCCCCGCCACCGGATTTCAGCCCCTTGCGGCCAAGGTAGTCGTGTTCGGCGGATTGCTCGACCGGCATGCTCGCCCGCCAGACTGCCGATGCCCATTGCGATGCGCGGTCTATTTCGGACTGGCGCTCCGCCGCCGCCCGTTTCTTGTCGGCAGCCAGCCGGGCCGCCAGCGCCTTCTTCTGCTCGGCACTCAATTCCTCTTTGCGGATCTTCTTCGACCCGCATGACGGGCAGGCCTTTTCCTTCAGCGGCACCTCGGCGCCGCACTTGTCGCAGCGCCTGGTCAGGTCGATCTTGCGGGTTCCAGGATCATCGCCATGGAAAATCCCATAGCTGCCGGCCAAATACAGCTCGTTGTCGATCAGCAGCTCGTAGAGCCGGTACCACCCGCGCTTTTCAGTGTCGCCGCCATACACTAGGCAGCGCACCGACTTCTCGCCGACCGCCAGCTTGAGCGGCAGGTCGAACTCGAGACCAGCCTCGCGCATCTGGTCGATTACATAGTCATAGTTCTTATAGTTCATTCGTTCACTAACTCACCAACCCACTGACTACCCGTTTTTCGAGCCTCTGACC
>ERZ795055.4371-NODE-4371-length-9969-cov-4.569901_pt1 | contig 9969 bp, 6 predicted proteins | sample MGYA00375139_ERZ795055 | MGnify/ENA primary metagenome ERZ795055 (study PRJEB30184, sample SAMN05720283) | anaerobic digester metagenome | isolation source: active sludge of municipal wastewater-treating anaerobic digesters | place: USA | collected 2015-01-23 ...
TGCAGCCTGTGTTTACGCCGGAAAACACTGATTTTACCCAGATCAATTTCCTGTTTTTTTGCATCAGCCACCGAAAGTACATAAGCTGTATCGAACCAAGCTACATCTTTGGGGATAATTTTAAAACGGGTACCAACATTCGGAGCAATCGGAATATTTTCAAAATTGCCAAAATCGTCAGTTTCGAATATTTTTCCGGAATCGGCTTGCAGATAACAACGTACGCCATTCAATAAATTATAGTTGATCTGCGTTGAGTTATTCCCTGAATTATTTGTTGGCATATCGGCATTAATTATGCGACCTTTGATAAGTGCTTTTGGCATTAATGAAATAATAGGCGTTGCTTGTTTTCCAAATTTAAGAAAAGAGTGTTTTTCCTGTTGTGTCGAAAATTTATAACCATTGGCTACAGCAAAAAAGTAAATTTTTGTTGAATCAGATCCTGAATTTATCATGTTACCAAAATCAGTATTATTGTACGCAATCATTTCGGCGTAACCATACTTATCTATTTGTTGTGTTTTAAAGTTATTGGAAGTCAATAAAATTGATTTTGAAAAAATGGCTATGGTTTTCTGGTCGGTAGTCAGATTTTTTTTCGAAACACCATCCATTACCCTTACTAAAGCCCTGCTTGGTAGTGGTTGAAGTTTTATAATTAATTCCCTTATGGGTATTTCAGGATTTGCCCAGTTCGTAGTTTTATCCTCAAATACAGGGATTTCATTAATCGTGGCTTTGTAAAATTTTGTTCCGGTATTTACATAACTCGATGCCTGGACGTAATAATTATCGAATTCAGATTGCAATAAAGAAGGTAAAGTCTTGCCAAAACTTGATCCTTTGGCCTCCACCCCTTGCGAAGGCCAGAGTTGTTCAAACTTTTGTGAATAGTCAAAATTGTTTTGAAATTCTTTGACATCAGTTTCGATCTGAGCATTTATACTGTCATAAACGGGACTATTCAGTTCTTTATAGGTATATTTTCCATCGCCTTCGCCTAACGGCAGTTTTTCGGGTTTATCGGGTCCTCTGAAAAGTGTAACCTGCATTTCGGATAATGCCGCACCACCATCAGCATCAACTGTTTTGGCCAATACAGTGAATTCACGAACAAAATGAGTAATGTTAATCGGAGTTGATTGATTTTCAAAAGGTTGAATTTCAATTACTTCGGCCGATGGATAATAATAAGGCGCAGCATCACCGTCGATAACTATACGAAACGTACGTCTAAAATCAGTATATTTATTTAGATCTGTGATTGAGGAATTAGTCGAAAGCGTTTCGTTCGGAGTAGCTACAGGAGTTGATGGTTGCGGACCGTGTCCGTACTCATCAATGGGAGCAAATTCCATATTCATAAAACCACCACTCTGCACACCGCCCTTATTTTTTATCCCGCTCACTTCATACGAATTTAATCCGGCATCAAATCCGACTTTTAAATTATTTCCATTCAAAGAGCCCTGAAGACCAGCATTTTCCTGCCCTAAAAAACCCGATTGATCGACAGTATTAATTACCGGACCACCTTTTAATAATTCTTCCAGTTCTTGTTTCGGGGTTTTTCCTGTCACCGGAGGTTTACTATTGCTCGACTCAGAGTTTAAAGTTCCTGAACCCAGACTGCCTTTTTTATTGATATTGACTACTTCAATTTTGAAATTTCCTAAGTTGTCAGTCATACCCTCTGCCATTGTAGCATATTGATCGTTAATAACTATAGGCTCATCCGAATTATCTGCTTTAAAAGTAGATTGGCACGAATGACCGGTTGCTTTTGCAAGACCCGGGTTGGTGTAACAAACTGATCCAATTGATGTATTTTTACCTATTGATCCACCATCGACATAGTCCACCATAACTTTGAAATGGGTATTTGCTAATGGTCGCTTCACCAAATTAGGATCTGATTTCCAGGTATAAAATAATCGCCCCCGAAGTATGGATGTGGGTGGTTTGCACGAAATAATACTATAATTAGCTTTTGCAGTTCGGTAATATACATCTTCACTATTTACATTCGCTGGGAATGGGAGATGAAAAGGTTCGGGTTCAGCAATAAATTTTGCAGAGTCAACAAAATTGGTACCTGTACCACTTTGAGTTGCTTTGTAAATCGCATCGGCAATTTTTTTATTCATTTCAAAGGAAATGTCAATGTCTTCAATTTTTTCGTTTAAATTCAACCATTCTTTTAAATTTTTGATTGCAAGAATTTGATATTTCTCATCGGAACAAGAACTTAGCAGTTTTTCGAAAGTAACATAAGTGCTGTCTTTTTCTAGTTTTGTGACTCCGAGCGCAACAACTGTAATATTGTCCTTATTAGATGCGTATTCTGAACCCAATGCTACCGATTTTGAAGTTATATTCCCTTCAAATGTAGGAATTTCAGGTATTTTACCTTTCTTGTTTACACGGTATAGTACTACAGGTAGCCCGGGAGCTATTGTATCTTTTCCAACATAATGAGTTTGAAAATCATTAACGGATGGTTCTGCCAATTCAACTGTCAGACCACTTTCATCTCCTTTAATCCGATATTGTGTAAATTGTTTGCTCACATTCAGTTTAAGTTGATAAGCATAGGTTTTTGCAATCAATTGACCGAAATTAATGAGTGCATCTTTTTTGATTGCCGGCATTGTGAGAGTGCTAAAATCCTTATCGACATAATATTTATTATTGATTTTCAATCGGTAACAAATTGAATCGGTATCGAAGAATATTTCGGGTATCGGAATCTTCGTGGTGATTCTACCTAATGTATCGGTTGTTACCACTTTCGAAGCAATTTTGACGAATTTTCGTTTTGTGTAACCAATGTCTTCAGCCGGTAATTCACTGAATAAATTTAATTTTGAGCCGGTTCTTTTATTTCCGGCCGATTTCGAATTCTGTTCCTTATACGCTTCCACTGTAATTTCGGTTTTAATCACCGGATAAATTTCGGGGAAATTTTTGAAGCCATATTTTAATACAGCCTGCACAGGTACCTGAACCATGGGGATGGCATCTTTCAGTTTCCGGAAAACGAAATCGTTACTTGTTTTTTTATCAAGAAGTTTATTATTAGCATCAAAATAACTCAAAGTGGCTTTGTAAGTGGCACCATCTTCGAAACCAGCTACTGTAGTAGCTGAATCATTCAATTGCACAAAGTTTTTAATCATTCCGGTGCTGTCAATTTTTTGAAATGACTCACTGAAGTTAAATGTCTGGTTCGAATTTGGATTCGATTTGCTGTTTTTTAGTTTCTTTATATCCAATACATAGTGCTGAATACCAAGATTTTCAATAATTTCTTTGTCGTTAATAAATGATGTATCCTTATTTATTTGTTTTATCCAACACCAATTAATGAGTAAACTCGAATCGTTCCTTACTTTTAAGGTATCGGGTATATTATTCAGGTTTGGTTTAGGATTTAAGAATGTAAAATCGGTAGTTTTATTTTGTGGAATTATAATATCGGGTTTAAATTTCGACAAGTTTTTATAAATGAACTGAACAGGCTCGCTTTTTCCATCGTTTTTTATAAAAGCCGTAGGTGTTATTCCGGTCACTTGCAAAACATACACGGAGCCGGTGTCGAGTTTTACTCCGCTGGACAAATCAAGTGGGAAATTGGTTGTTTTTATGTTCGATTTTTCGAGCACTACCTGAGTCGAGTAATTGATGGCATCGTAAGCGCTTAAACCGGGAAGTAATTTCACCATTCTGAGTCGATAGCTCATACCTTGTGTAAATGGAGTTACAGGCGACCAACTAACATTAACATATTGAGGATTTTTTGCTACCTCAGTCATGTTGTTCACGGGTGTAATGATCTGTGGTGGTTCGCTGTATGCAATGAACATCGAGCGGCAAGTTTCGGCAAGTAATGTATTGGTATCATACCCTTTCAGTTTAATGCAAATGTTGTAGGTGCCTTCTGGCATGGCTTGATTCGTTACTACATCCTGCGTGGTTATTCCTGTCATTTCGAGGTCGTTGGTAGTGCCATTCCCGAAAATATTCCGGAGTTGGGCCCCGGTTAAAGTTTGCGGAATATTGGGCAATAAAATGATAGGGATTCCCGGCCGATAGTTCTCCTTCAACTGAGCCGTAATGCTGTTGTCGTCTTTACGTAATGATGCGCTGAGAAAAACCCTGACAGGAGCATTACTCGTTGGATTCATGTACGTTAAAGTAACGATGGTTTTGGTATTATTGGTGGTATAACCAATATAATCGCGATAAAAAGGAGAGTAGGGTGGTAGTAAATTTAAATTCACGCTGAATTGTGAAAACAACGATGAAGCACCTATGAATGAAAGTATTATTATTAAATACTTTCTGAGAAATTGTAGATTTTTCATTGGATTTGTTGTTTTTTTTTAAAAATTATACTGATAAGTAAGCATCAGTCTGGTTTGTTGAAAATCGTTCAGATTGTAAATGCCGTTGGCCGGCGAAAACAGGTAATTAAACCCTACACTAATCGTATTTCTTTTCAGAAAATTAAAAACACCGTTTAAGTCAACTGAAACAGTCGTTCCGTTGCTCACGCCATCAAGTGTGTTAAACAAAATTGTATTGTTATTCGATAATGTGAATGAATTTTCAAAAAGCGATTTACTTAATCCTGCGATAAAACCATAGCTTTGCAATGCGTTTTGCGAAGTCACTGCGTTATTATAATTCAAACCGGTATTGATATTCCAACCACCTTTAAATAAAATAAAGGTATTATTAAGTGTGGCATACGTGTTTTTAATGTCGTTCGAAATACCGTTTAACTGATTGTTTTTCATGTTGGTAACGCTTGCTACGAACAAAACGATATCCGATAGGACATCGGTACTGAAAATGTATCGGGGCGAAATGGTCAATGAATTGCTTTTTTGAGAAGATTGAATGGAATCGGCAGTCTGAGTATTTGCTTTTAGTTGCGAAATAGAATTGCCGTTGTAATTAAAATCAAGGCCGAAATTATTTGAAACCTGATAGGATACAGAAGAATTTAGCAATAATCGTTTGGTAGTTAGCTGTTTGTATTTGTTTAAATTGTCGCTTTGAAACTGAAACATGTTGGTGAATCTCATTTTTTGTTTTAAAATACTCCATGAAGGTTGGACACTAAACAGATTCAAATCGGTCATAAATGAATTAATACCCATGCTTCTGAAATAAGGCTGTGCTCTTTTGTAAGAAGTTAACATGCTGAAATTCGGATAGCTGATGTTAAAATTTGTTTCAGCAGCCCATTGAATTTGAGTGGTGGAACGAACAGGAATAATTTTATTAATCATGTCGATAAATGGAATTTCAAGATCGACAATATCAACATTCGTATCGTAGGTGTAAATACTTGCAGCACCGTTTAATCCAAAAGTGATGTGCTTGAAAAACCGTTGAAAAATATTGATTCCCAATACCACATTTTCTTCAGGTTTTAAATTCAGTGATCCATTTTCGTTGGTAATACTTTTCACATCATCGTATCCTCTGAAGAAAATAAAATCGACAAAATTTGATTCTTTCCCAAAACCGACTTTCGCGCCCCAGGCCATGCGCGAAAATGCAGGCTGCGCCGAGTAGTAATTTGTGCCGTTTTCGGTGGTGATATTCATCGGGTACGATCCCGGAATGTCTTGTTGATACATCATACTGGAGTCTACCTGAAGTGCTTTCCGTAACCTCCCGCCAAAAAATCCCAACCGAAGTTTTTGTAGATTCAGTTCTAATCCACCACCAAATAAAGTCTGTCCTGAAACCGTAAATGGAGAATAATTAAACTGCCTGTAACCGGCATGAAGTGTTATCCACTTGTAATGCGGACTTATACCAAACTGATTGAATGAATGATTCAGGTTGACTTTTCCGTTGGTCAACACGGCCGAAACAGGTATGCTTATGCCGTAAATGCTCAAATTGAGATTCAGATTTGCTCCCCAATAGGCTGGCATCGGAACGCGATTGCTATCGTTCGAATTAGTCGTTGTGTAATTGAAACCAAAGCCTCCGGTAATTTTGAATGGTTTCTGTTTGCCTATATTCTCCAGTTCCTGCCCGTTGATAAGATTATTGCACCAAAACAGGAAAATGAATGGGAATAGAATTTTATACTTTAACTTATTATTCATAAAATTATCCGATTTAAAAACGAGTGAATTAATTTTTAATAAGAGAAAGGTGCTTTTAGTATATAAAGATTTGAATTCAGCAGATTACATAATTTTAAAATTGAAGATTTTCAATAAATTCGAATACGCAGCAAATTTATTAAATTTTACAAAATAATTCAATTATTTTATAAAATTATTTTGTTAAATATAAATATGTCAATATTCAAGAGTTGTTGTGTGACAATAAAAAAATCGTCAGCAGAAATTTCTTTCTAGTGACGATTTATTTTATAAATTTTGACTCGAAAATTCGTATTAAAATTCTGCTTTTACTACAAGTTACACATTAAATCTGAAATGCATAATGTCGCCATCCTGCACCACATATTCTTTGCCTTCCACATTCATTTTACCGGATTCTTTACACGCGGCTTCGGAACCCAATGTAGTGAAGTCGTTATATTTAATAACTTCGGCACGTATAAATCCTTTTTCGAAATCGGTATGAATAACGCCAGCACATTGAGGCGCTTTCCAGCCACGTTCGAAAGTCCAGGCGCGAACTTCCTGCACTCCGGCAGTGAAATAAGTTTGCAAATCGAGCAAATGATATGCCGCACGAATCAAACGCGAAACACCCGATTCTTTTAATCCAACTTCTTCCAAAAACATTTGGCGCTCTTCATACGTTTCGAGTTCGGCAATGTCGGCTTCGGTAGCAGCTGCCACAATCAGAATCTCTGCATTTTCTTCTTTTACCGATTCGCGCAACGCTTCCACATAAGCATTTCCGGCTACAGCCGATGCTTCGTCAACATTGCAAACATACATAACTGGCTTATCGGTAAGTAAATAAAGGTCTTTCACCAATTTACGATCCAATGGATCAAGCTTTACTGTGCGGGCCGATTTTCCCTGAAGCAAAGCCTCTTTGTACTGCAAATAAATATCATAAACCGCTTTGGCTTGTTTATCTCCTCCGGTTTGAGCCTGTTTTTGTACTTTGCTTATACGGCTTTCGATGGTTTCCAAATCTTTCAACTGAAGTTCGGTGTCTATAATTTCTTTGTCGCGCACCGGATTTACACTACCATCAACATGCACTACATTTTCGTTATCAAAACAACGAATTACATGTAAAATTGCATCTGTTTCACGTATGTTTGCCAAAAATTTATTTCCAAGTCCTTCGCCTTTGCTGGCACCTTTTACAAGTCCGGCAATGTCAACAATTTCAACTGTAGTAGGTACAATTCGTTGATGGTGAACCAATTCAGATAATTTGTTGAGACGTTCGTCGGGCACAGTAATTACCCCTACATTGGGTTCGATAGTACAAAACGGAAAGTTAGCCGCCTGGGCTTTAGCATTCGAAAGACAATTGAAAAGCGTAGATTTTCCTACATTGGGCAAACCCACGATTCCACATTGAAGAGCCATATTTTATGAAGTTTAAAAAGTTAGAGACAAGGCAAGCTTTGTCTGTACTGAGTTTGAAAATTTGAAAGTTTGGAGTGCAAAGGTAATTAAAAACAACGGGTTTTTAAATTTCAGGCAAAAAGGTAGAACTGTTTTCGGTATTCAATCTTTATTTAAACAACCGTTTATCGAACGAAAAAGGTGAAATGCTGATAATTTTAACAAGATTGATATCTTTATGATGAGGATTAATAATAAAGTTAAAATCGCCAACTACCACTGCTGAAGGTATTTTCATGGCCAAATATCTATTTTCGTGAATAAACCGATCGCCAAAATGTTGTGAAGCCAATCTTGGTGGAATATCTGACCAATCGGCAGGTAAATCGGATAGGTTTGGTTCAAATATAAAATTGTCAGGTATTTCGATGGTGATAATGTTGTAATCCAACGGAATGTTGGCGAGTGAGGAGTGTACGGCAATTTCTGTTGTGGCCAATGCACGTGATTCGCTTGTGTAAACGGTTGCCACTCCTTTGCTATTCCATCGTCCTCCCGAAATTTCAGCACCCTTTCCTGATAAATCGCCGGCAAATTTAGTTTTGGATAATCGATAAACAATCATGCCAATATGCCGTATTCAATTTTGGTTAATTCGTCTTCAATCATCCTGATGCCAAAACTGTTATCCAATAATTCTTTGGGCTTCATTTTGCCAATGGCCTGATTTTCTTCGTCTAACCATTTGTTGAATTTGTCAGTATTCCCGAAAACTTCCTGACCTTTCTGAAAAATAAGTGCCACTTGTAATATTTTCTCCGATTGTAAGGGTTCGAAAGGTAAACTTTCCTTTTTGTATCGTTGCATGGTTCGTTCCGACAAATGCAAAATCGTCGACCAATCCCGAAGATTGAAGTTGCTTGTCTGAGCAATATTTTGAAAACTGCTGAAATTTATGCCCTTTCTCACTGTGTTGATCAAGGACACAATATCATTGTCAACAATTGAATAGGCAGAAACAGGCTCGTTAAGTGTTGTTTTCATAAACTGAAATTTATTTCAACAAAGATACGAAAAATGTCGTAAATTTAATGACAAACTTCATTGTTTAATTAAGAAAATATGAAAATGAGAAATTGAGAAAATAAGTCAAAACATCAAACTCTCAAATTCTTCAACTTTTCATATAAATTGTGAGCTTCGCATCAACTCCAAAACCAGCGCGCATCGACTCCCTCAAAAACCTGATACACGCAACATTCTAGAGACGCAAAGCATTGTGTCTCTACTTTCCCCAAATTCTTTCAATCACCTTCGGGAAATGTTCATATTCAAGCGCATGTACTTTGTGGGCTACAGTTTCGGCTGTATCATCGGCAGTTACCGGACATTTGGCTTGAAAAATGATATTACCTTCGTCGTATTTTTCGTTCACAAAATGAACGGTTATGCCCGATTCAGTTTCGTGTGCATCAACCACAGCCTGATGTACTTTATCGCCATACATTCCTTTACCGCCAAATTTAGGCAACAAAGCGGGATGGATATTGATGATTCTGTCAGGAAATTTTTCAATAATATTAGTGGAAATCTTCAGAAGAAAACCGGCTAAAACGATGCAATCAATCTTATTTTCCTTCAGTATTTCAATCACTTTGGCCCCTTCCGAAAATTCTTCACGCGTAAAAGTAATTGATGGGATTTTTAAGTTCTCAGCCCTTTTATGCACAAAGGCATCCGGCTTGTTCGAAATGATCAACGGAAAAATAAATTGTTCGGAATGTGAAAAATATTTAATTATATTTTCGGCATTCGAACCCGAACCTGAAGCTAAAATGGCTATTCTATAGGACATAATAAAGATTATTTATTGCTCAAATTATTATTAAGCGTGCAAAAAAACACAATTTTTTGAAGAAAATAGAGGATTATTGAAGTTTTTTTTATTCCTTTGCACCGCAAAATTATAAAACAAATTTTATTTACAAACTTAAAGATTAAAAATTATGTCAGAAGTTGCTGCTAAAGTAAAAGCTATTATCGTAGACAAATTGGGTGTAGAAGAAGCAGATGTTGTAGAAACAGCTAGTTTCACAAACGACCTTGGAGCTGATTCATTGGACACCGTGGAATTAATCATGGAATTTGAAAAAGAATTTGGAATTTCTATTCCAGACGATCAGGCAGAAAAAATTTCTACAGTAGGTGAAGCTATCACTCATATCGAAGCTTTACAAAAATAATTTACTTCCACAATAATTCATTATGGAATTAAAAAGAGTTGTGGTAACAGGCCTGGGGGCGGTTACCCCAATTGGTAATACTATTCCAGATTTCTGGAATAGTATTATTAATGGGGTGAGTGGAGCAGGTTCTATTACACATTTTGATGCTGCAGCATTCAAAACGCAATTTGCCTGCGAAGTTAAAA